>Ga0207941_1000001_pt1 | contig 188413 bp, 175 predicted proteins | sample LakMenEpi13Sep12_FD_150695 | JGI IMG/M metagenome (GOLD analysis project Ga0207941, IMG submission 150695) | Freshwater microbial communities from Lake Mendota, WI - 13SEP2012 deep hole epilimnion (SPAdes) | ecosystem: Environmental > Aquatic > Freshwater > Lake > Epilimnion/Euphotic zone ...
CCGCCTGATAGCAGCAGCCCACGGCAGCGCCGCTGCCGCAGGGTGTCGACGGCGGCCTCCACCCGGAAGCGCTGGAGGGCGGAAGCGGTGCCTTCGGCCCGCGACGGCGCTCCCAGGGCCAGGACCAGGCAATTCCCGGAGGGGTAGGACTGAGCTGACGGCTCGGCGATCCGGTAGGCGGCTTCACTGGCCAGCACGGCGATCGGCAGAGTGAGCAGGGCCCCGATCCATCGAGTCTTCATCTGTTAGGGGGGTGTGCGGTGTCTTTCGCTTGACCTTTCGGCCCGTGTGGTGGGGCAACCCAGTCGGGGCGAATCCGATCCATGCTGTAGGCAGGTTCTGGCACGTTCTTGGCCCGTTATCGCTGCCCCGATTGCCGCGGTGCCGTGATCCGACTGTCGGATCCGCTGGATCGCCGGCCCCGTTGTCGCCGCTGCGGCCAGCTGCTGCGGCCTGCGAGCCTGCTGCCGGCGGGTAGCGCCATCGCCCTTGGTGTAGCTGCCGCCACCCTGCTGCTGGCGGCGGCACCGGATCTGCTCCAGGGTGTGGCCTCCCTGGCCGTGCGCTACCCACTGGCCCCTGGATTGATGGAGCGGTTCGACCCTCCTCCTGATCCCCGACGCCGTCCCCAAGTGCTGCTGCGGCAGGGCCTGCTCCAACAGCTGGCCGAGGGCGATACCCGCTGGACTCCCCGGGTGGAATACCTCAGCGGTGGAGGCACTCGATATGTGTACCGTCGGCGCCCGGGGGAGCCCCCCTTGAGCCTCGCTCAGATCCGGGCCCTGATCGACCTCCCCCCCAGCTTCGACAAGGAGCGGGAGGTCGTGGTGGAACTCCTTCGCACCCTGCAGGATGTGGGAGTGCAGCTCGATCTCACCAAACCCCGCAAACGGGCGGCGGCGGCGGAATGGGATGGCTCCGCCCGCACCCTCAGGATCGATCCCTCCGTGGTGGGCCACGGCACCCTCGATTTCGCTCGGGTGCTCAATCATGAGGCTATCCACGTGGCCCAGAGTTGTTTGGGCGGCGGACTGAGGGCCTACCCGAAGCTTCTGGGAATCGACAACCAGCTCACTCCGGAACTGGCCGAACAGCTCGACCAACCCACCTACGCCGAGGCCACCTCGGCGGAGCGGGCCCTGGAGGCCGAGGCCTACGCCAACCAGAACCGGCTGGGATTGGGGGCTGCTCTGGTGAGCCGCCATTGCCCGCTGCGCAGTTGAGCGAGAACGGATCCAGGCCCCCAGAACACCGATGCGTGGCTACTGCTTCAGCTGTGTGGCTATGGCTTCAGCCGGCGCCGTTGATGTGGCGGATTAGATCCACGCACTTGCAGGAGTAGCCCCACTCGTTGTCGTACCAGGCCACCAGTTTCATGAAGGTGTCAGTGAGGGCGATGCCGGCGCCGGCATCGAAGACGGAGGTGCAGCTTTCGCCCAGGAAATCCGTGGACACCACCTCGGCTTCGGTGTAACCGAGGATGCCCCGCATGGCGCCTTCGGAGGCGGCCTTCATCGCTGCCTTCACGGCCTCATAGCTGGTTGCCCGCTCCAGGTTCACGGTGAGGTCCACCACCGACACATCCGGGGTGGGCACCCGGAAGGCCATGCCGGTGAGTTTGCCGTTGAGGGCCGGGATCACCTTGCCCACGGCCTTGGCGGCCCCGGTGGAGGAGGGGATGATGTTCTGGGCAGCACCTCGGCCGCCGCGCCAGTCCTTCACCGAGGGGCCATCCACCGTTTTCTGGGTGGCGGTGGTGGCATGCACGGTGGTCATCAGGCCGCTGGCGATGCCGAAGTTGTCATGCAGCACCTTCGCCATCGGGGCCAGGCAGTTGGTGGTGCAGGAGGCGTTGGAAACGATCTCTTGGCCGGCGTAGCTGCTGTGGTTCACCCCCATCACGAACATCGGCGTGTCGTCCTTGGAGGGGGCCGAGATCACCACCTTGCGGGCCCCGGCCTGGAGGTGCTGACGGGCGGTTTCGTCGGTGAGGAAGAAGCCGGTTGCTTCGAGCACCGTGTCCACCCCCACCTCATCCCAGCGCAGATCGGCCGGACTGCGTTGGGCGCTGATGCGGATCGGCTTGCCGTTCACCACCAGGGCGCCGTTGTTGACCTCCACCGTGCCCTGAAAGCGGCCGTGGGTGGAATCGTGACGCAGCATGTAGGCGATGTAATCGACATCGATCAGGTCGTTGATCGCTACCACCTCGATGCCCTCCTGGCTCACGGCGCGGCGGAAGACCAGGCGGCCGATGCGGCCGAATCCATTAATGCCGACCCTGATCGTCATGGGGGTGGTGCGGGAGGGTTTTCCATCCTCCCACCGGTGGGGTCCCGCTCCAGGAGCTCACCTTCGAGAAGCATGTTGAAGTGCAGGAGTTTGCTGTCGTTGAGCTGCTGACGGCTGCTGGCCCCCAGCTGCTGCTCCAGGAACTGGCGGGCCTGCTCGCCCTGCCAGCCCAGGGCCACCAGCAGCTGATCGGACTGGGCTAGCAGATCCCGCCGCCGCAGCGGTACGGGGCTGCTGGCCGGCTCGGCACCGGGGGGCAGACCCTCCAGGATATCGAGATAGGACTTGAGATCGGTGTAGCTGGTGATCCGGCTGCGGCTGGGGTGGCTGAAGGCCCGTTGCAGATACTCCCCCTCCTGCTCGCGGCTCCAGCCCAGCCGCCGCAGTTCCAGATCCAGGCGCGCCAGTTCGCTGCTCCAGTCTTCCGGATCTGCGGGGGGGGCGGCCGCCGCGGGCGCTGGGGCTGCCGGCGCGGTGGTGGCGGGGCCGGCCCGGGGCGGGCTGTTGGTGGCGGGCCTCAGAACCGGGGCGGAAGGCAGCCTGGTGCCCTGGCCGCTCGCTGGGGCCTCAGCCGCTGGCGTCGTCACCGGTGCTGGCGGACTCGTGTCCGCCGGAATCGGGGTGTTGGAGGCCGACAGCTCCTCGAGGGGCTCAAGCCGGCTCAGCAACCGATCAAGGGCGCGTTGCTCCGCCTCCTCGGCGTTGTCGGCCTCGCCGAGGGCGCTGCCGAGGGGGGTGCTTCCCCGTAGCGCCCTGACCTCCACCACCCGGTTGCCGGACTCGGCGTGGACAAGGCGCACCTGGAACTGGATCGGTTGGAACACAGGCAGCGATCCGGCTTTCCTAGGTTCATTTCATTGTCCCGTCCGCGACTCCCGATTCCAGTCACCGGGTTCGCGCCGATGGTCCGGAGGGCCGACCCTTCGCTCCCGGCCTTGTCGCGCCGAGGCCCTTATCCCATCAACGGTGCCCCATGGAAGCGGAGACGCTGCCTACTCTCTCAAGCCTCCTCCAAGGCGTGGATCAGTGGGGGGAGGTGCTTTGGGTGCTGCCCCTGTTGGTGGTGCTGGAGGTGGTGCTCTCCGCCGACAACGCGATCGCTCTGGCGGCGATCTCCAGGCGGCTGCATGACCCGCAGAAACAGCGCCAGGCCCTGAATTTCGGCCTGCTGCTGGCCCTGGGCTTCCGAATCGCGCTGATCATCGCGGCCCGCTGGGTGCTGCGCTTTTGGCCCCTTCAGTTGCTGGCCGCCGCCTACCTGCTCTGGTTGTCCGGCTCGCACCTTCTGGCCGCGGATAAGGCCCCCGGGACCGAACCGGCCACCGATGACACCCCGGCTGACACCCCGGCCGCCGCCGTCGTTGACGCCCAGATTCCGTCGCCCTCGGCGGAGGTGCCTGATGCCGGCGGCCAGATCCGCAGGCTGGTGGGGGTGGTGGTCACCCTCGGGCTCACCGATCTGGCCTTCTCCCTCGACAGCGTGGCTGCAGCGGTGGCCGTCACCGACCGGCTGGTGCTCGTGATGGCCGGCGGGGTGATCGGAGTGGTGGCCCTACGCCTCACGGCCGAACTGTTCATCCGCTGGCTGGATGAGTTCCGTCACCTGGAAACCTCGGGCTATCTGGCCGTGGCCCTGGTGGGCATCCGCCTACTGGTGCGATTGATCAATCCGGATCTGGTCTTGCCGGAGTGGGCTGTGCTGCTAAGCGTTGCCGTGATCTTTGCCTGGGGATTCTCCGCCCGCAACGACCCACCGACCCCTGATGCACCGGTGGCTGGCTCCGCCTTTGCCCCGGAAGTGCCTGCTCAGGGAGCGCCACCTCTGCCAGGGACTGGCGCTGTGGCTGAAGTGTCCCAGGTGGATTGATGCGAGTTCAGCTGCGCGATCCCCACAGCCTGGTACTGCTCGATGAACTCGATCTTGATGATCTAGCCGACGCTCCCCAGCCCGGCCGCTGGCTTGAGCACGGTGGGCGCAGCTTCCTCGTGCTGCAGCGCTCCCACCGCTACCGCCTTCGGGATGGCCGCTACGAGCTGGTTTCCGTGGCCCTTGACGTGAAGCCCCAGCAGCGGCCCGCCGATGCCCGACCCTGGAAGGGGGGCTGGGTGATCGGCGATCCCTCCTGCCGCTTCAATGCCCTCTCCCCCCTGCTGCGCTGCGCCGTGCTTCCGGAAGGTCCGTGTGAGCGCTGCGGCTCCCATCAACCCCGCTGAGGCCCCTGCTTAGGGTGGTGTCCCTAGTGCCGCATCGCGATCACTTCCTCCTCTTCCGAATCCGTTCGCCGCCGGCGAGCCGCACCGCGCAGCGCAGGCGCGATCCTCGATCCCGCCGCCCCTGCAGTGGGGTTGGCCGCCGTCGCCGAGAGCCGTTCCGGATCCGGTGCAGGACCCCAAGTGAGGAGCGGAGCCCCTGATGCGCCCACGAACCTCACCGCCCCGGTGGCGGGCCTCGCCGTGCAGTTTGAGCAGCTCGGTCTTTCTGAACCCTTGCTCAAGGCCGTGGCGGCCAAGGGCTACCGCACCCCTTCCCCCATCCAGCTGACCTGCATCCCGGCCGTGCTTGAGGGCCACGATGTGATGGCCGCGGCCCAGACCGGCACCGGCAAGACGGCCGGGTTCACCCTGCCGATGCTGGAGCGCCTCCGCCATGGCCCCCGTGCCCGCGCCGGCCAGGTGAGGGCCCTTGTCCTCACCCCCACCCGCGAACTGGCTGCCCAGGTGGCCGAGAGCGTTGTGGCCTATGGCCGCTACCTCGATCTGCGCTCCGATGTGGTGTTCGGCGGCGTCAGTCCCAACCCCCAGATCAATCGCCTCCGCCACGGCACCGATGTTCTGGTGGCCACCCCAGGCCGCCTGATGGATCTCCATCAGCAGCGTGCGCTTCGGCTTGATCAGGTGGAGATCCTGGTTTTGGATGAGGCCGACCGGATGCTCGACATGGGCTTCATCCGCGACATTCGCCGGATCCTCAGCCTGCTGCCGGCCAAGCGTCAGAATCTGCTCTTCTCCGCCACCTTCTCCCCCGAGATCCGCAGGCTGGCACAGGGGCTGCTCCACAATCCGGTGCAACTGCAGGCCACTCCCGAGAACCAGGCGGCGCCCCTGGTGGAGCAGGTGCTCCATCCCTGCGACATGGCTCGCAAGGCGGATCTGCTCAGCCACCTGATCCGCAGCAATGACTGGCAGCAGGTGCTGGTGTTCTCCCGCACCAAACATGGCGCCAACAAGGTGGCCGAACGGCTCGAGAAGGAGGGCCTCTCCGCCGCCGCCATCCACGGCAACAAGAGTCAGGGAGCCCGCACCCGCGCCCTGGCCGGCTTCAAGAGCGGGGAGGTGCGTGTGCTGGTGGCCACCGATATCGCCGCCCGCGGCATCGATATCCACCAGCTGCCCCATGTGGTGAACCTTGATCTGCCCAACGTGGCTGAGGACTACGTGCACCGCATCGGCCGCACCGGCCGGGCCGGCCAAAACGGTCACGCCATCTCCCTGGTGGCGGCCGAGGAACATGAGCTCCTGCGCGCCATTGAGCGGTTGGTCGCTTCGCCCCTGCCCCGGCAGGAGGTGCCCGGCTTCGAGCCCACCGTGCTCTCCGCTCCTCCCCTCGACCTCAGCGGCGGCCGCGGCCGCCGCCGCGACGGCCCTGGGCAGCCCCAGCGGACCCCGGGGCGCCGCCCCCGCTCCCGCTGATTGCTTTCTTGCCAACCCGCTGCGACCCTGCCAAATGGCAGTGAAAGCGACAGTCTGGAGACCATGGCTCGATTGAACTGAATTCACTGCCATTGATGCCATGCCCTACGAACCCGGTTCCACCGAATGCCGCGTGCTGATCGATTGCAAGGGTCAGATCGAAACCATGCTTCTTTCGCTCGAGAAAATCGAAAACAGTCGCCACATCCGTGACCAGCTGGTGGCTGTCTACAACCAGCTAGAGGGTCTTCATGAATTGCACCGTAGCCAAGGCCAGGACTCCGTTGTGGGCGTGACAGCCCTCTGAGGTCGTCTGCCGCACAGGCACGGCATCCCAGCCCCGGCAATCCCAGCCCCGGCAGGCCCCGTAGGCCCCCGAAATGCATGGGGTGTGTAACGGGGCTTCGGGAACTGCAGCATGTTTCACCACGGAGCGGCCAGACCTTTCGCGGCGGATCAGAGAAGCCGATTCCGTGCGAGCGCTCGATCGAATCCCGGGCAGGGCGATCGGGTTGCCATGATCAGCTGCCTCTGACTCGCGGGCTCAGGGTCCGAGGCTGCCGCCGACGCGAAGATTCAGCTGCTGGAGAAGGGCCGAACCCTCCACTGCTGCCTTGCCTTCCAGTTGTGCTTTCCTGATCAGCACCGGACAGCCGCCCGTGGCCACCACCGCTCCGACCCCCTCGGCCAGGGCCAGCAGGGTGCCAGGCTCCTGGCCATGGGGACCGCCCCAGTGATCCGCCAGCCTGAGGCCCTCGGGGGTGAGTTGCTCCCGCAGCCTCTGCACCAGCGGCTCGCTGGCCAGCAGTTTCAGCCTCTGGCCCCGCCAGCGGGTCTGGGCGCCGGGATACAGCCCCATGACGCGGCGGTGCACCGCCAAGGCTGAAGCGCTCCAGTCCACGATGGTGTCCTCCTTAGTCAGAAGGCGGGCGTAGCTCGCTCCATCGTTGGGCTGGGTGCGCACTCCTAGCCGTTCCAGCCGTTCGGTCTGAGTGCCTTCGCCCACTGCGGCGATCCGATCAATAGCTTCCACCAGCAGATCGCCGCTGAGCCAGGCCAGTCGATCTCCTAGTTGGGCGGCATTCTCCAGCAGGCCCACAGCAAGGCGCCGCTCCAGCAGCACGGGACCCGTATCGAGGCCCTCTTCCATGGCCATGATTCCCACCCCGGTTTCGGGGTCTCCCTCCAGGAGACACCACTGAATCGGGGCCGCCCCCCGCCAGCGGGGGAGCAGGGAGCCATGGGCATTCCAGCAGCCCAGGGGGGGCTGGTTCAGCACCTGGGGCGGCAGGATCTGGCCGAAGGCCACCACCACCGAGAGATCGGCTGCCAGGGCGGCCAGCTCTCTCTGGCAATCGGGTTCCCTGCGGATCCGCTCCGGCGTGAACACCGGCAGATCCAGTTCAAGGGCCCGGGCCTTCACCGGCGAGGCCATCAGGGCTTTGCCCCGTCCGCGGCGTCGGTCGGGCTGGCTCACCACCCCCACCACCTGATGGCCTGCCGCCAGCAGGGCCTCCAGGCTCGGCAGGGCGTAGGCGGGGGTGCCCCAGAACAGGATTTTCATGACCGCTTGGATGCTGGTTCCAGGCTGCAGCCTGGCGGGTGGCTAAGCAGCGATAGCCGCAGCCCCGGGGGGGACGGCGGCCGACACCTCAGGCGTCGCCGGTCACGGCGAGCCCTTCCACCCAGACCCACGGGCAGAGGCCATCGGGGGTGATCTTCGCTTCTCCCTCGAAGCCCAGCAGGGAGCGCAGCAAGGTGCGGATATCACCGGCTACCGTTGCCGCGTCGATGGAGCGCTGTTCACCATCGCGGATCCACCAGCCGTCGAACGGAAGCGAAAAGGATCCCTGACTAGCCTTCACACCGGCATGGAGCGCGGAGAGAGAGTCGATCACCACCAAGCCCTGGCCACCGTTCCGGCTGGCCAGGAAACGGTCGAGGCCGCCGGCTCCGCCACCGCTCTCCGGTGAGGGCCCCACTTCGAACCAGTTCGCCCCGACGCTGGCCTTGGCTCCCATCCCGGCATGGCCCGTGGGTTCAACCCCGAAGGCTCGGGCAGTCGCTTCCGAGTGGAGAAAATTCCGGAGCATTCCACCCTCCACCAGACTCAGGCGCCGAGTGGGCGTTCCTTCTCCATCGAAAGAGGACGCTCCGACGTTGCCGGGATGCAGGCCGTTGTCGTGGATGGCCAGGAAGGGAACAGCCAGGGCTTGGCCGATGGAATCGCGGCTTGAGAGGCTCACGCCATCCAGCACGGCGCGGGCATTAAACAGGCTGCTGAAGGCCCCGATCAGGTCGAGAAAGGCTTCGGGGCTGAACACGCAGGTGTACTGACCCGTGGGGATCGGGCCATAGTCGAGATGGGCGATCGTGCGCTCGGCCGCTTCTTCGATGCAGCCCGCCACATCCAGGCCATCGGCGCCGTAGGCCAGCCTCACGGCACCACTGCTGCGGGGTTTGCGGCCGCTTTCCTCAGCCCGGGCGTAGAGGTAGACGCTGGCGGTGGTGAGCCTCTGCTGCCGGCAGGCCCCATCGCTGTTGAGGTAGATCCGCTCACTGCTGCGCTCTGCCAGACCGTTGTAGGGCACGGTGGCAATGGCGGGGTGGCGGCCGAGCAGATCGGCTTCCGCCTCCTTGAGGGTGGCCAGCAGTTTCAGGATGCCGAGGGAGGGGTGCAGGGGCTGCTCCAGTGTTGGCAGGGGAGCGGTGGCCAGGGGGGAGAAGGCCGGGGTCTCGTCCTCGTTGCCAAAGGCACTGGCGGCCTTGGCCCCTTCGAGGGCGCGGGCCAGCCCGGCTTCGGAGAGGTCGGAGGTGCTGGTGATGCCGATTCGGTTGGCATCGTTCCACACCCGCACGGTGATCGAACGACGCTGAGCGGCCTTGAGCTGTTTAGCCTCGCCGCGATCGACCTGCACGGAGCGGTCGCTGCTGCAGGCGGCGCCAAGGTCCCACTGGTGGATGCCGGCCCGGCGGGCCATGGCCGCCACGCTCTCCTGCAACCGGGGGGCTTCGAGGTGGCCGTCCTCTAGGTCTGCCGTCGGCTGCCCTCCGGTGAGTTCAACCCGGTTGGAGGGCGCCCTGTCGAGGTTTGAACGCTCCGACTCCATGCTCAACGCCCCCCCACCGTGATCGCATCCACCTTGATGTGCGGCTGCCCCACCGTGACATTGACACTGCCGCTCACCGATCCACAGAACCCTGCCGCCAGTTCGAGGTCGTTGGCGCACATCGAGATCCGGGGCATCACCTCCCTGGCCTCACCGATCAGGGTGGCTCCCTTCACCGGCCGGGTTAGCTGGCCGTCCTCGATCAGATAGCCCTCCTCCACCGCGAAGTTGAACTGGCCGGTGGGGCCGACGCTGCCGCCACCCATCGATTTGCAGTAGAGCCCCCGGTCGACGGAAGCAATCAACTCCTCCGGAGTGTGGGGCCCGGCGGCGATGTAGGTGTTGCGCATGCGGCTGGCGGCGGGGAAGGCATGGCTTTGGCGGCGACCGCTGCCGGTGCGCCGATGGCCGGTGCGCAATTCGCCGGCGCGGTCACTGAGGAAGCGCTTGAGAACGCCGTTCTCGATCAGCACGCTGCGCTGGGGTTCCATGCCCTCATCGTCCATGGCCAGGGATCCGAAGGCTCTGTTGCTGACTCCTTCATCGATGGCGGTCACGGCGGGATGGGCGATCAGCTCGCCCACCTTGTCGGCGAAGGGGGTGGTGCCCCGCTCCACCTGGGTGGTTTCCAGCAGATGGCCGCAGGCTTCGTGGAAAATCACACCGCCGAACCGGTTGGCCAGCACCACCGGGAACTGTCCCGCTTCGACGTAATCCGCGTACAGCATGGTGGCCGCACTGGCGCAGAGGTCGATGGCGGAGGACTCCACATCCCAGTGGCGCAGATCGTCGGGATTATCGGTGGTGCCGTAGCGACGGCTGAGGCTCGCCCGGTGATCGCCATCAGCGGCCAGCACGGAGAGGCCCACCGTCTGATGCAGGCGGATATCGCGGGCCTGGGTGCCGTCGCTGGCGACGACCAGAACCTCCTGCCAGTTGCGGGCATAGCTACCGCGGCGGGCCTGCAGATGGCTGCCGTGGCGCTCAAGTTGATGGGTCCCTTGCAGCAGCCTGGCGGTGGCTTCGGTGAGATCCGGGCAGTAGTCCAGCCAGGGTTGTTTGGCCAGCGCGAAATCCCGCAGGCTTGTCAGCCCCTGGAAGGATGCGGGTCCTGTGGACGAGCTGCGGCGCAGTTCCAGCATCGCCAAGGCCTCATCGAGGGCCGCATGCAGTGAGCTTTCGCCCAGGTCGTTGGTCGACACGAAGCCGTCGCGGCCGCCCCGGAACACCCGGACGCCTGCGCCCATGCCGAAGGCGGGGCTCACGCTGGTGATGGTGTCCTGTTCGGCCAGCACGCCTAGGTGGTCGGTGCGCTCCAGGAACACCTCCACCAGATCGGCGCCTGCGGCTGTGCCGGCGGCGAGCAGAGGTTCAAGGCGTCGGATCCAACCTTCGTCGTGGAAGGGAGCCGAGGGGCTGAGGGTGGAGGTGGCCAAAGCTCAGCGCACCGACGGCTGGAAGGCTTCGCTGCGGATCGGCGCCATCAGGAAGAGCTTGGCCATTTCAAGCGCATTGGCTCCCCAGAAGGGCAGCTTGCGCAGGGCCTTAATCGGAGCAGGGCCGTCGCCAGCCTCGACGGCGTTGAGAGCCTCGTTGTTGCGGACGAGCCGTTCCAGGCGGATCCAGAAGCGGGGATTTTCCACATCAAGCACCACGGGAAAGACGCGGGCCGACGTTTCGTTGGTCTTGATGATCACCTCTTTGTCGTACTCACGAGCATCAAGGCCGAGGGCTTCGTAGAACTCTTTGCGTGCCACATCGCGCACGTACATTGTGGCAAATACGGCTAGCAGAAAGAAGCGACACCAAAGTCTGGCGGTGAAGCCCCGGACTGTGTCGGGCTGGGCCTTCATCAGGGCATCGAAGAAATCGCCGTGGCGGTTTTCATCCTGACACCAGTTTTCGAAGAAATTGAAGATCGGGAATATTTTGCTTTCGGGATGTTTCTCAAGGTGGCGATAGATGGCGATGTAGCGCCAGTAGCCAATTTTCTCCGAGAGATAGGTGGCGTAGAAGATGAACTTTGGCTTGAAGTAGGTGTAGGCCTTGTTGGCTGTCAGGAAACCGAGGTCGAGCTGCAGGCCGAAATCGGCCATCGACTTGTTCAGGAAACCGGCGTGGCGGGCTTCGTCGCGGGCCATGTGGGCGAAGCACTCGGCCAGTAGGGGATTCTTCTCTTTGATCCTACGACTGAGCTCCTTGTAGAGGAGAAAGCCGGAAAATTCTGAGGTGCAGCTCTGCTCGAGAAACTCGACGAACACTTTGCGGGTCTGGGGATCCAGCTTATCGGCAGCGCCTTCAAATTCTTCGTTGCGAACAAAATGGTGACGGTTGTAGTCCTTCCGAAATTCCTCGCAGATCGCCTCCAACTCTGCTTCGTTCGGGCGCAGATCCATCGCCGCCATGGCTTCGAAATCTGTGGTGTAGAAGCGCGGTGTGAGGATTGTGTCCTTGGCGGGATCCTTCACGGCGGGAGCCGGAGGGCTGCCGAGCGACGCTGGGGCTTGGGGCGAGCCTTGGAGGCTGGTGGAGGCTGTGGCGGCGGGAGGCACCATCGAGCGTGGAAGGAACTTCTATGAAACTCATCGTAGGGGGCTTCCCACCGTTTCCGGCTGGTTGTGAAGGCCCTGCCTCAGTTGGGCCCCAGCCATTTCTGACCGTTCAGCCGTTGCACCAGCCGAGATACCAGCAGCGCCAGCGTCATCTTGCGCTCATCGATCAGGAAGGATTCCAGCAGGCTCGGCTCGGCTCCCGCTTCCGCCAGGGCCACGGTCTTCGACGCCTGGATGTCGGGGCTGGTGAAGCAGAGCCAGAAGCGGCGTTCTCCGGGCAATTGGCCCTTCACCATCCAGCAATCGCTTCCCACCACCGGCATCGGACCCTGCAGGAAGCTCAGCTCCGGTGCAGGACCGCCGTAAGTGCGGCATTCCGCGGCGATGGCGGGCAGCAGCAGATCGGGAACGAAGCGCTCGAACGGCTGCTCCTCCGGCGCCGGTGGCTTCGCCTTGGCCGCAGGCTTGGCATCGGCGGCAGGCTTGGCAGCGGCGCCAGGCGCGAGGGAAGCCGCCTTTGGGGCGGCGCCCGCCTGCGCACGGACCGGAGCCTCGCTTTCGCTGGCCGTGGCTGCGGGTGTTGTCGGTTCGCTGGCTTGGGCTGCGGATGCCGGCGCTGGGGTGCCGGGGCCGGGGTTGGCGGGGCTGGGGCTCTCGGTCACCGGTTCGCTTGTCGGCGGAATCTGGGATGAACTCTAGGGATTCCAGCGACCATCTTCGCCCGGGGTTCGTTCACCAATCCTCCTCACCAATCCTCCAGCGTGTCGCTTCCCCAGTCATCGCTAACGGGCACGGGGTCGGGGCTGTGTCCTTCCTCTCCCTGCCGGGACCAGCCGCCGCGATCGTTGCGAGCCTGACGCCCGGGCGCCTCGGAGCCCATGGGTTCGGAGCGGGATTCAAACCGGGCGCGCCGGATCACCCGGTAGGGAACCGAGAGGGTGGGCGGCGGCTCGCCGGGTGCCCTGTCTGGACCGGCTGTGGCTGCCGGCCGCCAGGCCTGCGTTGGCTCGATCTCACCAAGGTTCTCGATTCCTTGGGATTCCATGGTCCGGTTGCCCTGGTCGTTGCCGGCTCGCCGTCTCGCCGATTCAGGCCGCTCGTCGCTCCAGGGCCGTCCCCAGGGGATGCCGGCAGAACCTTCCCATGGTTCCATTCGCTCCGGCTCCCGACGCACCCGGCGTCGCAGTCCCAGGCCAGGATCCCGCAGGGCCAGGGCGGTGCCCCCGGCGCTGAGGGCGCCGCCGCCGGCCGCCGCCGCCGCGATCCAGGCCCCGAGGGGCAGCGAAGGGCTCTGCCAGGTGAGCAGCCGCAATGTCACCTTGGGCCTGGTGTTGAGCGCACCGGTCAGCAGCAGGGCGAGCAGGGGCGCCAGCAGGGGAAGCAGCAGCAAGCGTTGGATCAGGTTCAGGGCTCGGCGGGGGGCAGGGAGCTGGGCTGCTGCCGATCCTGGCCTGTGGGGTGGGCTCCCAGGGGAGCTCCCTGCCAGCGGTTCAGCGAGCCCAGTTCGAGGTCGAGGCCATCGAAGACGCGGATCACCAGAAAGTCCACCATCTCCTCGATCGTGCGCGGCTGGTGATACCAGGCCGGCACCGGCGGTGCGATGCGGGCACCGGCCTCGGCCAACCGGGTGAGGTTGCGCAGATGCACGAGATTCCAGGGCAGCTCCCGCGGGGCGATCACCAAGGGGCGTCCCTCCTTGAGGTGCACATCGGCGGCGCGTTCAATCAGATCCAGCGCCACGCCGGAGGCAATACGGCCCACCGTTCCCATGCTGGCGGGGAGGATCACCATCCCCCGGGTGCGGTGGCTGCCGCTGGCGATCGCGGCCGCCTGGTCGTTCCAGCGATGGCAGCGCAGCTGACCGCTGCCGCAGCCGGTGCGTTCACGCCAGAACTGCTCCTGAGCCTCCGGTTCTGAGGGAACCCTCAACCCCAGTTCCGCCTGCCAGACACCGATCGCACCACGGCTGGTGACCATTTCCACCGCCACATCCGCCTCCAGGAGCAGCTGCAGGGCCCGCTGGGCCAGCGGTTGTGCCGACGCACCGGAGACGGCGAGGACCACCGGTGGTGAAGCGGGGTTGAAGGTAGGCATGCCGGAAGGTGGGGCTGGGAGGCCCGTTCAGAGGGGTGCGAGAACCAGCGCTTCCGCGCCATCCAGCACGCCGTTCGTCGCGGCGAGGGCTTCCTCACCCGACTCGGGCAGCACCACCGCCAGATCGATCTGGTGACGCAGGGCGTCCACCTTCTGGATCTCCACCTCAACCCGGTCGCCCACCATGTAGACGCGGCGGTTTTTCCTACCCACCAGGCGGTTTTGGCGCGAGCGGTATTCGTACCAGTCGTCCTTGAGGGAGCTCACGTGCACCAGCCCCTCCACCTGGGAGGGGGGAACCTCCACGAAGAAGCCATAGCTCTGCACGCCGCTGATCACACCGGTCAGGGTCTGGCCTACCAGGGGTTCGGCGTAGCGGGACTGGGCCATGGCCAACACATCCGCCTGGAACTCAAGCAGGAATCGGTTGCGGGCGTTGAGCCGTTTGGCCAGCCCATGGGCAAGGGCTTCCTGGAAGGGCGCCAGCTGGGATGGGGTGAGAATCGACCAGTCGGTGCTGCCATGGCAGGCGTCGCTGGCCAGATCGATGCCAGTCTTGTGGCGCACGCTGGGCCGGTCCTTCCCCTGGGAGAGCAGGGTGGCCAGCAGTTGCTGGTTCCAAAGGTCGGCGTAGTGGAGTCCGGGGCAGCACCAAGAGGCAAAGGCTTCGGCTTCGCCCGCCAAGGCATGCGCTCCGCTTTGGCTGTCGAGCTCCACGGGCTGCATGGTGCCCCGGAGCAGGTTCTGAAGGGCGCGGCTGCGGTCCGTCGCGGCGAAGGCGGCGGCGAGTTCGGCGGCATCGGCGTTTCCTTCAGCACTCAGCTCCAGGGGGATCTCCAGGGCGAGGGCCGCCTTGGCGACCTCATTGAGGTCATCGGTTTCAGGGGCGTTGTTGCGAGCAAACAGCCCCGGCAGCTGGAGGGCGGCGAGGTGGCGCCCCAGGGCGCGATGGGCCACCATCACGGCCTCCCGCAACAGGCCCATGGGCTCGCTGTCTGGAAGCTGCACCAGCCAGCCCTCCCGGGAGGCATCGGGGAGCGGGATCCGCAGATCGCCGAGGCTTTCGATGGCCGGAGTGGCAAGATCCAGATCCAGCGATCCGGCCTCAAGCCGGCGGCTGCGCAGCAGGCTCACCACAGTGAGCAGGCTCTCCACCAGCGGCAGATGCTCCTTGAGCGGTTTGAGGGCAGCGGGCACCGTGCGGGCCTTGGGCTTGCGTTCCGCCAGCGCCACCAGGGCGGCAGAATCCAGGCGGGCAGCGGGTTTGACCAAACTCAGGCAGAAGCGGAAGTGCTCCAGCACCCCTTCGCTGCTCAGCTCCAGGGCCACGGAAACGGCCTCATTCCGTTCGCCGACCCGCAATGCCGAAGCCTTGTCGAGGGCGGGGGGCAGCAGGGGGAGCCATTGGGTGCCGGCACAGTTGGCCGCGGCTTGCTGGTTCAGCCAGGTGTCCAGGGCGCTGCCAGGGCTGATGCGCTCGGCCACTGCCGGGGCATGGACCCAGAGGCGCCAGCCCCCTTCTTCCCGAGCTTCGAGAGAGAGGCCCGGTAGGGAGGGCGCATCCACGCCGCTCCAGCTTGCCGGCAGCAGCACCGCCAAGGCCGTGAGATCGCGGCGTTCTTTCTCATCCAGATGGCGGAGGCTGGCGCGGGGTGCCGGTGGCCGTCCCTGAAGGTGATGTTTGGTCAGCAGGAGATCCCGGTCGGCATCGGGACCACCCCTCACTGGGAGGCTGCGGGCCACATGCCCACGGGCGGCGAACTGACCCACCGGGAAGCGGTCGATGCTGACCTCCACCACCGTCTCCCCGGCAGCGTCCGCATGGCTGCGGTCGTCGAACGGCAGTTCGATGCTGGTGAGCAGCCGGTCGTCGAGGGGAATGGCCAGGAGGCGGTCTTCGTCGCGCGCTTCCACTTGCGCTAGCAGGCTCGTGGTGTCCCGGGACAGGATGCACTGAACCCCTCCTTCGGGGGAACGGCGGCGACCCCCCTCCCGGGTGATCTTCACCAATACCCGGTCGCCGTTCCAGGCGTGATTGAGCTGGTGGTCGCGGATGTAGATGTCTTCGCCACCGTCGTCCCGCAGGGCGAAACAAAAGCCCTTGCTGGAGCAGCGAAGTCGGGCCGGCACCAGATCGGTGGGGTCCAGTCGCTGGAGTCCGGCGTCCGATTCCGCCACCACCGCCAGGCGCACTAGAGCATCAAGGCCGATGCGCAACTGCTGGCGCTCCTCCTCGCTGCCCAGGGTGAGGGCCTTTTCCAGGTCCTGCAGGGGCATGGGCTCCGTGTTCGACAGCTGGTCAAGCAGGTCAGCGACCGTGAACTTCATCTTGAGGTGGATGCGGGGAGCGGGCGCACGCGCTTGGGGTGCGGGATGGAAGGACGACCTGCTGCGGGCCATCGCGGTGGAGATCCCGGGCCTGGGTGTGGAGCCGGTCGAGCGGGCCGGTTCCCAACGCCTGGCCGGCGCTGGGGAGGCATGGCCAGGGGGCGCCCCAGGCGGCGATCGGTCGGAGAAGGAACGGGTGCCTGGAGTGGGGGGTTGCCTGGAAACGGGCAGACCGGGTACCGGCGGTGTGGGGATTCGGCGTCCAGGCCCGGAGGTCCCACTGCCGAACCTTTGTTCACTCTAGGGAGTGGTGGTCTCGCCGTTCTCGCCATCGCCGCTGCGGGACGACCGCAGGATCAGCCGGCTCCCCAGGATCAGGAAGCCCACCGAGGCAAGCAGCTGCAGGGCGTCCGGTGGGATCAGGCTCGAGAGGGATCCCCCCGCCGCGGCCCCGACCATGCTCGCCAGCACCAGGGCCGCAGCGCTGCCGGCGAAGACAGCGCCGGGGCGGCTGCTGGTGCCGCTGATGCTCACGATCGCCAGCTGGGTCTTATCTCCCAGTTCGGCCAGGAACACGGTGATGAACGTGGATCCGAGCAGAGCCAGCATGGAAGACAAAGGCGAGAGGTACTAGCGGACGAGACCGGCCAGGCCGGGTTGAAGCAGGTGCAGGGGGGCGAGGTTGAGCACGGCCTGGCGGCCGAGCCAGAGGCCGAGGGCCACCATCAGCACGCCGGCGGCCCGCTCCAGTTGTTCCGGCGCCATCACCGTGGACAGCCAGCGCCCCAGCAACACGCCCACGAGGCTGGAGCAGATCAGGGCCAGGGACGCCCCCACGAACACCACCACCGGCCGTCCGGACTCCGCCGAGAGCAGCAGAGCGGCGAGCTGGGTCTTGTCGCCGAGTTCGGCGAGAAAGACCGTGGTGGCGGTGGTGAGGAACACCCCGAGCCACGTGGTGGATGATCCGGCCTCTGCGGCTTGGGCCTGGCCGTTTGGGGCGGCGGAGGATGGAGACGCAGAGGTGCTGCTGCCGCTGTCGGAGCCGATCGGTTCTGGAGGGAGAGCGGGATCGGGCCCTGAATTGGTGGGGCTGTTCATCGTGGCTTCCGGATCGCCCTCAGAAAGCGTCGCATCACCCTGCCATGCCCGCCATGCTCACTGCGGATCTGTTGTTTGCAGCAGGCGATTGCCAGGGCATCACCCGACTCCCCGTCGTTGCCGAAAAGGCCGACCAGGGAGCTGATGCGGCAGAAGTCGGGTCGCTCTTCGTAGATGCGGCAACGACAGCCGCCGGTGTCGAAATGGATGCACCAGCCATCGCTGCCCACCATCTTCAGATAAGTGCTCCGTTGCTGAGGGCTGAGGGCTTCGATGGCTTCAGAGCGCAGGGCGGGATCAAGGCGGCAGCAGGAGCCGCAGCCCGGGATGCACCGCCACACCTCCCTGGGGCCGGAGCCGCCATTTTTGGTGCCATCAAGGCTGTTGCTGCTGGGATTCTCGCACCGGGTCATGGCATTCGCCCATGACAAGGCATCACAGTGGCATCCCGGCGGGCCGAATCCCATCCCCTGGCGGTTAGCATTTTGAAGTGAATGACATTTGCGAGAGCCGTTGATGGGCATCGACTTCCACCTGATCTCCAATTTCGCTGCCCTGGCGTTGATCACCCTGGCGGGCCCGGCGGTGATCTTCATCCTCTTTTATCGTCGCGGCGCCCTCTGACGCTTCTGCCCAAGGCCTCCACTACCCGCCCATGCCTCCGCGGGCCTCGCCCAATGATCCTGCTGATGGTCTAGGGGTGATGGCCGGCGAAGGAGGTGCGCTTCGGAGAAGCTGCATTGTCATGGTTTTTGTCAGACCTCCCGCTCCGCTAGATCACCGTTCAACTGTTCCTTGGATGTGTGGATCTGCTGATCGGAAGCAAGTTTTTCCAGCGCCCGGTAGAGCGGTAGCGGCATCAGCCATCGCCCGACCACCGCACCCAGCAGGGCCGCCAGGAGCAGCCCAGGTAAGAGTTGTTGCGATCCTGTAATCCTGATCGCGAACGCCAGGCTCATCACCGGCAGCTGGGTGGCTCCGGCTAGCCCCGCCGCCATCCCCAGCAACACCCCCAGCCCGCTCGGCCCGCCCAGGAGTTCCAGCAGCCCTCCACCGAAGCTGCCACCCACGGCAAAGGCTGGATCGATCACCCCTCCAGGGATCCCGGCCGCCAGGGCGAGCACGGGGCCGATCAGGCGCATCACCACAAGGGCGCCCCAGCGAGCGGCGCCTGTCCAGCCCAGGGCCACGGCACCGGATCCTCCCAGGTCCGCCAGGCTCAGCGTTTGGCGCAGCAGGGTTTCACCATCCCCACAGCTTTGCCCTCCACTGATCAGGGTGAGGGCGGTGAGGGCCGTGCCCACCGCCAGCCCTGTGGCCAGGGGATGGGCCCGGGCCCGGGGCAGGATCAAGGCGGTGCCGAACACCAGCAACTTGGCCATCAGGGCTCCGAGAAGTCCTGCTCCCAGGCCTACCGGAAGGGCCCAGAAGGCCTGAAAGACTTCCGCCCACGGCGTGGCCTGGATGCCGAGCGCGAACAGAGGTTGGCCGCCCAGGCCAGCTACCTCGGCCGCCACGCCGGCCATCAGTAGCGAAGGCCAGATCAGGTTCGGCTGGAAGCGGCGGCTCAGCTCCTCGGCCACGAAGATCACCCCCATCAGGGGGGTGTTGAAGGCACCGGCCAGGCCTGCCCCGGCTGCGGCGGCCAGCAACTCGCCGCTGAGGCGGCCCCGGCCCAGCCCGTGGGCCACGGCGGCCCCGAGCTGGGCGGCGGGACCTTCCCTGCCGATCGGCAGCAGGGCCAGGCTGGCCGCTCCCCAGAGTGCGAGTCTCCCGGCCGTCGTTCCTGCCGCCAGCTGTAGGTCCCGCCGTTCCGGCCGTTGGAGGGCCTCCAGGAGCTGGGGTAAACCCGAACCTGCGGAACGGTGCAGCACACCGGCCTGGAGCACCAGCAGCAGGGGCACCGTCGCGATCGGCGCCAGAGCCAGGAGCAGGGCAGGGAGCGTCCAGCTACCGCCATAGGCCGGAAATCGGCCGATCAGGGCGTCCTGAAGCCGGTCGATGGCGTTCAGGGGCCAGCAGGCCAGACCAACGGCCAGGCCCACCCCTGCCATGGCGCAGCCCTGAAACAGCCAGCCGCTCGCACTTCTACCGCCCTCGGCGCGAACCGGTGCCCCCATTAGGCCGTCAGACCCAGGGCCATCGCGGCCTCCTGAACCAGGGCGCGTAGGTAGGGGTGGGAATGCTCGTCGTGGAGGCCGCTGCGCACCTCCTCGCCGGCGGCATTGCGAATGATCAGCCCATCGGCGTGGCGGGAGCACCAGTAGGTGCGATCGCGTCGTCGCAGCACCAAGCCGGAGCAGCCAGCAGGCCGTACGCCCACCAGCTCCAGTTGCAGCCTCTCCTCCCCTTGCCAGCGATCCATCCTGAGGCGGTAAGCCACATCCACCTGGCCGGGCAGCTCAGCCCCCCCCTGCCAGCGCCAGGCCATGGCGCGGCGGTGTAGCCCGTTCTGCTCGAGCTGGAGCTGCAGGTGGCCACCCCGCAGCAGCCGCTGCTCGAGAACCTGGCAGCCGCTGCTCCAGAACACGGGGGCCGGATGGCCGATTCCGAAGGGCTCCAGGCGCCGGAGCTGCTCCCAGAACTCGCGGTCGATCCGCTCGAAGCGCAGCAGGGCTTCGGGCTCCACGGTCATGGCCTGGCCGGCCCCATCAAGCCAGGCCTGGGCCAACTCTTGAAGGCGTTCCTGAAGCTCTCCCACCCGTTCCGCCAGCACGGTGAAGCCGCCGGCGGCCGGATGGCCGCCGTGGCGCAACAGCAGATCAGCGCAGGCTTGGAGGGCCTGGTCCACGGCGAAGCCGCGCGGCGCCCGCACCGAAGCCCGCAGCCTTCCGTTCCCTTCATCGGCCAGGAGCGCCACTGGACGACCGCAGCGCTCCATCAGTCGGGCGGCCACGATGCCAATCACGCCATGGTGCCAATGGGTCTGGGCCAGCAGCACGAAGGGCGGAGTCGCTCGGCAATCGGCCTCCAGCAGGGCCACCGCCTCCGCCTCGATGGCGCTGCAAAGCTCGCGCCGTTGCCGGTTCAGCCCATCGCATTGCCGCGCCAATTCGAGGGCCCGCTCCGGTTCGTCGGTGGTGAGCAGGTCCACCACCAGGAGGGGATCGCCCAGCCGTCCCACGGCGTTGATCCGCGGGGCGATCTGGAAGCCCACGGCTTCGGCATTGAGCTGCGGATCCTCGAGGCCCGCCAGGCGCTGCAGGGCTCGCAGCCCCTGCAGCCTGGTTCGGCCCAGGCGGGGCAGGCCGTCGAGCAGCCAGCGCCGGTTCACCCCCACCAGGGGGGCCATGTCGGCGATGGTGCCGATGCAGAACAGGTCGAGAGCGATCGCTTCACCGTCCTGGCGGCCCACCCGGCGGCAGAGGGCGCTGGCCAGCACATGGGCCAGGCCCACGCCGGCCAGGCCCCTGTAGGGGGAATCCAGCGGGGTGACGGCCGGATGGAGCAGGGCCAGGTGGGGCGGCCGTTCGGCCGGCAAGGTGTGGTGATCGGTGAGGATCACATCCACAGCCAGGGCGGCCGCCCGCTCCAGGGCCTCCCGGGCCGCCACGCCGTTATCCACCGTGATGATCAGGCCCACGCCATCGGCCGCCAGAGCCTCGACCATGCCGGCATTGAGGCCGTAGCCATCGTTGGCCCGGCTCGGGATGGCGGCCCTTGGCCGTGCCCCGAGCCGCTGGAGCACGCCCACCAGCAGGGCCGTGCTGGTCATGCCATCGGCGTCATAGTCGCCGCAGACGGCCAGGCTTTCGCCAGAGCGGCAGGCCCGCTCCAGCCGCTCCACCGCCCTGGCGAGGTCGGGGAAGTGGTGATGGGGATCGGGGGCCGGGGGGGGATCCAGGAGGCTGCTGAGGCTGCTCTCGCTGAGGTGGCCCCGGCGTCGCAGCACCGCCAACAGCTCCTCCGGCAGATCGACCGCGGGGCAATCCAGGGAAACTCCAGGCCCGGGATCAACCCCAGTTGGGGGATCTCGCCGTGCCAATGGTGGTGGGAGAACCCAGGGTTGCGTGTCGAGGAAGGGCAAGGTGAGGGTCAGGCACCTCCGCATTGTGCTGCCGGCCACCGGTGTCGCCAGCCCTAACCTGCAGTGGTAGGACCGTTGGCGCAGTGGCTCCTTTCCTTGAGGCGATTTTCTGGGATGTGGATGGCACCCTCGCTGAGACGGAACTCGAGGGCCATCGCGTGGCCTACAACCAAGCCCTTGCCGAGGCGGGTCTGCCCTGGCGCTGGGATCGGAGCCGCTATCTCAACGACCTGGGGCTTTCCGGGGGGCGGGAGCGGATGGCCCTCTTCCTCACAGACCTCGAGGGCCGCCCACCCTCCGAGACCCTTCTCGACGCTCTTGTGGCAGCCAAGAAGCGCCACTACACCGAGCTGATGCGCAACGGCTCGATCCCGCTGCGGGAGGGGGTGGCGCGATTGATTGGCGCCGCCGCCGCCGCCGGTCTCACCCAGATCATCGTGACCACCAGTTCCCGGGCCGCGGTGGAGGCCCTCATGGCCGGCAGTCTCGCGGAGGTGGCCGGGGCCTTCCGCGGCTTGATCAGCGGCGATGACGTGAGCCGCAAGAAACCCGATCCCCAGGGCTACCGGTTGGCCTTGGCCAGGGCAGGCCTGGATCCGCAGCGGGTGGTGGTGGTGGAGGATTCGGCCCAGGGTCTGGCGTCGGCCCGGGGGGCCGGTCTCACCACCCTCGTGACCCTCAGCTCCCTGTCCCGCCATGACGGGGTCGGTGTCTTTGCCGCTGCCGCCGCCGTGGTGGATGGCCTGGGAGGTCCGGATCGGCCCCTCGCCCTGCTACACGGTCCGGCCTGTCCGGAGGGCCAGGTCACGCTGAGCTGGCTGGAGCGGCTGCTTCCTGCCTCATGACGATTCCTCAGCAGCGCACCCGCTATGCCGCCTTCGAACGGCGCCTCGGCCGCTCCCTGCTGGGCCAGCTGCGGCGCAGCTGGCGCCACGCCAGCCTGGCGCTGCTCTCGTTGCTGGTGGGTTATTTCCTGAGCCAGAACCTGATTTCTCTGCTGCTGGTGCGGGTGCCGGGTGGCCGGTCGGCCGTGGTGTTCACGCTGGTTCTCGCCATGGAGTTGCTCGTGCGACTGCGCACCCGGGCGGTGCGCGGCGAGGAGACGCCGCTGGTCTGGGTGATGCTCGACAACCTGCGCCTCGGGACCACCTACTCGGCGGTGCTGGAGGCCTTCAAGCTTGGAACCTAAAGGCCCCTCGCCCATCGCTGCGGCGGACGGATTGCTGCAGCATGTTGGTCTGCCGCTGCTGGCTCACCTGGCGGAGCTGCGGAGCCACCCCAAACGGCGCCGGCCTGTGCTGCTCCTTAACGGACCGGTGGGCGTCGGCAAGTCCACCCTGGTGAGGCAACTGGCCAGCCTGGCGCCGGCCCACGGACTGCGCCTGGCCGTGGCCTCCATCGATGACGCCTACCTCCCCCTCCCTGAGCGGTTGAACCGTCTGGCTGGCAATCCCTTCGGCGTGACCAGGGTCCCACCGGGCAGCCACGATGTGGATCTGCTGGTGGAACGGATCGAGGCCTGGCGCGGCGGTGCCTGCCTGCGACTACCCCGTTTCGACAAGACCCTGGCGGCCGGCCAGGGTGATCGTTGCGCTGCCAGCGAGGAAACGGCCGATGCGCTGGTGCTGGAGGGTTGGTTGATGGGGTGCCGGCCGCTCGGAGAGGATGCCGTTGCCGCGGGCCTGGCACGACTGCAAGACTGGAATCTCAGCGAAGCCGAACGGAACTGGCTGCCCCGCTGGGATCGGGAGCTCGAGGGCTACGAACCGCTCTGGCGAATTGCGGATGGACTCTGGGTGCTGCGGCCCCGCCGCTGGTGTCTGGCCCGGCGCTGGCGATTCCAGGCGGAGGCGCGTCAGCGGCGTGCCGGCAGTTCGTGGCTCGCTCCCGAAGAACTGGAGCGCCTGGTGCGCTCCAGCCTGCATTCGCTCCCGCCTCCCCTCTACCAAGACCCGCTGGTGGCAGGGTTCGACGGCGCAATCGAAGCCCATGGGGATAGCGAAGGGGGTTTCTCGCCCTTTGCAACCGACCTGGCTGGAGAACTGCCGCTTGTTGGGGTCACCCAGCTGGATGGTCGGCGCCGCTGGGAGCCGCTGAATAATCCCGCTCAGCTGTCGCCGTCTTCCTCGTCCTCGGCGATCGGATAAACGAAACCTTGGGCCTTGCCACTCAACACGGCCTTGCCGATCGAAAGGGCCTTGGCGGCTGCGACACCGGCCTTCGCCTTCCAATGGGCATGACGCTGATTGCGCTTGCCTTTGGAGGTTTTCTTCTTAGGAACAGCCATCCCTTCGTTGGTGCAGCCAAACGAAGATCATCCGTTGCGAACCGTCCTTTCGTCAAATCGCTAGAGTCGTGTCTCGCCTCGCAGGCCTGTGGCAACGACGTCGACTCAGCCCCAGCCATCTCCCACGCCCGAGGGGACGGCCCAGAAGGTCCAGGTCCAGGGGGTGCGTCCCGCGGACCCCGCTACCGACCCCACAGCGGCGAAGCCCGGCGCCATTAACGCGTCCCCCCGGAGCGGCGATGCCAAGACCGGCGCCCGGCCCGCCGGCAAGGAGGATGCGCGCCAGCAGCCCTTCAGCATCGGCGGTGGTGGCGGCGCTACCCCCTCCTACAGCCAGCTTCTTCAGGATCTGTCGTCGGGCAGGGTGAAGGATCTGCTGCTCTCCCCGCGCCAGGGCGTGGTGGATGCCACCTACCGAGATGGTCGCAATGTTCAGGTGCCGGTGTTCAACGACAACCAGCTCCTGATCCGCACCGCCACCCAGGCCCAAGTGCCCCTCACCGTGCGCGATGAGCAGCGCGATGAGGCGTTGGCCGGACTGCTAGGCAATCTCCTATTGGTGATGCTGCTCCTCACTGGCCTCACCCTGCTGATCCGCCGTACGAGCCAGGTGGCGAACCGAGCACTCGGCTTCGGCCGCAGCCAGCCTCGTCTTCAGGCCGAGGGTTCGGTGGCTGTGCATTTCGAGGATGTGGCCGGGATCGGCGAGGCCAAGGAGGAGCTCCAGGAGGTGGTCACCTTCCTGCGCTCTCCGGAGCGGTTTACCTCCGTGGGCGCCAAGATTCCGAAGGGTGTGTTGCTGGTGGGTCCACCGGGTACCGGCAAGACCCTGCTGGCCAAGGCCATCGCCGGCGAGGCCGGAGTGCCCTTCTTCTCGATGGCCGCCTCTGAATTCGTGGAGATGTTCGTGGGGGTGGGTGCCAGTCGGGTGCGGGATCTGTTCCGTCAGGCCAAGGCCAAGGCGCCCTGCATCATCTTCATCGACGAGATCGATGCCGTCGGCCGTCAGCGGGGCGCGGGCATCGGCGGCGGCAACGATGAGCGGGAGCAGACCCTCAATCAGCTGCTCACCGAGATGGATGGTTTCGAGGAGAACTCCGGCGTGATTCTGCTGGCCGCCACCAACCGGCCGGATGTTCTGGATTCCGCCTTGATGCGTCCCGGTCGTTTCGATCGCCGCATCACCGTCGACCTGCCCGACCGCAAGGGACGCGAGGACATCCTCTCGGTTCATGCCCGCAGCCGTCCGCTTGCCGATTCCGTTTCCCTTGCCGACTGGGCGTCCCGCACTCCGGGGTTCTCCGGGGCCGACCTTTCCAACCTGCTCAATGAGGCCGCCATCCTCACGGCCCGCCGCCAGCAGAACCGCATCGATGATGCCGCCATCGGCGATGCCCTTGAGCGCATCACCATGGGCCTCACGGCGGCCCCCCTCCAGGACAGTGCCAAGAAGCGCCTGATCGCTTATCACGAGGTGGGTCATGCCCTGCTCACCACCCTGCTGCCCAACGCTGACAAGCTCGACAAGGTGACCCTGCTGCCGCGGGCGGGCGGTGTCGGTGGCTTCGCCCGCACCATGCCGGATGAGGACATCATCGATTCAGGCCTGATCAGCAAGGCCTATCTCCACTCGCGGCTGGTGGTGGTGCTGGGCGGTCGGGCCGCCGAGATCGTGGTCTTCGGTCCGAGCGAAGTGACCCAGGGTGCCGCTGGCGATCTGCAGATGGTGAGCCGCATCTGCCGCGAGATGGTGACCCGCTACGGCTTCTCCAGCCTCGGCCCGGTGGCTTTGGAATCGGATGCTGGCCAGGTGTTCCTGGGTCGCGACTGGATCCGCCCCGAGGCTCCGCCCTATTCCAGCCGCACCGGCAGCCAGATCGATGCTCAGGTGAGGAAGCTGGCCGCGGCTGCCCTGGAACAGGCCCTTGCCGTTCTGCGGCCGCGCCGGCAGCTGCTCGATCGGCTGGTGGAACACCTGATCGCCGAGGAAACCATCAATGGCGAAGAGTTCCGCACCCTGGTGGCCGAGTGGGAGTCGGAGAATCCTCAGCTTTCCGGGGTGCCCGCTCAGCTCTCCTCACTCCTCACCCCGGAGGCCTCCCCGGAAGCGGATGTCGAGGCTGCGAAGGTAGGTGTGTAAGCCGGCATCCTGAATTGGCAGCAGCCTGGCGGCCCGGCCGCTTTCATTCACGTGGGCATGCCAGAGGCCTGGTGGAGTGATGAAGGCGCCGCCGCTTTGCCAGTCGATGCGCCGGGGATCACGGATCTGCCCCTCGCTGTCGCAGGAGCTGCCCACCAAGGTGTAGCAACCGGGGTCGCAGTCGAGGATCAGATCGAGGGCCACCGACTGGTGCTTGTGAGCTGATTGCACGGATCCCGCCGGCAGCACCCCTTGCATTGCCCACAGGGTGTGGGACACGGTGCGGGTGGCCGGCAGATCGGCGTTGCCCAGCAGCAGGCTGAGCCGATTCGCCTTACTGGCTGATGGGTCGTTGAGCAGGGTCTCCAGTTCCCGCTGCAGCCTGGTGGCTGGATAGTGACAGGCACGGAAGCGGGGCAGGCTCGGCTCGACGCCCAGGTAGCGGAGCAGGGGGCCGTCGTGCACCCAGTAGAGAACGCTTTCCTCCCGAGCCTTGAGGTGGGGAGCCTGCCCCGCTGGCAGCACGAACACGTCACCGCTCTCCCAGGCCAGGGAGAGCGGGCCGGCGTGTTGGTCGCCGGGGCGGCTCAGGGATCCGCCGCCCCTCAGCACGGCGAACAGGGAGGTGGTTGCCACGGCGGCGGCCGTGAGGCCTTCGCCGGGAAGAATCCGCAGGAAGTGGGCGGCGAGGGCGGGACTGGTGGCGGGTCCCTGGCAACCCAGCTCGAGGCTGAGGTCAAGTGGCAGGATGGCCGTGGGTCCGCAGGCGTGGAGCTCGGCGCTCCACTGGTGCAGGCCGATCGGCTCGGTGAGGCCGGGGCGCACCGGGTTGGCCGCTTCTCGATAGTCGAACCAGAGAGCAGCTGCTTCCAAGCCTTCGCCCGCCTGCAGACCGTGCTCGCCAGGCAGCAACTCGCTGGCTGCGGGTGCCCTTTCGATCAGCCCGCCGCCTGGATCCATGGCGCTCTGGCATTGGACCCCGGCCGGCAGGGAGCCTGTGGGGGTGGGGGTCGCAGCGCTGGCCATGGATTCCGAGCCTCCGAAACGACGATGGGCCAATACCTTATGGGCGCCAAGCACATGCTGGTGCCAGCGTTGCTTCCGGATCGCTGATGGCCGCGATCAGCTGGCGCGGTTCAGCCGCCCGCCACGGCGGGAACGATGCTCACCTCATCGCCATCGGCCAAGCTGGTGGCCTGGTGATTGAGGAAGCGGATGTCCTCGCTGTTCACATAGACGTTGAGGAAGCGCCGCAACTTGCCGCCGTCATCGCAGAGGCGGGCCAGGATGCCGGGGAAGCGAGCCTCCATGGCTTGAAGCAGTTCGTCGACGCTGCCGGCCTCGAGGCTCACGCTGGCTTCGTCGTTGGTGAACTTCTGCAGGGGGGTAGGGATCAGAACCTGAACGGCCATGGTGTCGATCGGCTGGTGGGGGTAGGGAAGGGATCAGGGGTGACTGTTTGGAATCCGCCGATTGCAATCCGCCGATCGGGAACGCCGAGAACTTGCGGCAGGGGCTGCGCGGTTCAGCCCACCGTTTCCCAGGTGGCGCGGTGCAGCGACTGGGCCCGCTCCCAGGCACTGTTGAAGCTGTCGAGCTGGGCCTCGATCACGAAGGGCTCGCCGATCGAGGAGGCAATGGCTTCGGTGGTCTTGAGGCCGTTGCCGGTGATGTAGGCCACGGTGGTTTCGCTGGGATCGATCTTGCCCTGCTCCACCAGCTTCTTGAGCACCGCGATCGTGGTGCCCCCGGCGGTTTCGGTGAAGACGCCCTCGGTTTCGGCCAGCAGCTTGATGCCCTCGATGATCTCGGCATCGCTCACCGCGGCGATGCTGCCGCCGGTGCGGTTGGCGATGTCGATGGCGTAAGGGCCGTCGGCCGGATTGCCGATGGCGATCGACTTGGCGATGGTGTGGGGCTTTACCGGGGTGATGAAGTCGCGGCCCTCGGCGAAGGCCTGGGCGATCGGGCTGCAGCCCTCGGCCTGGGCGCCGCTGAAGCGCACCGCCTTCTCCTCCACCAGCCCGACCTTGATGAATTCGTCAAAACCCTTGCGGATCTTGGTGAACAGGGAGCCGGAGGCCAGGGGGGCCACGATATGGTCAGGCAGGCGCCAGCCGAGCTGTTCGATCACCTCGTAGCCGAGGGTTTTCGATCCTTCGGAGTAGTAAGGGCGGAGGTTGATGTTCACGAAGCCCCAGCCGTAGGTGTTAGCCACTTCCGAGCAGAGGCGGTTCACCTGGTCGTAGTTGCCCTTCACCGCCATCAGTGTGGGGTTGTAGACCAGGGTGCCGAGCACCTTGCCCAGCTCCAGGTCGCTGGGGATGAAGACGCAGCACTCCATACCGGCATGGGCGGCGATGGCGGCGGTGGAATTGGCCAGGTTGCCGGTGGAAGCGCAGCTCACGGTGGTGAAGCCTAGTTCGCGGGCGCGGGTGAGGGCCACGGACACCACCCGGTCCTTGAAGGAGAGCGTCGGCATGTTCACACCGTCGTTCTTGATGTAGAGCTCCTTGAGGCCAAGGCGGCGGGCCAGCCGATTGGCCCGCAGCAGGGGCGTGAAGCCGGTGCCCACATCGATCGGGTCCCCTTCGATGGGGAGGAATTCTCGGTAGCGCCAGATGGAGGTGGGGCCGGCTTCGATCGTGGCGCGGCTCACCCGGCTACGGATGGCGTCGTAGTCGTAGACGACCTCCAGGGGGCCGAAACAGACGTCCTCACAGACGTGGCGGGCCCCGGCCTCATAGGGATGGCCACATTCCTTGCAGCGCAGCCCGATGAAGGTGGAGCGGGAGAGGGTCGCGGTCACGGGCACACCCAGCAGCTTCAAAGACGCTAACAGCGTCGCTCAGCCGGTGCCAAATAAGCCGACCTCTGGAATCGGGTATATGGGAGTTGGTATGCCGGCCTTGTCGCCAGCTGGGATTTCCCTAGGCTCATGGGGTGATATCACTCCCCTTCCCGGCCGGGCGCCGCAGGTTCTCCGCCCTCCGTGCCGCGGCCGTGGCAGGCGCCGCCCTGGCGGTGATCCTGCTGCTGGGCCGCATGGCGGTGGAGTGGCACTGGTTCGGGCAGTTCGAGCTCCAGAGCGTTTTGTTGCGTCGCTGGGGCCTGCAGCTGGTCGCCTTCGTCCTGGTGTTCGGAGGCGGCTCGCTTCTGCAGCTCAAGCAACTCCAGCGCTGCTGGCGACTGCGGCAGGAGGCGACCACCAAGCCGCTGGGCCCCGAACCGCTGTTGCGGCTCGGGGGGTCTCGACTTCTGCTGGCACTGGTGGCCCTGCTGCTGCTGCTGGCAACCGGCCTGGCCTATCTCGTGCTGCAGGCCCGCGACCTAATCGGGGCCCCGTTCAGCGGCCAGGTGATCACGGGCTTCACGGTGCTGCTCGATCTGCCGCCGCTGCTGCCTCTGGGGCTGGCGGCCGGGCTGTTGATCCCCCTGCTCATTCGACCCCTCGTCACCCTGCGCATCACCCTCGCGGCGGCTCTCGCCGCCTCCGCCACGGCGCTGGCCCGCGGCTGGAGCCTGTGGCTGCCGGCCCTGCTGGCGGCTCCCTTCGGCGAGAGGGATCCGCTTGTGGGGCTGGATCTGTCCTTCACGGTGCTGCGGCTGCCCGCCCTCAAGCTGCTGCTGAGCGTGCTTCTGGCCCAGGGGGTGGTCGGCCTGGCTGCCTGCCTGCTGCTCTGTCTCAGTGAGGGCACCAGCCTCTCCGATGGCGCCTTCCCCGGCCTGAGCCGTGCCCAGCAGCGGGTTCTCCAGCCTCAGCTGGCTTTCCTGGCGGTGGTCGCGGCGCTGATTAGCGGTCTGGCCCCCTTCGATCTGATGGTGGAAGGCAGCGGGATCGCCTCCGGGGCCGGGTATGTCGATCTCCACGTGCGCCTGCCGCTGCGGCTGTTGCTGGCCCTGCTCCTGCTGCTGACGGCCCTGGGCCTTCTGGTTCCACTGCCGAAGGGATGGCTGCGGCGCGGGGCCCTTCTCCCCCTGACGTTCACCGTCCTTCTGGTGCCGATCAGCGAGTGGCTGCTGGCCCCGCTGGTGCAGCGGCTCTGGGTGCAGCCGCGGGAGCTGGCCGTGGAGACGCCCTATCTTCGGCGCAGTATCCAGGGCACCCGTCGGGCCTTTGGCCTGGAGCGGGTGCGCAGCATCACCCTGGAGCCCCGTCAGAAGATCACCGCCGCGGACCTGGCGGCTGCTCCCGGCACCCTGGCCAACGTGCGTCTCTGGGACAGCCAGCCCCTGCTCGCCGCCAACCGCCAGCTGCAGCAGCTTCGTCTTTACTACCGTTTCTCCTCGGCGGCCGTCGACCGCTACCCCCTGCGGGACAAGACCGGTCGGCAGGGCAGCCGTCAGGTGTTGATCTCCGCCCGCGAGCTCGACAGTGGAGCCCTGCCCCGTGGATCGCGCACCTGGCTCAACCGCCACTTGGTGTTCACCAACGGCCACGGCTTCACGGTGTCGCCGGTCAATGCCGCAGGACCCGACGGCCTGCCTCTGTTCTTCGTGAAGGATCTCGGGCGCAGCGGACGCGTCCAGGGAATCCCCCAGCTGGGGGTGAGCGATGCCGAGGCGCAGGCGGCTCTGCCGGTGGGCCGGCCCAGTCTCTATTTCGCCTCGGCGCCTGCTCCCTACGCCATCGCCCCCACGAAGGTTCAGGAGTTCGCCTACCCGGACGGCGAGCTGAATGTCTACACCCACTACGACGGCACTCGGGGAGTGCCCCTGGCCACCGCCTGGCAGCGGCTATGCGCCGCCCTGTATCTGCGAGAACCGCGGGTGCTGTTCACTGGTTCGTTCACTCCCCGCTCGCTCCTCCTGCTCCGCCGCCAGGTGAACCAGCGGCTGGAGGCCCTGGCCCCCTTCCTGCATTTCGAGAGCGAGCCTTATCTGGTCACGGCCCGTGTGGGCCGGCACGAGGGTTACCGGCAGGATCAGCACCAGTACTGGTTGCTGGACGGCTTCACCAACAGCCGCTCCTACCCCTACAGCGATCCCAATCCCCAGGGGCTCCGCTACTTCCGGAACCCGGTGAAGGCGGTGGTCGATGCCCACGACGGCCGCCTCTGGCTCTATGTGAGCGATCCTTCCGATCCCGTGCTGCGCACTTGGCGTCGGGCTTTTCCTGAGCTGTTCCGTCCCCTGTCGGAGATGCCCGAGGCTCTGTTGCGCCACATCCGTGTGCCGCAGAGTCAGTTTACAATCCAATCGGAGCGGCTGCTGCGCTATCACGTCACCGACGTGCGCACTTTCTACAACGGCGACGATGTGTGGTCGGTGCCCTATGAGATCTACGGCAACAGCAACGTCCAGGTTCGCCCTTATCACCTCACCCTGCAGCTGCCGGGCCAGACCAGCACCGAATTCGTGTTGCTGCTCCCCTTCGCTCCGCTGAAGCGCACCAACCTGGTGGGCTGGCTGGCTGCCCGCAATGATCCTCCCCACTACGGCGAACTTCTGTTGGTACGTTTCCCCCAGCAGCGCCTGCTACTCGGTCCCCAGCAGGTTTCTGGCCTCATTGACCAGGATCCCACCATCAGTTTTCAGTTCGGCCTCTGGAATCGCCTGGGCTCGAGGCTGTTCCGGGGCAACATGCTCGTGTTGCCCGTGGGCTCGGGTCTGCTCTACGTGGAGCCGGTGTACCTGCAGTCGAAGGCCAACGATCTGCCCACCCTGGTGCGGGTGGTGGTGACCGACGGCACCACCTTCGTGATGGAGCGCAACCTCAGCGATGCTCTGAAGCGGCTGGCCAGTGGGGGCCAGGGGGGCGCCGCTGCCGGACCGCCTCCCGCCGACACTGCCGTTCAGCCCTGATCAGACCAGGGGCGCGCCCACCGCACGGGGGAAGCAGGGCCCTGGCTACGGCCCCATGGCATGAAAAAGGGGCCCTGATAGGCCCCTGGCGTCTGCTGTCAGCAAGACGGTTTAGATCAGGCTGCCACGGCCGTCTTGGCATCGAGCGCGCCCTTGGCGTAGAGGCCGGCGTAGTAGTTGATGTCGCGCTGCTTGATCTTGCTGGCATTGCCGGCGCACCAGAACTGCTGATAGCGGTCGAGGCACACCTGCTTCATGTACTGGCGGGCGGGCTTATTGAAGTGGCGGGGATCGAAGTTGGCGGGATCCTTGAAGGCCGCCTCGCGCACCGCGGCGGTGAAGGCCAGGCGGTTGTCGGTGTCGATGTTCACCTTGCGCACGCCGTTGCGGATGCCTTCCTGGATTTCTTCCACGGGCACGCCGTAGGTCTCAGGGATGGCACCGCCATACTTATTGATCATGTCGAGCCACTCCTGGGGCACCGAGGAGGAGCCGTGCATCACCAGGTGGGTGTTGGGGATGGCCTTGTGGATCTCGGCGATGCGGCTGATCGCCAGCACCTCACCGGTGGGTTTGCGGGTGAACTTATAGGCGCCATGGCTGGTGCCGATGGCGATTGCCAGCGCATCCACGTTGGTCTTGGCCACGAAGTCGGCGGCTTCGGCGGGGTCGGTGAGCAGCTGGGAGTGGTCGAGGGTGCCCTCAAAGCCATGGCCGTCCTCGGCCTCACCCTGGCCGGTCTCAAGGGAGCCCAGGCAGCCCAGCTCGCCCTCCACGCTCACGCCGATGGCGTGGGCCACGTCCACCACTTCCTTGGTGACGCGCACGTTGTACTCATAAGAGGCCGGGGTCTTGGCGTCGGCCTCAAGGGAGCCATCCATCATCACGGAGGTGAAGCCGTTGGCGGCGGCGCCGTAGCAGGTGGCGGGGCTGTTGCCATGGTCCTGGTGCATCACCACCGGGATGTCGGGGTAGGTTTCCACGGCGGCCAGGATCAGGTGGCGCAGGAAGCTCTCACCGGCGTACTGACGGGCGCCGCGGGAGGCCTGCAGAATTACCGGGCTGTCGGTCTCGTGGGCCGCCTCCATGATCGACTGGACCTGCTCCAGGTTGTTCACGTTGAAGGCGGGAATGCCGTAGCCGTTTTCGGCGGCGTGGTCGAGCAGCAGCCGAAGCGGAACGAGCGCCATGGGAAACCTCGAGAAAGGGGGGAAAGCGACGACTGGCGGGATCCCCCGCCGTGCCTGGCGGCGAGTCTAGGGGATGCCGAAACAGGGTCCTGAAGCTTCAGGGGTGCCCGATCGGCTGATGCCGCCGGGCGGCATCACACAGGCCCTGGCTGGCTGCGGCCTCCGCCAGGCCCGGCACCATGGGGCGTCCCTCCCGGGAGGCCTGGGCCCACCAGCCGATCAGCCGGCACACTGGCGCGATCCGGCCATCCTCCCAGGTGCGTCCGAAGGCCAGAGCGGGATCGGCGGGTACCGGTCGCAGGGGCTCGCCTGGTCGGGAGATCGCCAGTTGAAAACCGTGCACATAATCGGCCTGGTTGGCTGACCCGAGCACCAGGGTGGCCTCACGGCCGTAGAGCTCGAGCCAGCAGCCCCGGCCCGCCCGGGTCACCGAGGACAGGTTCACCTGGGCCGGCACTCGCCGGCCCAGGGAGTCGCTGAGATCGAGCTGGATCAGGGCGATGTCCTCGGCATCCACCGCGCCCATGGCGGAGGCGCCGGCGCCCTTGGCTCCGGCCAGGGGTCGCTCCCGGATCGCCGTGCTCAATCTGGCGGCGTGGAGCTCAGCGGGTCCCACGAGCCAGTTCAGGATGTCGAAGGCATGGGTGCCGAGGGCGCCCAGCACCCCCCCTCCCTCGGCCGCCTGGGAATACCAGGTCCAGGGACGGCTTGCGTCGGCGCGGCTGGCCATCAGCCAGTCGAGTTTCACCAGCCAGGGTTCCCCCAGCACCCCCTCGGCCAAGAGCGCAGCGAGCTGCTGGAACACCGGCACGGCGCGGTATTCGAAATCCACCGCCACGCACAGTTTATTGCGGATGGCCAGCCGCTGCAGCTCCTCGATGGCGGCGGCCTCGAGGGCCACCGGCTTCTCGAGCAGCAGGTGCTTGCCGGCTTCAAGGGCCTGGCGGGCCAGCTCGAAGCGGGGGGCCGGTGGGGTGGCGATCACCACGGCCTCCACCCGCGGGTCGGCGAGGACGGCGCTGAAATCGGTGCTGCCGCCGAGCTCGGCCGCCCGGCAGGCCCGCTCCAGTCGTTCAGCACGGGGATGCCAGAGGGCCACCGGTACGGTTCCTGGGCAATCCCGCAGGGCCGGAAGGTGCACCGCCTCACCAAAGCCGAGGCCGGCGATGGCGACGCCGAGGGGACGGTTGGTGGGCGCAGCCATGGAGGGGAGCAAAGGCTTGGGGGTGGAGGGAGCTGGCGAGCGTTCAGGCCGTCGGTTCCCGGCCGATGGCGGGCCCTGCAGCTGCGGCGCAGGCCTCCTGAAGCGTGGCTGCCACGAGTGGATCGCCGCCGGTGGGCTGCCAGGTGGCGTTGAAGCGGGGTAAGCCGTTCACGGACACGTCTCGGTAGAGCCGGAGATCGCAGTCGAGTTCCATCACCACCAGAGTTCCTAGGGGTTGGCGAGCGCTACGCGGTTTCGCTTCCAAGCTTCCAGTGGCGGGGGAGCGCTGCGGAGCCTCGATCTCGTCCGGCTCGGAAAGGGGCTGAAAGCGACTCAGCACCGACAGGGTGCCGCGGCGATCACGCCGCAGGCTGCCGGCATCCCACCACTGACGCCCCGTGGCGGAGGCCGGAACCTCTCGCCAGTCCACCGGCCCGGCCCAGGCGGGCTTCAAGCCCGGCAGCAGCGGAGTCGGCCCCGGGGGCAGGGCCAGGCCCACCAGAAGCAGGGCCAAGGGCAGGATGGCCTGGAGCCATCTCAGCCGCCGTCGCCTTTCCAGGCGGAGAGGCCATTGGAAGCCCCAGGGCCGACGCTTCATGGGGTCACCGGCTGACCGCGACGGGATGGGGCATGCAGCCGCAGCAGGAGGGCCAGGGTGGCGCGCAGCTCGGTGCGGGGAACGATCTTGTCGACGAATCCATGCTCCTGCAGGTACTCAGCGGTCTGGAAATTGTCTGGTAGCTTCTCGCGCAGGGTCTGCTCGATCACCCGGCGTCCGGCGAAGCCGATCAGGGCCTTCGGTTCGGCCAGGATCAGATCGCCGAGCATCGCGAAGCTGGCCGTCACACCGCCGGTGGTCGGGTGGGTGAGCAGGGGGATATAGAGCAGCTCAGCCTGGCGGTGCCGTTCGAGGGCGCCGGAGATCTTGGCCATCTGCATCAGGCTCAGCATGCCCTCCTGCATGCGGGCTCCGCCAGAGGCGCACACGATCACCACGGGGCAGCGCCGGGCCGTGGCCTCCTCGATCAGGCGGGTGAGTTTTTCCCCCACCACCGAACCCATCGAGCCCCCCATGAAGCGGAAGTCCATCACCCCGAGGGCCAGGGGCATGCCCTCCAGGCGGCAGAGCCCGGTGACCACCGCATCCCGGAGGCCGGTGCTCTGCTGGCTATCCCGCAGGCGATCGGCATAGGAGCGGCGATCTTTGAAGGCGAGCGGATCGGTTGGGGACAGCTCGGAATCATGGGCTTCGAAGCTCCCCTCATCGGCGATCAGGCGGATTCTCTCCTCGCTGTCGATCCGCTGGTGATAGCCACAGCCCTTGCAAACGTGGGCATTGGCCACCAGATCCTTCCGGTAGACCACTAGGTCGCACTCGGGGCATTTGCTCCAGAGGCCGTCCCCCTCATCGGGTTCTGGACCCTGGCTGGATCGCACCACAGGAGCGTTCTTGCGGCGATCAGCGAACCAGTCGAACAGGGACATGGGTGGGAAGAGGCTCGGTGCGGATCGGGCGACGACCTAGGGGAAACCTATTTAACGCTGCCGCGCTACGGAGGGGCTGGGCCTGGCAGGACGCTTCAGACGGGGCTTCCCGGCACCAGAGCGGGGAGCATCAGCCGCAGCCAGGGCTGGGGCCCCACCAACCACACCAGCACGGTGCCCGCGGCGAGGAAGGGGCCGAAGGGAAAGGGCTGGTTCGGACCCAGCCGGCCGAGAATCCTAGCCACTCCTCCCACCAGCGCCCCCCCGAACACTGCAAGGGCTACCGCCACGCCGAGCCCGCCGGTCCCGAGCCAGGCGCCCATCAGGGCCGCTAGTTTGGCGTCTCCCAGGCCAAGGGCTGGCCGGCCGAGGGCCCGCTCGGCCAGGGCGCTGACCGCTTCGAAACCCAGCAGTCCCAGCGCCGTGGCCACCAGATGCTCAAGCAGGAGTCGGCGACCGGTGGCCGGATCCTGAAGGAATCCCAGCAGGGCGGTGAAGGCCAGTCCGAGCAGCACGCCCCAGCGCAGCATCGGTTCGGGAAGCCAGAGGCGGTCGAGATCGATCAGCACCATGGGGAGCAGCCAGCTGACCAGAAACCACCCGGCCACCAGCAGGAGAACGGGCTCGGCCCCGGCGCCCATCCGATCGGGCCTGGCCAGCAACACCGCCACCCAGAGGCCGGCGCAGAGGCTCTCCACGAAGGGGTAGCGGGCCGCGATCGGCTGATGGCAGTGACGGCACCGGCCCCGCAGCATCAGCCAGGCCAGAACGGGAATGTTTTCGAACCAGGCGAGGGGAGTGCCGCAGCGGGGGCAATGGCTTCCAGGCCAGATCAGGGATTCCTCCCGGGGCAACCGCCAAGCCACGACGTTGATGAAACTGCCGATGCAGGCTCCGATCAGGGCCACCGGGGTCGCCAGCAGCGGGATCAGGGACTGGATGGGGTCGAAGGGAGAGGACATGGAATCGGCAGGCCTGGGCGGAAACCTCAGAGCGGACCGCGGGATGGCGCCGGGCGTCCGGGCCGGTTGCGTCCGACGCTGCGGTTGCGCAGCCACTCGATTGGCACGAAGTGCTCGTCGGGGAGCAGCACCGGCGCCTCAAACACCACCCGACCCTCGGTGGCCGCGACCTTCAGCACGATTCCAGCTGGCTCGATTCCGCCGGGACCGGAGGAGAGGAAGCGGAAATACACCTGACGCGCTAGTTGCAGCACCACGGAACTGTTGATGCGATCCAGGCGCAATCCCTGGAACCCGGCCAGCGGGGTGTTGGCGCTCAGCGAACCCGAAGCCGACCGAATCTCGAAGGAAGGACCTTGGCGCGGGCCGGGAGCCCGCGCTGGCGGTTGGGCCGGATCCCCGATCCGATCGAGGGGCCCATCAGTGGCGATGTCAGTGGCGATGTCGGCGCTGATGACGCGGCTGCAGCGGAACGACGCGCAGGGGGAGGTACCCGTTGCACTGCAGCGAGTGTAGGGCTGCCGCAGGAATCAAGCGAGATTTTTCTTCTCCTCAATCATGCGGTGGATGGTCGGGGTGAGGATCAGTTCCATCGCGAAGCCCATTTTGCCGCCGTCCACCACGATGCTCGTGGGACTGGACATGAAGGAGCCATTGATCATGTCGAGAAGATAGGTGAAGTCGATCCCCCATTTGGCGCGAGCCCCCTTGCGGAAGTGGCAGATCACGAACGACTCATCCGGCGTTGGGATATCGCGGATCATGAACGGGTTGGAGGTATCCACAGTCGAGACCCGTTGGAAGTTGATGTCCGTCCGGCTGAACTGGGGGCAGATGTGGTTGATGTAGTCGGGCATCCGCCGCAAGATCGTGTCCACCGTGGCCTCAGCCGAGTAGCCGCGCTCCTTGTTGTCGCGAGCAATCTTCTGAATCCACTCCAGGTTCACGACAGGCACCACGCCCACCAGCAGGTCGGCCAGACCGGCCACGTCGTAGCCCTCACCCTTCACGCCGCCGTGCAGGCCTTCGTAGAAGAGGAGGTCGGTACCTGTGGGAATGGTTTCCCAAGGGGTGAACTGGCCTGGATCCAGATTGGTGCCGAGGCGAGCGTTGTGCTCGGCGGCCTCTTCAACGGAGTGCAGGTAGTAGCGCTTCTGACCGCTGCCGGTCTCGCCGTAGGTCCTGAACAGCTCCTCGAGCTTTTCGAACAGGTTGGCTTCGGGACCGAAGTGGGAGAAGTTCTCGCCCTTGGACAGGGCGGCGGCCATGGCTTCCTTCATCGGACCCCGCTCGTAGCGGTGGTAGCTATCGCCCTCGACCACCGCCGGCGTGATCCCCTCGCGCTTGAAGATGTGCTCGAAGGCGCGTTTCACGGTGCTGGTTCCAGCGCCGGAGGAGCCGGTGACAGAGACAACCGGGTGACGCTTCGACATCGAACCTGGGAGGGATGGAATCTGAGAGTTTCGCAGATCGCCGGCTCGACCTTCCGCCGGCCTCAGCCCTCCAGGGCCGCTAACAGCTGCTCGCCCATCGCCCGGCAACCGAGCCGGGTGCACCCTTCGGCCATCAGATCGCCGGTGCGGAAGCCAGCCTCCAGGGTGCGCTCCACAGCGGACTCCAGATCGGTGGCGGCGGCGTTCTGCTTCAGGCCGATGCGCAGCAGCATGGCGGCGCTGAGCACCATGGCCATGGGATTGGCCAGGTCCTGGCCGGCGATGTCCGGGGCGGAGCCGTGGATCGGCTCGAACAGACCCGGTCCGCTGGAGCCAAGTGAGGCTGAGGGCAGCATGCCGATCGAGCCGGTGAGCATGGCGGCCTCATCGCTGAGGATGTCGCCGAAGAGGTTGCTGGTGAGGATCACGTCGAACTGCTTCGGCGCTCGCACCAGCTGCATCGCGGCGTTATCCACGTACATGTGGCTGAGGGCAACATCGGGGTAGTCGGTGGCGATCGCCTCGACCCGGTCGCGCCAGAGCTGGCTCACATCCAGCACATTGGCTTTGTCGACCGAGCAGAGCCTGCCGCCGCGCTGGAGGGCCAGATCGAAGCCCACCCGGGCAATTCGATCGATCTCGAAGTCGCTGTAGGCCATCGTGTTGAATGCCCGCACGTGGCCATCGGCCTCCACCCGGCCCTTGGGGGTTCCGAAGTACACGCCGCCGGTGAGCTCGCGCACCACCAGTAGATCCACCCCCTCAATCACCTCGGGTTTGAGGCTGCTGGCGCCGGCAAGGGCAGGGATGATCTTCACCGGCCGCAGGTTGGCAAACAGACCCAGGCCAGCCCTCAGGCCCAGCAGCCCCGATTCGGGCCGTTTCTCGCGGGGCAGGCTGTCGTATTGCGGGCTGCCGATGGCGGCGAGCAGCACCGCATCGGCCTCCCGGCAGGCCTCCAGGGTGCTTGGGGGAAGAGGGTCGCCGGTGGAATCGATGGCGGCGCCCCCGATCGGCTGCTCGTCGTAGAGGAGTTCGAAACCATGGCGGCGGCTCACCGCATCCAGCAGCTCTGTGGCCACTGCCGTGATCTCCGGACCGATGCCGTCGCCGGCGAGCAGGGTGATCCGGTGGCTGGTCATGACAGGCGGCGCTCCGGCAGGGCACAGGTGGAGAGCCCGAGGCTAGGTCGCAGCCGGTGGCGCACTGTCGTGGGCGCCAGGGTCGGAAGCGGTGGGCTGAATCGCCGCAGGAACTCTGGCCAGCGCAGGGAGCTGTGATGGCTGGAAGGAGTGGCGCCGAGGGCGGTATCGATTGACAGTGGGGAGGTGGTGACGGTGGTTCTGCAGAGGCGGCCCCGGCTGAATCAGTCCTGAGCGGCCTGCAGCTTGCGCAGGGTGCGCGCCATCTCCGGCAGCTTGTTGAAGGCGGCGGAGCAGCGCAACCACAGCCGGTTGGGGATGGCGGGGTAGCCGCTCACCACCTCGCCGGCGGCGACTGCGCCGTGGATGCCTGATTTAGAGGAGGCGATCGCCCGGTCGCCGATCGTGGCCCGGTTCGCCACGCCCACCTGGCCGGCCAGGATCACGCCGTTGCCGAGGCGGGCACCACCGGCGATGCCCACCTGGGCGGCCAGGGCACAGCCGCGCCCGGTGGTGACACCGTGGCCGATGTGCACCAGGTTGTCGATCTTGGTGCCGGCGCCGATGCGTGTTTCCCCCACCGAAGGGCGATCGATCGTGGAGCCGCAACCCACCTCGACGCCGTCCTCCAACACCACCTGGCCGGTCTGGGGCATCTTGCGCCAACCGCTGGAGGTGGGTACGAAACCGAAGCCCTCCGATCCGATCACCGCACCGGAATGCACCACACAGCCCCGGCCCAACCGGCTGCCCGGTTGCAGCACAGCCTGGGCATGCACCTCACAGCCCTCGGCGAGTTGCACGTCGTGATAGAGCACGACCCCCGGATGGAGGATGCAGCCGTCGCCGATCACGGCGGCGGCACCCACCACGGCGTGAGCAGCCACATGCACGCCGGCGCCGATCCGGGCGGAGGGATCGATCACCGCGGTTGGATGGATGCCGGGTTGCGGACGGACGCGGGGATGGAGAGCGTCGAGGGCTTCGGCGAAGGCGAGCCGGGGATCCTTCAGGGCCACCCAGGCCAGGCCGCGCTCCGTGGCCTGTTGCTGCAAAGGTTCGTCGCAGGGGAGGAGCACGGCGGATCCCCCCGTTTCGGCCAGGGCGGCGGTGAGGCCGCTGCCGCTCTCCAGGAAGCAGAGCTGGCCCTCGCCGGCCAGGTCGATCGCCTGGGCACCGTGGATCTCCGGATCGGAGCCCAGATGGCGGGGGGATGCCGCGTCCACCGCGCTGAGGTGGCTGAGCAGGCTGCTGAAGCGCATGGGCCGGGGGCCGGTGGGCGGATCGTAGGGCCCATGGGGTTCGCCCTGGTCCGAGCTGCCCGACGGGGGGCAAGCGTTGTCAGGGGGAGGTCGGCTCGGGTGCCGCCGGGGTGAGCACAAAGTGGTCGCGGTGGATCACGGTGTCGCCGGCCTCGCCAAGCTTGCGATGGATCGCGGCTCGGTCGAGGCCCAGGATCCCCTCAAGCTCCTCGCTGCCGAGGGTCACCAGGCCGCGTCCGATCTCGCGGCCATCACCGCCCAGCACCCGCACGGGCTGATGCCGCTCGAACCGGCCGTCCACGGCGCGGATGCCCACCGCCAGCAGGGAGGCACCGCGGTGGATCAGGGCCTGGGCGGCGCCGTCATCCACTTGGAGGGTTCCCTGGGGAAGCACCGCATGGGCCAGCCAGCCCTTGCGGTTCCCGAGCGGGGAGGTGCTGGGATGGAACAGGGTGCCGACCCGCTCACCAGCCAGCAGGGCCTCCAGCACCGCCGGATCTCGGCCATCGGCCAGACGCACACGCACGCCGCTGGTGGTGGCGATCCGGGCTGCGGTGATCTTGGTACCCATTCCGCCGGTGCCCCAGCGGCCGCCGCCGCCCGCGCCACGCCCGACCTGCTCCAGTTCGGCGAGATCGCGCACCTCGTCGATCGGACGGGCCTCGGGGTCGTGGCGGGGATCACCCGAATACAGGCGATCGATATCGGTGAGCAGCACCAGCTCCTGGGCGCCGATCGCCACGGCCACCAGGGCGGAGAGGGTGTCGTTGTCGCCGAAACGCAACTCGTCGGTGGCGAGGGTGTCGTTCTCGTTCACGATCGGCACCACGCCCCAGGCCAGCAGTTGTTCGAGGGTGCGGCAGGCGTTCTGGTAGCGGCGGCGGGAGGCCAGGTCGCCACGGGTGAGCAGCACCTGGGCCACGGCCAGACCGCGGATGGCGAAAGCGTCCTGGTAGAGAGCCATCAGGCGCCCCTGGCCCACGGCGGCGGCGGCCTGCAAAGCCACCACCTCGCTGGGTCGCCGCTCCATGCCCAGGGCCGTGCAGCCGAGTCCCACGGCACCGCTGGTCACGAGGGCGACGGAGTCACCGCGCTGGCGAGCCCGGGCCAGGCTGGTCGCCAGGTCGGTGATCACCGCGGTGGTGGAGCGGCCGGGTTGGCCGCGCAGCAGGCTGGTGCCCACCTTGATCACCCGCCGCAGGCCGCTGCCGGCCTGAGAGAGGCCTTCCGAGCCGCTGCCTACGGTCATCCTTCGACCAGGGCTCCCAACCAGCGGGACATGCGGATCTCCAGGCTCTGCACCTGGTCATGGGGGCAGGGATCCCCATTCGGGCCGATCGGCCGCACCAGCACCGTGAACAGCCCGAGGCGGTTGCCGGCCAGCACATCGGTGAAGAGGCGGTCGCCTACCAGGGCGATCTGAGCGGGTTCCAGGCCCAGTTCCGCCACCACGCGCCGCAGGGCGGCGCGGCGCGGCTTGCCCGCCGAGGTGGTGTATGGCAGGCCGAGCTGGGCGGCCACCGAGCCGATCCGGCGGCGGGAGGGATTGTTGCTCAGCAGGTGAAGCGGCATGAGCGACTGGGCATGGCGCAGCCACTGTTCGACGCTCGGCGGCAGCGTGGCGCTGCGGCGGGGCAGCAGGGTGCGATCCACATCCAGCACCAGGGCCCGAATCGGTCCCTGCGGCCGCTCCAGCAGGGGCTGGAGGGGCAGGTGGGCCAGGGTGGTGCCGGCGGTCCAGTCCGGGCTGAGCAGGGAGGCCAGCATCAGTCTTCCGGCTCCCGATCCTCGATCTCCGCCTCGATCCGGGGCTGGATGCGCTCGAATTCCTCCCCTTCCACCAACCTGGCTTCAGAGCCATTGATGCGGGCGACCACAAAGAAGGGATCGAGGGGAATGTAGAGGCCGTATTCCACCTCATCGACCAGAAAACTCACCAGGAGTTCATAGGTCTCACTTTCATCATCGGCCTCGTCGTCGTCGTCGAGCTCATCCGGATCCGGTTCGTCAAGCTCGCCGTTCACGGTGAGGGTCACGGCGGAACGGATCAGGGTGAGGTCGTGCTCCTGGAGCACCACATCGGCCACCGAGAGGATCGGCTCGGTGGCATCGAGGGTTTCGATCAATTCGGGATCCTCATCGCCGTGGAGCCGGAACAGGCACACCGGGGTGTCCACCGGCGTGAACAGGCCGTAATCGTGGCCATCGAGCGGGATCAGCTGCTCCAGATAGCACAGCAGCTGACGACCGTTGCCGTCATGGACGAGCAGGGTGGGCACGTCTCCTGAACCCGTCATCGAAGGGGACTCGGGTGGCATGGCGGGTGGGGGAGGGCGTTGGAATCAGGATGGTCGGGTTTAGGGCTCGGGTCCATCCCTCAGCCATTGTTCCAGCAGGAGGGCAGCGGCTGCGCTGTCGAGCCGCCCGCTGCGGTCGCCGTGAAGGCCATGGGCCTCGGCGGCCATCCAGCTGCTGGCATGTTCATCCACCCAGGCCAGCGGCAATGGGTGACCGGCATCCCTCAAGGCCCCCTGCAGCTTGATGCCGTAACGGCGGCAATGCAGGGCCTGCCGGGTCGGCTGCTGGTCGGCGTCCAGCGGCAGGCCCACCACCAGCACTTCCACCCTTCGCTCCAGCACCAGCGGCAGGAGCCGGGTGAGATCGGAGGGCAGATCGCCGCGGGCTAAGGCCTGCAGGGGGGTCACGGTGATGCCGAGTGGATCGCAGCCGGCCAGGCCGATCCTCCGACGTCCCACATCGAGGGCCAGGGCCGATCGCGGCCGGGGCCGGGCCACTCAGGGCCTGACCAATGGGGTGGGCACGCTGCGGCGGCGGGGTTGAAGGCGGGGTTGGAGCTGCTCAAGTACCGCACTGATGCGCTGGGCCGCCCCCCGCACCGCCGGGGCGTCCTGACGGCGCCAGAGGCTGCGGGCCATCAACACCACGTCGCCGTGTTCCTCAGCCCCCAGCTGCGCCAGCCATTGCTGGCGGGCCCCATCGTCGGTGTCGCTGAGCAGCCAGAGCTGGTCGCCCTTCGGGGCGAGACGGCGGAGCAGCACTTCGGTGGCTGAACCCAGCAGGTGGTTCCAGCCGGGATGCACGCTCAGCTCGACCTGGTGACCACCGCCCGGGTGATCGGCGATCCAGCGGGCCCCCGCCACGGCTTCGTTGCGGTCGGGATCGATCAGCAGCCAGCCATGGCCGCCGCTGCGCTCCAGCAGGTCCTCGATGCGGCGGTCGAGCACCTGGCGCAGCGGTGCCGGGCAGGTGGCCTGCTCCAGATGCCAGAGGAGGGGAGCGTTGCGCCGATGCAGCGGCCGCAGTTGCAGGGGGGCTGGCAGGGAGGTCAGGTCCGCAGCGTCGCCGATCGACCAGCGCCAGAGCCGCTCGGTGCGCTGGGGCTGGAAGCCGTTTTCCCGGAGCAGGGCCAGGCGGGTGTGATCGAGGCTGGAGGCGGAGGCGATCCAGCTCACAGCGCCAGGGGCCTGCTGGATCGCCTCCCGCAGCAGGGATGATGCAGTGTGGCCCCGGGCTGGACTGGAGGGGAGCTCGGCGGCGCCCAGAGCTAGGCGGAGATGCTGCACTTCCCAACAGCTGCCACGGCGGTTGAGGGGCCGGGCCACGATCAGACCCAGGATGGTGGGCTTGCTGCCAGGTCCCTTTTGCCGGGCGACGAGCACCAGGGAGCCCATCGACTGACGGCGCCCCAGGGCCGAGGCCAGGCCCCGGGGCACCGAAAGCAGCAAGTTGCGCTGCAGGAGGGGATGCAGGGGCAGGAAGGCCGGATCGTCCAGATGGGGCAGATGCCATCCCTGGAGCCGCTCCACGATGCAAGGAGGCTCGGAGGAGCGCGGGTCGAGCCTCACAGCTGGGGGGTCGGTCCTGACGGGAGGTAACACGGCAGGTTCCGGACGTGGTGCGGGGCTAAGGAATGCTTTGTCACTTTAGCGGGCTGGCCCCGGGCTAAGCCGGCCGCACCAGCACCAGGGGGGTGCGTTCATTGGCGTTGCCGGCCGGGTTGGGCCGCAGGGCGCGATTGAGCAGGGCCTCATCGCAGCCGCTGTTGGAGGCCAACACCTTCACCCGGCCCAGGTCGTTCACATCCACCACGGCAACCCCTACCCCGAGGCTGCGGGCCATCGCCTCGCAGAAGGCCTGGGGGTCCTGGGGCCCCAGCACGATCGTCTGGTCATAGGGCGGGGTCGTGCCGGTCACGTCATCGATCAGACGGGCCTGATCGCCGGCGAGTCGGTAGAACCAGCCCTTGCTGCCCACGGCCTTGAGGGCTGTGCCCACCAGCCAGGCGCAGAGCACCCGGGCGGGGCCCACCACATCGATCAGCGACTGGAGACCGCAGGCGGTGGCCAGGCTGCTGGTGGGGTGGAACACGCGGCAAAGCTGGCGGGCCAGCAGAGAGGGCTCGACGTTGGCGGGATGGTGGTAGCGGCCCTGGATCACCGCCAGGGGGGTCTCGCCGATCGTGAGCACATCACCGGGTTGGATCAGAGCGCCGGCGTAGCGCTCCAGCACCTCCTGGGGGTTATCCAGAACCCCGAGCAGATGGGTGCGCAGGGGAAGCACCCGGCAGCCCTCGCCGGCGCGCCAGGTCGCCTGCTCCGGCAGGATCGGCTGCGGACGTTGCAACGCCACCAGAATGCCGTCGCGGCGCACAAGGCGACCGAAGGGGCCGTAGTTGATCCAGCGGATGTCGAGCCAGAGGGTGTCGAGCAGCTCGGCCACGTTCACCCCGGGGGGGGCGGTGAAGCGCAGATCGATGCGGGCGGCGGTGCGCTTATGGCCCTTCACGATGTAAGCGAACCAGTAGCCATCGGCTCTGGCCTCCTCCTCGGGATGCAGCGGCGTGATCGACACGCTGCGCTTCACCTCGACCAGGCTTCCCTTGCCGAGAAGTACCGGCTCAACCGCGAGCTCCGGCACGAACACCTCCATGCGGCCATGAGGGTTTTCGATTGTGATCTCGCCGCTCACCTCCACGGATTCGCCGCTGCGGCGCACATCGAAGTTGCCGGGCCGTAGGCGCAGGGGCGAGGCGGGCCGCAGCCGATGACGCAGCTCCAGCCAAAGCAGGCTGAGGCCGAAGAGGAGGAGCAGAACCAGGAGTGTGGAGAGGAGCGGCAAGCCGATCACCCGTCGGGGTACGAACGGGCGGAGCGTAGATGGGGGGGTGGCCCTAGGTTCGAGTCCGCCGATCCGGCCTGGTCACTGGCATGCGCAAGACCTTCGTTCTCGACACCAACGTTTTGCTGCATGACCCCTCGGCGCTGACCCGCTTCGAGGACAACAACGTGGTGGTGCCGATCGAGGTGGTGGAGGAGATCGACCGCTTCAAGCGGGATCCCTCGGAGAAGGGCCGCAATGCTCGCCTGGTGTCGCGGCTGCTGGATGAGCTGCGCGAGAAGGGCAACCTGGCCGATGGGGTGACGATAAATGCAGCCAGTGGCGGCAATGCAGCCAGTGGCGGCAATGCAGCCAGTGGCGGCACCCTCAAGGTGGTGTTCTGCCGCAATGAGACCTTGGCCCAACTGCCGCCTGAGCTGCGGGGCGGCAATGGCGATAACAACATCCTGGCGGTGGCGCTCGAGCAGCGGCTGGAGCAGGTGGTGGGCACCCGGCCGCCGGTGGTGCTCGTCACCAAGGACACCAACCTGCGGATCAAGGCCGATGCGGTGGGCCTGATCGCCCAGGACTACACCACCGACAAGGTGGACATCGCAGACCTCTACTCCGGAGTCTGCGAGCTCTGGGTGAGTGCCGACCAGATGGACCGGGTCAAGACCGGAGGCCTGCCCCTCGATGAGCTCCCCCCAGCAGCTGATGGCAGCCGGCCCCTGCTGCAGGCCAACGAAGGGGTGACCCTGGTGGATCGGGCCCAGCCCAATCACACCCTGTTGTCTCGCTTCCAGGCCAGTCAGGCCGTTTTGCTGCCGCTCCAGCGGGCTCCGAAGGTGCGGCTGGGTCGGATCCAGCCCCGCAACCGAGAGCAGACCTTTGCTCTCGATCTTCTGCTGGATGCCTCTGTGCCCCTGGTCACCCTGGTGGGCAAGGCGGGCACCGGCAAGACCCTGCTCGCCCTGGCGGCCGGCCTGCACCAGGTGGCTGATGAACGCCTCTATGAGCGGCTGCTGGTGACCCGGCCGGTGATTTCGCTGGGCAAGGAGATGGGCTTTCTGCCGGGCGATCTCGAGGAGAAAATGGCCCCCTGGATGCAGCCGATCATCGACAACCTCGATTTTCTGCTCGGCGGCGAGGAGGGCGGTGGCCACCAGGGGGGTCGGGGCGGCCAGCGGGGGCCCCGCAACAGCTGGGCCGATCTGAAGGGCATGGGTCTGCTGGAGGTGGAGGCGATCAGCTACATCCGCGGCCGCTCGATTCCGCGGCAGTTCATGGTGGTGGATGAATCGCAGAACCTCACGCCCCATGAGGTGAAGACAATCGTGACCCGGGTGGGCGAGGGCACCAAGATCGTGTTCACCGGTGATCCCTATCAGATCGATAATCCTTATGTGGATGCCGAGAGCAACGGACTCACCTGGCTGGTGGAGCGCTTCAAGGGCCAACCGCTGGCTGGCCACGTGAGCCTGCTGCGGGGCGAGCGCTCCGAGCTGGCGGAGCTGGCGGCGAATCTGCTCTGAGCCCCGCGGCGCTCCAGAGCTGACTTTGGAGCGGAACGGGCTGGGGGCGGCCGGTGGCGGTTTGGCGGGAGCGTGGCATTCTGCGGAGCGAATGCCGGGATGGCCGCGGGATGGGGGAATTGAACCGTGCTGGGCGGCAGTCGGGGCAGGCCCACCAGGAGCTGCTGGCGCCGGGCTGGAGGGTACCGACACCCGTAGCCGCAGGGATCTTTGCCCTTCTGATCGTCGGCAGCCCCGGGCAGCAGACAGCCTTCGCTTCTTCCACGGCGTCGCAGCGGGGCTTGCAGGGCCCTCGCTTGGCACTGGCCGCGGCTTCGAGGCAAGGCCCGCCAACCGCTCTTTGGCCCGCCCCTGCCGTGCTCGCCCAGGCCCCTGCTCAAGTCCCCGCAGCCCCCAATCCTGCGGCTCCTGACTCGACCGCTGCCGATACTCAGGTGCAGGCGTTGGTGAGCCGCGTGGAGGCCGCAGCCGCCGAGGTGCGCAGGCGCGGAGAGGAGGCCTTTGCGACCTTCCGGCGGCGGGGCGCCCCCTGGTTCGAGGGTGAGTCCTACATCGTGGTGCTCGGCAGCGATGGCAGAAGCGTGGTGTATCCCCCCGATCTGCGTGGCGAGGGGCTGAACTACAAGGAGTTTCAGGATCTGGGCGGCAAGCCCTTCGGCCGCCAGATCCTGGCCGTGGCCGAATCCCCGAGCGGCCGGGGCTGGGTGCATTACCAGTGGCGCCGTCCGATCGCCGGGGACCGCCGGCCGGTGTGGAAGGCCACCTACGTGGAGCGGGTCACGGCGCCTTCGGGCCGTCCCTACCTGGTGCTCTCGGGCCTGTATGAACTGCCGATGGTGAAGGCCTTCGTGGTGGATGCGGTGGAGAGCGCCGCGGTGCTGCTGCAACGGGAGGGTCGCGGGGCCTTCGAGGCGCTGCGCGATCCGCTCGGACCCTTCTTCTATCAGGACACCTACGTATTCGTGCTCGATCGCAACGGCACCCTGCTGCTCAACCCCGCCTTCCCGGCCCTGGAGGGCCGCAGCCTGCTCAGTTGGCCTGATCCAGCCGAACGTGCCATTGCTGCCGCTTCTCTCAAGGCGGTGCACAGGGATGGATCCACCTGGACCACCTACAGCTGGCCGCGCCCCTCGGCTTCAAAACTGCCGGAGCGCAAAACCACCTATCTCCGCCGGGTGGTGGCGCCGGGTGGGGAGGTGTTGATCGTGGGGTCGGGGTTGTATGCGGGGGGGTAACTTGCTGATTGCTGATTGACCATTCCTGGCCTCGATTCGAATCCGAGGATGGTCAGCTGAATGGAACTGGAAATCCTGACAATCGTTGCGCACCTCGCCCAACAACGTCGGCACAGCCCTCTGGAACGCCATGGGCGCCGTGGAGGTCCAGCGTGATGGGTGACGCTTATTTGTACCTCATCAAGAATTTCGTCGATGCCGCGAACCAGAAAGCCGGCTCCTTCTGCACCCCGCGCAGGCTTGTGCTCCTGAAGGTGGCCATCGCGGATCCGCAGGAAGGGGAGATGGTCTACGGCCCTGCTTGGTGGCACCGGCGGGATATGCCCTGCGCAGCGTCGATGTGGTGCTGGCCAATCCGCCCTAGGGGCCGGGGCCTATGCCGCCTGTTCCGATCAGGAGGGCTTTGCGGTGGTGGGTAATCGCGAACGATTACAGCCTTTCGATCCCGCTGTAAGTCAAACGGCCGGCGGTGGTGGCGTAGGCAAAGGGTGTTGCCAGGCGGCACCCTGCAGGAGGCCTGGCAGACCTGGGAGGCTTCAGGGCAGGAGTTCTGGCAACAGATGGACGGCGTGGTGGCCATGCCGGATGGGCTCGTGGGCGAGGTTTCCTTTACCGATGTGGTGAAGGAAAATCAAGAGTGTTGGCCTAGGATGCAGATCGCCTACGTCAGGCAAACGATCTAGCGCCTCTGCGAGGACATCAAACATCAGCGCAAGAAGTTGGGCGACATGCGCGCCAAGCGACTGGGATCGCGAATTAAGGAACTCCGAGCCGAGGAGAACGTGACAAAGCTTCGTTACGGCAACCCCCATCCCCTCACCGGGGACCGGGCCGGTCAGTTCTCCGTCGATCTGGACGGGCCAATGCGCTTTCTTTTCGAGCCCATCGATCAGCCACCGCCAACCCTGCCCTCTGGCGGCATCGACTGGCAACAGGTTTGCAGCGTTTGCATTCAGAGATTGAGGACACCCATGGCTGAACCTTTCACAGATAACTTCAACGCCGATTGGGCCTCCCCCCCCGGTGAATTGATCGAGGTGGTGCTTGAGGAACTTGGCTGGACCAAGGCCGATTTGGCCCAAAGGCTGGATTTCAGCGCCAAGCATGTGAATGAACTGCTCAAGGGCCGAGCGCCGATCACGGCCGACACCGCCGAACGGCTGGAGCGGGTGCTCGGCCATGACGCCGGCTTCTGGCTGCGGCTGGAGGCCAACCACCAGCAGGATCTGGTGCGCATCCAACAGCTCGATCAGTTGGCCAGCCAGAAGGACTGGCTGAAGGAATTGCCCCTGCGCTGGATGCAGGGCATGGGCTGGGTCGACACGTGCAGCCATGCCGGCCAGCAGGTTTCAGCGTGCCTGAAGTACTTCGCGGTGGCGTCGATTGAGGCCTGGCGGGAGCGCTACGGCGAGCCATTGGCCGTCTATCGCACCTCCAAGACCTATGTCACGCAGCAGGGAGCTTTGGCCAGCTGGCTGCGCCGCGCCGAAACGCAAGCGGCCACGCTTGCCTGCAGACCCTATGAAGCCAAGGACTTCCGAGCGGCGCTGCAAGAGATTCGACCCCTCAGCTGCGAAGCGGATCCTTCGGTGTTTGTGCCGCAGCTACAGGCCCTGGCCGGCGCTGCCGGTGTGTCAGTGGTGTTCGTGCCGGCCCCACCGGGCTGCCGGGTGAGTGGGGCCACCCAGTGGCTCAGCCCGGATCGGGCCCTGATCGCCCTGAGCCTGCGGCACAAAACCAGCGATCACCTCTGGTTCACGCTGTTCCATGAGGCTGGCCATATCCTCAAACACGGCAAGAAGGCCACCTTTGTGGATGGCCTCGATGGTGTGGATGAAGCGCATGAGGCCGAAGCCGATCGCTTCGCCGCGGATCAGTTGATTCCGCCGGCGGCTGCCCAGAAACTGCAAGGCCTGCGCTCCGAACAGGAGGTGAAGGCGGCTGCCATGGCCCTCGGCATTGCTCCGGGCATCGTGGTGGGCCGCCTGCAGCACGAAGGCTGGCTGCCTCGCACCCATCTCAATGGTCTGAAGGTGAGCTACCGCTGGCCGGAGGAGGAGCGCAAAGAGTGACTTGAAACCGGGCTGGCAGCGGGTGAAGTTTGGCGAACTCGCCAACTGCATCAATGACCGCGTCGAGGACCCATCCAAGGCAGGTGTTGACGCCGGAGGTTCACAGGATGACGTGGAGAGCAGCAAACTTCGATACAAGCCAAGCGACATCATTTTCGGGAAAAGGCGCGCCTACCAGTGCAAGCTCGCCGTTGCGGACTTTGAAGGCATCTGTTCCGCACACGCAATGGTGCTGCGTTTTGCTGAAGCTACAGCTTCGCCACGACCAGGAAGTCTTCGACAAGGCCTATGGATACGTGAAGCAGTACTACTGATGATGGGTGGGCAGCATCATGCCCCCGCTCAAACCATCCGCTCGGGCCGCACCAGGGCATCAAAATCTTCGCCGCTCAGATGGCCTAGCCCCAGGGCCGCTTCCCGCAGGCTGAGGCCGTGGTGGTGGGCGTGTTCGGCGATGGCGGCGGCCCGGTCGTAGCCGATCGCGGGGGTGAGGGCGGTGACCAGCATCAGGCTGCCGGCCAGCAGCGCCTCGATCCTGGCTCGGTCGGGTTCGAGGCCCTCGATGCAGAAGTGCCGGAAACCCTCACAGCCCCCAGCCAGCAGCTCGATGCTTTCGAGCAGGTTGTGGGCGATCAGCGGCTTAAAGACATTCAGCTCAAAGTTGCCCTGGCTGGCGGCCATCTGCACGGCGGTGTTGTTGCCCATCACCTGCAGGGCCACCATCGTGAGGCTCTCGCACTGGGTGGGATTCACCTTGCCCGGCATGATTGAGGAGCCCGGTTCGTTCTCCGGCAGCCTCAGCTCACCCAGGCCGCAACGGGGCCCGCTGCCCAGCCAGCGGATGTCATTGGCGATCTTCATCAGGCTCCCCGCCAGCACCGTGAGGGCCCCATGGGCCGCCGCCAGGGGTTCATGCCCAGCCAGGGCCTGAAACTTGTTCGGGGCGCTGGTGAAGGGCAGCTCCAGCCGCTCCGCCAGCCGGGCCGCCACCGCTTCGCCGAAGCCCGGTGGTGCATTGAGCCCGGTGCCCACCGCCGTGCCGCCGATCGCCAGCTGCAACACCTGGGGGAGGCTTGCGTGCAGCGTCTCCAGGCCCAGCTCGAGTTGGGCCGCGTAGCCGCCGAATTCCTGGCCCAGCCGCAGGGGAACCGCATCCTGGAGGTGGGTGCGGCCGATTTTGATCACCTCCGCCCATTGCTTCGCCCGTTGGGCCAACAGGGCCCGAAGGGCCTCCAACGCGGGGATCAGCCGCTGCTGCAGTTCGAGCGCCACGGCCACATGCAGCGCGGTGGGGAAGGTGTCGTTACTCGACTGGCTCAGGTTCACATGGTCGTTCGGATGCACCGGCTGCTTGCTGCCCAGCTCCCCTCCGAGGGCCTCAATCGCTCGGTTGGCGATCACCTCATTGGCATTCATGTTGGTTTGGGTTCCGGAGCCCGTCTGCCAGATCTTCAACGGGAATTCGCCATCCAGCTCGCCGCCGGCTACCTGCTCCGCCGCCGCCACGATCGCGGCGGCCAGGGCGGGATCCAGGCGGTCCAGGTCGCGGTTCACTTCGGCGCAGGCGGCCTTGAGCTCGCCGAGGGCATGCACCACCGCCAGCGGCATGCGCTGGCCGAAGGGAAAGAAATGGATCGAGCGCTGCGTCTGGGCGCCCCAGTACTGATCCGCCGGCACCATCACGGCCCCGAGGCTGTCGCTCTCGCGTCGCTCAGGCCCCGCCGAGCGGGCTTCCCCCCCTGACTCCGGGGCCAGGGGGCTGGCCGGCGCGGGATCGCCGCTGGAGGAAGGGGTCATCGGCCGCCGCTCACCACTTCGCTGTTGAGCTCATTGAAGCTGCGGGTGCTGCCCAGGCCCGAGGAGGCCGGCAGCGGCAGACCCGTGGCCTGGCTCACCGCCCCATTGATCGCATCCACCTCCACCTGGCCGCTGGCATCGAACACCACCTGGCCTTGGCGGTCGAACACCACCACCTGGGGGATCAGGCCGCTCCAGTAGCGGGAGGGATCCCCGACGGGCAGGGCACCGGCGGCGGCCTTGCCCCCCGGTTGCAGGGGGTCGGTGACCAGGGGGATCAGCTCGACGTTGTTACCCCAGAGCCGCTGCAGCTCCGACACCACCGGCGCGAATCGCTTGCTGACGCTGCTGTCATCGAGGTAGTACACCACCACAGCCACCCGGTGCTGCTCTAGGGCCAGGGCCAGGCTGCTGCGCGGCGGTACCAGCGAGCCGTTGCCGGCGTAGAGGGCGAAGATGTTCCCGTCATAACGGTCGTCGTTCAGGCTCGCTTCGGCGGCTGAGCCGAACCCCAGGCTCACCGCCAGGAGCAGCAGCAGTGCGGCGAACGCCCCGATGGTGCGCCGCCAGCTTGCCTGCAGCGGCCGCCGCGATGCTGCCCCTGCAGCGGCGATCCCATCGATGACCAGGAATGCCTGGATCTCCGGGACCATCGGGGGCGCTGGGCGGCGCTGATCGTTGGTGTGGGGCAAGTCCCGCTGACGGCTGGGCACCATTGTGCCCGGCGTCTTTCAGCTCCGTTCGGTTCGGCCGAGGCTGCGTCCCATCCCTTGGGCGATGCCGCGCCCCACCAGTCCGATCGCCCGGCCCACCACCTGGGTGAGCACCACCACCACGAGGTCGCCGGTGGCCCGGATGAGGCTCTGCACCTGGGGGGCAAGGGCGTCGCGGGCCTCTAAGGCCAGGGTCACCAGTTGCTGGAGCCAGGGCAACTGCCGCAATTCCCGGTCCCTCGGCTCGGTGAGGGTGATGGTGTCGATCGCCCCGGCTTCAAGACGAAAGAGCGGCCGTCGGCTTTCGTAGAGCTGCACAGGGCGGGTGATCCAGCTGCTCCAGCGCTGCTGGCTGTTGAGCTGGTTTCGCAGCCGTTCGAGGTTGCGGGTGGCCAGCAGGTCGGGCCGCAGCAGGTAGCGCCGCAGCTCGGGCCACTCGGCACAGGCGGCGAGCACCTCGGCGCTGATCAGCTCGGCACTGCGCACCAGCCAGTTGGCCAGCAACATCTCCAGATACAGCACCGCCTGGGGTTCATCGGGGCCCAGCAGCCGCCCCTCCACCAGCAGCGGACGGGCCTGCAGGAGGGTGGTGAGCATGGCCCTGGGATCGGGGAGTTCCGGATCCATCACGTCAAAATCAGCCGATCCCACCAGGGTGTCGGCCACGGGGCGGAGTTTCCCCTCGTTCGGCAACTGCACGTAGGAGCCGGCCATCCGGCGCAGGGCCTGGCGCCGTAGCTCCGGCTGCAGCTCGTTCCAGGCCAGGATCAGCGCGTCGCCCCCGATCTCCTGGTGTTGGAGCCGCCGGCGTAGCAGTTCGAACTGTTCAAGCAGGGCCAGCAGCAGATCGCGGCGGCGGTCGGGATGAAGACCATCGAAGGCCAGCAGCTCGCCACTGCGATTGTCGGGCCCCAGGCTGGCCGCCTGGCTGAGACGCTCCCGCAGGGCCTGCCAGATGCCGTCGGCGGTGCGCTGGCGCAGGGTGAGGCTCACCCCTCCCTGGCCAGGCGTCGCTTCGCTGTGGAGCACCGGCTGGCCCACGCCGGCGCTGCCCTTGGAACCTGGGGAGCCGCGAAGCTCGAGCCGGGCTGCAGAAGCGGATCCTGCACCAGGCGTCGCCGGCTCCCAGGCGCCCTCCCCAGGGCTCCAGGCCATCTGCAGGGGCCCCCAAAGCCAGAGCAGCAGGGAGCGGGCCGCCCGCAGTTCGCGGCGCCGGCCCTCCAGCAGCAGCTGGGTCAGGGGGTTGGCGGGCAGCGGGTCGAGCAGGGCTGCACAGATGCGCAGTTCAGCATCGATTTGTTGGAGGCCACTTACCAGCAACCATTCCCCCAGACCCAGGGGTGGCCGCTCAGGCGGCAGCGGCGGTGGTCCCGAGGCCGGGGCGATCTCCACCACTCGGCCACCGGCCAGGAGGGTGGCCACGCTCTGGCGCAGCAGGCTGGGCTCAGGCTGCTCCAGCAGGCCCTGTACCGGCAGACTCAGCAGCAGTTGTTGGGGGTAGCGGTGGCCCTCCGGGAGCAGGAGCAGCAGCGGCGCGGGTTGCCAGCGATCGAGCAGCTGGCGGGCTTCGGCCTCGAGTCGCTCGGCTGGCGGTGGGCTGGTGACGCTCCAGATCAGTAGCCGTGGGGAAAGACCCTCCTGGGCGGGATCCGCCGTGACCCGATAACCCGCCGGGTCGTCCTCCAGCCAGCGCCGCAACCCCTCACGCTGCAGGGGCTCGGCGAAGAGAAGAAGCCATGGGCCGGGCTCAGCCTTGCGGCGGCTCACGGTCGGGAGTGCGGGTGAGATCACACCGTAACGAGCGGCTGACGATCCAACCAGGCCTGGTGCTTTGCGTCGCGGCTCAGGGGCGGCGCCGGCCACTGAGATGGAGGGTGTAGCTCTCGATGGCGAAGCCCGTGGCGGCCTCGATCTGGCGGAGCAGGTCGTCGGGCAGCTCCACATCGAGGTCGGTGATGGATCCAGACTCCACGCAGGTCAGGTGGCTGTGGGGATCGGCCCGATAGCCGTAGAGGCGGCCGCTGGCCCGGTCGATGCATTCGATCACCCCGGCCGACTGCAGGGCCTCAAGGTTCTGATAGACGGAGGTATGGCCGATATTGCGACCCAGATCATTGAGCTTCTCGAAGATGTCGCGGGCGCTGAGGTGACTGCGCTCGGCCCAGAGCAGATCGAGCACCATGCGGCGCTGCCGGCTGAGGCGCATGCCGAGGTGGCGGCAACGCTGGTACACGTCATCCACGTTGGCGGGTCGAGCGTCGTCGTTGTGGGCGGGCCCGCCGGAGCTGATCTGGGTGTCCTTGGCGGGGGAAGCCCCAATAGGAAAAGTGGCGAGGGCCACGCTGATTGGATCTCGTGCGTGGATCAGTTATAGGCCAGCTGATCCAGGAACTGTTTTTTCTCCGGTTGTCAAGTCATGGCCTGCGGCTGCCAAGGTCGGCTCCGCCGGTTTTCAGCGGACCGGCCGGCCGCTCCTGGAGGTCAGGCGATCGGCAGGCTGTCCGGATCCTGCAGGCGGGCCGGACCGATCGCCTGCAGGGCTTCGGCCAGATCCACCCGACCGTCGTAGAGGGCTCGGCCCACGATCACTCCTTCCACCCCGAGGGGCGCCAGGGAGAGGAGGCTGAGCAAATCCGTGAGATCGCCGATGCCGCCGGAGGCGATCACCGGAATGGAGCTGGCCTGAGCCATACGCCGCAGAAAGGGGAGGTTCGGTCCGGCCAGGGTGCCGTCGGTGGCGATGTCGGTGGTGATCAGGGCGGCGACGCCGCTGCCTTCGAAGCTCGCCGCCAGGTCCTCGGCTTCCACATCGCTCGCCTCCAGCCAGCCGCGGGTGGCCACCCGGCCGTTGCGGGCGTCGATGCCCACCACGATGCGTCCCGGATGGCGGGCGGCCAGTTCCCGAACCAGGGCCGGTTGCTCGATCGCCACGGTGCCGAGGATCACCCTTTCGAGGCCGATCGCCAGCAGGGCCTCGGCCCGCTCAAGGCTCCGCACCCCGCCGCCGAGCTGCACCGGGATGGCGAGCGCCGCCACGATCGCCCGCACCACGGCATCGTTCACCGGTTCGCCACTGCGGGCTCCGTCCAGATCCACCAGGTGGAGCCGTTCGGCTCCCTGCCGTTGCCAGGCCAGGGCCTGGGCCACCGGATCGCCTGAGAAGCGGGTCACCTGGTCGTAATCGCCCTGGTGCAGCCGCACGCACTGGCCGTCCAGCAGGTCGATGGCGGGGATGATCTGCATGGCGCGGCGCAGAGACTGCCAGCCAGGCTGCCAGAGCTGCCGGTCGCGCAGGCTCCGCAGCGGCACCACCAGCCGGAAGGAGCGCTCCAGCACCGCCGCCAGCTCCACCGCCCGTTCGCCCCCCTTGCCCCGCTCACCGATCAGCGCGAAGTGGCGGTAGCCCCCGCTGCTCGCCAGCGCGGCCGGCTGGGCGGTCCAGGCGATTCCGATCGGCATGGGGCCCACCTTCGGGCGGTTCGACACCAGCATGACCCCGGTGATGGGAGCCGGGCCACCAAGGCCCCCATCCGGGCCGGGCCACCGCCCATCCAGCCCACAGGGGGTTTGAATGGCGGCCGGTTTCACGGCCCGCCCGCGGGTTTCGGCATGGACATCCTGGTGATGGGCGGTACCCGCTTCGTGGGCAAGCCGCTGGTGCGGCTGCTGCAGGACGCCGGCCATTCCCTCACCCTGTTCAGCCGCGGTAATCAGCCCGTGCCCGCCGGGGTGGAGCACCTGTTGGGTGACCGCAGCACCCCGGAGGGTCTGCAGCTCCTGGAAGGGCGTCGCTTCGATGTGATCGTGGATAGCTCCGGCCGCACCCAGGAGGATTCCAGCGCCGTGATCGCGCACACCGGGGCGCCGAGCCATCGCTTCGTGTATGTGAGTTCAGCCGGCGTCTACGCCGACAGCGAGCTCTGGCCCCTCGATGAGGACAGCCCCACCGATCCGGCCAGCCGCCACGCCGGCAAGGCCGAAACCGAGGACTGGCTGCGCAGCCAGGGCATCCCCTTCACCAGCTTCCGGCCCACTTACATCGTGGGTCCGGGCAACTACAACCCCGTGGAGAGCTGGTTCTTCGACCGCATCGTGCATGACCGGCCAGTGCCCCTGCCAGGGGATGGCAGCACGATCACCCAACTCGGTCACGTGAACGATCTGGCGGCGGCGATGGCTCGCTCGATCGAGGTTGAGGCCGCCGCCAACCGCATCTACAACTGCAGCGGCCGCCAGGGCATCACCTTCTGTGGCTTAGTTCAGGCCGCCGCTCGGGCCGCCGGCAAGGATCCTGCCGCTGTGGAGATCCGCAGCTTCGATCCCGCCAGGCTCGACAAGAAAGCCCGCAAGGCCTTTCCGTTGCGCCTGGCCCACTTCCTCACCGACATCACCCGGGTGCGGCGCGAGCTGGCCTGGGAGCCGGGCTTCGATCTGGAGGCCACCCTGGTGGACAGCTACACCAACGATTACGCCCTGCGGCTGCCCACCAGCCCCGATTTCTCAGCTGACGAGGCCCTGCTGGCCGGTTGATCGCGATACCGGCAGAGCCCCTATCGCGATCACGCCGAACCCTGTGCATGGAGTTTGAGATTGCGCTGAATCGATCGGCAAAGAAGGGTGCTTACTGGCGTTGCAGAGACGCTCCTCTTCTTCCGCCATCAAGTTTCTCCCGCCATCACATTCCTTCCCCAAGCCGTCCCTGCCGCAGGTAGCCCCAAGCCGAACTGAGTGCCAGGAGCAGCGAGGGCCAGAACAGCCACCAGCCGATCACCTGCATCAGCACCGGTAGCCCGAAGCCCCCTGCTGCTCCGGCCGGCACCCCGAGGGTCCAGTCAGCGGGCCAGAGCAGCAACAGCAGGGCAAGAAACTGGAGGATCGTTTTCGCCTTGCCCGCCAGGGAGGCGGGACCGCCGCTGCCCTGGCCGGCGCGCCAGCCGGAGATCAGCAGCTCCCGCGCCAGCAACAGCCACACCGCCCAGATGGGCAGCACCCCCAGAGCCGCTAGCCAGATCAGCGGCGCACTGATCAGGATCTTGTCGGTGAGGGGATCGAGGCGGGCACCCCAGACCGAGCCACCGCCGGCGCTGCGGGCCAGGGCCCCATCGGCAGCGTCGCTCAGGCCCCCCAGCAGCAGCAGCCCCCAGGCCAGGCCGGAATATCCTGCCGAAAGAGCCAGAAGCAGCGGCAGGCCCAGCAGGGCCCGGCCGATGGTGAGCAGGTCGGCGAGACGGCGCAGCACGGGCACTCCCAAGGGCACAGCGGGCGGCGGGGCCACCGGATTCAAGCGTGTGACCATCCTGCCCGCTGGCCTTTCAGGGGGGAGTCTCGCCCGCAGAATGGGTGGATCGCAATCGCAGGATCCGGGGATGGTGGTGGAACGGTCGGTGGCGGAGGTGATGACCAGCCCGGTGCTCAGCGTGCAGAGAGCGACGCCCCTCCAGGAGGCGGTGAAGTTGATGAGCGAGCACCACGTGAGCGGTCTGGCGGTGGTTGGCGAAGCGGGTGAGTTGGTGGGTGAGCTCACCGAAACCGACCTGATGGTGCGCGAAAGCGGTTTCGACGCCGGCCCCTACGTGATGCTGCTCGATGCGGTGATCTACCTGCGCAATCCGCTGGCGTGGGACCGCCAGGTGCACCAGGTGCTGGGCAGCACTGTGGCCGATGTGATGGGGTCCCAACCCCATGCCTGTGAAGCCACAACCCAGTTGCCAGCAGCGGCAAAGCTGTTGCACGATCGCTCCACCCAGAGATTGTTTGTGTTGGATGCTGAGCGGCGCCCGCTGGGGGTGCTCACCCGCGGTGATGTGGTGCGGGCCTTGGCGGCTGCGGGGTAAGCCCTCCAGCCCGCCGATCAGGGCAGGGGCGGCGGTGAGCTCAGCCGTGGCGGGCCAGCAGATCGAACTGCACGAGGCGGTGATTGAGGTCGAGGCCGAAGGCCTCGGCGTTTGGGGCATCGGGGAAGGCACCGCGGTGCTGCGATCGCCACCAGGGCTCCCACGGCACCACGGGGTGGCTTTCCCCTGCTGGGGTCTGGGCTAGTGGATCCGCTTTAGAAGAGATTCGGGGGCTTGGGTGGAATGAGGGCTCAAACCCTATGGTCGGGCGTCGGCTTGGCAGGCAGGCCCATTGTTGGGCCGTGGGGTTCGCCAGGGGACCACGTTCCCCTCAGCCACCAGCCAGAGCCCATCGGCTTCGGAGTAGGGATGGCCTCCCGTCAAGGAACCGAAGGCAGGCAGCACCAGTTGTTCGCCGTTCGGGCCATGGTTTCCCCGATCGCCCCCTCGCCGATGGGCGAAGCAGGGCAGCCGCAGCCGGTCGGCCCCATGGCCCACCACCGCCACCGGATGCAGGTGGCCGCAAAGATTGAGATAGCCGGGCCGTGGTTCGGGGCCATGGCTGAGCCAAAGGGGACCGAGGGCGCAGGAGGGTTCCCGCCGCAGCCCCTCCAGCCAGCTGCCCCGCTCGTGGTTGCCATCGATCAACCGCAGCGGGCAACCCAGCAGCTCGGGAAGGGCCACCAGCTTCTGCCGCAGTTCGGCGGTGATGCCCACCCGACCATGGATCAGATCACCGAGCACCACCACCTGCTCGGGAAGGAAGCGGTGGGCCAGCTCCAGCAGGGCATTGAGGCTGGCGGCATCCCCATCGCTGGGCAGGGCCACGCCATGGGCCTGGAACAGCTCGGCTTTGCCGAGATGGAGATCGGCCACCAGCAGGGTGCGCTGTTGCGGATCCCACACGGCCCGTTCGGCGAGCAGATCGAGGCGGTGACCGTGCCAGATCCAGGGGTGCTGGCCGGAGCCGATGCTCAAGCCACCCCCATCGCCTTCTGGTAAGTGGGCCGGTTGCGCGTGGCCTCAATCGCTGCCTGCACGGCCGGATAGGGGCTGAGGTCCACCTGGGGGCAGAAGAGAGGGATATAGGCCAGGTACGACTGCAGCACGCAGTCGGCCGCTCCCCAGCCGGGATCACCCCAGACGCCGGCGAGCAGGTGGGGGCCTGCCGCCAGCAGCCCATCGACCGTGGCGAGCTGGCGGGCGAACTCATCCGGCCGCGCTTCCAGTTGGAACATCGCCGGACCGAGGCTGGCATTGGCGAACAGGAGCCACTGGGCCGTCAAGGATCTCCGGGCGGCGGCCGCCTCAGCCCCGCCGGGCCCCTGGGGGTCGAACTCCTCGCCGTAACGCTCGGCCAGGTGGAACAGGATGGCGCCGCTCTCGAACAGCTTCAGGGGGCCTCCATCGGGGCTGGCGAGGGCGTCATCCACCAGGGCTGGCACCTTGCCGAAGGGATTGATGGTGGTGAAGGGCTCGTGGCGGTGTTCGCCGCTCTTGAGGTCGAGCTGCACGAACGCGTAGGGGATCGCCTTCTCCTCCAGGTACCAGCGCACCATCGAGGCCCGGCTGTGGGCGGCGCCGTAGAGGGTGAGGGTCATGGGGTCGGTGGGGGAGGCCTGTCCATCATCGCCAGACTGGCATCGAGCGTCAGGGTCTGGAGGGAAGCGGAGTCCGCCGGGGGGGGGGCATCGAGGCGCAGCCGATGCAGCGGCCAGTGCCGATCCTGCCGGCCTGGCTCTCTTGAGCCAGGGTCTGCGATCAGAATTCAGTTCTCAGGGCCCGGCTGATGCTCATGGATGCCAACCCCACGGCGGCCGACCTGCGCCGCCTTGCCCCCTTGCTGCTGGGCCGGGTGCGGCGGGGGATCGTGGGGAGCAGCCGCTACGCCATGAAACTTCGTGATGCGATCCGGTTGGCCGCCGCCGATCCCCGCGGCGCCCCGGTGCTGATCAGCGGCGAGCCCGGACTGGAGAAGGACAATATTGCCGCCCTGATTCACTACGGCTCCGCGGCCCGCAAGCAATTGCTGGTGCGTCTCAATGGCGCCCTGCTGCGTCCCGATGGCGCCGAGCTGTTCGCACCGGGGTCCGACTGCAAGGCACTCCTGGAGATCCTCGGCGCCGGCGCGCTGCTGATCGACCAGGTTGATCTGGTGGACCCGGTCCTGCTTCCCCGCCTGCGAGAGCTGGCCCTGGAGCGTCGCTGGCAGGGGCCCGACGGGCTGGAGCACGATTTCCGGGGCAGGATCTATCTCACCTCCGAAACCCACCTCGACGGCTTCGAGGCGATCGATCGGCCGATTCGGGTGCCGCCGCTCCGGGTGCGCCGCCAGGACTTGGGCGAATGGTTGCGCTATGGCGTGCGCCAGAAGGCGCGCAGCCTGGGCTGGAGCCCCCCGCCCCAGGTGAGTGCGGCCCTGGTGAAACGGCTGCAGACCTACGACTTCCCCGGCAACATTCGCGAACTCAGCCAGCTGATCGACCGGGCGCTGCGCCAGTGCGCCGCCAGCCGGCCGCCGGTGTTGCCGGAGGATGTGTTCTGGACCGAGCGGCGCCAGCAGGTCCGCGCTCGCTTCGAGCTGTGGCGCTGGAAACCGCAGCTGCGCAACCTGATGCGCTCACCCCGGCTGTGGAACACCCTGCTGTTCGGGGTCGTGAGCTGGGTGTTCGTGCTGGTGAACCTCTGGCTCTGGCTGGGTCCCCAGGACCGGGCCCACAACGGCGGCCTCAACCTCTTTTGGGCCTGGTGGTGGCCGCTGATCCTGCTCACCTATCCCCTGGTGGGACGGCTGTGGTGTTCCTTTTGCCCCTTCATGGTGTGGGGGGAGATCGTCCAGCGGCTGGCGCGACTGCTGGGCTGGCAACCGCAGCGCTGGCCCCGCGGCGACAGCGACCGCTGGGCGGCCCCCCTGCTCGCTGCCGGTTTCGCTGCGATCCTCCTCTGGGAAGCGGTGGGCAACCTCGAGAACACCGCCTGGCTGAGCAGCTGCCTGCTGTTGCTGATCACCGCCGGCGCCGTGGTGGGGTCGCTGGCTTTTGAGAAGCGCTTCTGGTGCCGCTATCTCTGCCCCGTGGGCGGCATGAACGGTCTGTTCGCCAAGTTGGCCATCAGTGAGCTGCGGGCCCAGATCGGCACCTGCAGCGGCAGCTGCACCAGCTTTGCCTGCTTCAAGGGAGGGCCGGCCGAGGGGGAGGGCTACGCCACGGGGGGCTGCCCGGTGGGCACCCATCCGGCCCACCTAGCCGACAACCGCAACTGCGTGCTCTGCCTCACCTGCGCCCAGGCCTGCCCCCACCGCTCTGTGACCGTGCGCCTGCGCCCCCCGGCCGCTGACCTGCAGCGGTCGATGGACCCCCCGGCCGGTGAGGCGGGGTTGATCCTGGTGCTGGCGGGGGGGCTGTGCCTGCACCACTGGGAGCGGCTGCTGGGGTGGCTGCCCGGAAAGGTGGCGGCGCTGGCGAGCGGCCATGGGTGGCCTGCGACGACCCTCGCCGGCGGTTTGGGTTTTCATGCTCAGGAGGCATTCTCCTTGAGCGAAGGCCCCCTGCTGCCCCGACTGGCGATCGGATGTCTGGCACTGGCCCTGCCCGCCGGCCTCTGGCTGGTAGCGCGCAACGCCGGCGCCCGCCTGCTGCCAGGCCGGGGACGACCCTGGCTGCTGCTGTATGCCCTGCTTCCCCTGCTTTGGGGCTTGATGCTGGCCCATCACCTGGCCCTCGGCATGGCGGAGGCGGGCATGGTGCTGCCCGTGAGCGCAGCACCGCTGCTGGTCGAATCCCGCTTCGGCGAAGGGGCCGGCTCTCTGGCCGCCGTCCTAGCGGGGTTGCCGGCTTGGGCTGCCGATCCCCATGTCATCAGCTTCTGTCAGACCCTGGCCGTGGGTCTGGGCCTGATCGGTTCGGTGGTGCTGCTGCGTCGCCTGCTGCTGCCTGATCGCATCAGCTGGCTGCTGCAGGCAGGGAGCACCCTGATCGTGGCTGCTGCCGGGCGTTGGCTGATAGGCGCGGGTTGAGCTTGGGTTGAGCTTTAGTGAGCGATGGCAAGACACCCGACCATGAGCTCAACCAGGCGGTGATCGAGACACGCTGCTAAAGCGGCAATCTCGATCAAGCCGGCATGGGCCATTGACATGGGCCATTGACATGGGCCCCTGATTGGAAACAGGCCGTGATCTGAGTGCGTTGGGATCAGAAGCAGAAGGGCAGGTATTGGGTGCGGCAGGCTGTGTAGCCATCCACCAGGGCACCGAGGCCGATCTGGTGGAGGATGCCGAAGCCGGTGAGGCCTTCGACCACGACGCCGATCACCAGGCCCACCATGGCAGCGCGGCCGTTGATCAATTCAACCCGGCGGAGCTGGGCGAGGTGTACCTGACGGTCATTGGCCTCATCGGCTTGGCGGCTGACCCGGGAGGTCTGGGCGGTGGGGGACTGGGCGGCGGGGGACTGGGCCATGGAACAGCTGCAACTTTGCGATTTCTAACGCATTGGCCGCCATGTCCGCGATCTCCCCTGGTGATGGGGTAATGCTCAGGTTTTGGTGGGATGCCAGCTGCCGCCGACCACCAGCGGCGCATGACGCACCTGGCGGGGGCGGCCCAGGTACACCCAGGCGCGGCGGCCGTCGTTAAGGCTGAGCATCTCTCGGTCGTAGAGACGGGGGTAGCCCTCCAGCTCGTCGAGCCGCGCCAGCCCGTGCTCCTCCACGGCATACACCTCCCCGATGGCCGTGCCCTCACCGATCACCGCCATGGGGAAGGGGCCCAGGTCGTGCAGGAGCACCCCGCTCAGTTCCGCTTCGCCCTGCCAGCTGGCACCCTCGAGCCAGTGGTGATTCTTTTCACCGCGTTTGAGGGTGCCGTAGACGAACACGAGCTGCCGTTCCTGTGGCAATGCCCCAGACGCCATAGCGAACGCACCGTGGGTCACAGGATCCTGGGGCTGCTCGTGCAGCCCCGCTGCTCCCCTTTCACTTTCGGCGCTCCGCAGGCCGCAGGATCATCGTGATCGGCGGGCTGGGCCATGGCGGCAGCCGCTGATGGGCAGGCCGTTGATAATGCACGGGTTTGCACTGGTTTCGATGACCATCGCCCTGCTGATCGCCTTGGCCGGTTCCCTGGCCCTGATGGCTTACATCGTGAAGCGGCTCGAGCGCGCCTGAATCCAGCCATCAGAGCCCCTCAGCCCGCTCCGCATCGGCCCGCAGCCGGGCCAGGCGCTCCAGCACCGATTCATTGCTCATGCGGTTGTTGAGCCGCTCGGCCAGCAGCGGAAAGGCCAGGGGGCCAGGCCTTGGCGGGAGCTCCAGCACCACTGTGGCGGCGCGTAGTCGCTCCAGGGACGCCGCGATCCTCTCCACCTCCAGCTGTTCACGCAGCACCTCAGCCCTGGCCTGAGCCAGCAGGCGGTTGCCGGGTTCATGGCGGTTGAACACATCGAAGAGCAGGGCCGCGCTGATCTGCAGCTGGCCGCCGCTCTTGCCCTTGCCTGGATAGCCGTTGTTCACCAGCCCCGCCACCTGGGCGATGGCGCGGAAGCGGCGGCGACAGAGCTCCGACAGGTTGATCGCCATCGCCAGATCCTCCAGCAGCTCTTCGCCTGCCAGCAGCGCCTCGCCGTGCTGCTCGAACAGCTCGGCGAATGGGTAGCCGCGGGGGGCCAGCAGCTCGAAGCCGTAATCGTTGACCGACACCGTGATCGTGCCCCGCTGGTGGCGCGCCAGACGCCAGGCCCAGAGGAAGCCGATGCCCTCATGCACGAAGCGTCCCTCAAAGGGGTAGGCGTAGAGGTGGCTGCCCTCGCGGCTGCGGCAGACCTCCACCAGCAGCTCGCCGGGCCCGGGGATGCGGGAGAGATCGCTCTGGCGATCGAGCAGAGGAGCCAGGGCCAGGAGCTCGGGACTGTCCAGCTGACCGGCAGCGCAGCGGCTCAACTCCTGGCGCAGGTGGTGGCTGAGCAGATCGGAGAGGGACAGCTGGCCGCCGGCCCAGGCCGGCACGGTGCTGCTCTTCTTGCTGGAGGCCTTCACCTGGGCGGTCATCTCCCGCAGCCGCACGAACTCCAATCCCCGGCCCGCAAAGAAAAAGGTGTCGCCTGGCTTGAGCCGCGACACGAACATTTCCTCCACATGGCCAAGCACCGCCCCGCGCACGTAGCGCACCGTGACGGCGCGATCGGCGGTAATCGTGCCGATCTGGAGCCGGTGGAGCCGGGCGATGGCGGGCTCCTTGACCCGGTAGCGGAAGGGGGTGACGGGGGCTGGCTCCCGCTCCAGCTTGCGGAAGCGCGGGTAGGCCCCGAGGCAATCGCCCCCGTGCTCGAGAAATCGCAGACACCAGTCCCAATCGGCGCGGGACAGCTCGCGGAAGTTCCAGCAGCGGCGCACCGTTTCCCATTCCAGCTCAGGTTCGAAGCCGGGTCCGCAGGCCAGACCGGTTAGGTGCTGCAGCAGCACATCCAGCGGTGCCTGGGGCGGTGTGCGGTGTTCCACCAGCCCTGCCGCCAATCCCCGCCGCATCGCGCTCACTTCCAGCAGTTCCAGGGCGTTGGTGGGTAGGAACAGCACCTCGCTGCAGCCCCCCGGCCGGTGGGCTGAGCGGCCGGAACGCTGCAGCAGCCGCGCCAGGTTCTTGGCGCTGCCGATCTGCACCACCCGCTCCACCGGCTGGAAATCCACCCCCAGATCAAGGGAGCTGGTGCACACAACCCAGCGGATCGATCCCGCCTTCACCCCCGCCTCGATCGCCTCCCGCTCGGCCCGGTCGATGGCGCTGTGGTGGAGGGCCAAGGCCCCCTCCATCTCCGGGCAGGCCCAGCGCAGGCACTGGAACCAGCGTTCCGCCTGGTTGCGGGTGTTGGTGAACAGCAGGGTGGAGATCCCTGGATCGAGAGCTCCCACCAGCACCTCGTGCATGCGCAGCCCTAGGTGGCCGGCCCAGGGAAAGCCGTCGATCGCCTCGGGCAGCAGGCTGCGGATCGAGGTGGAGCGCTCCAGGGCGGCGCTGATGATGTCCGGTTCGCGGTCCGTGCCCACGGCTGCACGGGCCGCCTCCTCGAGGTTGCCGATCGTGGCGCTGATCGCCCAGGTGCGCAGTTCCGGCCGCAGACGCCGCAGCCACCCGAGGCAGAGTTCGGTCTGGCTGCCGCGCTTGCTGCCGAGCAGTTCATGCCATTCATCGATCACCACGGCCCGCAGCCCGCTGAACAGCCGTTCGGCATGGGGGCCGCTCAGCAGCAGGGCGAGCGATTCCGGGGTGGTGATCAGGATCTCGGGGGGCGCCTTGAGCTGGCGGCTGCGCTCAGCGCTGGGGGTGTCGCCGTTGCGCAGGCCCACCCGCAGGGGCCAGCCCATCGCCTCGATCGGTTCGCGGATCGCCAGGGCCAGGTCGCGGCTGAGGGCCCGCAACGGGGTGAGGATCAGCAGGTTGATGCCAAGGCCGCCCGTCCCGGTCTGGGCCTCCTTGCTCCTCTTGCCCTTGCCCTCCCCTGCGGCGCCGCCGGCTCTCTGCGCTTCCCCTTGGGCTGGGCTTTCCCCGCAGCTGACAGGGGGTGCCGAAATCGTTCCCTGGTCCTGGGCAGCGGCCAGGAGCTCGGCGATTGGCCCCATCACTGCCGCGTAGGTCTTGCCGGAGCCAGTGGGCACCTGCACCAGGCCGCTTCGGCCCTCCAGGAAGGCCTGCCAGCAGCGGCGCTGGAAGGGCATCGGGGTCCAGCCCTTGCGCTCAAACCAGGCCTCGATCGGTGCCAGGGGATCGGCGCCAGAGGTGGCGCAACCCTGCGGGTCAGTCGGGGCCTGCTGGAGTTTTGGGGGCAGCAGCTGTCGTTCGGCATTGCCGCGAGCCCTTGCTGAGCCTGAAGGTAGGGCCACTGCGCTGGCCGGGGCGCTGGGGCGATTCAAAGCTGCGCCCGCACAGGCCGCTGGTCCGCGCCAGAGGTGGACATCGGGGCTGCCCGGCGGGTGCGCGTCAATGCGGGATCAGGGCCAAGGCCGCCGCGAGGGTATCGGCTTCGGCGGCCGGTTTGTCGCGGCGCCAGCGGCTGATGCGGGGAAAGCGCACCGCCAGCCCGCTGCGGTGGCGGCTTGAGCGCTGCACCGCTTCGAAGGCCAGTTCGAACACCAACTCCGGCGCCACCGCCCGCACCGGTCCAAACCGCTCGGTGGTGTGGCGACGGATCCAGCGATCCAGCTCCTGGATCTCGGCGTCGCTGAGGCCGGAGTATGCGCTGGCGAAGCTCACCAGCCGTCGCTGCTGGCCTGGCGCGGCCGTGCCATCGCCTGGCGCCGTGCCCTCCAGGGGCGATGAAGCCAAGGGGGCAGCATCGGCCTCCGGGGAATCGGCCGAGGCCCAGAGTCCGAAGGTGTAGTCGGTGTAGAGATTGGCGCGGCGGCCACTGCCGTTGCGCGCATAGAGCAGCACCGCATCGAGGCGCATCGGCTCAAGTTTGTGTTTCCACCAGCTGCCTCGCCGCCGCCCGCTCCCGTAGGGCGAGGCCAGATGCTTCAGCATCAGCCCTTCGGCACCGGCATCTCGGGCCTTCTCGCGCCAGGCCTCCAGGTCGTTCCAGTCCGATAGCGGCAGGTCATTGGAGAGCTGCAGCGCTCCGGGCACCCCGCTGGCCAACAGCTGCATGAGGCGCTCCCGGCGCCGCCGTAGCGGCTCCTTGCGCCGGTCGATCGCTTCGCTTTCCAGCAGGTCGTAGGCCACGAAGGCGGCCGGCATGGAACGCAGCAGGGTCGCCGAGGGGCTGCGCCGGCCCAGGCGCCGCTGCAGCACGGCAAAAGGTTCCGGCCGTTCCTGCCCGGCGGGCCAGACCAGCACCTCCCCATCCAGCACCAGACCATCGGGAAGGGTGTTGGCCTGCTCCAGCAGATCGGGGAAGCTCCCATTGATCAACTCCTCGCCGCGGCTCCAGAGAAAGCCGGCACCTCCGCGCCGGATCAGCTGGCCACGGATGCCATCCCATTTCCACTCCACCAGCCATTGGGCTGGATCGAGGTCGCTGAGCCGCCCGGCATCGAGCGGACTGGCCAGAAAGAAGGGATAGGGGCGGCTGGAGGGGCGTTCTTGGCTGGGATCGGGCCGCAGCAGCTCGTTAAACGCCGCTGCACTCGGCTCAAAGGGCCCCATCAGCCGCTGCTGCAACTCAACGCTCTCCAATCCGGACAGGGTTGCCAAGGCCCGGATCACGAGCCCCGCACCCACCCCCACCCGGAAGGAGCCCGTGAGGAGTTTCACCATCACCAGCACTTCTTCGGCGGAGAGCCCTCGCCAGAGCCGCTGGATCTCCAACGTTTGCTCTGCCTCCGGCAGGGCGGCGAGGCCGGGTAGGATCCGCTCCATCCATCGATGCAGTGGCAGGGCGGCGTCGACTCTGGCTTCACCCTCCTGTGGCGGGGTCGTTATTCCTGAGGCTGACTCCGCGTTTCCACCCACCAGCAGCGCGATCGTTTCAGCGCTGTCCCCCACCTGGGCACGGCTGGCCTGGAACAGCCATTCCGGCATGGCGGTGGAGTCCAGGGCGATCTCGCGAAGCCGGCGGGCGGTGAGCAGGCGGCGCCGCTGTTTGCCTAGAAGGCAATGGAGAGCCCAGGCGGCGTCCTCGGGAGGCACGCTGCCGAAATGGGCCGCGAGGGCAGCCACCCGCTCATGGCTACCCGTGCTGCGATCAAGCTGCCGAAACAGCTGGCAGAACTGGCGCATGGGTCCATTGTGGCGTTGTCGGACCCGGGCCGCGCCGCATCATTCCACGGGCACCTGTTGGGCAACGCTTTCGCTGCCGGCCACCTTGGCCAGGCTGATGGTGAGGATGCCGTTGTTGAAGGCGGCCTTCACCTGATTGGGGTCCACGCTGGGAGGCAGGGTGAAACTGCGGCTGAAGCTGCCATGGAAGCGTTCAACCCGGTGAAAGTGCAGGCCTTGCTCGCTGTCTTCGTCTGTGCATTCGCCTTGGAGGGTGAGCACACCGTTCTGCACAGACACCTTGACATCCTCCTTTTTGACGCCAGGAATCTCGGCCTTGATGAGGAAGGTTCCATCGGCTTCGCCGATGTCCACCCGCGGGCACCAATCCATCTCGCCTAACAGCTCGCGGTTATGCCATGGCGCCAGTCCCAGACCTCGACGGCTGCGCTCGAGCAAGTCATCGAGCTCGCGCAATGGTTCCCATTTTTTCAGTGTCATAAGAAGCTTTTTTTGGACAATGATGATTCAAGCTGGATTCAGGATCAACGGGGAATGACGGCCCTTTGTTTACCTGAATCTGCATCACATCAGCACCCGAGGTTTAAGTTACCTCAAGCGGGGTCAGCTCGGGTGCGCCCCCCCCCCTGCAGTTCTGCGCTCTCACCGCCCAACTCAGAAGGGTGAGCGAGGGCGGGACCGCAGCTCGTTGTTGGCGTTCACGGCGCCGATCCCCATGGCTGCAGGCGGGGCTACGTTGCTATGGCGGAGAGCATCTTCGAGCAGAAAGGCACAAAGATTGGACATCGAGCGGCCCTCTTCCTCAGAGCGTTTCAGCAATTCCTCGTGCACGTGGAAACTTAGTGTGATCGAGATGCGGCGGGGTTGACGTTGCAGGATGCGTAGTCGTTCGTTCATGTGGATCCCATGTACAGCGGGTAGAGCGTGGTTAATCCACGTGCAGTCGCCTTCATATTCAAATCATGATCATTCAGTTTAAGCCCTTCCTACAACAATTATGAGGCGCCTCGGCTGCAAACTGCAGCAGCCGCATTGGCATCGGCCGAACCGCGTGCGCCCGGAGCTTGCCTCGATCCGCGGCATCTCCTCAGCGGTTACGATGAATTGGGGATTCAAAACTACTTATGCGTATTCTGATCATCCATCAGAATTTCCCAGGCCAATATCGGCACCTCGTGGGTGCACTCATCGCCCGCGGCGACGAGGTTCAGGCGATCGGCGCTCCCCACGCCCCGGGGATGGCGGGTGTGTCTTGCTTCCGTTACCGGCTGCCTTCCGTCGGCGCCGTGCCGGCGGTGCATCCCTGGGCCCAGGATTTCCAGGTCAAGGTGATCCGGGCCGAGGCCGTGCTCAGGCTCCTCAGCGAACGTTCCGACCAGATCGTCAGGCCTGATCTGATCCTGGGCCATCCAGGTTGGGGGGAACTGCTGGGGATCAAGGACCACTGGGCCGATGTTCCGGTGCTCCATCAGCTGGAGTTCGTGTACCAGCTCCAGGGGGCCGACACCGGTTTCGATCCCGAGTTCCCCATCGCCCTTGGCTCCCAAACCCGGTTGCGGCTGCGGCGGGCCACCCAGTTGATGGCCTTCCATGATCTCGACTGGGCCCTGGCTCCCACCCATTGGCAGGCCACCACCGCCCCTGCTGCCTTCCGGGATCGGGTGTCGGTGATCCACGAAGGCATCGACACCACCGCGATTGCACCCCGCCTGGGTTCCCACGTGAACCTGGAGAAGCGAGGGCTCCGCTTCGAGCCCGGCGACGAGGTGGTGAGTTTTGTGGCCCGCAATCTGGAGCCCTATCGGGGATTTCACACCTTTCTGCGCGCCTTGCCGCTGCTGCAGAAGCTGCGGCCGCGGGCCCACATGATCCTGGTGGGGGGCGAGGGCGTCAGCTATGGGCCTCCGCCTGCCCAGGGTGGCAGCTGGAAGCAGGTGCTGCTCGCCGAGCTGGAGGGTCAGCTCGATCTGGGCCGCATTCATTTCGTGGGCCAGGTTCCCCACCCTGTGCTGCACGACCTGTTCCGGGTGTGCGCCTGCCATGTTTACCTCACCTATCCCTTCGTACTGAGTTGGAGCCTGCTGGAGGCCATGGCCTGCGGAGCCGTGGTGATCGGTTCAGACACCCCACCCGTGGCGGAGGTGATCAGCGATGGTGTCAATGGTCTGCTGGTGGATTTCTTTTCGCACGAAGCCCTCGCCGAGCGGGTGGCCGAAGTTCTTGCCGATCCCGCCGCGTACCGTGCGCTCGCCCTGGAGGGTCGTCGCACCGTGCAGCAGCATTTCGACCTGCACGGCGTCTGCCTGCCCCGCCAGCTCGCCCTAGTCGACTGGCTGGCCGCTGGTGGATCCGCCCGAGGGACCTTCTCCCCGCAAGGGGCTGGCGCGAATGGCGGCACCAACGCATTGGCTCCTTATCCGGCTCTCTCCTCCTGGATGGGCACCGCGTCGCTCGGTAGCTCCTGATCCTCCGAAGACTCCCCCTCGGCCTCAGCAGCCCGCCCTGTCGCCAGGGGTTCGGCGGCGACTCCCTCCACCTCCCGGAGATAGCGGGCCAGCGCCTCCCCCTGGCCGTGGGTCACCAGCACGTTTCGGGCGCCGCTCTCGCGCACCGTGCGCAGCAGTCCATCCCAGTCAGCGTGGTCAGAGAGCACGAAGCCCCGACCGGAACCCCGCCGACGCCGCACCCCCCGCACGGCCATCCAGCCGCTGGCGAAGCCGGTCTGGGCGCCGGCAAGCCGTTTCATCCAGCTACTCGTGGCGGCGGCGGGTGGGGCCAACACCAGGCGCCCGGCCAGGCTGGTGCCTCGATCCAGCTCGGCCAGTGGCCGGGTGGGGGGCAGCTCCACGCCCGCTTGGCGGTAAGGCTCGATCAGCGCATGTACCGCCCCGTGCAGGAGCACCTCCTCCTCCACCCCCAGCTGCCGCAGCTCCGCCAGCACCCGCTGGGCCTTGCCAAAGGCATAGCAGAAGAGCACCGAGGGCCGAGTCGGAGCTTCCTTCCACCAGTCCAGCAGCTCCGCCACCACCTGCCGGCCCGTTCGCCAGCGGTAGATCGGCAGCCCGAAGGTGGCTTCGGTGATCAGCCCATCAGCACGCACCGGCTCGAAGGGTTCACAGCTCGGGTCGGCCTGGCGCTTGTAATCACCGCTTACCAGCCAGCTTTCACCGCCGGCCTCCAGCCGGATCTGGGCCGAGCCGAGCACGTGACCGGCGGAATGGAAGGAGATCCGCGCATCCCCGAGCCGGAAGTCCTGGCCGTAGGTCAGCCGATGCAGCTGAATGCCAGCCCCGAGGCGCCGGCGCAGGATTCCCTCGCTGCTGGCGATCGCCCAGTAGGCACCGCTGCCGGGGCGGGCATGGTCGGCGTGGGCGTGGGTGAGCAGGGCCCTGGGCACCGGCCGAACCGGATCGATCCAGGCCCCGGCGGCCGGGCAGTACAGGCCCTCGGGGGTGAGCCGCAGCAGGCCATCGGGCGGTAGAACCATCGGGGCAGGGCCGTTCGCGCCGTGTTTCAGGCGCTCATGGCGAGCATGCGTTCGATCGGAGCGAGGGCCCGCAGCCGCAGCTCCTCGTCGAGTTCGATGCGCGGCTCCAGGGTGGCCAGGCAGTGCCACAGCTTCTCCAGGGTGTTGAGGCGCATGTAAGGGCAGGCGTTGCAGCTGCAGCCATCGCTGCCTGGAACGGGATAAAAGGCCTTTTCGGGCACCCGCCGCTGCATCTGGTGCAGGATGCCCGGCTCGGTGAGCACGATGAAGGCCGGGGCCTCGCTGGTCTGGGCCCGCTGCAGCAGCTTGCTGGTGGAGCCGATGAAATCGGCCAGATCGAGCAGCTGCTGCTGGCATTCGGGGTGAGCGATCACCTCGGCTTCGGGATGTTCGAGCCTTAGCTCCAGCAATGCCTGCTCGCTGAAGGTTTCGTGCACGATGCAGCTTCCGGGCCAGAGCGTGAGCTCCCGGCCGCTCTGGCGGGCCACCCAACGGCCCAAGTTGGCATCGGGTGCGAACAGGATTGGCCGATCCTTAGGCAGTTGTTGCACCAGCTGTACCGCGTTGCTGCTGGTGCAGATCAGGTCGCTCTGGGCCTTCACCGCCGCAGAGCAATTGATATAACTCACCACGATGTGGTCGCTGTGGCGGGCCCGGAAGGCGGCGAACTCCTCGGCAGGACAGGCATCGGCGAGGCTGCAGCCCGCCGCCAGGTCGGGGAGCACCACGATGCGGCCCGGATTGAGAATCTTCGCCGTCTCGGCCATGAAGTGAACGCCGCAGAACACGATCACATCGGCTTCGGTGCTGGCGGCGCGGCGGGCGAGCTCGAGCGAATCACCGATCACATCGGCGATGTCCTGAATGGCGTCGTCCTGGTAGTAGTGCGCCAGGATCACTGCGTTCCGCTCACGGCGCAGGGCATCGATCGCTTCGGGCAGCTGGGCTGGAGGCGGTGCCGGTGGAGCTGTCGCCGAGGGATGGCTCGACCGTGCGGCCGGAAAGTCGGTGACCGTGGACTGAGCCGTGGACTGAGCCGTGGACTGATTAGATGAAGCGACGCTCAACCGGGCCTCGGGTCGGGCAGGATGTGACCAGCCTAAGGAGGGCTTTCTTTGGGCGTGTTGCAGATCGCCATCGCCGGTGACCTTCACGACCAGTGGGATCACAGCGACCATGCTGTGCTGGAGCACATCCGCCCGGACGCCCTGCTGGTGGTGGGCGACCTGAGCGACGGCAGGACGCGCATACCCGGTCTGCTCCGGCAGCTTCGCCTTCCCCTGGCCTGTGTGCTGGGCAACCACGACACCGGCCGGGATTCCAGTGGTGGCCGTCTGCGTCACCAGCTGGACCTGCTCGGGGATCTCCACTGCGGCTGGTCCCTGCGCACCCTCACACCCCCCGGTCTGGCGGTGGTGGGCGGACGCCCCGCCACCGCCGGGGGGGGGCACCATCTTTCTCAGGCCGCCACGGCTGTGTTCGGCCCGGTGGATCTGGAGGATTCGGCCCGGCGTATCGAGCGGGCCGCCCTGGCCGCCGATCCGGCCCTCCCCCTGGTGCTCCTGGCCCATTGCGGGCCCACGGGCCTGGGGAGTGAGGCCCGTGACCCCTGCGGACGCGACTGGAAGCGGCAGCCCTGCGACTGGGGAGACCATGATCTCGCCCTGGCCCTGGAGCGGATCCGCGCCCGCCGCCCGGTGCCCCTGGTGGTGTTCGGCCACATGCACCACACCCTGCGCCGCCAGCAGGGGGAGCGCATCACCTTCCTGCGGGACCGCCGCGGCACCGCCTATCTCAATGCCGCCTGCGTGCCCCGCCATGGGGAGGATGTGCACGGCCGCCCGCTTCGTCACTTCAGCTGGATCCATCTGGGCCAAGAGGGAGTGGAGCGGGCCAGCCATCGTTGGTATGGGTTGGGCGGGGAACTCCTCTACGAGGAGTTGCTCTGGTGCGCCGCGCCCCGGCAGGTCCCGCCGTCCCTGCGCGCAGAGGTGTTGGACTTCAGCCCGCAGAGCTCCTCCTCCATCCCCTCGCCACCGGTGCTGGAGCGATGCTGATCTATGCGGCCCTGAGCAGTCACGGCTTCGGCCATGGATCGCGCACGGCATCGGTGCTCACCGAACTGGCCGCTCTCCGGCCCGATTGGCGCCTGGTGGTGTCGAGCGGTTTGCCAGCCTCCTTTCTCAAGCTGGCCTTTGGATCGGTGCCGTTTGAACACCGGCCCTGTCAGTGGGATGTGGGGGTGGTGCAGGCCGATGCCCTCGGCAGCGATGAACCTGGCACCCTGGCAGCCCTGGAGGTTCTCGACCGCGAGCTGCCGGGTCGATTGGCGAAGGAGGCGGCCTGGCTCACGGCCCAGGCTGAACCGGCTTTGGTGCTCGGGGATGTGCCCCCGGCCGCGGCGCAACTGGCCATGGGGTTGGGTCTGCCGCTGGTGTGGTTGGCGAGCTTCGGCTGGGATGCCATCTATGCCCCGATGGGTGGCCCCTTCCTCGAGCGCGCCGAGCGCTGCCGGGAGCTCTACGCCCAGGGGGATCTGCTGCTGCACTGCCCCCTCTCGCTGCCGATGGACTGGGGCGTGCCCAGCGTTGCGATCGGCATCACCAGTTCCCGGCCCCGCTTCGATCCGGTCGAGCTGGCGCAGCGGCTGGGCCTGCCCCGCGATCGGGAGCGCTGCGTGCTGGTGAGCTTCGGAGGCCTTGGCAAGGCCTATGACCCCGCCCTCCTGCGCCGCTGGCCAGACCACGTTCTGATCGGGCCGGACCGGGCCCTGGAGGGTGAAGCCAATGGACGGGTGCTGCCACCTGGGCTGCGCCCGATCGATCTGATGCCCCTGTGCTCTCGGTTGATCACCAAGGCCGGCTACAGCAGTTTCTGCGAGGCCTTCAGCCAGGGGGTGGGTATTCACCTGGTGCGCCGCAGTGGTTTTGCCGAGGCGCCCGTGCTGGAGCGCGATCTGCAGCGCCACGGCGAGAACCGCATCCTCGATCCCGCGGCCTTTGAGCGGGGGGACTGGGAGCTGGACCAGCCCCTGCGGCCGCCCACCCACGGACCTCTGCCCCTGGATGGGGCTCGGGCTGCGGCCCAGGCCTTGCTGCACCTCGCCGAAGCGCGATCAGCAGTGCCGATCGATGCGCTGGAGAGGGTTTGGAATTCTGTTCAATCGTCTGGCTGAATTGCAGCGAGTCACAGAGATTTGAAGCTGCGACGTAATTTCTGATACAGGTGGACAGTTGTTCGAGCGTCACTGTCACGATCGCGTCGGTTGGGATCGATAGGCATTGTTGGCCCAACTTTCCGATCCATTCTGCATCCGATTTCCTGAGCGCCATTCCTCACACCGACTTGCATCGCTTGTCAACCCCTGGCGCTCCAGAGAAATCCCGCATCCTCTCCCCGCTTCGGGGTCTGGTTCGGTTCCGTCCTCCGCAGTCATTGTTTTGCCGATTCCTCAGCGTTCCCGACTGGCATTGATTGCCGCCGGCCTCGCCTTGAGCGTCGCCACGCCTGCCCACGCAGCCGATCCTTCCAAGTCCTGGGTCCTCGCCCTTCCCCAGGCCTCCCAGCCCCACCAAGTGGCTTACCTGCCGCCCCTGCCCGCCGCCCCCCGGGTGTTCGGCATGACCGCGGAGCGTCGGGCCATGCTCAACACCATCCGTTATGCGGAAGGCACCTGGGTGAACGGCCATCCGATGGGCTACCAGATGCTGTTCGGTGGCTCGTTCACCCCCAGCCTCCATCGCCACCCCGACCGGGTGATGTATTCCACTCGCTACGCCAGCGCTGCAGCCGGTGCGTATCAGTTCATGCCCTTCACTTGGTCCATGGCCTCCCGAGTTCTGGGGCTGCAGGATTTCCGCCCCGATTCCCAGGATCAGGCCGCACTGTTCCTGATTGAGCGCCGCGGTGCCCTCACCATGGTGGATCGTGGCCAAATGACCCCCGATCTAGCTGCCCGACTCTCGCCGGAGTGGGCCTCCTTCCCCACCCTGGCCGGAGCCAGTTACTACGGACAGCCGGTGAAGCGTTTCGACGATCTGAAACGCTTTTATGAAGACAACCTCTCACAGTTGCGCCAGGCCGGTGAACCGGCCTGGCAGACCGTGGCCATCCGCCAGGTCCCGCCCGCGGTGGCTCCAATTCAACCCGAAGTGGCGGAACAGCTGGAATCGGTGGAACAGCCCGAAGCCTCCACCAGCAACAGCTTCGAGTCACCCACCGGTCGTTTGGATCCCTCTGGCCGTTTTTGATCGCGTTCCCAACCTGATCCATCGCAACCCCGATGTTTAGAGCATCGGGGTTTTTTGCTGGGCACCCTGCTCCAGCTGCCGCTTAGCCCTCGCCTTTGTCCTGCAGGCGGGCCTTGCCCACGGTCTGCTGGGCGATCAGGTAGGCCACCAGGGCGGCGGCGAGGAAGCCGAGGCCATTGCGGGCCAGAGGCAAGAGATCGCTGGTGCGGGTCACGATCGGCGCCACCCCGAACACCCCGAACAGGATCAGCCACAGGGGTGAGAGCAGCAGCACCCAGGCCCATTCCACGGTGCGATCGGCGTCGCGGGGAAAGGCCGCGAAGCCCACGATCAGACCGCCCAGAATCGAACTGCAGAGGGTGAGCAGCCATTGCTCCTGGGGCAGGCCCGGCACCACCTGGCAGCCGCCCATGGCCAGACATCCCTTCACCGCATGCAGGGAGTCGAGGATGGAGCCGTCCTCGCCGTGGTCGCGCACGTAGTACTGGTTGCCATAGCGGGTCTGCAGCTCCACCCAGAAGGTCCGGGGCATCAGGGAGAAGAGGGCATCGCCCACGTTGAAGTTGAGCAGGTTGCCGCCGCGGGGATCGGCCACCAGCACCAGGCTGCGCTGATCCAGCTTCCAGAAGTCGCGAATCGCCAGGCCGGGGGTGCGTTCGTATTGCGTGAGCACCCGCAGCTTCCAGCCGCTGGTGCGCTCGAACTCGTCGAGTTCGCTTTCCAGGGCGGTGCGCTGCTGGTCGGTGAGGGCCTTGGCCAGATCGATCACCGGCGTGGGGTGGTCGGGCAGTAGCTCGGGGTTGTCGTAGGCCCAGGCACCGCCTGCGGTGGTGGGCAGGAGCAGGCAACCGAGGGCGAGCAGGCCCCCGGCCAGGCGCAGGGCCCACCGCTTCAGCAATCGGACCGGCAGGCTCGGCATGGTGGTGGGGGCATGGGCGAGCATTCTCTCCGCTGCTGGGTTCCCACCGCGTGGTTTCCGGATCCGATTCCCTGGCTGATGCCGGGCGCGAGGCTGGCGGGCAGTCGCTTGCGCCGCTTGCCGCCGGCTCCGATTCCAGAGCCATGCGATCACAACGCCCGGCAGGTTCATCGGAGGCGCCCCCCTGGCTGGTGGAGCGGCTCATGGCGGCGGGTGGTGCCGTGCCCTTCCGCACCTATATGGAGTGGGCGCTCCATGATCCCGTCCATGGCGCCTATGGAGCGGGGCGTTTGCGGATTGGTCCCCGCGGCGACTTCGCCACCTCCCCGAGCCTGGGGGCCAGTTTTGCCGGCCTCCTGGTTCCCCAGCTGGTGGACTGGCTGCTGGAGCTTGGTCCTGGTCCCCTTGCCCTGGTGGAGACCGGTCCCGGGGAGGGAGAGCTGGCCCTGCAGCTGGCCACGGCCCTGGCGGCCGGCTGGCCCGATCTGGCGGACCGGCTGGAGCTGCTGCTCGTGGAGCCCAACCCCGGCATGGAGGCGCGCCAGCGCCGGCTTCTGGCCGGTGCTCCCCTCCCCTGCCGCTGGCTGGCCTGGCCCGATCTGGCAGCCCGACCGGTGCGGGGCGTGATGCTGGCCCATGAGGTGCTCGATGCCCTCGCGGTGGAGCGGATCACCTGGGATGGCGGCATGTGGCGCCTGCAGGAGGTGGTCCTGGGAGCGGATCGGGGGCTCGGGCTCCGCGCCGGGGCGGCTCTCGAACCCCAGGCGCTTGAGGAGCTGGCTGATCTGGATCTGGATGCTGCCGCGTCGGGCCTGCCGAGCGGCTGGAGCACCGAACTCCATCCGGGCTGTGCGCCTTGGCTGGAGGCGGCCGGCGCCGGCCTGATCGAAGGCCATCTGCTGGTGGTGGATTACGCCCTGGAGGCCCGTCGCTACTACGCCCCTTGGCGCTCGGCCGGCACTCTGTTGGCTTACCGCCAGCAGCGGGCCAGCCCCGATCCGCTGCTGGATCCCGGCCACTGGGATCTCACGGCCCATCTCTGCCTGGAAAGTCTGGAGCGCTCGGCCGCCGCCACGGGCTGGAGCTGGCAGGGCAGCTGCCGCCAGGGTCAGGCGCTGCTGGCCCTGGGCCTGGCCCAGGCCCTCCACGGCCTGCAGAGTCCGGCACAGCCGCAGGATCTCGCTGGCCGGCTGGCTGCCCGGGAGGCACTGCTGCGGCTGGTGGATCCGGCCGGCCTGGGGGAGTTCCGCTGGATCGCCCTGGCCCGGGGTCCAGAGGCCGCGGTGCCTGCAGCCCCTCCCCGCTTCCTCCAGGAGCCCTGAATTCCGATCTTCAGCCCGGCGCCGGGCCTTGATCCGATTCGGACAAGTCCCGCGACTAGCCCGAGTCCCGCCAGGGGGACGGCCGGTGGCACTGGCTGGATGCAGTGCTATCCCGTACATGTCATCGCTGATCAGCTCCGCAGCAGGGACGGTGCCGGCCTTGGTGGAGTTCCGAGGTTTTGCGGCGTTGCCCACCACCGGCCCTTCCGGGGAGCTGGTGGTGTGGATCGCCTCGGGGGGCTCTCCCCATCAGATGGCGCAGTGGTTTGCCGCTGCCCTGGCGCTCGATCCCTCACCGGAGCGCTTCGCCGCCTCCTGCCTGGGGAGCGGCTCGCCCAGCTGGCGCCCCCTTGCCCATCCCCCGGCTGGGGCGGAGCCGTTGCCGGCTGTGGTAGGCAGCCATCGCTATCGCCTGGCCCTGGGGGGGCGGGGCCGCACGGCCCTGGGGGTGCAGTGCTGGCGCTGCTATCCCCAGGGACTCGGCTGGCAGCGGCGCTGCGGGCCGATGGCGCTGCAGGCGTTCATCCACCACTTCGGCGTGCGGGAGGCCGGTTTGGGCCAGCCGCGGAGCCGTTTCAGGCTCCGCTCTGAGGAGCTTTCAGGCGCTCGAGTGCCAGCACGATGATCTCCGGCTCCACGTCGTCGCGGATCTCCACCGCGCCGATGGCGGTGGGCAGCACGAACCGCACCCTGCCGCTGCGCACCTTCTTATCGCCCTGCAGGCAGGCGAGCACGGCCTGGGGATCAAGGGCGGGCCAGGCCAGCGGCAACCCGGCGGCGGCGATCACGGCCCGCTGCCGCTGCTGATCCCCGTGGTGCCACAGCCCCAGGGCCAGGCTGATCTCACCGGCCGCCAGCATCCCCAGCCCCACCGCCTCCCCATGCAGGTAGGTGCCGTAGCCAGTGAGGGTCTCCACCGCGTGGCCGAGGGTGTGGCCGTAGTTGAGGATCGCCCGCAGGCCGCCCTCCCGTTCATCGGCGGCCACCACCTGGGCCTTGGCCGAGGCGGATCGCTCCAGCAGCCTCTCGAGGAGCCCCGTGCCAACGCTCTCGCGATTGGCGAGGCCCCCGAGCGGATCCCGCTGCGCTGCGGCCTCGAGATCCCCAAACAGGGCAGGATCGCCGATCACCCCGTACTTGATCACCTCCGCCATTCCGGCCCGGAACTCCCGTTCCGGCAGGGTGTGGAGCACGGCGGGATCGATCAACACCAGCTTCGGCTGATGAAAGGCACCGATCAGATTCTTGCCACCGGGATGGTTCACGCCGGTCTTGCCGCCGATGGCGGCATCCACCATCGCCAGCAGGGTGGTGGGCACCTGCACCACGGCGATGCCCCGCAGCCAGGTGGCGGCGGCGAAGCCGGCCATGTCGCCCACCACGCCGCCGCCGAGGGCCACGATCAGCGATCCCCGCTCTAGGCGGTGGCGGAAGGCGGCGTCGTGGATCAGGGCCACGGTGGCGGGGGTTTTCTGGTTTTCGCCGGCTTCGATCACCAGGGTTTGCACCGGGAAGCCAGCCTCCTCGAGGCTGCGGCGGCACGTGGCCCCGTAGTGCCGCTCGACCTCTGGATTGGTGACCAGCAGCACCCGGGTGTCGGCCTGGATTCCCTGGGCCATGAGCAGTTCTGCCAGGCTGGCCAGGCTGCCGGGTCCGAGCACGATCGGGTAGGCGTGGGCCGCCAGGGGGACCGTGATGGTTGTCGGGTGCTGGCCCACAGCCATGGTGTTCCCTGCTCAGATCAGAGGCGAGTCTGACCGACGCAGCGAACTGGCAGCCAGCGCCCTGATCCTGTCCGTTGGCGGAGCTGGCCCTCGGGAGCTTTACGCCTTATCCCCGGCGCCCTTTCCCGGTGCTCAGGGGCTTGGGGCAGTGGCTTGCGGCACTCTTTCTAAGGGCTCCCAACCTGACGAGAGGCTGCCAGGATTGTGAATTGCTCAGGGGAGGGCTGGAGGGTTTGGCCCCCACCCTTCAGGATTCGCTCTCCAGGTTCCTCAGCACCGCCAACACAGCCTCTCCATAGCGATCCAGCTTGGCCTGGCCCACTCCGGCAACGCTGGCCAGGGCCTCCAGGCTGAGCGGCTCGCGAGCGGCGATCTCGATCAACGTGCGGTCGTGGAACACCACATAAGGAGGCACGCCCTGCTCGCGTGCCTGCTGCAGCCGCCAGCTCCGGAGGGCCTCGAAGCGGCGTTGCCCCGGCCCCCCCAGTTCCACCCCCGCGCCACTGGGCTGCCTCTCCCCTGGCGCGGCGCGGCGCCGTTCCTTGGCCGGCGGCGGCAACCGCAGGGCAAGGACCACCTCCCCGCGCAGCAGGGGTCTCACCAGCGTCTCCTCCCCGAAACGAAGGCCGCCGCGGGCCTCGCTGTCGCTCACCAGATAGCCCCGGGCCACCAGCTGGCGGAATAGGGCCCGCCATTGGCCGCGGTCGAGCTCCTTGCCGATGCCATACACGCTCAGGGAGCCATGGCCCAGCTCGCGGATCCGGGCGGTGTCGGCTCCCAGCAGCACATCGATCACATGGGCGGCACCGAACCGTTGGCCGGTGCGAAACACCCCCGAGAGCGCCTTGCGGCAGGGCTCGGTGAGCTCCACTGCGCGATCGGGTTCAAGGCAGACATCGCAGTTGCCGCAGGGTTCCGGCAGGGTTTCGCCGAAGTGCTGCAGCAGCGCCTGACGGCGGCAAGCGGCCGCCTCGGTGAAGCCGATCAGGGCATCGAGCTTGCCGTGCTCGATCCGCTTCTGGGCCTCGGGGGCGTCGGAGTCGTCGATGAAGCGGCGCAGCTGGGGCACATCGCCGGCCCCATGCACCATCCAGGCGACAGAGGGCAGGCCATCACGGCCGGCGCGGCCGGTTTCTTGGTAGTAGGCCTCAAGGCTCTTGGGCAGGTCGATGTGGGCCACGAAGCGCACGTCGGGCTTATCGATGCCCATGCCGAAGGCGATCGTGGCCACCACGATCACGCCGCTCTCGCGCCGGAAGCGATTCAGGGCCGAGCTGCGCGCCTCGGCGCTGAGGCCAGCGTGGTAGGCCACCGCATCGAAACCGGCTGCCTTGAGATCGGCGGCAAAGCGATCCACCCGGCTGCGGGAGCGGGCATACACGATGCCGGCCTCGCCGCGCCGTTCCGCCAGGAAGGCCAGCAGCTGGTTGCGGGCCTCGTCTTTGTCGCGAAGGAGATAGCGGATGTTGGGCCGATCAAAGCTGGCCAGGAACACCCGGCCCTCCTGAAGCCTCAGGCGCTCGCGGATCTCCTCGCGGGTGCGGGGATCGGCGGTGGCGGTGAGGGCGAGGCGGGGGATGGCGGCGAAGCGCTCGGCCAGCACGGCCAGTTGCAGGTATTCGGGACGAAAGTCGTGCCCCCACTGGGACACGCAGTGGGCCTCATCGATGGCGAACAGGGCCAGGGGCAGCGCCGCCAGCCGCTCCAGGAATCCCGGGCTCAACAGCCGCTCCGGCGACACGTAGAGCAGATCCAGCTCTCCCTGCTCCAGGCTCCGCCACACGGCAGACGCCTCCGAGGCGTCCAGCGAGGAGTTGAGGGCGGCGGCCCGCACGCCCGCCTGGCGCAGGCCCTCCACCTGGTCCTGCATCAGGGCGATCAGGGGCGACACCACCACCCCCACGCCGCTGCGGCACAGGGCCGGAATCTGATAACAGAGCGATTTGCCGCCGCCGGTGGGCATCAGCACCAGGGCCGAGCCGCCACCCACTACGTGGTCCACGATCTCCTGCTGGGGGCCGCGGAAGGCTCCATAGCCGAACACCTGGCGCAGAACCTGGGCTGGATCGGCGGTGGTGGCGGAGGCACTGCCGCTGGCGGCGCGATCGGGGAGCGGGGTGGGGGCCATGGGGTGGCAGATCAGAGCGCCATCTCAGCAGTTCCACCACCCTGGCGGCTGGGACTCAGGCAACCGCCGTGAAAGCTTCACTGCGGGCCGAGGCTGCGTGGCCGCTGGCCCTATTTTGCCGAGCCAGCAGATTGAGCTGGAGGCCACTGGCGGCGCTACACGCGCCAGCTGCCAAAGTTCCAGAGTGTGAGGCAGCGCTTCTGAAGGGCCGTTCATCTTGCTGTGGGTGCGTCCCTGTTTTTTTTGACATGGGTTTTGTACATGGCACAGATCGCGATGGAAGACAGGGAGGCTCGCCGCCTATTTCCGGTAGAACGGCTTCGATTCGGCGTCGATAGTGTCAAGATGCACTGTCATTACTTTGTTCGCTGCGACAAAGAGTTGCAATGTTTTACCTTTATTCTCTCTGAGATCTGCAAAGGAGTCGCTGATCATATAGAGACCGCTATGGGTTCGGATGTAAAATCTGACCTCTCCAGGTGGTGGCAAAGGGTGGTCGCTTACTTTCTTTGCCAGTGTAAGAATTTTTTCAGCTGCTGTGATAACAGCTTTTGCTTCCTCCTTTGCAGAATATCCGCCTAGCACTTTAGACCCAGGGCTGATATAGAGACTTGACGTCCCATCGGCTGCTGCTGCGATTAGGGTCTGTTTGTTCTCAATCCGCCAGTCCATGATGACGATGAACACATGCGGAAATTCAGCTGATGAACTGATTTTAGCTTGTGAAGCCGTCATTTTGAACCATAATTCTCTGCCTGCTGTGAAGTCGGAGAAGTCGGCTCCTCTATCGCCGCGGGCTTTGCGGCACTGTTCCAGATTTTCCCGAACCGTGATTGTAATCGGATGATTAGAGCCCAATGCTTTTTCAAAGATCGCCAGGGCGCGGATGTAGAGGGGCTCGGCCTTGGCGTAGGCGCCCTGGTTGTAGTAAAGAAACGCGAGGTTGTTGAGGCTGGTAGCGGTATAGACTTGATCGTGTCCCAGGTGTTGTTCTGTCCAGTCGACCACTTTATCCTGAAATTGCACCGCCTCCTGATACCGGCCTTGCTCCATGAGGGCCTTCGCCTGCTGCTGCCACTGCTGAACCTCCGCTGGGTAGGGGCTACTGCTCTGCCCACGGGTCTGGGCCAGGATCTCATGGGCACGCTGGAACCCCTGCTGGTGTTGGAGCAGGTGCAGTGGCTGAATTGCCTCAGGCTCCGCTCGCGCTCCGGCACGAGAAAGCCACGCTGCCTGGCCACCGCTCTGTCCCTCGCTGGGCTCCGCAGCCACCGCCGTCGTTTGAGCAGCACTCAGCACAAGGCTGGCGAGGACGATGCCGCTCCAGAACCGGTGCTGCATTATTACGACCATTTTCACCCCTCTTCACAGATGAATGTAATTAAAGCACCCGCTCGATGAGTGTTAAGTAGGATTGCAGAGCTTTCGTAATTCTAGATTCAGCTTATGAATGACTACGCCAAATTCAGACGGCAAATTTGCCGGATGGGGCAAGGGAATGGGGTTGGATTCACAGATTGCCCCCAGGATGAGATGACAACAGCCACAGGGAGCCACTGGCAAGCAGGGTTGGGCCGTTTCCTGAGGACGTCGGCCACCGTGTTGTGACAGCGGTGGCACGGATGCAAGGAGGTCTCCTCGCCACCCGTCTCCGCCCAAGCCCCGTGTCCCCTCCACCCAGCGCCGCCGGGCCGCCACCCGGCAGCAAGGAGCCGCCGGTTCCGCCAGAATTGCCAGCAACACCCCCTTCTTGGCCCGGCCTCGATCGCCTCGGTCTCACCCAGGCCATCGGCGGCCTCGCCCTCGGCCTGATCGCCCTCTTCTCCTCCTATGACCACCTCACCTTCGCCGGGCGCAACATCCCCATCCACCAGCAATGGGGCATCCCCCTCATCGCTGCCTCGGTGGCGATCGTTTTTGTCGATGCTGAATTGGCGTCGGGATCCCGATTACGAGCAGCGCGTGATGCAGCACGAGCAGCGGATGAACGAAAATCTGATCGCGATCGAGCGGAGCAAAGAGAGAATCAAGCAGATCGAGAGCGAAATCTTGCAGGTCAGGAACGACAGCGAGCGGATCGAGAAAGATACCGAGCAGATCAAGAAAGAAACCGAGCAGCTGAGGCAAGAGAACGTCAAAGAGAAAGCCTTGAGCGCCTCCATCAAGCGGCTGTGCTTTCCGCCCGAGTCCAGCTCGATCCCTCAGACACCAATCGAGCCCGGCTCCAAACCTTTCTTGCCCTCCTGAATCAAACCCCAGAGGCGGATTCTGATCTGTGAAATCCTACTTGCCCCATTGTGCGAGCCCGCTGATCGACTGCGAGCGCCGGGGCAGAAGGCCTTAGGTGCTGACCAGGTGCTGGGCTGTCTTCATCGGCAGGAACAGGGTCTGCGGACGACTCAACAATGGTTGAAACTGGTGCTTCAGGTAGAAGACAGTGGCGTCCTCATCAATGGCATCGGCGCAGATTGCATAAGCACCTATTTGCGCCTTGGCGACGCGACTGATGGGGCGTCATACAGCACCATGCTGCCGAGCCCTGCCCCTCGGAAGGCCAGGTCTCTGCCTATCCAGCCAATCAAGACAACGGGCACGCTGGGATAGCGAGGCAGTAAGCGCTTCACCGAACCTCAACATTCTCCAGATGCAGACGCTTTGCCTCGTTCAGTGCTGCGTTCGGGGCTGGTGGCTGGATAGGGCTTCGGCAATGCACTGCTGATCCTCAGCGCTCAAGCGGAGGATGGCTTGCTCCTCAATGGCTCGCTGGGCCGCGTCGTGGGCTGCAGGCATCAACGCTTGCCGGTAGGCGGGCTTCAAGGCGTGAGGTTCACAATGGTTCGATGCCCGAACCCCAGCCCACCCGATTCCCAGCCGGCTCCGCTGCCGGCAGCGCCAGCGCCTGGGGCTTCCTGGCACCGGCCCTGCTGCTCTTGGCGATCTCAGTGCTGATTCCAGCGGCCATGGCCCTGGTGATCAGCTTCAGTCGCACGGGTCTGGATGTGGGCGAGCCCCTGCAGTTCATCGGGCTGGCCAATTTCCGCCGCCTGCTGGCTGATCCGATGCTGCTCAAGGTGAGCGGCACCACCTTTCTCTATCTCATCGGTGTGGTGCCTCCGATCCTGTTGGGGTCGCTGGCCCTGGCTGTGCTGGTGAACCGCCAGCTGCCGGCGATCGCCTGGTTCCGGGCCGCCTTCTATACCCCCGTGCTGGTGTCGCTGGTGGTGGCGGCCATCGCCTTTCGTTGGATCTACGCCGAGAACGGGCTGATCAATGGCTGGCTGTCCGCCTTGCTCGCCGCCACGGGCTTCCGCCCGATCGGTTTTCTCACCAACCCGGTGCTGGCGCTTCCTTCGGTGATGCTCGTGACCCTCTGGAAGGGGCTCGGCTATTACATGGTGATCTTCCTCGGGGGCCTGCAGGGCATCTCACCGGAGCTCTATGAAGCAGCGGCGCTCGATGGCAGCACCGGCCTGCGCCGCCACCTCGACATCACCCTGCCCCTGCTGCGCCCCTACATCACGCTGGTGGCGGTGATCTCGGCGATCGGCGCCACCAAGGTGTTCGAGGAGGTGTTCCTGATGACTCAGGGCGGTCCGGCCGATTCCACCCGCACCCTGGTGTACTACGTGTATGACCAGGCCTTTTCCGAGCTGGAGATCAGCTACGCCTGCACCGTGGGCCTGGCTCTCTTTCTGATCGTGCTGCTGCTCAGCTTGATTCGCTTCCTCTTCGCCGCCGACCAGCCCCTGGCCTGAGAGCCAGTCGCCGTTGTCGGCAGCGCTAGAGGCCTCCCTGGCGCCCTTCGGCGGGTACGGAAACAGCCGCAGCCCAGCATCACGCTCCGAACCAATGCCAATCTGGGGCATCCGGTGGCCGTTGCCCGTGCCTTTTCAGCCCCTCTCCTCGATCGGCATCGTGGGCGGCGGTCAGTTGGCCCTGATGCTCGCGGAGGCGGCAGCCGAGCTCGACATCAGCGTTCACATTCAGACGCCGGGGTCCGGGGATCCGGCGGTTCCAAGGGCAGCCACGGTGGTGCAGGGCGCCCTCGACGACGACCGGGCCACCCGCCTGCTGGCCGATCGCTGCGGGGCGATCAGTTTCGAGAACGAGTGGATGCCGCTGGAGCGCCTCTATCCCCTGGCCGAGGAGGGGGTGAGCTTCATTCCAGGGCTCGATGCCCTGGCACCGCTGATCTCCAAGCGGGGGCAGCGCCAGTTGCTCGATCAGTTCCACCTGCCCTGTCCGCGTTGGTTTGGACTCGAGCAGGTGTTTGCCCCTCCGGAGCCCCGTCCGGTGGGACTCCTCCAGAGCCAGCAGGCGCCTGGCTCCCCGCTCTGGCGCAGCGCGAGTCCGTATCGCCCGCCCGAAGTGGAGCAGCGCCCCACCCTGCCGCCCGGATTCAGCTTTCCCCTGATGGCCAAGGCCAGCCGCGGCGGCTACGACGGCAAGGGCACCGTGCCCGTGGCCGATCAACAGGCCCTGGAGGCCCTGCTCGACCATGTGTTTCCCTCCGACTGGATCCTGGAGGAGATGGTGCCCTTTGAGCAGGAGCTCGCCCTGGTGGCCTGCCGTGATCGGCAGGGCAACGTGGCCTGCTGGCCCCTAGTGCAGACCCACCAGCATCAGCAGATCTGCGACTGGGTTGTCCTGCCGGCCCCGGTGAACCAAGCCGTGCAGGCCTTCGCCCGCAATGTGGCGGCTTCCCTGCTGACCGGTCTCGACTACGTGGGCGTGCTGGCGATCGAGTTCTTCTATGGACAAGCCGGTCTGCAGGTGAATGAAATCGCCCCCCGCACCCACAATTCCGGCCACGTCACGATCGAAGCCTGCCGCTGCAGCCAGTTCGCCCAGCAGGTGCGGATTGTGGCGGGCCTACCGATGGGCAGCACCGATTCTCGGGTGCCCGGTGCCCTGATGGTGAACCTCCTCGGCCTGGAGCAGGAGCTCTCGGAGCAGGAGCAGCACGAGCGCCTGGCGGCCCTGGCGGCCCTGCCCGGGGCCCATCTCCATTGGTATGGCAAGGCCCAGGCGGCGCCGGGTCGCAAGCTCGGCCACCTCACCCTGGTGCTGGAGGGAAGCGGCTCCGCCGATCGCCAGGGCGAGCGGGATCGCCTGTTGGCGGAGGTCCGCCGGATCTGGCCGCTGCCGGAGGCGATCGAGCCCCCGAAAAACCCCTTAGAGTGAATCCGGACTGCGGTGTTGGTGACTGCCTTTCACTGTTTTCTGATCTGACTCCCTCTTCGACATGGGGGGTCTTCAGCGACGGCAACGTAAGCCGGCCTCGTAGCCGGAAACGACGCCCCGCCTCTGACCCCTCTTCTGGTTCATCCAGGTCGAAAACCGGGGCAAGACGGCACGGTGGTCCACCCTATTTAGAAGCCATGCTGGCAGAGTTAGAAGTCATGCTGGAAGAGCGCTGAGCCCCTGCTGTGCCCACCCCCTTTCTGCAGGCCTTTGAACGGCTGCTCAGCCGGGCCCCCGGCCCCTTGTTTCCGCGGGCCCGCCAGCTCTATCTGCGCAAATACAGCCTGGAGGCTGATCCGGCCACCCCATTCCGCACCTTCCTGCTGGAGGAGGAGATCCAGGAGAGTGCCGGCGGCGCGGTGCGAATCCGGGCCATCAGCTTCGCCGTGGTGCATTGGCAGGGTCCCCAGCTCGAGCGCCAGGTCTATGGGGCCTATCTGGCCCGCCAGTGGCAGCTCCAACCCGACGACCTCACGGTGATCACGGCGGGCTCCTGGTTCCGGGATGGGGGGCCTTGGGCCCGGTTCAGCGAGCCGGCGGTCTACGAGCGGGCCACGCCCACCACCCTGGTCAGTTCACCAGGCGATCCAGATGGCTCTGGAGCTTTTGGCGCTCCCAGCCGGTGACCACGAAGACCTCCTGGGCCGACGTTCCCCTGCGGGCCAGCAGCTTGAACCCACCGGTGATCGGGGTGGAAATCCTCAGGCGCAGACCCACGCATCGGCCCCTCACCCGGCAGATCACCGCAGGGGTCACCGTTTCGATCCCCACCTCCTCGGCCAGCCGTTTGAGCAGCGGGATCAGCCCTTCGATATAGGTGCTGTGGGTGATCACCAGGCGGCCCATGCAGCCCCTTCAGGCCGGTTCCAAGGGAGCCATGGTGAGGCCTTCGCTCTGTAGGAGCTGGTGGTAGTGCTCCGCCTGCTCCTGCGGACCCGACCACACCACCGCCGCACCTTCGCCATCAATCCTGCGGGCCAGCTCCCAGGCCCGGTCGGGAAGCATGCCGGGGATGTGACGCACCAGGCATTCCACCACGTGTTGAAAGGTGTTCACCTCGTCGTCGAGCACGATCACCCGGCAATGGGGATAGGGGAGCCGCACCTGGCTGCGCTCCTGAACGGCCGAGGGTGATGCGGCTCCCGGTGACGGGGAGGAACCGGACCCAGCGCGCATGGCTCCAGAAGACAACGACGCACCCACCCTAGGTAACATGCGCCCATCCGCACTCATCTGAACCGATGCTGATCACCCTTGGTTGGGCCTCTCTCGCCGCCATCTTCAGCTTCTCGATCGCCATGGTGGTGTGGGGCCGCAACGGCGACAACAGCGTCGGTCTTTGACAACCCTCTGACCGGCTGAGCACCAAGCCATGGTGGCTTCCCTTCTCGCCGATACCGCTACCGCTGCGGCTGGCTCCTCCGCTGTGGCTGGCGCCAATACGCTCCCACCGCTCACCCTGGGCACGGTGCTTGCCGTGATGGCCACGGCCCTGTTGGTGTTTGTGAGTGTGGGAGTGATCTACCTCTCGACGGTCGAGTGGCGGGATCGCCGCCGCCGGGGCAGCCCTGCAGCGCGCTCCTGAGCAGCCGCAACCGTGCCGATTCCCATCGCCCTGGCCGCCCTGCGTCTTCCCAGTCCGCCGAATCTGAGCCTTCCCGCGGTCCAGCGCCTGCAGGTTCCACTCCGATGGGCCCAATGGCGCTTACCGCTGAAGGGGCCCACCGGTCCTGGCCCTTCGCGGCGGCCCTTTCCCTTGCCCATCACCCTCGCCGCTGTGTTGGTGCTGCTGGGGTTGCCCGCCCTTCTGCTCAGCCGCTGGAGCCGACCCCGGGCCGAGGGTGTGGAGCAGCTGATGGGAGCGGCCAGCCTGCTGCAGAGCTTTGACGCCACCCCCGATCGTCCCATTCCCGCCCTCTGGATCGAAAGGCTCGGTCCTGAAATCGCCCGTGATCGATGGCGCGCCCAGCACAAGGTGTGGTGGCAGTTCTGGGCCACCCAATCGGAGTCGGCTCCTTTCCTTGCCTTCCCGGCGCAGTCCTCCCGGAGCGGCGCCGCCTCGCTTCCCCCGAATGCTCTGAGGGTGGGAGATCTGCTGGTCTTCGCGGAAAACCCACTGGCGCGGCAGCAGTTGCTCACGTCCCTGCGGCCCCTCCAACGCCGCAGCCGCGGGCTCACCCTGCGCTGCCGCCAACGACTCCAGGCTGGTCAGGCGGTGTTCTGGCAGGCCGACGCCCTCGGCAGCCTGCTTGGCCCGGTGGCTCCCCTTCTGGAGCGCTACCAGGTGGGATGCCTGAGTTTTGCCCTGGAGCCCCGCGGGCTTCGCTGGCAGGGGGAAGCGGCGGCTGAATCCAGTGGCTTCCCGTCGATCAGCCGTCTGCCGCGTGAGGCGGCCGGCAGCCCTCCCAAGGGAGCGGCTGCCGGGATCGTCAGCGCTCCTGCCCTCACGGAGGTCGCCGCCCTGCCTGAGCAGCCACCCCTGCCGGAGGATCTGCTGCTTGAGCTCGAGGGATCCTCCCTCGACCAGCTGCTTCAGGGCCTGCTGGCCCGCCAGATCATCCGGGATCCACTGGCGAGTCGCTATGGCCTGGAGGGGCCGAGGTTGGCCCTCGCCAGGCAGGCACCGTTCCGGCTGAGGCTCCATCCTCTTCCCGAGGGGCCCTTCCAGGCTTCCCTCGATCTGCTGGTGCGCGTGGATGGAGCTCGCAGCGCCTGGAGCACCCTGCTGGAGCGGGTGAGGTCCAGCCTGTTGGCCCAGGGTTTTGTGACCGACGTCGATGCCTCGCTCGCCCTCCCCGGGGCTCCAGCCTCCCAGCCGAAACCCGATCGTTCGCTCCCTTCGCCGCCGCCTGCGGATGGGAGCTCCGCAACCGTGTGGAAGCGACCGGACGGTACAGTGGTTGGGGGTTGGCGCTGGCTGCAGGGCCGTGATGGCCAACCCCAGCTCCTGCTGTTTTTAGGTCCCCCACCCCCTGCTGTCCTGCCCATGGCGATGGTGCCGGGTCAGCGGGTTGAACACTCCGAGCTGGCCCTGAGGGTGAGGCCCGCTGCCCTGGATGTCCTGGGCTTGTTGCCGGAGGAGATGCCGTCCCTGGCGCGCCGGGCGTCCCAGGTCTGGATCAACAGCCACCCGGACGATCCAGCCGCTTCGGGGGATGGGATCAGCCTTCTGACGGGGCGGCTTCAGCTGCAGCGCTGACCGCTGTCTGATCTTGCCGCTCCCGGCGGCGCCTCTCGGCGGCGAGGGTTTCCTCCATCAGTTCCACGGCCTGGGACATTTTCTCGAGATTGCCGGCGTAGAGGCTGAGATCCTTATCGAGCCGATCTTTGAGCAGACCCATGGCCTCGCCCAGGTCGTGGGCATAGGAGCGGAGGGTGGGCGCATCGAGGTCCTTGGCGCCTTGGGCCTTCTCCAGCAGGGTGAGCAGACCCACCGCCATCAGGCGTGAATAGTGAAAATCGCTGCGGCGGATCTGGTGAAGGGCATGGGCCAGGGGCTCGGGTGCGCCGTTGCCACCGGTATCGATCCAGCCCTTCACCGTTTCCACACGCTGGTCACCCATGGCGGAGAGAGCGGTGTCACTCAACTTGCGCAGTTCGGCGGCGTCAAAATCCGTGGCTTTGCAGAGGGCTTCAAACAGCGGCTCGCGGTGCGCTTCGGGCCGGTAGCCCCTGGCGAAGGCCTGGAACACCTGCACCACTCCCACCGCGAAGAGGGGATCGGTCTGGAAGCCCCTTTGGTGACTGAGCAGATGCAGTTCAACCAGCAGCTCATCCACCATCCGCCGGTAGAGCGGTCCGATCACATGGGGGAAGGCGGCGTGGAAGGCACGCTTGCTGTCGGCAACGGTCTGGGGGGCGCTCACGCGGCAGGGCGGACAGGCCAAGCGACACTAGCGCCGCCGGCGGCGGTGGCAGCGGCTCGGTAGAATCGCTTCAACCGGTGTTGGCGAGCATGATCCCGATTGTGATTGAAGAGTCGGGGCGTGGCGAACGGGCCTTTGATATCTATTCGCGGCTGTTGCGCGAACGGATCATTTTTCTGGGTGAACCGGTCACGGCTGAATCCGCGAACCGTGTGGTGGCCCAGCTCCTGTTCCTCGAAGCTGAGGACCCAGATAAGGATATCTTCCTTTATATCAATTCTCCCGGTGGATCCGTCTATGATGGCCTTGGAATCTTTGACACCATCCAGCACATCAAGCCTGATGTTCAGACAGTGTGTGTTGGCCTGGCTGCCTCGATGGGTGCTTTTCTTCTCTGTGCTGGAGCCAAGGGAAAACGCAGCAGCCTCACCCATTCTCGAATCATGATTCACCAGCCCCTCGGGGGCGCTCGGGGACAGGCCAGCGACATCCGCATCCAGGCCGATGAAATCCTCTACCTGAAACAGAAGCTCAACAGTGAACTGGCCGAACGCACCGGTCAGCCTCTGGAGCGGATTCAGGAGGATACCGACCGTGATTTCTTCATGTCACCGGCTGAAGCGGTGGCCTATGGGCTGATCGATAAGGTGATTGATAAGCGGCCGGTACGCCCGGTCTGATCGGGGCTGAACATATAAGACCCATCCACTGGATGGGTTTTTGGTTGTGCGTGTATCCCCTGAGGTGAGGTGGAGAGGGTGGTGAACGTCAGTTCCGGGCGCGGAAGGTGGCCACGACGGTCTCGTTGCGTGGTGGATGATGCCTTTGCGAAAGCAGCGCGCAAGCTGGAGCTCCCGCAGCGGTGGCCTAACCCCATGGCCACCGTGGCGGCCGGTGAAGGGATGGCGGTCGCGGTGCTCAACCGCAACGAGCCGGCCTTCTACTGCGTTCCGGCCCGGGCCTACGAGGAGCTGATGGATCTCGTGGAAGACCTGGAGCTAGGCCGCATCGCCGATGCCCGGCTGGCGGATGGGCAGGAGCCGCTGCAGGTCAGTCTCGATGCCCTTTGATCTGGCCTTTCACCCGCAGGCACTGCGGAGCAAACTGCGCGGATCCAGCAACCGCTACAAGATCAAGCTCCGTGCCGCCGGATTCCGCCTGATCGATGAGGTGCGAGATCAGCAGTTGCTGGTGCTGGTCTTGGCGGTAGGCAAGCGAGACCGCAATGCTGCCTATCCTCACGCTGAACAGCGCTGATGTTCTCACGCCAGCGGGAAAAAAGAAGAAACCCTCGGAGTCAGAAAGTCTGATACGCCTGTCGTTGGCGACGGGATGTTGGGCTCGTCGCCGGGCGTTCGTGACTTCCTGAGCCTTGTTCTAACGCATGCGTGGCTGGATTTGAGGGAGGATTCAGGCAGGGCTGCTGGCGGCCGGTTCGGCAACCAGCAACGGCGAGAAGCGTTCCTTCTCAGGAATGGTGGTGAATTCGGCCACCACGGCCCGCAGTTCATCGCCATCGAGGGTTTCCTTCTCGATCAGCATCTCCACCAATCGATCCATGCAGGAGCGGTTCGCCGCCACCAGCTCCACGGTGTCGCGATAGCAGCTCTGGACAATGGCGCGAACGGCTTCATCGATCCGATTGGCCAGGGCATCGGATCCGTCGCTCCTGGTCATCAGGTCGCGACCCAGAAACACCTCCTGATTGCCGGCTTCCAGGGAGAGCTGACCGAGATCACTCATGCCAAAGCGGGTGACCATCTGGCGAGCGATCGAAGCCACCTGCTGGATGTCGCCGCCGGCTCCGGTGGTGACTTCGGCGTGGCCAAACACCACGTCCTCGGCTGCACGGCCGCCGAGGGCACCCATGATCCGGGAGCGAAGCTGGGCCTTGCTCACCAGCATCTGCTCCTCATCCGGGGCGAACCAGGTCAGTCCCTGGGCCTGGCCCCGGGGCACCAGGGTGACCTTCTGGACGGGGTCATGGGCCTTCACCAGGGTGCCGACCAGGGCATGGCCAACCTCGTGGTATGCGATCAGGCGCTTGCTGCGGCCATCGGTGAGCGGCTTGCCCTCCATGCCGGCGATCACCCGGTCCACAGCGTCATCGATCTCGGCGAGGGTGGTGGCCTCCTTACGGCGGCGGGCGGTGAGGATCGCCGCTTCATTGAGCAAGTTCGCCAGATCAGCACCGGTGAATCCAGGGGTGCGCCGAGCGATCGATTCGAGGCTCACATCGGGAGCGAGTTTCTTGTTGCGGGTATGCACCTTGAGGATCGAGAGCCGGCCTTTGATATCAGGGGCATCCACCTGAACCTGGCGGTCGAAACGGCCCGGGCGCATCAGGGCCGAATCGAGCACATCGGGACGGTTCGTGGCCGCGATGATGATGATGCCGCTGTTTCCCTCGAAGCCATCCATTTCGGTGAGCAGCTGGTTGAGGGTCTGCTCCCGTTCGTCATTACCGCCACCGATACCAGCGCCGCGTTGCCTTCCGACCGCATCGATTTCATCGATGAAGATCAGACAGGGGCTGTTTTCCTTGGCCCGCTTGAAAAGATCGCGCACCCGACTGGCGCCCACACCCACAAACATCTCCACGAATTCGGAACCCGAAAGCGAGAAGAAGGGCACACCGGCCTCGCCGGCAATCGCTTTGGCCAGAAGGGTCTTACCGGTGCCAGGAGGCCCCACCAGCAGCACACCCTTGGGAATCTTCGCGCCAACGGATGTGAATCGTTCGGGGGTCTTCAAGAAGGTGACGACTTCCTGGAGGTCCTGCTTGGCTTCTTCGACACCGGCCACATCATCGAACATCACGCCGGTTTCAGCCTCCATCGCGAAGCGGGCTTTTGTTTTGCCGAACTGCATCGCCTGGCCGGGCCCACCGGGCATGCCATTGGAGCGACGGGCGAGGAACACCAGCGAGCCGATCAGCAGGAGCGGGAAGAGCAGGTTGCCGAGCAAGCCGAGGGCAGGGGAGGCCGGCTTGGGGGGATGGATATCGAAGCTGATGCCCTGATCTTTGAGCTTGTTCACCAACTCGGGTGCCAGCCCCGGCAAATCAACCCGCAGCCGTTGAACCCGGTTGTCGAGGTCAGGATCCACGGCTTCAATCACCGCGGTACGACCGCCGTCGTAGATGTCAACGGCGGTCACGCGGCCAGCCTGCACATAGTCGAGGAAGCGGCCGTAGCTCATCCTGGCCACGGCGGCGTTGCGGGGTGCCACCACCGGATTGGTCGAAGCATTGCGGCTGGCACCGGGTCCGAGCACCTGCCATCCGAGAAACAGTGCAACGGCGATCGGCAGGAGCCAGAGGGCCAGGAGACGCCAGCGCTGATTCATGGGGCCGAGAATTTTTAATAAGTGTAAAGGGCTCAGCGCTCATAACGCTGCTGCCCGGGCCAATCCAGGGGTGCCTCGGCCGCGAAGGGCTCAGCCGTTTTCCAGCCAGGGCGATTCGCCGAAGGGCAGATCCCTCGCTACTGCCGGAGTTGGCACCATCAGTAAGAGATCTTCGGCCGTCAAGCACTCCACCAGTTCTGGGCCCCCCAGGCCATGGGTCCAGACCTCCACGCTCGCTGCCGCTGGGCAGGAGAAGCTGAGCATCTCAAAGGGGAACACCACACGCTCCAGGTAGAACTGCTCATCGCCGCAGCAGCGCAGGATCACCATGCGGTCGCTGGCGTTGCGGTACCCACAATCGAGAGTTGGCACCAGGACGGCACCGTCTTGAAGGAGCTGGTCAACGCGGTCCAAGGTTCACAACCAGTTTCAACCCATCTACCCACCTGTCCCCGGGGCGGGTTGGTGACGGCTGCAACCATTTTTGCGGCTTCATAATCTTTTCGGTTTTACCTCGGAGCCGTTGTCCGACTTGTCAGCGCCACCCGGCTCAGAGGCTGCGCAGCGCCACGATCGGATCCAGCTGGGCCGCCCGCCTGGCCGGGAGAACGCCGAACACCAGCCCGATGCTCCCGGAAAGCAACACGGTGCCCAGCACGGTGCCCGCTTCGATCGCCGCAGGCAGGGGTGTGAGCGCGGCCACCAGGGCCACGGTGCCCACCCCCACCGCGCTACCGATCACACCACCGAGAGCCGCCAGCACCAGGGATTCCACCAGGAACTGCAGCAGAACATCGCCGCTGCGCGCCCCGAGGGCCTTGCGCAGCCCGATCTCCTCGGTTCTCTCGCTCACCGACACCAGCATGATGTTCATGATTCCGATGCCCCCCACCAGGAGGGACACCGCCCCGATGGCTGCGAGCATCAGCGTGAGTCCTCCCGTGATCGTGCCCACGATCTGCTGGGCATCCTTCTGAGAGCGCACGGCGAAATCGTCCTCCCGGAGAATGCGATGCCGCTGCCGCAGAAGGTTGGTGATCTGGAAGGAGGCGGCACCGGTGCTGGCTTCATCGATGGCCTCCACGCTGATGAAGCTCAGCACCACCCCGTAGAGGGGATCCCTGCCGCTGAGCCGACTCACCATCGTGGTGAGGGGCACATAGGCGGTTTCGTCCTGGTTGGATCCGAACACGGCCCCCTTGGGCTCCAGCACGCCGATCACCTCGAACGACTGGTCGCGGATCCGCAGCTGCCGGCCCAGGGCGGAGCCCGTGGGCATCAGCTTGTCCTTCAGGTCCGGACCGATCACCACCACGTTGCGTACCCCCTCGAGGTCGCTGGCACTGAGGAAGCGCCCCTGGGCGACCTCGAAGCTGCGCACCGTGAGGAATGCGGGTGTCACCCCGGTGACGGTGGTACTGGCTGAGAGTGATCCCGATTGCACCACCTCCGCGAGGGTGATCTGGGGCGCCACGCGCCGCACGGTGGGCACCTGCTCCTCGATCGCTTTGGCATCTTCGAGCACCAGGGTCTTGGGGCTTTCGATCCCCTGGCGGCGGGTGTCATTGCGGCCCGGCACTACGAACAGCACATTGGCGCCGAGGCTGCTCAGCTGGCCCTCCGCCAGGTTCTGGGCCCCTTTGCCCACCCCCACCAGGGTGATCACCGAGGCATTGCCGATCACGATGCCCAGCATCGTGAGAAAGCTGCGGAGCCGGTTTGTGTTCAGGGTGGAGAGGGCCATCCCGACGGTCTCGCGGATCGGTAGACGGGAGGCCATGGCTGAGAGCGGGGACTACAAGATTGGCCTGGCGCTGACCTCGATGGGGTTGAGGGCGCCGCGATGCACCACCCCTTCGTGGACCGTGAGCGTGATGATCTCACCCGGCAGCAGATCCAGCGTGGCATTGGCCACCCCCACGATCACGGGAATGCCGAGTCGCTCGGCGGTCACAGCCGCATGGCTCTGGCGACCCTCCTGCTCGCTGATCACCCCCTTGGCCCGGCGGATGGCTTCGATGTAGGAGTCAGTGGTTTCGCGCACCACCAGGATTTCACCGCTCTCCAACCGGGCTGCCTCCTCTGGGGTTCGGGCCACGCAAACCTTGCCGCTCAGGGAGCCCTGGCCGATCCCGGTTCCCCGTCCGAGGAAGGCCGACACCAGCCCCACCCGGACCAGATCAGTGGAGCCGCTCACCCCTTCGAGGGTGCCCTGGGTCTGCACCACCAATTCCCCCTCGTGGAGAAGGCCCATTTCCTGGGCCACGCCCATCGCCACATTGAAGGTGCTGCCGGTGTTCACCTGCTGGGCGATCAGCAGGGGGGTCACCCCCCACACCAACTGGAGTTGACGGGCCACATTCACCTCGCTGGTGATCGCAAGGATCGGGGTGCTAGGGCGGAATTTGCTCACATTTCGAGCAGTTGAGCCGCTCTTGGTGAGGGGCAGGATCGCTGCGGCATTGAGCTGGCGGGCGATGCTGCTCACGGCCTGGCAAATCGCATTGGGGATGGTGGTGGCCATGTGACTGTCCAGCTCCCGGCGGGGATAATCCCGCTCGATCCGCCGGGCGATCTGGGCCATGGTGGCCACTGCCTCCACCGGGAAGTCGCCCACGGCGCTCTCGTTGGAGAGCATCACGGCATCGGTGCCATCGAGGATGGCGTTGGCCACATCGCTCACCTCGGCGCGGGTGGGCCTGGGGCTCGACACCATCGAATCGAGCATCTGGGTGGCGGTGATAACCGGGATGCCCAGGCTGTTGGCCTTGCGGATTAATTCCTTCTGCAGCAGCGGCACCTCTTCGGCGGGCATCTCCACCCCCAGATCACCGCGGGCCACCATCACCCCGTCACAGAGGGGAAGAATCGCATCGATGGCGTCGATGGCTTCGAATTTCTCGATCTTGGCCACCACCGGGGTGGCATGGCCGTGGCTGCGAATCAGCTCGCGGATCTCCTGCATATCGGAGGGGTTGCGCACAAAGCTGAGGGCCACCCAGTCGACCCCCTGCTGCAGGCCGAAGGCCAGGTCTTCCCGGTCTTTATCGGTGAGGGCTCGGATCGACAGCTGCACATCGGGGAAGTTCACCCCTTTGTTGTTCGACAGCACCCCTCCCACCGAGACACGGCAGTGGAGGTTCTGCTGCTCTTCATCCACATTCTCGACCACCATCTCCACCTTGCCGTCATCGATGAGGATGCGACTGCCGATCGGCACCTCGGAGGCCAGCGTGGTGTAAGTCACCGTGGCGATCGTGCGATCGCAGGCCACCGACCGGGAGGTGAGGGTGAAGAGGTCGCCGTTGGCCAAGGCAACCGGACCTTCGGCAAAACGGCCAAGCCTGATCTTCGGGCCTTGAAGGTCCTGGAGGATGCCCACATGCACCCCGAGTTCTTCGGCCACCTGGCGGATCGTGGCGATCCGCACGGCGTGGTCAGCGTGGTCGCCGTGGGAGAAGTTGAGCCGGAAGGTGGTGGCACCGGCATCGATCAGGCGGCGCAGCATCTCGGCCGACTCGGTGGCCGGGCCAATCGTGGCCACGATCTTGGTGCGACGCATGAGATGGGGCTTGGCCATGGACCACCACTTCCAAGCGCGGAAACTACCATCCGGCCCAGCACTCCTCCGCTCGCAATGGACTTCCAGGCCTACCAGGAGCGATCCCGCGCCACGGCCCGCTATCCCGATGCGGGAAACAACCCGATCTATCCCACCTTGGGTCTTTGCGGCGAGGCCGGTGAGGTGGCAGAAAAGGTGAAAAAGGTCTTGCGTGATGGCGGTGGTGTGTTCAGTGAGCCGGTGCGGGATGACCTGCTCCTGGAACTGGGGGATGTGCTCTGGTATGTGGCACAGCTGGCCACCGAGCTCAATCTCAGCCTGGACACGATCGCCGAGACGAATCTCACCAAGCTGGCCAGCCGCGCGGCCCGTAACCTGATCGCCGGTGACGGGGATCGACGCTGATGCAACCGGTATCGGGGACCACCCTCAAAACCGTGCTGGGCCTGCTGCTCGGGCTGGCCCTGGGCCTGATCCTCTGGCAGCTGCTACCCGCCTCCGCCATGGCCGCGGAGCTCCAGGTGGGCCAGGTGCATCTCGAGCCCTGTCCGCCGGCTGATCCCGGCAGCCAGAGCGGCCTGCGGCGTCCCGCCGGCGCCAGCTGCTACGCGCTCCGGGGCGAGGTGCTCAACCCTGGCCGGCAGACCGTGGTGGATACGGATGTCTTTGCCCTGATCCTCGATGCCAGCGGTGAATCGGTGCTTCCCAACCGCAGCCGGGTGGGCTCGATCGGTGATGTTCCTCCCGGCCGCTCCGAGTTCGCCCTGCGGCTTGCGGTGCCGGCGGGCACGCCCGGACCGTTTCAGGTGAGCAAGGTGAGGGCCCGCGGCTTCTCCGCTCCTGTGCGGATGCGCGCCGGTCCGGACGAGGAGAAGCTGCCCCTGGAGGAAGCTCTGGGTTAGATGCTGGGATCAGTAGCCGATAGCGGAGGTGGCCAGGCTGGTGGCACCGAACCCCAGCAGACCCTGGGCCAGCTGCAGAGCCACGAAGGCCACCAGGGAGGAGAGGTCAAGCCCGCCCACCGGGGGGATCAGGCCGCGGAAGGCGTTGAGGTAGGGATCGGTGATCGCGCTCAAGCTGGAGAGGATCGGATTGCTCCAGTCGAGGTTGGGAAACCAGCTCAGCAGCACCCTCGCCAACAGGAACAGCGTGTAAATGCTGAGGGTCTGGGCCAGCACCTGCAGCGCAAAGGCGACGAAATTCATCGGAAAACTGACCAACTGGTGCATTCAAGCCTGAATCTATTCAAGCGGCATCCGATCAGCTGCCTGGCAGCGCCTGCGGATCTCCGGCCTTGAGCTCCAGCTGCTGGGAGCGCTGGGGCTGCCGGTGCGGAGCGCTGGGCTCCTGGCCCTGGATGGCAAAGGTTCGGTGGAATTTTTCGCTCAGGCTCAGCCAGTAGGAACGGCCGTCGCTCTGGCGGCGGCGTTCGATGAAGTCCTGAGCCAGAAGTTCTTTGATGTGCTCGTAGGCGCCGGAACCGCGCAGCTCCACCAGCTCTGACTGGAGGATGCGCTTCTTGAGGGCGATTGTGGCCAGGGTGCGCAAGGAGGCGGTCGACAGGTCGACCGGCAGCAGGTTCTGCACCAGATCTCCCAAGCCCTGGCGCAACTGGAGGCTGTAGCGGCCGCCCTCCTGGTGGATCTCCAGGGCCGTATCCCGGTGGGCGTAGTCGGCCATGAGGGTGATCAGGGCCCATTCGGTGGCTTCCCGCTCCAGGCCAGCCAACTCGGCCAGTTCGGCCAGGGAGAGGGGACGACCCTTGAGGTACAGGATCGCCTCCAGCCGGGCGGAGATGGACAGGGTTTCCAGGGCCAGGGTGGCCGCCGCCTTGCCCGGCCCATTTCCGCTGCCTCCGGCCCCCTGGGGCTCCGCGGGAGGTTGGCTGGCCTGGGATGCCGTCTCGGGACTGGCCATGGGCGGTCCTGGGCGGATATGGGCGAACCGTATCGCAGGCCTCAGGTCGCCACCAGCGGTGGCGGCTTGGGGAGGCCACCAGCCTGCGGCCCCAGAAAAAGCCGATAGGCCGGATTGGTGCTCTCATCCCAGTGGGGATAGGGCAGAGCGGCCACGAACCGCTCCCACTCCTGTCGTTCGTGGCGCGGCACCTGCACCCCCACCACGATCCGGCCCACATCGGCGCCGTGGTTGCGGTAGTGGAAAATGCTGATGTTCCAGCTGGGATGCAGGCTGCTCACAAAGGCCATCAGGGCGCCGGGGCGTTCCGGGAATTCGAAGCGGTAGAGAAGTTCCTCCCCCTGGTCGAGGGCTTCCGCGGCGCTGGTCTGCAGTCGGCCGCCCACCATGTGGCAGAGGTGGAGCTTGGCGAGTTCGTTGCCGGAGAGATCCAAGCAGGGGAACCCCTCGCTCTGCAGTTCCGCCATTAATTGGCGGGTGTCGGCATGGCCGTTGATCTGCACCCCCACGAAGATGTGGGCCAGCCTGGGATCGGCCAGGCGGTAGGAGAACTCGGTGAGGCTGCGCTGCCCCAGCACCGCACAGAAGCGGCGCAGGCTGCCGGGTTGCTCGGGGATCTCCACCGCCAGCAGCGCTTCGCGCTCCTCCCCCAGTTCAGCCCGTTCAGCGACGAAGAGCAGGCGGCCGAAATTCATGTTGGCGCCGCAGGCCACCGCCACCAGGGTGCGATCCCGCAGGCCCCTCTGCTGCACGTCCGCCTTCATGCCGGCCACGGCCAGAGCACCGGCCGGCTCGAGGATCGAGCGGGTGTCCTCGAACACATCCTTGATCGCCGCGCACACCGAATCGGTGTCCACGGTGATCATCCGGTCCACGTAGCGCCGCGCCAGGTCGAAGGTGAGTTCCCCCACCTCCCGCACGGCCACCCCATCGGCAAACAGACCCACCGAATCGAGCCGGACCCGTTCCCCCGCCGCCAGGGAGCGGGCCATGGCATCGGCGTCCACCGGCTCGACGCCGATCACCTCCACCTGGGGCCAGAGGTTCTTCACGTAGGCGGCGATGCCAGCGATCAGCCCCCCACCGCCCACGGCCACATAGATGGCATCAGGGGGTTCGGAGCACTGCCGCAGGATCTCCAGGGCGATCGTGCCCTGGCCGGCGATCACATCGGGATCGTCGAAGGGGTGGATGAAGCTGAGGCCCAGCTCCCCCTCCAGGCGGCGGGCTTCGGCGCAGGCAGCGTCGTAGTTGTCGCCATAGAGCACCACCTCGGCGCCGCGGGATGCCACCGCCCGCACCTTCATCTCCGGCGTGGTGACCGGCATCACGATCACGGCACGACAGCCCAGCCGCTGGGCGGCCAGGGCCACCCCTTGGGCGTGGTTGCCGGCGCTGGCGGCAATCACGCCACGGTCGAGCTCGGCGCGGCTGAGGCCCACCATCCGGTTGTAGGCGCCGCGCAGCTTGAAGCTGAACACCGGCTGCAGATCCTCCCGCTTGAGCAGCACCCGGTTGCCCAGGCGGGCCGAGAGGTTGGGGGCCGGATCGAGGGGGGATTCGATGGCCACGTCGTAGACGCGGGCTCGCAGGATCCGTTGCAGGTAGGAAGCGGGCTCCGGTGGTGCGGCCGGTCCGGGGGCCTGGGAGGGCCCCGGTGTTCCGCCTGGTTGGCCGGGCTGATCGAGGGCGCTGGCGGCAGCATTCATGGATCCAGTCTCGCAATCGACCGCTCGAACGGTCACGGTTGTCGCCATCTGCCCGTCGGCAAGCCGTACATTGGTTCTGAAGGGAGTCAGAAGGCATGCAACTCAGCGCGTTGAGCCACCCCAACCAGCTGCATGGCCTCTCCATCACGGAACTGGAAGCGGTGGCTCGGCAGATCCGGGAACGCCACCTGGAGGTGGTGTCCACCAGCGGCGGCCACCTCGGCCCAGGGCTGGGGGTGGTGGAACTCACCCTGGCCCTCTATCAGACCCTCGACCTCGACCACGACCGCGTGGTCTGGGATGTGGGACACCAGGCCTATCCCCACAAGCTGATCACCGGCCGCTACGCCGATTTCCACTCCCTGCGCCAGAAGGGTGGTGTGGCCGGTTATCTCAAACGCAGCGAGAGCCGCTTCGACCATTTCGGCGCGGGGCACGCTTCCACGAGCATCTCGGCTGCCCTGGGGATGGCCCTGGCCCGAGATGCCCGTAAGGAGCATTTCAAATGCGTCGCGGTGATCGGCGATGGAGCCCTCACCGGAGGCATGGCCTTAGAGGCGATCAACCACGCCGGCCACCTGCCTCGCACCAATCTGCTGGTGGTTCTGAACGACAACGACATGTCGATCAGCCCGCCGGTTGGCGCCCTCTCCACCCACCTGAACCGGATGCGGCTGAGTAAGCCGGTGCAGTTCATTCAGGACAACGCCGAGGAAGCGATCCGCAATCTCCCCTTCCTGCACGGGGAGCTGCCCACCGAGCTCAAGACCCTCAAGGAGAGCATGAAGCGCCTCGCGGTGCCGAAGCTCGGGGCTGTTTTTGAAGAGTTGGGCTTCACCTACATGGGCCCGATCGACGGCCACGACATCGCGGCCATGGTCCGCACCTTTGAGGCAGCTCACCGCACGGAAGGTCCGGTGCTGGTGCATGTGGCCACCACCAAAGGCAAGGGCTACCCCTACGCCGAGGCCGACCAAGTGGGCTATCACGCCCAGAGCGCCTTCGACCTGACCACGGGCAAGGCCTACCCCTCCAGCAAGCCCAAGCCCCCCAGCTGGAGCAAGGTCTTCGGCCAGACCCTGGTCAAGATCTGTGAACATGACCCCCGCGTGGTCGGCATCACCGCCGCCATGGCCACCGGCACCGGCCTTGATCTGCTCGAAAAGGCCCTGCCCCATCAGTACTTCGACGTGGGTATCGCCGAGCAGCATGCCGTGACCATGGCGGCCGGCATGGCCTGCGAGGGTCTGAGGCCCGTGGTGGCGATCTACAGCACCTTCCTGCAGCGCGCCTACGACCAGCTCATCCACGACGTGGGCATCCAGAACCTGCCCGTGACCTTCGTGCTGGACCGAGCTGGCATCGTGGGGGCCGATGGCCCTACCCATCAAGGCCAGTACGACATCAGCTACCTGCGGGCTGTTCCGAACTTCACCGTGATGGCGCCGAAGGATGAGGCGGAGTTGCAGCGAATGCTCGTGACCTCCATCGCCCATTCCGGCCCCTGTGCCATCCGAATCCCTCGGGGCGAAGGTGAAGGTGTGCCCCTGATGGAGGAAGGTTGGCAGCCGCTGCAGATCGGCCGCGGTGAACTGCTCACCGATGGCGATGATCTGCTCCTGGTGGCCTATGGGGCCATGGTGGCGCCGGCGATGGCCACCGCGGGCCTGCTGCAGGAGCAGGGGGTGCGGGCTGCCGTGATCAATGCCCGTTTCCTGCGTCCACTTGATGAGGCGTTGATCCTGCCGATGGCCCGTCGGATCGGCCGGGTGGTGACTTTCGAGGAGGGTGCCCTGGCCGGTGGCTTCGGAGCCGCGGTGCTGGAATCCCTCAACGATCACGATGTGTTGGTGCCGGTGTTGCGGCTGGGGATCCCCGATCTGCTGGTGGACCACGCCAGTCCGGACCAGAGCAAGGAAGCCCTTGGCCTTACCCCAGCCCAGATGGCCGCCCGCATCCTGGAGCGTTTCGGAACCGCCATCGGCGCCGGCCAGGGTTTTGATGAGCGCCGCACCTCCGACGACCGTCGCGCACCGGTGGTGGCCTGAGCCCCACCCCCTCTGGAGTGGTGCGCTGCCGGGTGCTGGTGGTGGGAGCCGGTCCCGCCGGTGGGGATCTGGCCCGTCAGCTGGCCGCCCACGGCGAAGATGTGGTGCTGGTGGAGCGGTTGCCCGATCTGCGTCGGGCCGCCTTCAGCAGCGCCGCCCTGCCCCTTGATGCCCTCGACCGCTTCGGTCTACCGGCGAGCGTGGTGGCCCAGAGGTGGAGCGGCTGGGAGCTGCTGGGCCCTGGTGAAGCCCGCCGCAGCTGGCCAGGCGGAAGGCCCCAGGGGGTGGTCTTGGATTTCGGAGCTCTGCGGGAGTGGCTGGTGGGGGAGGCGCAGCGTTGGGGAGCCCGGGTTTGGCTCGGCCACCGTGCCCTGGCCTGTCACCAGGAAGCGGATGGGCTCCACACCGTCCTGCGCCGAGGCGATGGCGGTCGCCTTGAGGTTCACAGCGACTGGGTGATCGATGCCACAGGCCAGGAGCGGAGCCTGCTGGGGGATCCGCCGGCGGGCGGTTCCGGAGCCGAATCTCTGGTGAGCGGCGTGGGTCTGGAGTGGCTGGTGCAGGTGCCCAGCGCCTGCTGGGAGCGTTGGAGCGATCGGCTGGCCTTTTGCCTCGGCAGCGACTGGGTGGCCCAGGGCTACGGCTGGGTGTTTCCCATGCAGGCCCCGCGCCTGAAGCTGGGCGTCTGTCGCCTGCTTGACCCCAGCCGGGATCAGCCGCCCCTGGGGGGCGTGCTGGAGCGGTTGATCGAGCGGCTGCTGGCGCCAGCCGAGCGGCAGGCCATGGCCGTGCTCGATCGCCATGGTGGTTTGATCCGCAGCAGCATCCGTCGCCGTGAACCTCATCGCCGCGGCCGTCTGGTGGGCTTGGGGGATGCGGTGAGCACCGCCAACCTGCTGGGGGGCGAAGGCATTCGCCATGCCCTGATGAGCTCCCGGGTGCTCGCTCCCCTCCTGCTGGAGGAGTTGCGCCACCCGCCAGGGGGCAGTTGCGTTGACCGCTACCCGCTGGAACTCCGCCGCGCCCTGGGCTGGCGATGGTCGATCAGTGGCCGCCTGGCCCGGCGCACCTGGCTGGGGTTGCAGGGATCGGCGGCCGATCAGCGGCTCGGCGCGTTGCTCACCAGCCTTGAACAGGAGGGAGCTTCGGCTCTGTCGGATCTGCTGTTCGGCTACCGCTTCGAGCGCTACGGGATCAGGGCGCTTCCCTATCTGCTCGGCCTGCGCTGAGCGGGGTGGCGTCCTCGGGAGCCTCCTCGTTCAGAGCACGCCGCGGGAGGCCAGGCCCTGGATGGCGCCCATGCCGAGGATGTGACCGAGGCTGATCGTGCCCAGCATGGCGCCGTGGCTGAGGCCACCAAAGAGATTGGAGCTGGGCAGTTTCAGGCCCACGTTGGGCTGCTTGATGGTGGCCTTGCCGATGGCGATGGCGATGATGTTGGCGAGGATCATCACCAGGCCCACCTTCGGCGACCAGGAAACGGTGGCGGGAGCCAGAGCCAGGAGGGGAGCGATCATGGAGCCATGTGTCGACGCCCTATCTTCCGGTTGAAGAGCCGCTTCGTTGCCCTCACGTAAGACTTATTCACTCGTTCACTCGAAGGTCTAGCGAGAAGGCTGGCTGCGGCCCCAGGCGAAGCCCAGCATCACCAGGGCATTGCTCAGGGTGAGGAAGGCCTCGGCGCCTCCGTGCAAGGGGTCCACGTCGGCGAGCTGCCGGCCGAATTTCAGCTGGGCCACCACCGCGGCCACGATCGTGACAGCCACGAACAGCAGGGTGAGCTGGAAGCCCAGTAGGGCCAGTCGCGGAAAGGCCCTCACCCGGGAGGCCCACCAGAGGAAGGCGAGGTAGGGCACCAGGGAGAGCACGAACAGGGGCGCCGGGTCGATGCCGGCCAGTGCTTCAAGGGGAACCGAAGAGCCGCTCATGATTCCGGCGCCGCCGCGGGGGCCGGGGGGCTGGCCGTTTTGAGCCCATCGAGGCGCCGCTGCTGACGCAGCAGATTCCAGCCGGCTAGAGCCAGAGTGCCGTTGCCCAAGGTGGTCAGGCCCGCCTGAAAAACCACCAGCCCGCGCAGTTGTTCCGGATTGTCGAACAGATGCCAGGTGCAGGCCGCCATGGCGCTGCCCAGGGCCGGCAGCATCGCCAGGGCCAGCCAGCGCCACCCTCCTTCGCGTCGTCGCAGTCCGTAGGCCTGCACCGCCGCGATCGCCACAAGCCACTCCAGCACCGAGGTGACGTGGATCCACCAGGTGCCCAGGGAGAGGGCGTGCATGGTGAGGACTCCTGAATGAAGGCAATGTAAGGACTGCGGGGGCCCTGGCGCCGTTCAGGGCTCGATTGGGGTCAGTCGGCCCATCCAGCTTCCGGCAGCAACATCGTTGTGACAGCCGAGGGAGTCGCTGGGGTTAGGCGCTCCAGGGATAGATCGAGATCCTCCTGGCCATGCCGGCGCGGAAGTTCCATCGCCTCGGCGGCAACGGCCGACGGCACGCCTATCTTCAGTCCGCAGGCGTAGGCGGGGCTGGTGGTGGTCGGCGGCGATCAGGAGCTCGGCGGGCCCAGGGAACTCCCCTTTGAGCCATCACACGCTGATCAAGGCGTGGACGGCGGCGGGAAGGTGCTGCTCTGCGGCTATTACGGCGAGCACAACCTCGGCGACGATGCGTTGCTGGAGGTGCTGCTCAGCCAGCTGCCGCAGGGTTGGGAGCCTCTGGTCACCGCTAGGGATCAGGCGATGGTGCAGCGCCGCTTCGGGGTTGCCACAACCGATCGGCGCAGCCTCGCGGGGGTGCTGCGGGCCCTGGCTGGATGCGATGCGCTGGTGCTCGGCGGTGGCAGCCTGCTGCAGGATTCCACCAGCTTCAAGAGCCTGCTTTATTACGCCGCCCTGATCGGCGCCGCCCGGCTCCAGGGCAAGCGGGTCGGCCTGTGGGGGCAGGGCCTGGGGCCGCTGCATCGACGCCGCAGCCGCCTGCTGGTGCGGAGCCTGTTGCCGCTGGCCAACGCGATCAGCTGGCGGGATCCGGCCTCGGCCAGCCTGGCGGCCGATTGGGGCATCGAGGCTCCGGTAGGCACCGACCCGGTCTGGGGCCTGGCGCCGCGAGCCTGGCAGGGGAGGGGCGGACCGATCGTGCTCTGCTGGCGGCCTGTGGCTCAGTTGCAGGGCACGGCCTGGGCTCCCTATCTCAAGGCCCTCGATCAGTTGGCGGCGAGCGCGGACCGGGCGGTGCTCTGGTTGCCCTTTCACCAGGACCAGGATCAGGGGCTGCTGGCGGCCCTGCACGCCGAGGGACTGGTGCCCACGCGCCTGATGGAGCGAAGCCGGGAGCTGGCGGTGGACGACCCAGCCGCCGCCATAGAGCAGTTCGCCGGAGCTTCCCTGGTGCTGGCGATGCGCCTCCATGGCTTGATCCTGGCGGCGCTCGCCGGTGCGCCCTGCGCCGCCCTCAGCTACGACCCGAAGGTTGCCGCTGCCGCCAAAGCCATCGGCTGCCCCCTCCAGGTGCTGGGCGAAGGAGCGAATCCCAGCCTCGCAGCGCTCTGGGAGTCCACGCTCGATCAGCCACCGCTCAGCGAGCGGGTGGCCTGGCTCCGGCGGGAGGCCCTGACCCACCAGCACCTGCTGCGCAGCCTCCTGAGCCCTGCGGGGTGAGCGCTGCTCATGGACGGCTTCAGCGTTTCAGCACGGCCGAGTCGATGCGTTGGCCCCGGTCATCCCAGCCGGTCACCTGGAGGGTTGTGGCGGTGGCGCTGAGTTCCGCGAAGCTGTGGCGGCTGAGGGCCCGGGCGCTGTGGTCGGCGGGCACCACGGCCCGCAGCGCAGCTCCAGCACCGCCCACCTGCAGATAGGTGGTTCCGTCGATCACGCGACTGCGTTCGTAGTGGTGTTCGTGACCGTTGATGTAGAGCTGCACCCCGTGCTGGCGGAACAGCGGGGTGAGCCTTGCGATGGCGGCTGGATCATTGCCATAGAAGCCACTGCTGTAGATGGGGTGGTGACCCACCACCACTTTCCAGGGGGCGCTGCTGGCCGCCAGGACCCGCCGCAGCCAGGGCAGCTGGTGCTGCCAGCGGGCATTCATGTTGGTGTCGAGCATGAAGAACTCCACCGGGCCCCGCCGCAGGGTGTACCAGCGGCCCTTCATCCCGAAGGGGCGATAGGCAATCTGTGGATCGCCATTGCCCGTGCGGATGTCGTGGTTGCCGAGCACGGCATGGAAGGGCACCTTCGCCTCCAGTAAAGCCCGGTAAGGCCGCTGGAAAGTGGCCTCCACCCGATTCAGATTTCCATCGGGATAGATGTTGTCGCCGGCCATCAGCACTAGATCCACGGGCCTGCGCAGCTGCACCTTGACCATCTGATCGGCAACGGCCCTCTGGTTGGCGTCGCCACTGCCGCTGTCGGCGATGGCCAGCCAGCGCAGGGAGGACGCTTGGATCGGGGGAGGCGGCTGGGCGGGGCCGGCCAGACCAGCCCCAGCGCGGTCGACCAACGCAACCAGGATCAGTAGAGCTGCGACGATTAGCGGGCGGCGGGCCAGGCTGGGAGAGCGCTGAGGCTTCGGCTCGGGCAGGCCAGGGGCCGGCAAACGTGGTCGCGTCGGCAAGGGTGCACGCATATTAGGAGGCGCCTGCGCTTTGCAACTTGGCGAGAGCGGCCAGCACCTCCTGGCTGTGCTGAGCGGGATGCACGCCAGTCCAGATCTGCCGCAGGGTTCCCTGCGGATCGATCAGGAAGGTGTGACGAAGGGAGTAAGGCGCCATCCACGATCCGTAACGGCGGCTCACTTCACCGGCTTGATCGGAGAGGAGCGGATAGGCCAGGCCTTCGCTGCCGCAGAAGGAGGCGTGGCTTTCGGCATCATCGGCGCTGACACCCACCACCGAGGCCCCCTTGGCTTGGAAGGCGCCCAGGTCCTTCTGGAAGCCTCGGGCTTCGAGGGTGCAGCCGCTGGTGAAATCGCGGGGATAGAAATACAGCACCAGCCAGCGGCCCTGGAAGGCGGCCAGGTTCAGGCGGCTGTCGATCGGTTTGCCCTGTTGATCGGGGGTCACACCGGCGAGATCAAAGTTGGGGGCGGCTTCGTTCAACGCGGGCAGAACACCTCCGAGCGCCAGGGCCGAGGAAGGCCTGCCCAGAAAGGCTGTCGGCAGGAGCACAAGGCCCTGGAGCAGGGATCGGCGGACCAGGGTGAAGGCCATAAAAAAGCGCCGGTAGCCGGCGCAGTCTGGCGGATTGGTGGGCCTTGGCGGAGTTCTCTGAGGATCGTGATCGAACCAGAGAAATCAGATCAACAACAAGCAAACAGAGGTCAGACGCTACTGACGGCTGATCGCCTTGGTCGTTGACTCAAATCTTGGCCAGGTTGATGCCCAGTTCCTTGGCGTAGGCGCCGAGGCCCTTTTTCTGGATGGTCTTGAGGGCACGGGTGGACACCCGCAGCCTCACAAAACGATTGCCCTCGGCCCACCAGAGGCGACGTTCCTGGAGGTTCACCTGCTGGAGTTTTTTGGTGCGGACATGGGAATGGCTGACCGCCATGCCGTTGTTGGCACGCTTACCGGTGAGCTCACAGACGCGGGACATGGACGATCTACCGATCGGAAACAACAGGCCAAATGGCCTTCAACTGAATTTAGCAAAAGGCCCTCCGGGGCTGAGGGGCGAGGCCGGGATGGCAGGGGGGACCCGCTGGCGCGGAACCCACGGCGGGCCGGCGGCTCAAGCGAGGCCGCGCTGGAGCAGCTGACCCATCAGCTCGGAGCTGCGCTGCTGGAAGCCAGCCAACTGCTCGGGGGCCAGCCCCCCTACCGCCAGACGGGCCGTGTCGTGGAGGTGGCGGCTGAGGCGCTCGGCCAGCTCCTGGCTCGGGGAGGCGCTAGCGGTGGCTCCGGGAGTGGTAATCACACCTCCGGCGCTGAGCTTCAGCAGCCCCTCCACCAAGGGGTGGCGACGGTTCACCAACAGCACGTGGTGGTCGGGAAGGCCGGGGAGCCGCTGCTCCATCAGGGCTCCCATATCGTTGATGCGACGCATCTGCTCCGGAAGCAGGATCAGCGCCGCCGGGGCGTTCTCGCCCTTGAGCGCTTGAACCTGCACCGTGATACGGCCATCATTGAGGGCTCTGCCGAACAGCTCCCGCAGTTTTTCGGAGCTGTCCTTGCCATCGGCATCCTGAATCTCGCCTTCGCTTTCCTGCAGGGAGGCGTCGAGTTCGGCATCCACCCGCTGGAATTTGAGTTCGTTGTGGCGCATCTCCAGCCAGGGGATGAACTGAGTGTCGATGAAGCTGTCCGCCATCAACACTTCCGCCCCTTGGCCGGTCCAGAGCGCCAGGGCACCGGCCTGACCCGCCTCATCGGTGCAATAGAGCACCCGCTGGCCTTGGTCCGGGCCCAGACGGCTCCGGTAGCCGGAGAGGGTGGTGTAGGTGCGCTCCCCGCTGGCGATCGGGTCCAGGGGCTTCGCTTGGCCTGATTCCCCTTCGCCATCCTCGGCGCTGGCTTCCGACGGCGAGGCGGCGGCGGCGGTGGTGCCGAACAGCACCAGATCCGCCACCTGGTCGGCGAACTTGCCATCCTCCATGGCGCCAATCTTGATGAAGGGAGCCACGGCATCCCAGATCTCCGCGTAGCGGGCTGGATCATCGCGATGCAGTTCCTTGAGACGGTCGCCCACCTTCTTGGCCACAAAACCGCCGATCGAACGCACGCGGCGATCGGTCTGGAGGGCCGAGCGGCTCACATTGAGCGGGATATCGGGTGAATCGAGCACGCCCCGCAGAGGCAGTAGGTAGCGGGGCACCACCTCCTTGATCGAATCGCTCACGAACACCTGATTGCAATACAGGCGGATCTCCCCCTTTTCCCAGTCGGCGCGGGAACCCAGCTGGGGGAAATAGAGGATGCCCTGGAGGTTGTAGGGGTAATCGGTGTTGAGGTGAACCCAGAGCAGGGGATCACCCTGGAAGGGATAGAGATAGCGATAGAGCTCGATGTAGTCGTTATCGGTTAGCTCTCGCGGGCTCTTGCGCCAGGGCGCTTCGCGTTTGTTCACCGTTTCCCCTTCCAGCTGCACCTCCACCGGCAGGAAGTCGCAGTAGGTGGTGATCAGGGTGCGGATCCTGGAGGGTTCGAGATACTCCAGTTCCTCCTCCATCAGGTGGAGGATGACATCGGTGCCAGGCTCGCTCCGTTCTGCGGCCTCCAGGCTGAAATTCGGGGAGCCATCGCAACTCCAGCGCACAGCCTCGCTCTCGCCCCTGGCACTGAGGCTCACCAGCTCCACCTGGGAAGCCACCATAAAGCTTGAATAGAAACCGAGGCCGAAGTGGCCGATGATCGCATCACTTTCCTGCTTGTACTTCTCCAGGAAGTCTTCGGCACTGGAGAAGGCCACCTGGTTGATGTATCGCTTCACCTCATCAGCGTTCATGCCGATGCCGTTATCGGAGATCGTGAGGGTCTTCGCTTCGCGGTCGATTCGTATCGCGATCACGCCCTCCGCACCCTCGCTGCAATCGCCCGCCATGGAGGCCATGCGGCGCTTGCTGATCGCATCCACCCCGTTACTCACCAACTCCCTGAGGAAGACTTCGTGGCCGCTGTAGACGGCCTTCTTGATGATGGGGAAGATGTTTTCGGTGTGAATCTGAATCCGGCCCTGTTCCAGCACCGTCATGGCAATAGGTGGTCACTGGCGGCGAGGCTAGAAGTGCGACCCCTCCTTGTTCAAGGCTGATCAGGGAGGGGTCTCCGAACCCGCAAGCCCAGGCGCGTGGTGCTGCCTGTGTTTCTCGGGAGAGGGTCTCAGGCGCTGGTCTGAAGCTCCGGCTTTTCCTCTGGCAGGATCGCCCCCTCGACGGGACACACCTGCAGGCAAATGCCGCAATCGATGCAGGTGTCGAAATCGATCCAGTAGAAAGCCGTTCCCTTGCTGTTCGCCCCCTTGCCGGGGTGGATGCAGGCCACTGGACAGGCGTCGACGCAATCAGCCACCCCTTCGCACACGTTGGTGATAATCGTGTGGGCCATGCTGCGAATGAGCTGCTGAAGCGGATCTTAGGTAGGCGCCAGTATCGGCGCTCCGCCCCAAAGCGTTCCGTCAGGAGGTGACCCAGACGGTGCCGCGACAGCCCCGTTCCGCTGCGATGATCTCAGCTTCAGCTTCGCTGTCGCAGCGGCTCAGGCAGAGTTCGGCCGCTTCTCCCCGCTGGTGGAGCCTGGCCTGGTGGCTCAGGGCCAGGGCCAGGTCCACCCCCGGGGCTGCGGCCACCAGCCAGGCACCCTGCGGAGCCGGTGGTTCCCCCGCTTCCAGCAGCTCTCGGATCGCCTCGATGGCGAAACCGAAGCCGGTGCCGGCCGCCTGGTCCAGGTCCGCGCCGAAGCGGCCCACCAGGGCGTCGTAGCGGCCGCCGCTGGCGATGGCAACCGGGGCATCGTGTCCCTGGCACACCAGCCGGAACACCAGCCCGTCGTAGAGGTCGAAATGGGGCTGGAAGCTCGGATCGAGCTGCAGGCGCACCCCCCGTGCTGCCGCCGCCGGAGCCACTGCGGTCAGGGTGTCGGCCAAGGTCTGGAGCAGGGGGATGGGCCCGAGCCATTGCTCCAATTGGTAGAGCACTCGTTCGGGTTCACCGCGCAGGGCCAGGAGGGTGCGGAAGCTCTCCCGCTGCGGAGCCGGCAGGTTGAGTTGTTCCAGAGCCAGAGGATCGAAGCCGGTGAGCGCCCTGCGGATGGAACCACGCTGCTCCGCCGGCGCCTGGCTGAGCAGGGCGTCGAGGAGGCCATGGTGCCCCACCAGGAGGGTGGGGCGATGCGCTTCCTCCAGGCCCAGGGTGGCCACCGCTGCCAGGAGCAGCTGCAGCAACTCCGCGTCGGCCGCGGAGGACCCCTCCCCCAGCAGCTCGACACCACTCTGGAGTTCCTCATGGATCCGCTGTCCGCCACCATCGCTGACGGAGGTGCGGAAGGTGGTGCCACTGGCCCAGAGACGCAGGGGCCTGGGGCGACCGCGCATGCGACTGCAGGCGGCCCTGGCGATCGGTGCGGTGAGCTCGGGCCGCAGGCCGAGGGGTTCATCCGCCGCCAGCCGCAGGATCTCGCCACTGTTGATCGCTCCGCCGGCCTCGAGGGAGGTGAGCCGTTCGATCGTGGGCGGTGTCACCTCCTGGTAGCCCCAGAGGCGGTAGACGCCCGCCAGCAGTTCATTGATGCGGCGATTGCTCTCCACCGCGCCGGGCTGGAGATCCCGGGCGCCGGCAGCAGGTTGCAGAGCCATGGTGGGGAGAGGCAGGGCGGCGGAGTGGCGTTGCGATCCTATGGAGCGGCCGCATCGAGCTCGGCGGCGCCATAACTGCTGCCGCTCAAGGGGCTGCAGCGGGCCAGATCGGCCACCATTTCGGCCTGCAGGCCCGGTGCGCAGGCCAGCACTCGGCCGCTGGCCAGATTGAGGGGCGAGCCGTCGTAGCCGCTCACCAGGCCGCCTGCTTGCTCCACAAGCACCACGCCGGCGGCCAGATCCCAGGGGGAGAGGCCCCGCTCCCAGTAGCCATCGAAGCGGCCCGCCGCCACATAGGCGAGGTCTACGGCCGCAGCACCGGCCCGCCTGACCCCGTGGCTGCGGTGGGTGAACCAGGCAAATTCGGCGTAGTTGTTATCAAGCCGTTCGATGCGGTCGTAGGCGAAGCCGGTGGCCAGCAGGGCATCGGCAACGCGGCCGCAGCTGCTCACCTGGAGTCGTTCGTCGTTGCACCAGGCGCCATGGCCTGGGGCCGCCCAGAAGAACTGGTCGAGGGCCGGCAGGGCCAGGGCTCCGAGCAGGGGCCGGCCCCGCCAGGTGAGTCCCACGGAGGTGCCGAAGAAGGGGAAGCCGTGGGCGTAATTGGTGGTGCCATCCAGGGGGTCGACACACCACTCCAGATCGCCTTCCCCGGCCCGGCGGCCGCTCTCCTCAGCGTTCACCGCGATGCCGGGGGTCTCGGCCGCCAGGACCTGCAACACCGCATCCTCGGCGGCATGGTCCGCTTCGGTCACCAGGTTGCCGGCCGCCCCCTTGGCGCGAATCTTCACCGCCTGGCCGAACAGCTCCTTCAAAGGCACGGCGCCGGTCTGGGCGGCACGCTTCGCCACCGAGAGGAGCCTCTCCAGTTCCCCGGATGGCAGGTTGGCGTCCCGCAGCGCTGCGTCGGACTGACAGGAAAGGGCGGGTGTTGGCATGCTGCTCATTTCATTCCTCTTCGAGGGGCAGGCCCGGCCGCACGCGGCCGCGACCGAAATGGCGGCCGAACTGCAGCTCGTAGACCTCATCCTCATCCTGGGTCTCCACCTCCAGTGGACCAATGGCGCGGGCCACGCAGAGAAGGCCGTAGCCCCGGCTCCTCAGCTCCCTGGACAGGCCAAGGGCTTCATGCTGATCGATGCTGCCGCTCAGCACCCGCACGGCACAGGCCGTGCAACAGCCGTTGCGGCAGCTGAAGGGCAGCGGATCGCCCTGCTCCTCGAAGCTGCGCAGGATGTAGGCCCCTTCAGGAACCTGGTGGCGTATCACCCGGCCCTCCTGGCGCCAGTGCACGGTGATGGTGTGGCTGGGGGGCGGGTTCGCTTCCATATGGTGATGAAGGAGTCGTGGCGGCAGAATCGTGGTGACGGAATCTTGATGGCAGAGTCTTGATCCCTGAGGTGCGGGGCACGGGCTGCTAAGTTTGCACCTGCCCCATTTTGCCCCTGGAGAGGTGGCCGAGTGGTCGAAGGCGCAGCACTGGAAATGCTGTATAGGGGCAACTCTATCGAGGGTTCGAATCCCTCCCTCTCCGTATTCAAAAAGCCGGCCCTTGGGCCGGCTTTTTAATGACATTCTCCCTTCGCTACGGATAACCAAAAAAAAGCGCTGCCATGGAGATTAAAGAGCCGTCTCCATGGCAGCGCAGCAAGCTTGATCCGGAGATCAACCAAAGCGGCCGCTGACGTAGTCCAGGGTGGCCTGCTGAGTGGGGGAGTTGAAGATGCTTTCGGTACGGTCGAATTCCACCAGATATCCGACCTTGCCTGATCCGCCATCCACTGCTTCGGCATTGTAAAATGCTGTCATGTCAGCAACTCGAACAGCCTGCTGCATGTTGTGGGTCACGATAACGATTGTATAGCTGCGCTTGAGCTCGTGCATCGTTTCCTCGACCTTGAGGGTAGAGATCGGATCGAGGGCTGAACAAGGTTCATCCATCAGGATCACCTCCGGCTCGGTGGCGATGGCGCGGGCGATGCAGAGGCGTTGCTGCTGGCCACCGGAGAGGGCAAAGCCGCTTTCCTGGAGTTTGTCTTTGCACTCATCCCACACGGCCGCCTTGCGCAGGGATCGTTCCACCAGTTCGTCCATGTTGCCGCGATAACCATTGATGCGGGCACCGAAAGCGATATTTTCGTAGATGGTCTTGGGGAAGGGGTTGGGTTTTTGAAACACCATGCCAATTCGGCGACGCACCTCAACCGGGTCAACGCGCTTGTCATAGAGGTCCATTCCATCAAAGATGACCTTGCCCTTGAGGGTGCAGCCTGGGATTAGATCATTCATCCTGTTTAGGCCGCGCAGCACGGTGGACTTTCCGCAGCCGGAAGGACCGATGAAAGCTGTAACTTTGCCGCGGGGAATGTCCACAAAGACATTGCGAACCGCCTCGAAGCTGCCATAGGAGATCGTGACATTCTGCAGCGACATGCAGGTGTCGGCCTGGGCGTTTTGATGGGTGGCGTTGCTGGAAGTCATGACGGGTGGGGGGAGGTTGGTAATGGGAATTTTGAAATCCAGAGAATTTAAGAGCCTTGTCTCAAGTGCGATTTAAACGAGCGATCCAGCGGGCAAAGAGATTGGCTGCAAGAATCATGACAACCAACACAAAAGATGCCGCCCAAGCAAGTTGATTTTGGGGTGCATACGGCATAATGGCAAAATTGTAAATCAACACCGACATACTGGCGATTGGATTGAAGATTCCTTCTGGCCAGAAGGGAGAAAACAGAGCTGTGAAGATCAGCGGTGCGGTTTCGCCCGCCGCCCTGGCGATCGCCAGCACAACCCCGGTGGCGATCGGGGTGAAGGCGGCGGGCAACACCACCTTCAGGATCGTGACCACCTGCGAAGCACCGACCCCAAAAGCACCCCAGCGAAGTTCCTGTGGAACGAGCCTGAGGCCTTCATCAGTGGTTTTGATCACGGTGGGCAGCATCAGCACCGAGAGGGCGATGCCGCCGGCCATGGCGCTGTAGCTCTGGCCGAAGAAAATCCGGGTAGCCACGATCAAGCCATACACAAAAACGCCACTGATGATCGAGGGAACTCCCGCCAGCACATCGTTGCAAAACCGAACCACCTGGGCGAACCAGCCGCTGCGGTTGTATTCGGAGAGGTAGATGCCGCCCCCAACTCCGATCGGGATGGCCAGGAGGGATGCGATCAGAGTGACCACCACGGTGCCGATCATGGCGTTGCCGATGCCGCCGCCGCTCATTCCTGGGGCCGGTGGGAGCTGGGTGAAAAGACTTGGGGTGATCAGGCGCCCACCCTGGACCAACACATAGAGGAGCACCAGCACCAGCGGGAGCACCGCAATCGTGGCAAAGAGGCCGGCAATGGAGGTGCAGATGTAATTGAACAGGTTGCGGCCGAGGCTCGGTTTGAAAAACAGTGTGCCCCGATCAAAGAGGGAAGGAGCCGATTGAGCCTGTGGAAATGGGGTCATAGGAGTTGGCTTGGCAACGGGTTACGGCGGAAGTGTCAGTAGCGGAGGCTGAGTTTACGCACGATCCATTGGGCCGCCACGTTCACCACAAAGGTGAGCAACATCAGGATCAGGCCGGCATACATGAGCGCCGAAACCTGGATGCCATCGGCTTCGCCGAACTGGTTGGCGAGCATCGAGGCGATCGTGTTGCCCGGAGCCAACAAGGAAACGTTGAAATTGAGCGCGTTGCCAATGATCATGGTGACGGCCATCGTCTCGCCCATGGCCCTCCCTAAGGCGAGCATCACGCCGCCGACGATCGCCGAGATGGCGGCCGGCAGGATGATGTTGAAGATGGCGCCCCAGCGGGTGGTGCCGATGCCGTAGGCCCCTTGGCGCAACTCAATCGGCACCTGGTTCAGGGCATCGCGGGCAATGGCCGTGATGATCGGCAGCACCATCACCACCAGAATCAGAATCGCCGGGGCCATGCCGGGACCCTGGGGCACGGTGTTGAACAATGGAGTCCAGCCGAGCAATTTGTGACTGAGGTTGAGCAGAGGCCGGATGGCCGGCTCCATCACGAAGATCGCCCACAATCCGAGCACCACAGAGGGGATGGCGGCCAGCAACTCCACCATCAGACCGATGGCCTCGCGAAGGGAGCGGGGAATGATGTCTTCGGTGATGAAGATGGCCGTACCGATTCCGAGTGGCACGGCCAGCAACAGGGCAAGAAACGAACTGACCAGAGTGCCGTAGATGGCGGTGAAGGCCCCGTACTTCTCATTCACGGGATCCCAGGCGGAGCTGGTGAGGAAGGACGTGCCGAATTCGGCGATCGCCTCCCGGGCCCCACTGAAAACCGTGACCAAAATGGCCAGCAAAACGGTTGCCACCAGGGCAGCGAGGCCCATGGTGAGGTTGCGGAAGCCCCCATCGAGCAGTTTCTCGGACATCGGCCGACGTCTCAGGGTGTAGGCCGCGGCCGGAGACTCGGGCGTTGCTGTGGGGGTCGAGAGGCTGCTCATGCGCTGCTGGCGCGGTGGATCTAGGCCGTTTCAAGGCGACAAGCGCCCAAGAAACACCATTTGTTCAGATTACGGAGAACCCCGGGGTGCCTTGATTAAGTCGGGTTTAACGTTCTGCCAACGCCCGGTAGCGTGAGGGCGTATCCGGGAACCGGTCGCAGCCGGACCATCAGTCGAACATTCATGGGGCGCATCGTTGGCATCGACCTGGGCACCACCAACTCGGTGGTGGCCGTGCTCGAAGGTGGCCGTCCCCAGGTGATCGCCAATGCGGAGGGGGGGCGCACCACCCCCTCGGTGGTGGGCTTCAGCCGCGACCAGGAGTTGCTGGTGGGCCAGCTGGGCCGCCGCCAGCTGGTGCTCAACCCGCGCAACACCTTCTCCAATCTCAAGCGCTTTGTGGGAAGGGCCTGGGACGAGCTCGATGAGGGCAGTCTCGGTGTGCCCTACAGCGTGCGGGCGAACGACCAGGGCAACGTGCGGGTGGTGTGCCCGGCAACCGAACGGGAATACGCTCCCGAGGAGCTCGTGGCCAGCATCCTGCGCAAGCTCGTGGACGACGCCTCCACCTATCTGGGGGAGCCGGTGGAGGCGGCGGTGATCACGGTGCCCGCCTACTTCAACGATGCCCAGCGCCAGGCCACCCGCGATGCCGGTCGGTTGGCCGGGATCACGGTGGAGCGCATTCTCAATGAGCCCACGGCCGCCGCCCTGGCCTACGGCTTCGATCGCAGCACGGTGAAGCGGGTGCTGGTGTTCGACCTGGGCGGTGGCACCTTCGATGTTTCCGTGCTGCGCATCGCCAACGGCGTGTTCGATGTGAAGGCCACCAGCGGTGACACCCAGCTGGGCGGCAACGACTGGGACCGCCGCATCGTGGACTGGCTGGCCGATACCTTCCAGAAGGAACACGGAATCGACCTGCGCCGCGATCGTCAAGCGCTGCAGCGTCTCACCGAGGCGGCCGAGAAGGCCAAGATCGAACTGTCCGGTGTGCGCAGCACCCCGATCTCCCTGCCCTTCATCGCCACGGCGGAGGCGGGCCCCCTGCACATCGAGACCACCCTGGAGCGGTCGCGTTTTGAATCCTTCTGCCCCGATCTGCTCGACCGTTTGCTGCGCCCCGTGCAGGGGGCGCTGCGGGATTCGGGCCTGACTGCCGATGCGATCGATGACGTGGTGCTGGTTGGCGGCAGCAGCCGCATGCCGATGGTTCAGGACATGGTCCGCACCCTGATCCCCCGCGAACCCTGCCAGTCGGTGAATCCCGATGAGGTGGTGGCGATCGGGGCTGCCGTGCAGGCCGGCATCCTCACCGGCGAACTGCGCGACCTGATGCTCAACGATGTCACCCCCCTCTCCCTGGGTCTGGAGACGATCGGTGGGGTGATGAAGGTGTTGATTCCCCGCAACACTCCAATCCCGGTGCGCAAGAGCGATGTGTTCAGCACCTCCGAGCCCAACCAGAACTCGGTGGAGATCCACGTGCTCCAGGGAGAGCGCCAGATGGCGGAAGGCAACAAGTCGCTCGGCCGCTTCCGCCTCTCCGGCATCCCGCCGGCGCCGCGGGGGGTGCCTCAGGTGCAGGTGTCCTTCGACATCGATGCCAATGGTCTGTTGCAGGTGGCCGCCACCGATCGCACCACGGGCCGCCAGCAGAGCGTTTCGATCCAGGGCGGCACCAACCTCAGCGAGGAGGAGATCAATCGACTGCTGCTGGAAGCCGAGCAGAAGGCGGCGGAGGATCGTCGCAAGCGCTCCGAGATCGACCGACGCAACCGGGCCCAGACCCTGGTGTCGCAGGCGGAACGGCGCCTGCGGGATGCGGCCCTCGAACTCGGCCCCTATGGGGCCGAACGGCAGCAGCGCTCGGTGGAACTTGCCCTGCGGGATGTGCAGGATCTGCTCCGCTCCGACGACACCGCCGAACTCGAACTGGCCGTGAGCCAGCTTCAGGAAGCCCTGTTCGGGCTCAATCGCCGCCTCTTCAGCGAGCGTCGCGCTGAGGCGGGTCCGCTGCAGGGCATCAAGAACACGCTCGGCTCCCTGCGCGATGAACTCTTCGCCGACGACGACTGGGACGAGTGGGACCGGGACGGCCGCTCCGATCCTTGGGCCAGCACGCCGCGGCGCCCCGCGGCCGAGCGGGGAGAGGGCTATCGCTATGAAACCAGCTACGACTCCCGTTGGGACGCCCCTCCATCCCCCGCCTTCGGCCTGGGATCGGCTGGGGTCCCGGCCGGCCGTGACCGGCTCGATGGGCCCGCCCGCGGCGATTGGAGCGATGCCGGGTCGGCCTGGGATAACCCTGGATCCTTCCGCGAGATCCGTCGTGATCCGGTTTCGGGCCCTCCCACCGCCTGGCGGACGGGCGCTGACGACGAGGTTCAGCGCCCTCGTTATGGATCCGACCGCGATGCTGATCGAGATCCTGATGGGACCTGGTCTCGCCGTTCGGAAGAACTGAACCGGCGGCCCTCGCCCTCACCCCAGCCTGAGTCGGATGATCCCTGGTCCAATGGTTGAGAGCCAGCGGGGCCTCGACTATTGGGGTGTTCTGGGGCTCGATCCCGGGGCCGATGCCGCTGCCCTGAAGCGGGCTTTCCGCGATCAGGCCCGCCGCTGGCATCCGGATCTCAACGGCAGCGATCCGGTGGCGGAGGAACGCTTCAAGCAGGTGAACGAGGCCTATGCCGTGCTCTCCGATCCGCGCAAGCGCCGGGCCTGGGAGGAGGGCCTGGCCGCGGGGGGGGAGTCCGGGGCCGGGGATCCTTTCGCCAGCGGGTTTCCCGATTTCGAGGCTTATCTCGATCGCCTCTTCGGCCGGGTTCCCCCGGAGCAGGAGCCGGACGATCCGTTGGCCTACCGCGACAACGCTGAAGCCGCAGCTGCCCCGACGGAACCCCGGCAGGGCCGCTGGCGGGATTCGTCCGCAGCGGTCGGTCGGGGTGATGTGGCCACGGCGCCGCCGCCACCGCCGCCGGTGGTGGCGGCCACGGACGAGGAGACCGTGCTCAACCTCAGCCCCGAGCAGGCCCTGGAGGGTTCACGGGTCGAACTGGAGCTGGCCGATGGCCTGATGGTGGAGGTGAGCACTCCGCCGCTGGCCGGTGATGGCTGGCGGCTGCGACTGGCCGGCGTGACCCCGGGAGGTGGCGACCACTTTCTGCAGCTGCGCGTGCGCACGGAGGAGGGGCTGCGGATCGATGGTCTGCGGGTGCTGTACCCCCTCGAACTGGCGCCGGCGGATGCGGTACTCGGTTGTCAGGTGGTGGTGCCCACCCTGGAGGGTCCGGTTCGGTTGCGGGTGCCGGCGGGCTCCTCCAGCGGCCGCCTGCTGCGCCTGCGGGGAAGGGGCCTGCGGGATGGACAGCGCTGTGGTGATCAGCTCGTGGAGGTGCGCATTGTGGTGCCTACCGACCTGGATGAGGCCGAGCAGGCCCTGTACCGCCGGCTTCAGCAGCTGGCTCAGGAGCGGGAGGAAGGAGGTTCCGGGGCGGACCGGTGATGAGACACTGGGCCCAGACTTCGCCCTTCATCGTGCCCGAGACTCCTTCGCCCGTGAGGGTGCATGTGCTGCTCTTCGACGCTGGCAGCGACCAGGAGGGGATCCACTCGATCGAGTTGGGGGGACGCACCGTGGTGCTGCTGTTCGAGGACCCCGATGACGCCGAGCGCTACGCCGGGCTGCTGGAGGCCCAGGATTTCCCCGTTCCCACCGTGGAGGAGCTCGAACGCCAGGAGATCGAGATCTTCTGCAACGAGGCCGGTTACGAGGCTCGCATCGTGCCGGCCGGATTCCTGCCTCGCAGCGATGAGGAGCGCCTGCTGATCGCCCCGCCCGAGCGCAACATGGATGTAAGCCAGTGGAAGGATCAGCAAGACGCCAGCGGCGGTGCCAGCGCTGGAGAGGAGATCGAATCTGAAATCACCGATCCCGAGCTGGAGGCCTTCCGGCGCAGCCTGGAGGGTCTGCTGTGAGCTCCACGCCCCAGGCCTTCGACCGCGGCCATCTGCTCACCGAACAACCCAATCCCGCCAGTGAGGCCCTCGACGAACTCGACACCGACGAACTCGTGGCCCTGTTTTGTGAGAACGAACTCGAGACGCAGCAGGCCGTGGCGGCGGCGGCGGCGGCCCTCGCCGCGGCGATCGATGCGATCGCCGAGCGCCTGCGCTCCGGCGGGCGGCTCTTTTATCTCGGTGCCGGCACCTCCGGCCGGCTGGGGGTGTTGGATGCGGCCGAATGCCCACCCACCTTCTGCACACCGCCTGAACTGGTGCAGGGGGTGCTGGCCGGTGGAGCCCCCGCGCTGCTAAGAAGCTCTGAGGGCCTGGAGGATCTCCTGGATGCGGGCCCGGCCGACCTGAAGGAGCGGGGTTTCGGCCCCGCCGATGCCCTGGTGGGCATCGCGGCGGGCGGCACCACCCCCTATGCGCTGGGAGGACTCAGCCATGCCCGCAGCATCGGAGCCCTGGCCATCGCCCTGGCCTGCGTGCCCGCCGACCAGGCGCCGATGCCCTGCGACATCGACATTCGTCTGCTCACCGGCGCTGAGCTGCTCACCGGCTCCACCCGCCTCAAGGCCGGCACCGCCACCAAGATGGCCCTCAACATTCTCTCCACCGGGGTGATGGTGCGCTTGGGCAAGGTGTATGGCAACCGCATGGTGGATGTGGCCGTCACCAACAGCAAACTGGAGGATCGTGCCCTGCGTATCCTCCGCGACCTGGCGGGGGTGGAGCGGGCTCGGGGGGGCGAACTGCTGAGCGAGGCCGGGGGGTCGGTGAAGCTGGCCCTGCTGATGACCCTCGGCGGCCTCGATGCGCATCGGGCCGCCACCCACCTGGCCACCGCCGGTCCTTCGCTGCGGGAGGCGCTGGCGGCGCTGCCTCCTTCCTGAGGCGGAGGCGGGAGATCGCGGCGCGGCTCAGCCCTCCAGGCGCTGGGCAGGCACCACGATCCACAGCCGCCGTTCATTGCCCCCTTTCTCGGCGTTGCCGGAACCGGTGTAGATGGCCACCAGGCCGTTGGGGCCGCGCTTGCTGAGCCCCGGTGCGTAGCCGTAGCGGGCGCCATGGTTCGCCAGGCTGGCGGCGGAGCGCAGGCCGATCGCCTGGGCCGCCCGGCTGCTGGTGAGCGGGGTTGCATCGGCGAGGTTGGCCAGCTGGGCTGGGGTCACCCGTTCGCCGGGGACTGCCGATCGAGCCCCGGAACTCCCGGCCTTCAGCTGGCGGCCCCCAGGGAGGCTGCCGCCGGCGCGGCCGGCGCTGGTCTGAGCGGAACCGGCATCCCGTGGGGGGCGGGCCGGCCGGCCCGTGGGCGTTGGGCCGGAGGGCGTTGGGCCCTCCCCCGCCACCTCGCGGACGCGGAGCCGCTCCTCGATCTGTTCGAGGCGCCGGAGAACTTCATGGAGGGTTCCCTCCCCGGCTGCGGCGTTGTCAGCCGCCTCTGCCGCCGGCCCCGACGCTGAATCCGATCCCACGGCTGATGCTGGTGCCATGGCTGACGCCGGTTCCACTGCAGACGCCGTTGCCGTGGCTGATGGCGGTGCCATGGCTAGCTCCGAGGCCATCGCTGGCTTCATGGCTGCTGGCTCCTGGGCCGGTCTGGCGGGCTTTGGCTCGGAGTGCTTCGAGCGCCGGAAGAACATCATCGTGAGGTTTCCCACGGGAAACACACCAATCAGTTCCCAACCCTGGGCGCCGTGGCCGTTGAGGAAGGTCTGCAGCTGGTGGGCCGGATGCTGGGCCTGAGAGGCCGATCCCTCGCTGGGAGGTTTTTGGTAGAACTGGGGAAATTCCTTCTTCAGGAAGGTATCCGAGAACATCGGCTTGCCCCCCGAGCTTTCGCCGGCGACCGGCGGAGTCGTTGCCGCGCCATCGGCAGGGGGGGGCGGGCTCTGGGGCCTGGGGGGTTCCACGTTGATGTGGATCACCTGGTATTCCCAGCCAGCCATAGGCAACTCCACGCAGGATCTCTCCGGATTGTCAGCGGCCGGCGGGGCCCCAGTAGGGGCTGGTGAACAGTTCGGTGCGGAGACGGGTTTCGGCCGGCACCTGCTCCGGCGCCGTCATCAGGGCGTTGCGAAGGGCCTGGTGGGCGCCACTGGGGGGCCGCTGGGCCTCTATCCGCTGGGCGGCCAACGCGATGATCTGCTGGGCCAGGGTGGCGTTGCTGCGGAGGTTGTCGATCACCATCTCCACCGTTACAGAATCGTGTTCCTGGTGCCAACAGTCGTAATCGGTGACCATCGCCAAGGTGGTGTAGGCCATCTCCGCCTCGCGGGCCAAGCGGGCCTCGGTGTGGTTGGTCATGCCGATCACCGAGCAGCCCCAAGAGCGGTAGAGCTCCGATTCAGCCCGGGTGGAGAAGGCCGGACCCTCCATGCAGAGGTAGGTGCCACCGCGGTGCAGGGTCCGCCCCTCGGGCATCAGGCTTTCCCCCACGTCCGCCAGGATGCGGCTGAGCACCGGACAGAAGGGGTCGGCGTTGGTGACATGGGCCACCAGGCCCTCGCCGAAGAAGCTGAGGGGCCGCTGATGGGTGCGATCGATGAACTGATCGGGCACCACCATGTCGAGGGGGCGTAGATGCTCCTGGAGGGAGCCCACCGCCGACACCGAGAAGATCCAGCGCACCCCGAGGGAGCGCAGGGCCCAGAGGTTGGCCCGGTAGGGCACCTCGGAGGGGGTGTGGCTGTGGTGGCGGCCGTGGCGGGCCAGGAACACCACCTCCAGATCTCCTAGCCGACCGAGCCGCAGGCTGTCGGAGGGATCGCCATAGGGGGTTTGCACCGTGATCTCGCGCAGATCCTCCAGCCCCTCCATGGCATAGAGGCCGCTGCCGCCAAGCACGCCCAGACGGGCCTTGGCCAGCTCGGGGGCAGTGCTGCTGGACATAGCGCGCTTCAAAACTGGCACCTGTCTACAGCAGGCCTCTCGTGCGCAGCCTTTCTTGCGCAGCCTCTCGTGCGCAGCAGGTCGGCTCCTCAGCGGGGTGCCGCACGCTGGAGCGACTGGATTCCCTGCGCTGGCCACTCCTGGATGCGGCGGTGATCCACGGACCTGTGGCGCCCCTTGTGCGCTGGAGGCTCTGGCCAAGCTCCCGCTGCTCTCGGCAGGCTGGCAGGATTGATTCACCACACCCAGCCCCGCCCACCATGACCACCGCCCTGATGGACACCGAAGCCGGCCCCATCACCGTGGAGCTTTTTGATGCCGATGCCCCGGGCACGGTGGCCAACTTCGTGAAGCTCGCCAACGATGGCTTCTACGACGGCCTGAGCTTCCACCGGGTGATCGATGGCTTCATGGCTCAGGGAGGCTGCCCCAATTCGAGGCAAGGGGCCCGCGGCCAGGCCGGCACCGGTGGACCCGGCTACACGATTCCCTGTGAGATCAATGCCAACAAGCACAAGGCAGGCAGCCTCTCAATGGCCCATGCCGGCCGTAACACCGGTGGCAGTCAGTTCTTTCTGTGCCACGGCCCCCAACCCCACCTCGATGGGGTGCACACCGTGTTTGGCCAAACCAACGACATCGATGTGGTGCTGAAGCTGCGCAATGGCAGCTTGATCAACAAGGTGACGATTCAAGGCTGATGGCATGACTTGGGAGAGGCATCGATGGCCCTGCGCTCACGCTCGCCAGCGGATGAAGGCACCGGGGGTGAGCTTCAGCAGGGGGCAGCGGGCAGAATCACGGCTCTCCTGAAGATCGCCCAGGGGCCGAGCCTCGGGCTCGAGGTCTGCGCTGGGGTGGCTGCGCCGTCGCACATCGGGGGTCAGCAGGAGCCCAACCGCCTGCGTTCTCTCCCAGCTGGCCATCACCATCAGCGGGCCCGCCAGATCGGCGGCGGAGAGCTGGCCATTGGGGGCAGCCGTGAGCAGAAGAGCGAGGCGAGGCTGGTCCAGCAGGGCCAGCAGCCGGGGATGATCCTCCTCCTCCAGCAGGAGACCCCGCTGACTGGCCCAGTGGTGCAGCTCACCGATCCGTTCGGCCACGGTGCGGCTCTCGGCCTCACCGCACCAGGCCAGCACCGCGCTCAGGCCATGGGGGCCGCCGCCCTCGCCCCCCCCGGAATCGGCCTCCATCAGGTGCCCGAGTTTGAGCCGCTTGGCCTGCAGATAAGCGGCGTTGTAGTCACCGGGGTCGATCACCAGGGGAACCCGGTCTTCCACGGCCAATCCGTAGCCGCCTAACCCGGCGATCTTGCGCGGGTTGTTCGTGATCAGCCGCAGCCGGTGCACCCCTAGATCGCTGAGAATTTGGGCCCCCACCCCGTAGTTGCGCAGATCGGCGGCAAAGCCAAGCCGTTCGTTGGCCTCCACCGTGTCAAGCCCGCCATCCTGCAGGGAATAGGCCCGAAGTTTGTTGATCAGGCCGATCCCCCGGCCCTCCTGCCGCAGATACACCACCACGCCCTCTCCGGCGGCCTCGATCATGCGCAGGGCGGCCTCCAGTTGGGGGCGGCAGTCGCAGCGAAGCGAGCCGAAGGCGTCCCCCGTGAGACATTCGGAATGCACCCGCACCAGCACCGGCCCCTCCGCACGTTCCGGTTCTCCCTTCACGATCGCTACGTGCTCGCTGCCATCGAGTTCGTTGCGAAAACCGATCGCCCGGAAGCTGCCGAAGGCGCTCGGCATGGCAGCCTCCGCCTGGCGGCGCACGAAGCGTTCGGTGTCGAGCCGGTAGCGGATCAAGTCGGCGATCGAGATCAGCCGCAGGCCGTGCAGGCGGGCGTACTCCAGCAGCTCGGGAAGCCGCGCCATCGAACCATCAGGGTTCTGGATCTCGCAGATCACACCCGCCGGATAGAGCCCCGCCAGGCGGGCCAGGTCCACGGCGGCCTCGGTGTGGCCGGCCCGTTTCAGCACGCCGCCATCGCGGGCCCTCAAGGGGAAGATGTGGCCCGGACGTCGTAGGTCGGAGGGGCGGCTTTCGGGGTGAATAGCCACCTGGATCGTCCGTGCCCGGTCGTCCGCGGAGATGCCCGTGCTCACGCCATTTTCTGGGCCGGCATCCACGCTCACCGTGAAGGCGGTCTGATTGCTGTCGGTGTTGCGATCCACCATCAATGGCAGATCCAGGGCATCGAGCCGCTCCCCCTCCATCGCCAGGCAGATCAGGCCCCGGGCTGCGGTGGCCATGAAGTTGATCTGTAGCGGCGTGGCGAACTGGGCGGCGCAGATCAGATCACCTTCATTTTCCCGATTTTCATCGTCCACCACCACGATCGATTCGCCGTTGCGGATCGCCGCCAGACCATCGGCGATCGAATCGAACCGCAATGCGGCGGGGGCCTGGCCGCTCTCCGCTGGAGAGGGCACCGCGGGTACCGGGCTCAGGGCCTGGGGAGTGGAGGCGGCTTGGGCCAGGGCTATGGGGGTCGGTCTGATCTGCAGTTATAGAGCCCGGTACGATCCAGCGTTCTCTCCGCCCCGGCATGACAGGCACACGCGTCGCGGTGATCGGAGCCAGCGGCTATGGGGGTCTGCAGACTCTGCGCCTGCTCCAGGATCACCCCACCTTCACGGTGACCTTCCTGGGCGGGGAGCGCAGCAGCGGTCGCCGTTGGAGTGATCTGGTGCCCTTCCTACCCCTGCCGGGCGATCCGGTGGTCCGCACCCCCGACCCTGAAGCGATCGCGGCGGCAGCGGATTTGGCCGTGCTGAGCCTTCCCAATGGCTTGGCGGCAGGCCTGGTTCCCGAGCTCCTGGAGCGGGGCGTGAAGGTGGTGGATCTTTCGGCTGATTACCGCTACCGCTCCCTGGCCCAATGGCAGGAGGTCTATGCCTCCGAGGCTCGGGAGGTGCCCCGCAGCGACCAGGCCCTCTGCCAGGAAGCGGTGTACGGCCTGGTGGAGTGGGAGGCGAGCCGCATCCGCACGGCGCGCCTGGTGGCGGCCCCGGGCTGTTTTCCCACCGCCAGCCTGCTGGCCCTGCTTCCGTTTCTCCAGCAGGGGCTGATCGAACCGGCCGGCATCGTGATCGATGCCAAGAGCGGCACCTCCGGCGGCGGCCGGGCCGCCAAGGAACACCTGCTGTTGGCCGAGGCCTCCGAGGCGGTGGCCCCCTACGGCGTGGTTGGCCACCGCCACACCAGTGAGATTGAGCAGATCGCCGGCCAGGCTGCAGGTCAGCCGATCCAGCTGCAATTCACCCCCCACCTGATGCCGATGGTGCGGGGCCTGCTGGCCACCGTGTATGCCCGCCTGCGGGATCCGGGCCTTACCGCGGACGACTGCTCCACCCTGCTCTCGGCGGCCTACCGAAACAGCGCCAGCGTGTCCGTGCTGCCGGTGGGGAGCTATCCCTCCACCAAGTGGGTCCGCCAGACCAACCGCTGCCTGCTCTCGGTCCAGGTGGATCGCCGCACCGGCCAGCTGATCGTGATGAGCGCCATCGACAACCTGATCAAGGGACAGGCCGGCCAGGGGGTGCAGTGCCTCAACCTGCTGGCGGGCCTGGAGGTCAACACGGGTTTGCCCCAGCTGCCGTTTTACCCCTGAATGGCCGGTTACCCCTGAATGGGAGGTTACCCCTGAATGGCCGGTGTAGCGGCCTCGGCTTGATCGAGTCGAACGGCGGCCAGGGCCACCGCGTAGGGCAGGATCCGGTGTTCCTGCGCCTGGATGCGGGTGGCGAGGCTGCCATGGTCATCGCTTCGCAGCACCGGCACGGCGGCTTGCACCAGGATCGGACCAGCATCCACCACCTCCTCCACCACATGGGCGGTGCAGCCGGTGAGGGTCACCCCGGCGGCCAGGGCCTGGCCCACCGCATCGAGCCCCCGGAAGCTGGGCAGCAGGGAGGGGTGGATGTTCACCAGCCGGCCCGGATAGGCAGCGATCAACACGGGGGTGACAATGCGCATCCAGCCCGCCATCACCACCAGGTCCACGTCAGAGGCGGCGAAGCTGGCCGCCACCTGCCGGTCGAGGTCCTGCCGCAGCGAATGGTCGCGGTGGTCATGGAGCTGGCAGGGGATGCCGAGGCGTTGCGCCCGCTGGCGGGCACCACAGACGGGGTTGTTCACCACCAACTGCACCACCTCGGCGTTGAGGGGACCGCCGCGGCAGGCCCTGACCAGAGCCTCAAAGTTGCTGCCTTGACCGGAGGCCATCACCCCGAGCCGCAGGGGACTATCCAGCCGGGGCCAGGATTGCGATGCTTCGCTCGCAGAGTGTGGCGTTGGCCACTGGATGGCCTGCATGGCCTCGCTAGCGTCATGGCTCGCGGTCATGGTGCCCATGTCCCATCTCTCCATCCTGCCAACAGTTCTTCGGGATGCCGATCTGCTGGAGGCCTGCCTCCGTTCGATGGGGCTCAGCCCCCAGCGCGATGTTCAGTTGCAGGGTTTCGGCGGTGAGCAGCGAGCTGTGGTGGTGATGCTTCAGCTCGATGCGGATATCGCCCTGGGTTGGTGCCGGTCCAACGATGGCTCCCTGGCCCTGGTCGGTGATCTGCAGCGGCTGAGCCGTTCGCGTTCTCTGGAGCCCCTGCTCGCCCGGATCACACGGGAGTACGCGGCCCGCGACGCCCTACGCCAGGCCCGAGCTCACCTGAGCCACGCCCTGGTCTGCGTCGGAGATTGATCCCATCGAGCGGCTTGAGCTTCACCTCGACCTCCGGGAACCCCAGCAGCATCTGGTGAGGGCCACCCTTCGCCTTTGCCCCCGCAGCTCCGTCCTTCGCCTGCGGATGCCGGGCTGGACCCCCGGCTCCTACCTGATCCGCGACTACGTGCGGACCCTCGAAGACCTTCAGGTATGGCAGGGCCAGGAGCGGCTGGCTGTGGAGCGGCTGGAGCCGGCCTGCTGGCAGCTGCGCTGCGCCGCTGACGCCCCGCTGGAGGTGCGCTGGCGCATCCTGGCCACCGATCTTTCGGTGCGCACCTGCCACCTCAATGCCGACCATGGTTTTCTCGCCCTGGCCGGGGTGGTGCTCCAGGTGGAAGGGGAGCGCTGGACCCCGATCCGCCTCACCCTGGAGCTGCCCCCCGGCTGGCAGCCTTTTCTGCCCCTGCCGCCCGATGGGCAGGGGGGGTGGCGAGCCCGCGATGTCGATCAACTGATCGATAGTCCCTTAGAGGCCGGCCCCCACGCCTGCCATGCCTTCACGGTGGCCGGAGTGCCGCATCGCTGGGTGGGTTGGGGTGAGGATCTGGTGCACTCCGATCCCGCTTGGCTCGCCGACGTGGAACGGGTCTGCCTCGCCTGCTGCCGGCTGATGGGGGTGGAGAGGCCAGCGGCTGCCTCCTATCTCTTCGTGCTTCATCTGCTCGATCAGGGTTTCGGCGGGCTGGAACACCATGACGCCACGGTGCTCCAGTTCGGCCGCCAGGCCTTAGCTGAACCCAACGGCCGGCGCCGGCTGTTGCAGCTGGTGGCCCATGAATACCTGCATCAGTGGAACGTAAGGCGGCTGCGACCCGCCGAGCTCACCCCGATCGATTACGACCGCGCCACGGTGGTGCCCAGCCTCTGGTTTGCCGAGGGGGTGACCAGTTACTACGACCAGCTCCTTCCCTTAGTGGCCGGTCTCAGTGAGGAGAAGGACCTGCTGGAGGACCTCGGCACCGATCTCTCGCGCTACCGACTCACCCCCGGCCGCGCCGTCCAGTCGCTGCGCCTCAGCAGCGAGGAGGCCTGGGTGAAGCTCTACCGCCCTGATCCCCACGCGGTGGATTGCCAGGTGAGCTACTACCTCAAGGGTGCCGTGCTCGCCCTGGTGCTGGATCTGCACCTGCGCCGCCACGGCTCAGCCCTGGCGCTGGTGCTCAGGGATCTGTGGCGCAGCCATGGTGTGGTGGAGCGGGGATACCGGTGGCCGGATCTGCTGGCTGCGTTCGTGGCCCACGCTGCCGATCTGTCCACTTTGCTGCCGATCTGGTTGGAAAGCGAGGAAGATCCACCCCTAGAGAGCTACCTGGAGGATGTGGGCCTGGTGCTTTCGGCGGAAATCTCCCCCCACCCCACTCCCGGATGGCAGCTGGATGGCAGAGCCACCACCTTGGCCCGGGTGAGCCGCGCCGGTGCCGCCGAGCGGGCCGGACTCCAGGTGGGGGATGAGCTGCTGGCCCTCGATGGGCACCGGCTTCGCAGCCCTGAGGATGGACGCCGCCTTCTGATGGGCTGCGGCTCCCCGGCTGCGATCAATGTGCTCTATTGCCGCGATGGCCTCGTGAGGCAGACCCAGCTGGTCTGCGAGCCGCCGGGAATCGAGCGCTGGCGGCTTTGCATCGATGCCGCCGCTGCGGCCCACACCGCCGAGGCGCGCCGCCGCTGGCTGAGTCTTTTGCCATGAACGCCGAGACGCGCCGCCCCCTCCTGCTGGCGATCGCCGCTGCCTCGGTGCTCAGCGTTGGCGGGCTGGCCTGGTTGGCCCGGGCCCTGCTGATTCCCGCCGATCAGGCGGCGGGCACCTCCCTCCTTGAACTGCTCAACGACACCCGTCGCCAGAGGGCGACGGACCAGGAGAATCGGCCACGGCCAGCCGCCCCACCGGCCCAAGAGCCCTGGGTCTCCCCCCTGCGCCAGGCCTGTCCGATCCGGGAGCCGGAGCTGCAGCAACGGCTCGCGAACCTGATGGACGATCTCGATCAGCGCCGCCGCCGGATCCGGATCGACCCGTCGAATTACGGCCAGCGCTTCCGGCGGGATGTCTTCGGGAACCGGCTCGATCCCACCCCCAGGCTGGTTGTGCTCCATGAAACGGTCTACGGACTGTCGTCGGCGATCAACACCTTCAAGACCGCCCATCCCAACGACGATGACCAGGTGAGCTACCACACCCTGATCGGCCTGGATGGGACGGTGGTGGACACCGTGGATCCTTCCAAGCGCGCCTTCGGTGCCGGTTACTCCGCCTTCCAGGGACGCTGGGCGATGACCAGCCGCCGGGTGAGCGGATCAATCAACAACTTTGCCCTCCACCTCAGCCTCGAATCCCCCCTGGACGGCGAGAACGAAGCACCCGGTCACAGTGGATACACCCAGGCCCAGTACGACGCCTTGGCGGTGGTTCTGACCGACTGGATGCAGCGGTATCCGATTCCCGTGGAAGCGATCACCACCCATCGCCACGTCGATATGGGCCGGGAGCGAGCCGATCCCCGCAGCTTCGACTGGAACCAGCTGCGGCTTCGGCTGGCTGCCCTAGACGTGATCTGCTGATCTGTTTGGCGCTCAGAGGCTCCAGGCACTCCCTTGCTCCAGGGAATGGGCAGCCCTCAAATGAGTGGAGAAACCTCCCGGTTGCGGCCGCCGTAGATCAGGGCGTGCAGTTCGGGATCCTGCATATAACGAAGGATCCGACCGGGATAGTCGAGCTTGCCGTTGTGGAGATAGGCCAGGGTGGCGAGTCCCTTGGCGTCGCGGTGGGAGGTGCTGGCCATCAGGGGGCGGTGCCTGGGAAGTCCGAGGTCCTTGCTGAGACGTGCGAACGCACCCACCAGCAGGGCAACGTTCCGCTCGGGATCGAGCAGTTCAAGCCGGGCCTGATCGAGTTCGGCTTCCGTGGCATCCGGCGACAGCAATCCCTGCTTCACCATCTCGCCGAGGCTGAGTTGGGCGGGGCCGTGGGTGCTGAACAGCCCCGACTGGACCGCCAGGGGAGTGTTTTCGCCAGGCTTGGCATGCTGCAGCTCATCGAAGAGCACGGCCGCCACGAGCATCGGATTGATGTTCTGCCGCCGCGATTCCGCCAGAATCACCGGTCGCAGCGCTTCGATGCTGTCAAGGGTGTGGCTGCGCAGCGGCTGCAGGCTGTCGAGCCCCTCGGTAAAGAGCTGGGCCAGCTTCGGTTGCGGACCGTGAACGCCGAAGCGTCGGTTGAGGGCCCGGAGCTCTTCGGTGCTGAAGTCGATCGGATCAGGCCGCAGGCCTTCCGTGGGTGAGGCCAGCTGGGGGGAAGCTACGGGTGTACTGCCGATGGGCGGAGCTTCACGGAAGAGAACGGGCCTGTAGAACGCGTTCAGCGTGAGCCGCACAAGCGGTGCGCTCACTAGGAAGAGCGATGCGAGGGCCAGCAGTTGCAAGGGCCTGGTGGCCGCTCGGATTCCGGGCCGCCATTGGGGTGGGGGCAGGCGGAACCGGAGGGGCATGGCCTGGGAGGAGAAGCCGAAGAATCTTCTCAACTAGTTTCCAACATTCTTCAACTTTCTGCGGCGGTTCGGTTCGGTCTGTCGGGTGGACCACACAACCGCCCGCCTCAGCGTCTGCCGATCTTCCCAAGCCCCCCTGGGATCGGCTTGGATGCCGCTGCAGGGCTCCCCGTAGAGCCAGGCCCCCCGCCTCCATGCCGTCCCCGTCCTTCAGCAACGACCGCGACAGCGCGGCTCTCTGGCAGCGTTTCTGCGCGCTCCTCTGGCATGACCCGGATCTGGGAATCTGGCTGGACATCAGTCGGATGGCCCTCGGCGAGGCCGATCTGGAGGCCCTGGAACCCCGCTTCAGCGCCGCCTTCGCCGCCATGGAGGCCTTGGAGGGCGGAGCGATCGCCAACGCCGACGAACACCGTCAGGTCGGTCACTACTGGCTGCGCAATCCCTCCCTGGCGCCGGATCCCCAGGCGGGCGCCCTGATCTCCCGGGAGATCGATCGGATCGAGAGCTTTGGCGCCGATCTGCTGGCCGGCAGGATCACCACCCCCGCCGGCACGGCCTTCACCGATGTGCTCTGGATCGGCATCGGCGGCTCGGGCCTGGGGCCGCTGCTGATGGTCCGCGCCCTGCAGCAGGAAGGGCGTGGCCTGCCATTCCAGGTCTTCGACAACGTTGATCCCCAGGGATTCAGCCGCACCCTCGCCGCCCTGGGCGAGCGGCTGCGCACCACCCTGGTGGTGGTGGTTAGCAAATCCGGCGGCACCCCGGAACCCCGCATCGGCATGGAGCAGGCCCGGGCCCGCCTCGAGGCCCTTGGTGGCACCTGGCCCCGCCAGGCCGTGGCGGTCACGATGGCCGGCAGCCAGCTCGACGCTCTCGCCGCTTCGGAGGGCTGGCTGGCCCGCTTCGACCTTCCTGACTGGGTGGGAGGCCGCACCAGCATCACCGGTGCCGTTGGCCTCCTGCCCGCCGCCCTGATCGCAGCCGACCTGCGGGGCTTTCTGGCCGGTGCCGCCGCCATGGATGCCCTCACCCGTCGCCCGAGCCTGCGGGACAATCCCGCCGCCCTGATGGCCGCCGCCTGGTATGCCGCCGGCGAAGGCAAGGGCCGCCGCGACCTGGTGGTGCTGCCCTATCGCGATCGTCTGGAGGTGTTCAGCCGCTACCTCCAGCAACTCGTGATGGAGTCCCTCGGCAAGGACCGCGACCGCCAGGGCCAGACCGTGCACCAGGGCCTGGCTGTCTACGGCAACAAAGGATCCACCGACCAGCACGCTTACGTGCAGCAGCTGCGCGATGGCCTCGACAACTTCTTCGTGACCTTCATCGAGGCCCTCGACGACCCCGCCGACATCGGGCCGATCGCCGGAGAGCGTCCCGAGGATTTCCTCGAGGGTTTTTTGCAGGGCACCCGCGCGGCCCTGGCCGAGGGTGGCCGCCAGAGCCTCAGCATCACCCTGCGGCGCTTCGATGCCGCCGCCCTCGGCGCCCTGATCGCCCTCTTTGAGCGGGCCGTAGGCCTCTACGCCGAACTGATCGACATCAACGCTTACCACCAGCCCGGTGTGGAGGCTGGCAAGAAGGCCGCCGCCGAGGTGCTGGCCCTGCAGGTGCGGCTGGAGGCCCTGCTCAGCGATGGCAACGCCAGAACCCTCGAGGAGCTGGCCTCCTCGCTCGGGCTCGCCAGTCCAGAACCCCTCTTCTGGACCCTTCGGCACCTCTGCCACAACAGCCGCGGTTACCGGGCCGAGGGCGATTGGAGCGATCCCTCCAGCCTGCGCTTCCAGCACGCCGGCGGCTGAGGGGAGCGCTGAACACCCGCCCGCGATCGTTGGACGGGATCGCTTGAGATTTTGATGGCCTCGCTGCCCTCGCTGCCAGCTTCGATAGGCTCCGCCTGGAGCTGATCGGAGCAGTGGGATGGATAGCCAATGCAGGCCAGCTGAGCCCCCATCTGGGTCTGAGCCCGCGGAAGCTGGACCGGGCTAAGAACGTACGGACCGCCTTGGATTCTTCAACCGGATCTCTACCTGATCTCTGCCATGCCGGCCACTCCTCAACTGGCTCGATCGAGATGCGAGCAATGGGGCTCAGTTGGTTCTCCGCCTCTCCCGTTATGGGGTGGGTATGAGTCTCGATCTAGGTGGTGGTGGATGGTCTGTAAGGCCAGGCCCTCACCTCGCCATCCTTTCTGCTATTGCCTGAGTCGGGGTTGGGCAAGTTGGCATTGGTGCCGAGCCCACCTACTTCAAAGAGTGTCCGTTTCTGCGGTTGTTGCTGACCCAGCCGGCGGCGTTTAGGGCATAGTTGTGATGCGAACCGACCCATGGCCCTTGGTACTGGACTGAAAGCCAATGCTCACCCTCCAGTGGCAAGACCAGCCGGGCTCCCAGCTTTGGCAGACGCTACACACGGCATCGCCGTTGGCGAATCGGCCAGTGGTGATCCATCTCGGTCTATCCAGCGCTGCCGTTGCCGAGGCCATGAAACGGCTAGTGGGTCGAATCCGTGCACTGCTGGTTCAGATGGGTGCTGCAGCTACGGCACTTCCCCTGCCTGAGGCCCTAGCCAGCGGGCCTGCTGATGCTTTTCGCCTCGAAGCCATCCTCGGCGATGGAGTCACGCCAGTTGCAGCTGAACCACGGTTGCTGCAGGCCGCTGCCAGCTTTCTCGACACGGTGTGGGCTCTGCCTCTGTTGCCAGCTGAACCCGCCAATGCTGCCTCCAATACCTTGCCGCCGGAACTTCGGCGCCAACACACAGCCTTCTGGCATGGGGATGCCATTGAGGACCTGGCCCTCACTGTGCTGGCACGGGCTGGGGTGACATCCCTCGATCGCCGAGTGTTCATCAGCTATCGGCGCGTCGACACCAAGCCAATGGCCGACCAGTTGTTTGATGCCCTCAGCCGGCTGAACTACAGCGTCTATCTCGATACGGTGAGCACTCACCCAGGCCTCGATTTCCAAAACCAGCTGTTTGAGCACCTGGCAGATAAATCCATGGTGTTGGTTCTGCAATCCGCCGGCTTCCAGGAATCACAGTGGACGATGGCAGAGGTGGAGTTTGCCCTGCGCCATAACCTCAGCCTGCTGATTCTGCGGTTTCCCGATGCGAAGGATTCATTGGCCGGCTGCCGTGCAGGCGATCAGCTGATGCTGCAGCGCGATGATCTAGACCCCAATCAAAGTCCACCGTTTGCCCTTACTTCAGGAGCCCTGGATCGCGTGGTGAACCGGATTAACCGGGTCCATGACCTCGAGTTGGTGGCGCGCCGCGTCGACATGCACAAGCGCACCTTGGCGGCCCTGCAACGGCAGGGGCTCAACCCTCTGCCCCACTCAGGTGATGTTTGCTTGCACATCGCCGATGCGCTGGGTCAGGGCCGCTTCAGCCTGGTGCCGGCGGAACGGCCGCCTGGGTTTTACGAGCTGCATGAAGCCAGCACGCGCACGACCGACCGCCATGGCGACCAGCGGGTCGTGGTGGGCAACACCGGCAGCCTTCCCGCCGGCCTGAGGCGGCAGATGGACTGGGCGATCCAGGGCCGCAACGTGCGCTATTGCGACGTGACCATGCTCGATGGGCTATGCCAGAGCATCCGCGAGGAGCTGCTGTAATGGCACTCTGGTCGCCGCAGCCACCGCTAAACGGCGCCGCAATATTCCTCTCCGCCAGCGTTCCCCATCCCCAGCGCGACAAGCGTTTTCTAGCGGGACCACTCGATGACTGGTTGATGCTGCGGGTAATCGATCAGCGGGTGTACGACGCCGTGCAGTGCTTAGTGGCCCAGCTCCTGAGTGCCGGCGGCCGCCTGGTGCATGGCGGCCACCCCTCGATCACTAATGCCATCGCCGCCCAAGCTGGCAACTGGTTGTCTTCTTCAGATGAGGTGCCAGCGGAGGGCGAACCGCCAGTGCTGCTCTATCAATCGGAGTTCTTCGCCGGCAAGCCCGCACCTCCGGGCCGCGACGAGATGGCTGTCTCGGGTTTCGCCGCCCTGCGTTGGACCCCCAATTCCCTCACGGAGACCAGCTTCTATGGCATGCCGATCACCGAGCGATACAATTTGCGGGCAGATTGGATTGAGGCCTGGCTGTCCAAGCAGGCTGCACCCGAGGCTTCACCTGTCCTGCGGGAGGCGTTGCTGGTGATGAGGCTTCATATGCTGCTAGAAACCCAGCCATGCGCCGCAGTGTGCATCGGTGGCATGGAGGGCATTGAAGCGGAAGCCGAGCTCTACACCGATCTCTGTAAGCACGGTCTTTTGCCCGGAGAAGGCACGGTGCAGGTACTTACCAGCACCTTCGGCTCCGCCGCCCAGCTGGAGGGCGAGCGGGTTCGCCTAATCGATGGACGCAGCCGCAGCACAGTGGCCACAGCTGAGATTGATCTGTTGGAGCGGCTGGATTACGACGGCGTGATGCGGGAGTTGGTTGCTGGATTCCGGACGGTGCCGCATGGGACCAGCCAATGAAGAAGCTCAGATTCTGCGTTATCTCAACCCAGAATCAGTCGTTTTTGCGGTATGTGGCATTTACACAATCTGTCAATAAATGCTTCCTGCTTCGCACCCAACCCGGATTGCAGATGCGAGGGGGGCGGGCATGAACAGGGCTGAGGCGAACTTTCAATATACCTACGGACTTTCGTTTCCTGGAGTGGTCACGCAAAGCGATGAAAGTGATTCTTTGGATTTCCGCACAGTAGTGAGTCCGGTGGCTGATCTGATGGCAGCATCATGTGGCAATGATAGCAATAAAGTATTGTACGACCACTACCACCGGGGGGTATTTGCAAGACCAAGCCTGGATCAATATCTTCCTTTAGAATACCTGCGGTGTGAGCTGGTAGTCGTCTTTCTTTGCAGTGATTATGCGAACAGGGAATGGTGTCAATTAGAGTGGAATGTAATTAGCCAACTGACGCAGGATCCGGCTCAGCGTCATAGGGTGATGTTCCTGTGGCGCGGTGAGCGGAATGATAATGTTCTAGATTTATTAGGACTAGAATGGAAGCGAGATGGCTTTTTGGAGATTGATCAGCTCGAGCCTAAGATAATATGGGATCATATATATGCCAGGTACACGCGTGAACAGCTGAACCTTGTGCAGGATGAATTGCACCTAAATAGTAACGCATTTTTGGCAGTTTCTCCAGTCGCAGCAGCTATCGGCCTCCCTTCTGCCGAACTAAAGACATCCACATCTACTGGAAAGCGATTTCAGCGCCTAGCGCTTATATTCCTGTCTCCAAGATACCAAAAATCATTGTATGAGTATGCAGAAGAGGATCGGTATGTATTGCATTGTTGTGCCCGTGCAGATGCCTGTGAGGTGTACGAGCCATTTAGTCTTGGTGAGCAATGCGAATTTATTGATCTTTCGAATCCTAAGCGTGATTGGGCCGTTATTGCACAGGCCCTTGCTGCTTGGGCCAATGAGTCATCTATAAGTGGGTCAATGCCTCTAGTAGAGCTGTTCCTGCCATGCGAGCTATTGGACGTGCTTGTCAAGTCTGATTTTTTGAATGTACAGTGCCATCCAGACAGCGCCGAGGATTTTCCGGACGATCAGTTCCTTGATCCTATCAGTCTTGCCAGCCTCTGTCCGCTAGTCGTTCGCCCTTTGGATCGCTATTTGCACCATCAACTGCGCAAAAATATCAATTATCTCCAGCGCAAGTATGCAGCTCTATCTGCAGGCGATGGCAGGTGGATTCATGGTGGTGATGCAGCCTCAACCGAGGCATTGATCGCCAGGCGTGACAGCCCTGAGGACGTTGCAGTCCGCATGGTCAGTGACCTGCCCCAAGTTTCCGATTCCATGGCAAAGTGGCTGAAAACGATGATTGCATCGATGGTGCCTGTCGCCCTTTGGTGGGCTGTACCTGCGCATGACGGCTGGGAGACCCACCTTCTGAGCTATAAATCTGTCTGTGAAACGCGCTCGCTGCTGGAGATTGGACCTGCCGGAGAGGTCACCATGCTCTCCAGTGATCTTGACCACCTTGTCTTGCAGCGAAAACGCTTGCACCACAAACCACACGCCCGTTCACTTGTACTGATGATTGACAATCCAGACCTTGTGCCGGATCTTCTAGCTTCTCCGCCTGCATCTGGCTCATCAACCCCAACCTACTTCGTTCGCTCGATGTCATGACCACAACCACCACTTCTTCCTCCAGCACTTGGGAGTTTTATAACAACGAACATCCAGGCCGCAGCCTTTCTGAGGCTCTTGCAATGCCAGATCCGCCATGCTGGCGTTCCTTTGATGGCCCTGAGGATGCGCAATACAAAGTTCCAGAGCTGCCGCCGAACCAGCTGCGTCGCGGTGCGAGCTTCCGGCTGCCTCGTGATAAGCAAGGTCAGATCACACGGGAAGGTAAGCAGGTGCTGCTGGCGGTGAATGCAGCGATTCACCTGCGGCGCCCCCTGCTGGTGACGGGTCATCCCGGTGTCGGCAAGAGTAGCCTTGCTTATTCGATTGCCCATGAGCTCGGCCTAGGCAGAGTGCTCTGGTGGCCGATCACCCCCCGTAGCGAGCTCGAGCAGGGCCTCTACCGCTATGAAGCCCTTGATCGCCTGCGGGATTCCCAAGCCAAAACTGGCAGCGCTGAGGACTACATCACCCTGGGCCCCCTGGGTACAGCATTTCTGCCTTTAGCCCAGCCGAGGGTGCTTTTGATTGATGAAATCGATAAATCGGATCTGCAGCTACCCAATGAGCTGCTGCATCTGTTCGAGGAGGGCTCCTTCACCATCCCCCAGTTGCGCCGTGAGGCTCGCCAGCGGGCCAAGCGATCCACACAGATCACCAGCAAATCACACAATGATGAGCCGGCAGCGATTGAAACCGATGACGTGAACACACCTGCACGGATCCATGGTGGCAAGGTGCAATGCCGGTCTTTCCCAATCGTGGTGATGACTTCCAACGGCGAGCGTGATTTTCCAGCCGCTTTCTATCGCCGCTGCATCCGGGTCGTGATGCCCACACCAAAACAAGAATCGGCGCTGCATGATCTGATCGCAGCCCAGTTCGGGGAGGACTGGGCCAATGGCACCTGGCGAGATTCTCCCCTGCTATCCGATCTTATCCAAAACTTTCTCCCAAGCCAGGCCTCTACGGATGGGGGCCGACAGCGTGCGGTCGATCAGTTCCTGAATGCCGCCCATCTCCTGATGGGGGTCAAAGGCGGACCTTCGGGCTCGGACGCTGAGGCTCTTCGCGAGATCCTCTTCCAACACCTCTCGCCGGAACGCTGAATCGCTCTGCCAGATGCTCTCCTCACCCGATCCCGAACAACTTGTTGCCCTTGTGGGCTGGTATCAGGGCTTCAGCAAGGCGCAGGGAGAGCTGTCTGCCAATGGACTCGATGTGGCGGACTGGCTGTGGCTGACGGCTAAGTTGCATGACGTGCCCCTTCCATCCAGCACCATCAAATCTGATGGCGCGGCGTTTGGACGAACAAGCACGGCCTCGACTGACTCGTCACCAAGTAATCCTGATCAAAGTTCCGATTCTCACGAGTCTGCATCACAGACTCAAGAGAAAGAAAGCACCAAATCAAAGAATGATAACAAGCGTGCGAAAAAATCTTCAGTCATCGACAACAACGAGCCCAACCCAGTCTCAGAAACAAAAGCTGAAACCCTCGCCCGGTTGAGCGCCGCCGCGCTGCCCAATCAGCTGGATGTGGATGAAAGCCTCCAGAGCTACAGCGACTGGCTGGTCGCCTTCGGCGGCCAGCCATTGCGGTTGCGGATACCGCCAGTTTTCCCCAGCGCCTTGGCGCTTCTGAAGCCGCTGAAACCCTTGCTGCATCAGCGCGTTAGCCATCATCACCAACATCTTGATGAGGAGCTCAGCGCCGAACGCAGCGCCGATATGGGGATCGTCTGGCCGATGTTTCGACCAGGGCGCGAGCCTGGCCTGCAGGTGCGGCTGGTGCTTGACGGCGGTGTGTCGATGGCTGTCTGGAAACCCCTGGCTGAAGAGCTGCAGCAGGTGCTGGCCAGTAGTCAGGCCCTAGCCCAGGTAAAGATAGAATTTCTGCAGCTCGCGAACCTTGCTGCAGCTATCGAGCGAGAGAGACGCCTGCAGCCCATCGCTGACGGGCAAGTAATTACGCTGTTGATCAGTGATACCGCCGGCCTTCATTGGTGGGATCGCTCTATCCAGCCCTGGCTGGAGGCGGTGGGGCATCGTCAGCCGATGGCCGTGGTCCATATCCTCCCCTACCGCTACCGCAAGGCAACGGCGCTTTGCCTGGGCATGGCTGTGTCCTTGTATAACCAGCGCATGTTGGCCGCCAATGCCGCCTACGAAGCAGTGGAAGTGCGGTGGCGCGATCCATGGGCTGAAGAAAAGGGAGTGCCCCCGCCCAAAGAACCACCGAAGGGTGTGGTGGTTCCGGTAATCAGTTTGGATCGCCGTGAGGCTGGCCCCTGGGCCGCGATGATGATGGGTGACCATCAGGCTCGCTGTCCCGGCGTGGTTCTGGTAGAAGTCGCCAGCCATGGTGCTGATCCGGGCAAGTTGCCACTAGCGCCATTGCCGCAGGAGCTCCTGAAGGGATTCCAGCAGTTGGCCAGTCCAGAGGCCATGAAGTTGATGCAATGGATGGCAGCTTCGCCGGCACCACTCACTTTGGGGGTGTTGCGGCTGTTGCAGGGGGCGTTGCGGCAACAGGACAATAGTGCTCAGCCACTTGCGGAGGTTCTGGTCAGCGGGTTGCTTGTGCGGTTGCCTGGTCAGTATGAAGTTGCATTAGAGAAGATGCAGTTTCAGATCATTCCTGAGCTTCGGGCCGTGCTGCGAAAGAACCTCGATCCGGCAGCGCGACAGACCGTTCTACATCTCGTGACTGATGTACTTGAACGACACTGGAATCGAAAGGGAATAGGCCCAAGCTTTGAGGCTCTGGTCACCGATCCGAGTGTGCAGCATCCACCAGAGGCCGAGGGCTTGTTACATGTTGCCAATTTGACTGCCGACATGCTTGATGAATTGCCTGGTATGCATCTTCGCGAGATCGCGGAAAGGTTGCGAACCAGCCAACAAGGACAAGTAGTGAATTCGAGAAGATCATCAGATGATCGTCTTCAACTTCTTTCTGAAGCTGATCTGGATAGGCTGATCGACGATCTGCTTCGAGATGGAACCACCGAGCTAATCCTTCTGGGACCCGAGTTTCAGATACCCACTTCTGCTGACGAGTGGCCTGAATCCTTGCGACATAGTCCAGTTATTTATCAGCTTAATGATGCAGTGCCAGAACTGGCTAGACGCCTTGCTCGGCTCACGCAGCTCACCTCACTCGACCTGAGGTGCAACAAGATCGGTGCTGCGGGAACAGCTTTCCTAAAAGCCCTCACCCAACTTACGACCCTTAACCTGTTTGGCAACATGATTGGTGATGAGGGAGCGGAGATTCTGGCGTCTCTCACCCAGCTCACGTTTCTTGACCTGAGCTGGAACCAAATTGGCTCGAAGGGCGCCGCCTCACTAGCAGCCCTCAGTAAGCTCACATCCCTAAGACTTCGAGCTAATCAAATCGATCATGCGGGTGCTACCGCCCTAGCAACATGTACGAAGCTTGTTTCTCTCGATTTAGGTTTTAACAAGATCGACGACAAGGGAGTGTTTTCCCTTGTAAAACTTAATCAGCTCAGGACTCTTGATCTTGATGGAAACGAGATTACAAGTAATGGTGCAGCTTCTTTGGCAACCCTAACTAAGCTATCTTCTCTCAATCTTGAGCACAACGAGATCGGTGCTGCGGGAGCGGCGTTCCTAGCTGCCCTCGACCAGCTAAATTACCTCAACTTGGGACACAACAGGATCGGTAACCAAGGGATGGAAGCCCTGTCTTCCCTTACCCAGTTGAAGTTCATGAATATGTCGTCCAATGGAATTACTGATGCAGGGTTGATAAAGGTAAGACAGATGTCGCATCTCATCGTTTTTGATTTGAGTTTTAATCTGATCGGGGCATCTGGGGCAGCGGCTTTATCATGCCTCACGCAGCTCTCCGAGCTCAATCTGTCGTATAACGGAATCGACGATGCTGGAGCAATATCTCTTGCAGGTTTGGCTAATCTTACATCGCTTAATCTGAGAAGTAACAAGATTGATGATTCAGGAGTAATTGCTCTTAGAGCCCTTGATAAGCTCAGCTTTCTTGACCTATCTCAAAACTTTTTCGGGGAGATAGGTGTAGAGGCTCTAGGGGCTTTAATGCAATTGAAGTGTCTCAGGTTGGTGGATAATCGGATTGGAGACTCTGGCGTGGTTGCTTTGTCTTGCCTAGTCAATCTTACTTCCTTGAATCTCAATATGAATAACATAACTGAGGTGGGAGTAGCTTCCCTGGCCTCCCTGAGACAGCTCAAGTCCCTGGATTTAGGCGACAATGATATCGGTGATAAAGGTGCGGCAGCGCTATTTCCACTTTATCAGCTTACATCTCTCAATCTCGAAGGTAATCAAATTAGTGCTGAAGGAGTTGCAGCCTTGGCATTGGGATCGCATAAGTATCTCACTTCTCTCAATCTGAGTGGCAATAGCGTCGGCGATGCAGGAGCTGAAATCTTGTCGGTTTTCACTAATCTTAAATCTTTGAACCTTTCGTATAATCGGATTGGCGATGCAGGAGCAGTTTGCCTAGCGGTTCTTGCCAATCTCACAACGCTCAACTTAGAGGAAAATCACATAAGTGATATTGGGGCGACAGCTTTCGCAGCATTAGAAAATCTCACTACTCTTGATCTTGAGAGGAATGACATCTCCGACGTCTCACCATTTGCATCGTTAGATAGACTGATTTTCTTAAATCTTAAAGACACTAAAGTAAGCAGCCTTTTACCCATCAAATCTCTGCTTGAATCAGGACTAGATGTTGTGATAGAGAAGCTTTGTGCAGAAGATATAAATGTGTACGGTTGTCCCCTGGTTCATCCGCCTCCGGAAATCGTTCTCCAAGGCCGGCAAGCCGTTCTCAATTACCTGCGCGAAATAGAAGTGCAGGGAGAAGACCATCTCTATGAAGCCAAGGTGCTGATTTTGGGCGATGGAGGTGCGGGCAAAACCAGCCTGCTGCGCCGGCTATACCAAACCGATTTACCCCTGCCGGCAGAAGAGGAATCCACTAAAGGCATCGACATCCATCGCCATACCTTTACCAATGCCGCAGAGCGGCCCTTTCATCTCAACGTATGGGATTTTGGTGGCCAACAGATCTATCACGCCACCCACCGGTTCTTCCTCACCAAGCGATCTCTCTACATCCTGGTGGACGACACGCGCAACAACAGCCAAGCGGTGCAGGACGTCGGCTTCAAGTATTGGCTGGAGCTGATTGAAGCGTTCAGCGAGGGCAGCCCGGTGCTGATTTTCCAGAACGAGAAGGCGGGTTCCAGTAAAATCATTGATACAGCCGGAATTAAAGGGCGCTTCCCCAATGTCAAGGATGTGTACTGTGGCGACCTCGACCATGCCGACGCAGCTGAAAAGTTGGCCGAGGCAATTCGCTTTCATGTTCAGCAGTTGCCTCATGTGGGCGAGGCGGTGCCAGCTCGCTGGTTGGCTATCCGTGCTGAATTAGACGAGAGAAAACAGCAGGTCCCCTACATCAGCCAAGAAGACTATTTTCAAATCTATGGGCGCTATCTGGAGTTTGATGAAGCGAAAGCGCTTCAGCTAAGCCGCTATCTTCACGACTTAGGTGTTTTCCTCCATTTCCAGGACGATCCCCTCCTAGCTCGCCTTGTCATCCTTAAGAACGACTGGGCCACGGAAGCTGTCTTCAATGTGCTTAATGACGAGCCCACAAAAGCCCGTTCTGGCTACTTCACTAGAGCCGATTGCCAGCGAATCTGGGCGCACTCCACCTATAGAGGCCTGCATCCCGAACTTCTGGCCCTGATGGAGAAATTTGAGCTCTGCCACAAGTTCGCCGATCAACCAATTGAAACCTGGCTAGCGCCCCAGCTCCTCTCCCCCTACACTCCCGAGGCAGTGCAGGACTGGCCCCAGCCGGATGATCTGGTATTGACCTACCAGTACGACTTCCTTCCCAAAGGTTTGATCTGTAGCCTGATTTGTCGCATGAATCGTTTCGTGCGCCATCCGGATCGCTCCTGGCGCAGTGGGGCCTTTTTCGAGCACGGACAGAGCGAATTGCTCGCCCGGATCGCCTCACCAGTCGGCCCGGAGATTGAACTACGTGCCCGCGGCGGGGAACGCAAAGACCTGCTGAATGTAATCTCCAGCGATCTGGATGCTCTCAATGACAGCTTTGTAGGACTGAGGGATAAGGTGCGCAAACTTGTGCCTTGCCTCTGTAATACATGCCGTCTATCCACCAACCCAGAACGCTATGAAGAAGGCCGACTCCAGAAGCGCAAGCAGGATGGCAGGCTGACGGTTGAATGCCCAGAGAGCTATGAGGATGTTAGGGTTCTGGAACTGCTGGATGGTCTCAAGTTTGATGCATTGCCGGCTTGGGCCAATCCCGACAGAATGGTGCGCCCCAGAACGATCAAGATCTTACTCGCCTCCACTTCCGATCTGAAGGAAGATCGCGAGGCCTTCGATCTCTACTTCCGCCAGGCGAATGACCGCCTGCTTAAACAGGGAATCTATCTGGAGATTCTGCGTTGGGAAACCTTTCTCGATGCTATGAGTGAAACCCGCCTCCAGGACGAATACAATGAAGCAGTTCGGAACAGTGATATTTTTGTAAGCCTCTTCAAGACGAAGACGGGCAAATACACAGCGGAAGAGTTTGATATTGCACACACGGCCTTTAGGGATTCAGGTAAGCCAAGGATTTACACTTATTTCATGCAAGCCAATATCCCCATGGACAAGCGGCTGCAAAAAGACCTCAACTCACGCTGGGAGTTTGAAGAAAAGTTGACCAAACTCGGCCACTACCCTACGTACTACACAAGCATCGAGGATCTGAAGCTTCAGTTCCAGCAACAGCTCGACAAATTGATTGAGGCAGGCCAGATCTAGAGGAGTCAAGAAGAGAGAGATCGGCCATCGCCCCTCGTCTCACGGCACCAGGTTCACCAGCTTGCCGGGCACCACGATCACCCGGCTCGGCGCCTTGCCCTCCAGCCAGCGGAGGGCCACCTCGCTCTCGAGGGCGAGCTTTTCGAGGGTGGCCTTGTCGGCGTCGGCAGGCACCTCGAGATTGCCGCGCACTTTGCCTTTGATTTGAATCACCAGCGGGATCGTGTCCCGCACCAGGGCCGCGGGATCGGCCACCGGCCACCGCTGACGATGAACACTGCCCGTGCCCCCGAGCTTCTGCCACAGCTCCTCGGCCAGATGGGGAGCAAAGGGAGCCAGCAGGATGAGCAGGCTGGCCAGGGCCTCATTGGCCACAGGAACGCCGGCCGCCTCCAGGTGGTCGCCCATGGCATTGCTGAGTTTCATCAGCTCGGAAACGGCGGTGTTGAACTGGTAGTCGCCGATGAGGTCTTCGCTGATCGCGGTGATGGCGGTGTGCACCGCCCGGCGTAGCTCCCGCTCAGCGGGAGAACAATCCGCCGCCGTGGGGAACCTCAGGAGCCCCGCCGCCCCCGGCTGGGTTGAGCCCGATGCCCGCCGATCCAAACCCTCCTGCACCGCCAGAGCCCGCCCATCGGCAAGGCTGAGTTCCCGCGCCAAGGCCCCCTCCACCAACCGCCAGATCCGCTGCAGGAAGCGAAACTGCCCCTCCACATCGGCGTCATCCCATTCGAGATCCTTCTCCGGCGGCGCCTTGAACAGGATGAACATGCGCGCCGTGTCGGCGCCGTAGCGGTCGATCACCGCAGCGGGGTCAACGCCGTTGTATTTGGACTTCGACATCTTCTCGAAGAACACCTCCAGCACCTCGCCGCTGTTGGGGTCGCGGGGATCGGTGGGATCGGCTACATCGGCCGGTCCAATGTATTTGCCGCTATGGGGATTCTTATACGTGATGCCCTGCACCATCCCCTGGGTGAGCAGGCGGGTGAACGGTTCATCGAAGCCGAGCAGGCCCCGATCCCGCAGCACCTTGGTGAAGAAGCGCGAGTAAAGCAGGTGCAGGATCGCGTGCTCGATGCCGCCCACGTACTGATCCACCGGCAGCCAGCGGTCAACCTTGGAGCGCTCAAACGGCAGGGCGGTGTTGTGGGGATCGCTGTAGCGCAGGTAGTACCAGCTGGAACACATGAAGGTGTCCATGGTGTCGGTCTCGCGCCGGGCCGGCTTGCCGCAGCAGGGGCAGGCCACGTTCACCCAATCCTCCAGCTGGGCCAGGGGGGAAGCTCCTTTGCCGCTGAAGGCCACCTGGCGGGGCAGCTCCACCGGCAGCTGCTCGGTGGGCACCGGCACCACGCCGCAGCTGGCGCAGTGGATCACCGGAATCGGGCAGCCCCAATAGCGCTGGCGGGAGATCAGCCAATCGCGCAGGCGGTATTGAACCTTGCCCCGACCCCAGCCCTCGCTCTCGGCGGCAGCGGTGATCGCCGCTTTCGCGCTGGGGCTGGTCTGGCCATCGAAGCGGCCGGAGTGGATCAGCAGGCCGGGCTCGGTCCAGGCGCCGCCCTCAAAGGCGTGCTCATCGCTGCCCTCCGGGATGATCACCTGGCGCACCGGTAGCTCGTAGCGGCGGGCGAACAGGAAATCGCGCTGGTCGTGGGCGGGCACGCCCATCACGGCGCCGGTGCCGTATTCCGCCAGCACGTAGTCGGCGATCCAGAGGGGCACCAGCTCGCCATTGGCTGGGTTGCGCACCCGGGCGCCGATCGGCACGCCCCGTTTCGGGCCGTCCTCGGCGGTGCGCTCCTGGTCGCTCTGACGACTCACCAGATCACAGAAGGCCTCCACGGCGATGGCCTGGTCGGGCGTGGTGAGGCGGGCCACCAGTGGGTGCTCCGGTGCCAGCACCACATAACTCACGCCGAAAATCGTGTCGGGCCGGGTGGTGAACACGGTGATCGCCTCGCCGCTGGGCTGCCCTTCGCCATCCACCAGGGCGAAATCAAGCTCGGCGCCGCTGGAGCGGCCGATCCAGTTGGCCTGCATCGTGCGCACCCGCTCCGGCCAGCCCTCCAGCTTCGGGAGGTCATCGAGCAGCTGGTCGGCGTAGGCGGTGATCTTCAGGAACCACTGCCGCAGCTGCCGCTTCTCCACGAGGGCGCCGGAACGCCAGGAGCGTCCCTCCCCATCCACCTGCTCGTTGGCCAGCACCGTCTGGTCCACCGGATCCCAGTTCACCGTGGCTTCGCGCCGGTAGGCGAGCCCCGCCTCCAGGAACTGGAGGAACAGCCACTGGGTCCAGCGGTAGTAATCGCTGTGGCAGGTGGTCACTTCCCGGTCCCAGTCGATCGAGAGACCGAGCTGGCGCAGCTGCTCACGCATCGAGGCGATGTTGCGGTCGGTCCAATCCCCGGGTTCGACGCCCCGCTCGATGGCAGCGTTCTCCGCCGGCAGGCCGAAGGCATCCCAGCCCATCGGGTGGAGCACCCGGTGGCCGCGCATCCGCGCTGTGCGGGCGATCACGTCCGTGATCACGTAGTTGCGCACATGGCCCATGTGCAGGTTCCCCGACGGATAGGGGAACATCGAGAGGGCATAGAAGCTGGTGCCATCCGTTTCCGCCGGCGTGTGGTCGAGGCCCTGCTCGGCCCAGGCCTGCTGCCAGCGGCGTTCAATCTGCTCGGGCCGGTACCGGCTCGCTTCAGTCACGGAGGGATGTAAACGGTCTGGCCCCGATCGTGCCACAGGGGATCAGCTGAGCATGCGCAGCAGCACGACCTTGGTGCGGTTCACCATCAGCAGGGGCAGATCCAGGTCCTGCTGGATGGCCAGGAAATCGTGGTCCAGCCAGCGGATGGTGCCCTGCAGGCTCTGGCCACCCTCGAGCTCGATGTGCACCGGGGAGCTGTGGCGGATCAGGTCCTGCAGGTGGCGCACGCTTGGGGAGGAGGTGTCGAGCCTGGGCCCACGGTGTTCGAAGAAGCTCTGCATAGGATCGGTTCGTCGGACGGTGGGATGGATCGGTGCTCCAATTCAGCAAGTATCAGGGGCTCGGTAATGATTTCCTGCTTCTGGATGGCCGCGATTTGGAGGATGGCGATGCGGCCTTTGGGCTGGATCCGGAGGCGGTGCGTCGCCTCTGCGACCGGCGCTTTGGCGTTGGTGGCGATGGCGTGATCCTGGCACTGCCGCCCCGCCAGGGGGGGGAGCTGCGGATGCGGATCTTCAATGCCGATGGCAGCGAACCGGAGATGTGCGGCAACGGCATCCGCTGCCTGGCGCGCTTCCTGGCCGACAGCGATGGCGATGAACCCGGCCGCATCTGGCAGGTGGAGACGCTGGCGGGTCGGATCGTGCCGGAACTTCGTGCTGACGGCACCATTCGCGTCGACATGGGACCGCCCTTTCTCGAGCCGGCGGCGGTGCCCACCACCCTGCCCCTGGGACCGGCCGGCCTGCCCCAGGGAGAGCTGGAGGTGGAAGGTCACACCTTCACGGTGGCGGCCGCCGGCATGGGCAATCCCCATGTGGTGATTCCCGTGGAGGATGTGGAAGCCGTTCAGCTGGAGCGTTTCGGTGCGGCCCTTGAACGCCATCCCGCCTTCCCGGCTCGCACCAATGTGCATTTTGTGCAGGTGCTCAGCCCCGAGCATCTGGTGATGCGGGTCTGGGAGCGCGGCGCTGGCCCCACCCTGGCCTGTGGAACCGGCGCCTGCGCCACCCTGGTGGCCTGCCATCGCCTGGGTCTGTGCCAGTGCCGTGCCCGCCTGGATCTGCCGGGGGGACCGCTGTGGATCGAATGGGCTGGCGATGGGGCCCCGGTGATCATGAGCGGCCCCGCCGAGGCGGTGTTCGATGGCGTGGTGGTGCCTGGCCTGCTGGGCGAGCCGGCGGTTGTCGGCCAGCCGCCTGCGGCGAAGAGCGTTGCTTCGGCCACCCCTCTGACGCGCGCTCCCGCCGAAGCTGCCACCGAAGGCTCCCCACTTGCGCCTGCCCTGCCGGCGATCGATTGCGCCACCGCCTGCGGGAATGGCTGCCTGCGGCCAGAGGCCTGCAGCAGCGCCGAGGCCCGCGCCCGGGTGGCGGCCCTGCTGGCGGGGCGCTCTCTCGACGAATTGGTGGCCCTCGCCACGGCCACCGCGGAACGGCGCAGCTTGGAAGGTCCTCGCCCCGATGATGCCGCCTGAATCCCCGCAGGATCTTTCCGGCTATCTCGATGCCTGCGCCACCAGCCCCCCCACGGAGGGGGTGATCAGGGTGATGGCAGCGGCCCAACGCTCCGCCTGGGCCAATCCTTCCAGCCTCCACGGCTTCGGCCTGCGGGCCTCCGAACTCCTTGAACGCAGCCGTGGGCGTCTGGCCGAATTGCTGGGAGCGAGCCAGCACGATCTGATTTTCTGCTCCGGTGCGAGTGAGGCGATTCACCTGGCGCTGCTGGGGCAGGCGGGGATGGTTCCCCCCGGGCGGCTGGTGATCTCGCCGGTGGAGCATCCCGCCACCATCGCAGCGGCCGAAACGCTGCGGCGGCAGGGCTGGGAGGTGGCGAGGCTGCCGGTGGATCACCGCGGCGTGATCGACCTGGTGGCTCTCCATGAGCTTCTGGAGCCCCCTACACGCCTGGTGTCGCTGATCTGGGGCCAAAGCGAGGTGGGCACGCTTCAGCCCCTGGAGTCGGTGAGTCGCCTGTGCCGGAGTGCCGGCATCCCCCTGCATGTCGATGCGGTGCAGGTGGTGGGTCACCGGCTGGTGGACGCCGACGCCCTCGGCGTGGATCTGCTCAGCTGCACGGCCCACAAGTTGGGGGGACCCCGGGGGATTGGCCTGCTGCTGCGTCGTCGCGGCGTTGGGCTGCTCCCCCAGATCGGCGGCGCTCAGGAAGGCGGGCTGCGGGGAGGCACCGAGGCGGTCGTCCTGGCTGCGGGTTTCGTTCAGGCCCTGGAGGAGGCCCACGAACGTTTGCGCAGCCTCGGTGGGCTGGATCCGTTGGCGGCCCTCCGCGACCCCCTGCTCGCACGCCTCCTGGAACTGCCCGGCGTGAGCCTCAGCGGTCCCGCCCCCGAGGAGCGGGAAGGCCGACTGCCCCATCACAGCCGACTGCCCCATCACATCAGCCTGGTGGTGACCAGTGCGACGGGGGTGCCGCTGCCCGGCCGAGAGCTGGTGCGGGGGCTCTGGCGTCAGGGACTGGCGGTGAGCAGCGGCTCGGCCTGCAGCGCCATCGCCTCCCCGGCCTCCCGGCGTGGTGGCAGCGCGGTGCTGCGGGCGCTGGGGTACCCCGAATCCCATTGCGCCAGTGGCCTGAGGATCAGCCTCGGGCCCTGGCTCAGTGCCGCCGATCTCGAGCGGGTGCCCGTGGCCCTGGATCAGGCCCGGCGAGACCTGGAGCAGGCCCGGCGGGACCTGGAGACGTCAGCCCCGGGCCATTAAGGTCCAGGCTCCTGCGAGGCTCGGCCGATGCTTCCCCCCGACCTTCGAACGGCCGAGGCCGAGGCCTTCGCCTCCCTTCGCTCGGCCCTGGCGGGCGATCCCCGCGGCCGCTGGACCATGGAGCTGCGCTTTGAGGGGCTGCGGCTGCTGCCGGTGGTGCTGCGGCTGGCCGAGGAGCTGGCAACCGGCGCCGCACCGATCCGGCTCCTGTTCCCGGATGCCGGCGCCGCTGCCCTGGCCCGCCGCGATGGGCCGGAGCTGGCGGAGCGCATCGCCACCTTCAGCGACCATCTGCGGCAGAGCAGCTCTGCCTTGCCGATCGAAGCTGGCGGTGGCTTGAATGCGCCGGAACCTGGGGGCAGCGGCGCTGAGGTGCTCATCCTGGTGGGCGCCAGCCAGGCCGATTACGGGACCGTGGAGAGCGTCTGCCAGGCCCACGTGGGCCGGGTGGTGCTGGTGAATCCGGGCCTTGAGGATGGCGCCGTGGGCATCGGCAGCGTTGGCCGGGAACGGCGGCGGGGGTTTCTGGCCCAGTGGGAGGCGGCCTACGCCCTGATCCCCCTGTCCGGCTCCGCCCTGCGCCGTGCCCATCCCCACGACTGGGAGCTCTACCGCCTGGATCCCGATGGCTACCGCTTTGCGGCCAGCTTCGACCATCGACCCGATGGAGAGGAACGGGATGGGGCCCTGCAGGGTGATGGATCCGGTGGCATTGCGATGACCCTGCGCTCGGTGGATCGTCTGCTGGACGGATTGCAGCGTTGAGGATCAGCTGCGGCCCCTCGTGCCCTCAGGGCTTGCCCTGCAACCCCTGAGGGCTGGTCTGCTCCAGATGATCTGCTTACACTTCGCGAGCTTTCCGGTTGCCATGACCCGCTCCTCCAAACCCGGCCGTTCCTTCAATCTCCTGGATGGGGCTGCTGCTGCCGCCGTGGTGCTGGCAGCGGCTGGGGTGGTGTGGAGTCCGAAGCTGAGTGGGGCCGTGGCCAAGGCCACCGGTGCCCTCAGACCCGTGATCGTGACGGTGGATGTGCGGGGCGTGCCCAGCGCCGATCCCGCCGCCCTGCTGAAGGGCGCCGAAGCCGAGGGCAAGGTGGCGATCGTGATCCGCAACCAGCCCCATGGCAGCGTGAAGGTGCGGAAGATCGTGCCCCTGGAGCGCCGTCTCACGATCCTCACGCCGGATGGAAAGCTCGTTTCCACTCCCGATCCAAACCAGAAGACCTTCGGCACCTTCGATGGACGCTTTGTGCTGGAGGGTGAGGGAAGGCGCTCCGCCGGTGGTGTTGTCTTCGGTAACCAGAGCATCAAGATCGGTGCCCCCGTGGAGCTGGAGGGCAGCAACTACCGCTTCAACGGCACCGTGACCGACCTCCGCCTGGAAGGCAACTGAGCATGATCAATCCTTCGTCTTTGTCGGAACCAATGAGCCTGCTCTCTGTTCAGGGCATGGCTCGGCCGCGTGGTGCTCGCAGGAGCCTCCGGTTCTTCGGAAGCCTCGCCTGCCTGGGCGTGCTGCTGCCCGCCGGCAGCGGAGCGGCCCTGGCTCAGGCTTACAGCCCCGCCATTCCGGCACGGGTCCGGGGGCTACCTCCCCGCCTGGCTGCCCTACCTCCGCTGCCACCAGCTTTAGCGAATCCCGTTCTGCAGGCCGAGATCAGCTGCCCAGCGCTCCAACAGAGGGTGGCGGCTGTGATCGGTGCAGAGGCCGAGGTGTGGAGCGTGAGTGTGGCGGATGCACGTGGGCGCCTGCTGGCCGATATCAACGGCACCCGTTCGCGTACGCCTGCCTCGAACCAGAAGCTGATCAGCACGGCGTTCGCCCTCGACCGCCTCGGACCGGATTTCCGCCTGGCCACCCGGCTGTGGCGTCTTCCCGATGGCCGCTTCCGGCTTATGGGGCAGGGTGATCCCGACCTCGCCCTTCCCCAGCTGCAGCGCTTTGTTCGGATGACCGCCCTCAGCAGCGGCGCCTCCGCCACCAATCCGGTGAGGTTGGAGCTTGCCGAAGAAGACGCCGGCGTCTGGTGGCCCCAGGGTTGGAACTGGGGTGACCGCGGCATGGCTTACGGCGCTCCGGTAACCCGTTTGGCGGTCACCAGCAACACGATTGATGACGCCGTGATGAATCCACCGGCCCGGCTGCGGTCCCTCCTGGATCGCACCGTCGCCAACCAGGCACCCGGAGCGATCACCTTGAATGTGATCTCGGCCCGGGAGCCGCTTCCCCCGAATGCCGTTCTGGTGCATGAAGAGCCCTCCACCTCCATGAATGGGCTCCTCAGTCTGGCCAATACCGAGAGCCACAATTTCACCGCCGAGGTATTGCTGCGCTCCGCTGCTGGCACCTGGAATGAGCAGGAAGCCGCCCGGCGGGCCACCGCCTGGCTCCAGAGCCAGGGCCTACCCCTCCAGGGCGTTCGTGTGTCCGACGGCAGCGGCCTTGATCGCTCCGACCGGGTGACCAGTCGTTTCCTCACCGCCCTGCTGCTGCGGATGGATCAGCATCCCTATGCCCGCTTTTACATGGGATCGATGGCTGTCGCTGGCCAGCGCGGCACCTTGCGCCATTTGTTCAGCGGCACCTCCCTCGATGGAATGCTCTACGGCAAAACCGGAACCCTGACCGGTGTTCGGGCGATCAGTGGCATCCTGCAGACCAGCGATGGGCCCCGCTTCGTGAGTGCGATCTCCAATGGCGGGACAACGCCGAATCGCACGATCGGCAGAGTGATGGCACAGGTGCAGAACGTGTCCCTCTGCGCCAGCAGCACCGCCTCGGCCGATCTCCGCACTCGCTAGGTATGAGGGCAGCCTGGTGGCGCCAGGATCAGCTCTATCGGAGCTGCGTCGGGATCTTCGAACCCTTGCAGGGATCCGTGGGCTGTTCGTTCCGAGGCCCTGGCGGGTTGGCTTCCCGCCAGGGACGCGTGATAGCCACTGCCGGTTGACTCAGCTGGCCAGGCCCCGCGAGGCGGCCCGGCGTAGACGGCCGGCGGCCCGGCGGGCGCGGTTCAGGGGTTCCTCCTGGTCGGCCGGAACGAGATCGGCGGAGCGGTTCGCCGGCTTGGTGTCGACCGTCTGGAGCCGGACCAGCTCCCGCCTTCCACCCAACACCACCTGGCTGAGTTCCTTGAGCCGACCTTCCAGTTCCCCCAGCACTTGCTCTGCGTAGTGGTTGGCTCCCTCCTGAACCGTGGTGGCCTCATGACGGGCCCGGGCGATCAGGGTTTCGCATTGCTGCTGGGTCTGCTGCCGGAACTGGAGGGCATCGTTGTGGAGCCGTTCCGCCTCGGCCTGGCTGTCGCGCTGGATGCGGTTGCTTTCCTGGCGGACGGCTTCCAGTTCGGCCATCGCCTGCTGCCTGCTGCGTTCATGCTGTTCGAGCAGCTGGCGATTCCGTTCGGCGGCTTCCTGGTCGAGGTGCTGACGTCGTGCCTGGGCTTCCTGTTCCAGCTGCTGGCGTCGGACGGCGAATTGTTGCTCCATCTGGGCCATGCGGGTTTGCAGGTCCTGTTCCGCCAGGGCGGCCTGCTGCCGGCCGGCGAGGATCAACTGCTCCCCCTGCTGGCGGGCCTGCTCGCGCAGTTCGGTGCCCTGCCGCTCCGCTTCCTGCCGCACGGAGGCGGAGGCGATCAGGCCCTCCCGTTCCCGTCGGGCCTGGGTCAGGATCTCCTCTGCCTGCTGGCGGGCCTTCTCGATAAAGCTGTCCCGCTGACTCAGCAGATCCTCAGCCTGGGCGATCTGCACGGGTAGGGCAGCACGGAGGGCGTCCATCGTTTCGATGGCGTCCTGCTCGTTGACCAGGCGCCCGCCGCTGAACGGGATGCGGCTGCCTTCGAGAACGATGTCCTCAAGCTGGTCCAGCTGGTCGAGAACGGTGATGCGCGCCTCGCTCATGTCATCCGGGAGGTGATGGCCGATTAAAGAGCCTCCGCAGGTCCTGCGCCACTCCCTCCGGGACCATGTGACTCACATCGCCACCAAATCGCGCCACCTCCTTGACCACCGAGCTGCTCAGGAAGCTGTGGTTCACGCCGGTGGCGAGAAACAGGGTCTCCAGGTCCGGATCGAGGCTCTTATTGGTGTGGGCGATCTGGAGCTCGAACTCGAAATCGCTCAGGGCCCGCAGGCCGCGCAGGATCACGCTGGCGCCGCAGGTGCGGGCGTAGTCCACGGTGAGCCCATCGAAACTGCCCACCTCCACTCCCTTCAGGTGGGCCGTGGCCGCGCTGATCTGCTCGAGGCGCTGCTCCAGCGGAAAGGCGGGCTGCTTGAGAGGGTTTTGGAGCACCGCCACCCGCAGGCCGTCGAAGAGCCGGCTGGCCCGCTCGATCAGGTCGAGGTGGCCCAGGGTGAGGGGATCGAAGCTGCCGGGATACAGAGCTCGCATGGCCAGGGCGGGCGGGGTCATCTCCCTAGAGTCGCTCCAGGACCGCACCGCACGAATCATGACCGACGTCAGCCTCGACGCCGCCGCCAAGAAGACCCTGCTTCGGAAGATTCCCCACGGCCTGTTCATTTGCGGCGTGGCCGAGGCTGAGGAGGTGAACGGCTTCACCGCCAGCTGGGTCACCCAGGGGTCGTTTGAGCCCCCTCTGGTGGTGATGGCGGTGCGGGCCGATTCCACCAGCAACGGCATGATCCGCCGCACCGGCCGCTTCTCTCTCAATGTGCTGCGCGCCGACCAGAAAGACCTGGCGGCGGTGTTCTTCAAGCCCCAGGCGGCGGTGGGGGGGCGCTTCGATGCCGCTCCTTTCCGCCTCGGCCCCCTGGGCCTGCCGATTCTGGAGGACGGTTTGGGCGGGGTGGAATGCGAGCTCGTCGGCACGGTCGACCATGGCGACCACACCGTGTTCGTGGGGGAGGTGAAGAGCGCCACCCTGCTACGGGAAGGCGATGCCCTGGAGCTGGCGGGCACCGGCTGGCAGTACGGCGGTTGAGGGGTCAAGCCCCTGTTAGCGCTCCGTCGTGACTGCTCGCACCGAACTCCCGCCTGAGCTGTCGGGTACCGATCCGTTTCTCGCCAGCGGCGGCCAGGCGTTGCAGGCGTCCGCAGGGGGGGGGCGCAGCTCCAAGAGCCTGGAGGAGCCAGCCAGTCCAGCTGAGCTGGAAGCGCCAGCCAACTCACCTGTGCCGGAATCGCCAGCCAACAACGATCCCCTTGAAGCGGTAGGGCCTTTCCCGGAGCCGTGCCCCCCTTTCAGCCCCGACATCACCACAGCTCCATCCCTGGCATCGGCCTCCGGCCCTCCGGTCCTGATCCAGCAGCCGGCCAAGCTCAAGGCACGCCTGAAGGAGGTGCCTTCCGAACCCGGCTGCTATCTGCTGCGTGATGGAGAGGACAGGATTCTCTACATCGGCAAGGCCAAGCTGCTGCGCAACCGGGTGCGCAGCTATTTCCAGAGCGGTGGCGGCCACGCCCATAGCCCTCGGATCGCCCTGATGGTGCGCCAGGTGTGCGAGATCGAGTTCATCGTGACCGACAGCGAAGCCGAGGCGCTGGCGCTGGAATCGAACCTGATCAAGCACCACCAGCCCCACTTCAATGTGCTGCTGAAGGACGATAAGAAATACCCCTATCTCTGTATCACCTGGAGCGAGGCCTACCCGCGCATCTTCATCACCCGCCGCCGCCGCTTCCGTTCACCCCTCGATCGCTTCTACGGGCCCTACGTGGATGTAGGCCTGCTGCGCCGCACCCTGGCGATGGTGAAGCGGGTGTTTCCCCTGCGGCAGCGTCCCCTGCCTCTTCACCGCGACCGCACCTGCCTCAACTACGACATCGGCCGCTGCCCCGGCGTCTGCCAGGAAAAGATCAGTTCCGAGGCATACCACCAGGGCCTGCGCAAGGTGGCGATGGTGTTTCAGGGCCGCAACGACGAGCTGCTGGAGCTGCTGCGGGCCCAGATGGAGCGCTACGCCGAGCGGCTGGATTTCGAGGCGGCTGCCCGGGTACGCGACCAGCTGCAGGGCCTCGATGCCCTCACCGCCGATCAGAAGATGAGCCTCGGCGACAGTTCGGTAAGCCGCGACGTGGTGGCCCTGGTCAGCGATGGGCGGGTGGCGGCGGTCCAGCTGTTCCAGATGCGGGCCGGCAAATTGGTGGGCCGGCTCGGATTCACCGCCGACGCGGTGGGCGCCGATGGCAGCGCCCTCGATCCCGGCCGCATCCTGCAGCGGGTTGTCGAGGAGCACTACAGCCAGGTGGAGCCGGTGGAGATTCCGCCGGAGCTGCTGCTCCAGCACCGCCTGCCCCAGCAGGAGCTGATCGGCGAGTGGCTCCAGGAGAGGCGTGGTCGCAGGATGCAGCTGGCGGTGCCCCAACGCCAGCAGAAGGCCGAGCTGATCGAACTGGTGGAACGCAACGCCGCCTACGAACTGCAGCGGGCCCAGCGCGGCGCCGAACAGCAGCATCTCGCCACCGAGGACCTTGCCCAGCTGCTTGAGCTGGCGGTGCCACCCCGGCGGATCGAAGGGTTCGACATCAGCCACATCCAGGGCAGCGATGCGGTGGCTTCCCAGGTGGTGTTCGTTGATGGCCTGCCGGCCAAGCAGCACTACCGCCGCTACCGCATTCAGAGCAGCTCGATCCGGGCCGGCCACTCCGACGACTTCATGGCGATGGCGGAGATCATGCGCCGCCGCTTCCGCCGCTGGGCTCAGGCCAAGGCCGAAGGGGCGGACCTGGCGGAGCTGCGCCGCACCGCCGATACGGCCCTCCACACCGGTGGCCTCAACGACTGGCCCGATGTGGTGATGATCGATGGCGGCAAGGGCCAGCTCTCGGCCGTGATGGAGGCCCTGCGGGAGCTCAACCTCCACGAGGACCTGGTGGTGTGCTCGTTGGCCAAGCAGCGGGAGGAGGTGTTCGTGCCGGGGGCGAAGCAGCCCCTCGAGAGCGAGGCCGACCAGCTGGGGGTGCAACTGCTGCGGCGCCTGCGCGATGAGGCCCACCGCTTCGCCGTGAGCTATCACCGTCAGCAACGGGGCGAGCGGATGAAGCGCTCGCGGTTGGGGGACATCCCTGGCCTGGGACCGAAGCGGGTGAGGGATCTGCTGGCCCATTTCCGCTCGATCGATGCGATCCAGCTCGCCAGCCCCGAGCAGATCGCCGCCGCTCCGGGCGTGGGGCCCGCCCTGGCCCGGCAGGTTTGGGAGTACTTCCATCCGCCCCAGGGAGCCGAGGATGCGGAGGAGGGTGCCCGCTCTGAACCGGTCGAGTGAGTGCGCCGGTTCCGGTTGGTCGGCAGTGATCAGCATCCGCCCTGGCCGCCGGCGACTCAGGGACCGCGAAGGTTCCTCAACCAGCCGATCCCCAAGGCTGAACCGTCAGGATGGACTTTCCTTGTTGAGCCGCCCTTGCAGCCCCTGCTCCGACTGCGGACCCAGCCGCTTGCGGGACAACGGCCCCCGGGCCAGTGCTGGGCCGAAGGCTTGTGCCGGAGCCTGAGCCTGGTGTTGGCCTTGGTTCTGGCGCTCCCTGCGCTGCCCGCGCTGGCCTCCCCCGGCCTCTGCGTGGGGCCTGTCTGCGGTGATGAATTCAGCCGCAGCGCTCTTTACCACTGGCAACTACGACTACGGGTCAACGATCAACAGGGACACCGCGAGCGCCTCGTGGTGGATTGCCGCACCGGTGCCCTCAGCCCCCAGCAGGGGCTGGTGGAGCGGGGTTATGCCAGCGCCGTGGCCCGACGGGCCTGCCGGTTGGTAGCCGAGGGAATGGCTGATCCCAAGCCATAACTGAACCCTGCTTACATCCGGGCCTCAGGGGCATTGCGGCGGAAGAAAGACTCCTCCTGCCAATGCTTCAGCTTAGCCACGGGGAATTCGAGGAGAAAGACATAGAGATATTGAATTCACGTTCTGAATGCCGAAAAAACTAGCAGTATGGGTTGATGTTGTCCCTTGAAGTTGAGACCATATTTCACCAAGGCCACGTGCTTGAGGCAGTGGCTAAGAACAGAGCGATAGAATAGGCCGGTGGGCGCTTTGACCGACGCCGAGATCTTATGCCGAAACAGCCCGGCACCCTGTCCAGCTCCACAGGTGTGGGCCAGGTTGGATGATGAGTGGCCTCCGGATGGCACTCGCGAGGTCCTGGATCGATGAACGTCGGCATTTTGGTCCTCCAGGATCAACTCTCTCTCTCCCAGTCGGCCCTGAGGGATCTGCTGGACCGGTTGGGCCCGGCAGAGGCCCAGCGCCAGTGCCGCCTGTTGCTGGTCGAGAGCACCGGTGGTCTGCAGCTCATGCCCCTGCATCGCCAGCGACTGGTGCTGCTCTGGAGCGCCCAGCGCCACTTCGTGGCCGAGCTGCGCCAGGCGGGCTGGCAGGTGGACCACCGCGAGGCGGAAAGCTTCGGGGTTGCCTTGCGTGCCTGGTGCGCGGAGCACGGCATCACGGAGCTCCACGCGATGGAGCCGGCCGACCGGCCGGTTCGTGAGGCCCTGGAGCGGATCATCAGCCGCTGGGAAGGCTCCAACCCTGATCCAACAGCTCCTAATTCAACAGATTCCAAACCAACAGCTACGAATCAGACCCGTTCCGAACAGAACACTCCCGAACAGAACACTCCTGAAGGGAACAGTCCAGAACAGAGCAGTGTCGAACTGACGGGTCTCGATCAACTCACTCTCGATCAGCACACTCTCGATCAGACCTGGCTCGATCAGACCAACCGCGCTGAGCCAGCCGCCGGCATGTCCAGAACAGGGCTGCAACCATCGCCAGGATCCCCGGTTGGCCCGCCGCGGCCCCCCCTGTCCTCGGCACCCACCCTGATCTGGCATCCCTCCAACGCCTTTTTGTGGAGCCGCGAGGACTTCGCCACTTGGGCCCACGGCCGCCGCCAGCTGCGCATGGAGCTCTTCTATCGCGAGGGGCGGCGGCGCTTCGGCGTCCTGATGCAAGGGGAGGGGCCCAGCGCCACGCCCCTCGGCGGGCAATGGAACTACGACCACGACAACCGCCGCCCCCCCACCAAGGGGCTGGCCGGTCCAGCGCCGCTGTGGTTTGAGCCGGACGTCATCACCCTGGAGGTGATCGCCAAGGTGCGGCGGCTTGATTCCAGTCGGGCCAGCAGCGGGCTCGCTCCACTGCCGGGTGATCTGGAGCCCTTCGGCTGGGCGGTGAACCGCCAGCAGGCCCTGGCGGTGCTGGAGCACTTCATTGCCACCCGCCTTGCCGGCTTCGGCCCCTATCAGGATGCGATGGTGAGCGGCCAGCCCACCCTCTGGCATTCGCTGCTCTCCCCCTTCATCAACCTCGGGTTGCTGCATCCGCTTGAGGTGATCGAGCGCCTGGAGCAGGTCGGCCGCCAACCGGTTGAATCCTCACCAGCCGCTCCCAACGCCGTGCCCCTGGCCAGCCTGGAGGGCGTGATCCGCCAGATCCTGGGCTGGCGGGAATACACCCACGGCCTCTATCACTGGCTCGGCCCCACCTATCCGCACCTCAATCATTTCCAGGCCTCAAGGCCCCTGCCGGCCTGGTTGGAACAACTCGGCTGCAGCGGCATGGCCTGCATGGACACGGTGCTGGCCGAGCTGAAGGCCACGGGCTACGCCCACCACATCCAACGGCTGATGGTGCTCGCCAACTACGGCCTCCTAGCCGGCCTCGATCCCCAGGCCCTCACCACCTGGTTCCACCGCCAGTTCATTGATGGCCACGACTGGGTGATGCAGACCAACGTGATCGGCATGGGGCTGTTCGCCGACGGTGGCCGGCTGGCCAGCAAGCCCTATGCCGCCAGTGGCAACTACATCAATCGCATGTCCACCTACTGCAAGGGCTGCCGCTTCAATGTGAAGCAACGCAGCGGAACCGATTCCTGCCCGTTCAACAGCCTCTACTGGGATTTCCTCGCCCGCCACGCCGCGCATCTCCGTGCTAATCCCCGCATGGGTCTGATGATCAAGCAACTCGACCGCCTTCCGCCTGAGGAACTCGAAGCGATCCGAGCCACGGCGGTGGCCCACCTCATGGCCCAGGCCCTCTGACCCCGTCCTCGACGGGCTGACCCCTTAGCGTGACGTCAATCTGTTCGCGGCCGATGTTCCTGGCCTTCACCTGGCCTCCGGAGGCCTACCTCTGGTTCAAGACCCTCCACATCGTGGGCGTGGTGGTGTGGTTCGCCGGACTCTTTTATCTGGTACGCCTGTTCATTTACCACCGCGAGGCAGCTGAATTGGAGCCCCCAATCCGGGCGGCCTTCGAGGCTCAGTATTCGGTGATGGAGCGGCGCCTGGCCAATATCATCACCACCCCCGGCATGGCGGTGGCGGTGGCGATGGCGGTGGGCTTGCTCAGCGTGAACCCCTCCTGGCTTCACCAGGGCTGGATGCACGCCAAGCTGGCCTTCGTGGCGGCGCTGCTGGCCTACCACGCCTTCTGTTATCGGCTGATGGGCCAGCTGCAGAGCGGGTACTGCACCTGGAGTGGCCGTCAGTTGCGGGCCCTCAACGAACTGCCCACCCTGCTGCTGGTGGTGGTGGTGATGCTGGTGGTGTTCAAAAACCAGTTCCCCACCGGCGCCGCCACCTGGTTCCTGGTGGCCCTGGTGATCGCGATGGCGGCCTCGATTCAGTTCTACGCCCGCTGGCGCCGCCTGCGGAGCGAGAAGGAGGCTGAGACCGCCCGAGTGGCTGCTGTCACGGTGAGCGAAGGGGAAGGAAGCGGTGCTGCGGGCTGAGGCGCATCAACATCCGCTGGCGGCGGTGCTGCGCGAGGTGGGACCGGAGAGCTGTCCGACCCGCTTCAACTTCCACTGCCACACCCTTTGCAGCGATGGCAGCCTGGCCCCCGAGGCCCTCGCCCACCAAGCGGTGGCGATCGGCCTTGAACACCTAGCCGTGACCGACCACCACGCCCTAGCCGCCCATGACCGCATCGCTGCGGCATTGGCTCGTCATCAGGAGAAGGGGAACCCGGTTCCCACCCTCTGGCGGGGGGTGGAGATCAGCTGCCTGCTGGAGGGCTGCCTCGTGCATGTGCTGGGCCTGGGCTTCGGGCCCGACCCGGAGCCCCTGGCCCCCTACCTGCAGGGCGAGGCCGTGGTGGGACCAGGCCTGCGGGCGGAGGCGGTGGTGGCGGCGATCCGGGCCGCCGGGGGGCTGGCCCTGCTCGCCCATCCCGCCCGCTATCGCCTGCCCCACCAGCGCCTGATCGCCGCCGCGGCCGAGGTTGGTCTCGATGGTGGGGAGGCCTGGTACGACTACACCATGGCTCCCCACTGGAGCCCCACACCGCTGGTGTGCGACGCCATCGCCCGCAACCTTTCCGATCGTGGCCTTTTGCATAGCTGCGGTACCGACAGCCACGGTCTGACCCTCCGGGGCCGCTAGGGTTCACTGACAGATTTCTTGACGCCCATGGGTCTGTTTGATCGCCTGCTCGGTTCCCGCTCCAACGGGGTAAAGAACTCCGGCAAGTCGGAGCCGGCCAAGGCCAAGAAGGCCGAAGAGGCCTTCTTTCTTGATCCCGATGCCTCCACCAGCATGGGGGACGTCAACTTCATGCGGCGCCCCAATACGATCCGTCGCACCTTCCCCGGCAGCGCCGACAGCCCCGGCCAGAAGGAAATGATCCAAGAGGTGGCCTCGATGGAAGCCCGCCTTGAAACCATGTCCCCCGGCCTGGCCGGCACCAGCACCGACACCGACACCGACCTGGAGGTGAATCTCACTGGTGGGGTACCCAAGCCCGTCAAGAAAACCTTCGCCCAGCAGTTGTCCCCGGCCCAACTCGCCCAGCGCATGAAGGGCAGCGCCGTGTCCGTGAACCAGCCCGGTGGCGCTCCTTCAGCCCGACAGGCCAAGGCCTCCGAGAGCGAGGATGCGGCCACCCCAGCTGCGGGCCGTGCCGGCTCCATCGACCCGTTCAAGTCGATGGCCAAGGATCTGAACTCCTGATCCTCAGGGTGCCTCAATCAGGGCCTCGCTCTCGAGCACCAGCTCCCTGAGACTCGCCAGTTGCTCGTTCTGGGCGCCTGCCCAGAGCCCGCGGTTGTGGGCTTCGAGCATGCGTTCGGCCATGTCCCGCAGGGCCCAGGGGTTGCTGCGCCGCAGGAAGGCCAGAACAGCGGGATCGTCAAGCCATCGATCCGCCAGGGCCCCGTAGCTCCAGTCCGGCACCCGACCGGTGCTGGCGTCATAGGCGAACAGGTAATCGAGGCTGGCCGCCATCTCGAAGCCCCCCTTGTAGCCATGGCCCTGCATCGCCTCGATCCAGCGGGGGTTTAGCAGACGCGAACGCAGCACCTTGTCGAACTCCTTCTCGAGCCGGTGCATGCGGGGACGTTCGCTGCGGGAGTGGTCCGCGAACCAGAGCTGAGGCGCAGAGCCGCGCAGATGTTCCACTGCGGCGCTGAGGCCCCCCTGGAACTGGTAGTAATCATCGGAATCGAGCAGGTCATGCTCCCGGTTGTCCTGGTTGTGGAGCACCACCTGCACCTGGCGCAGGCGAGCCTCCAGGCCAGAACGGTCGTGGCTGGCTTCGATTCCAGCCTGACTGGGATCCCAGGCGGAAGCGCCACGTCCCGTATCCGCCTGCCCGGGCTCCCCCGCCGCGGCTCCAGATTCAATCGCGGCGCCGTAACGCCAGGAACTCCACTGCAGGAAGGCCTCTCCGAGGTCGGAGCGGCTCTCCCACTGCCCGGAATCGATCAGGGCCTGCAGGCCGGCCCCGTAGGCCCCTGGAGCCGATCCATACACGCGCCAGGCCTGCCCCTCGCGCCGTGCCGCCGCCGCCAGGGGATTGGCCTCCTCGCTTTCCTCAAGGGCGGCCACCAGGCTGCAGGCTCGGTTGAACCAGCCCACCAGCTGGGGGAAGGCATCACGGAACAGGCCGGAGATGCGCAGGGTCACATCCACCCGGGGCCTGCCAAGCACCGTGAGGGGAAGCACCTCCAGATCCACCATCCGGCGGGTGGGGCCATCCCACACCGGGCGCACCCCCATCAGGGCCAGGGCCTGGCCGATGTCCTCACCGCCATTGCGCATCGTGGCGGTGCCCCACACCGAGAGGGCCAGGTGGCGCAGGTCGTCGCCCTCGCTCTGCAGGTGCTCCTCCAGCAGCAGTTCAGCGCTGCGGCGGCCCAGATCCCAAGCGGCCTCGGTGGGAAGACCGCGCAGATCCACGCTGTAAAAGTTGCGGCCCGTGGGGAGCACATCGGGGCGCCCGCGGCTGGGGGCGCCGCTGGGTCCGGCGGCGACGCGGCGGCCGGCCAGTCCGGCGAGCAGGGCTTCCCGTTCGGCTGCGGCGCAGGCGAGCAGGTCGGGGAGGAGCCTTTGTCGCAGGGCCCTCAGCACGGTGTCGCTGGTGGTGCCAGGACCGGACTGATCCTCGGACTGCGGAACCTCTGGCGAGCAGCCGGACACCAGGGCCTCGCCCACCTCGCGCCGCAACAGCGCCAGAGCCATGGTCTCCAGCAGGGCGATGGCATCGCCGCAATGGCGTAGACCCACCGCCCCAGACGTGGCAGCCAAGCTCAGCAGGCGATGGCGGTCCGCCTCCCCAAGCGGAGCTTCTTCCCTATCGGCCCAGGGGTCCAGCTCGAGACCCAGATCCAGGGCGAGGGCCTGGGTGAGTCCAGGCAGGCCAGCCTGGGGCGGGCGCGCCAGGCACAACAGCAGCTCAGCCAGTTTCGCAGGCTCGGGCAGGGTGCCGTAGGTGTGGAGCCCCAGCCTGATCTGGGCTTCCTTGAGTTCACAGAGGTAGCCGTCGGCAGCCTCCAGCCGCCCATCTCCGACCGCTCCGCTGCTCCCAGAGGCGGGAAGGTTCAGCTCCGCCAGGCGGCGCTCCAGCTCGAGCCGCAGGGGTTCAGCGCGTTCCGCTCCGAGCTGGCGGGCCTCCCAGTATTCATCGAGCAGGGCCTCCAGGGCCTGGAGAGCGCCGTGAAGTCCAGCCCGTCCCAGGGGTGGGGTGAGGTGATCGAGGATCACGGCCTGGCTGCGGCGCTTGGCCTGGCTGCCCTCGCCAGGATCGTTCACGATGAAGGGATAGAGATGGGGCAGGGGCCCAAGCGCCCATTCTGGGAAGCAGTGCTCCGAGAGGCCCACGGCCTTGCCTGGCAGCCATTCCAGGTTGCCGTGCTTGCCCACATGCACCACAGCCTGGCAGCCGAAGCTCTGCCTAAGCCAGAGGTACTGGGCCAGGTAGGCATGGGTGGGAGGCAGGTCGGGGCTGTGGTAAGTCAGCTCCGGGTCACGGTCGTAGCCGCGGTCGGGCTGCACCAGCAGGGCCACGGATCCGAAATCCAGCCCTCGAACTGGGAAACTCTGCTGGCCATCAGCCATCGGTTCGAGACCGGGATCGCGCTCCGGTATTCCCCAGACGGCCTCCAGGCGCTCCCGTCCCTCAAGCGGCAGGCTGCCATACCAGCTCAGGTAGCTCGTCAGGGGTAAATGGGTGAGTGGCGGCCGGTGGCCGCTCTCGGGGTCGTTGGTCCGCCCGGCGAGCAGACGCTGGATCAGCCCATCCCCATCGGCTGGCAGGGGCTCCTCCACCGCGTAGCCCGCCTCCGCCAGCCAGCGGAGCATGAGCACCACGCTGGCGGGGGTGTCGAGGCCCACGCCATTAGCCAGCCGTGAATTGCGGGTCGGGTAGTTGGCCAGCACCAGGGCCACCCGGCGTTGCGCCACCGGCGTGCGGGCCAGCTCGATCCAACGCTCCACCAGCTCGCAGATCCAGCCGAGCCGTTGCAGGTCCGCTTCCGTGCGGTGGAGTGCGGTGCCCAGATTCGGATCGCTGGCCGTCCATTCCTTGAAGGCCGCCACCCGGGTCGTGAGGCGCCCGTCGAGCTCGGGCAACACCACCTGCAGGCTGAGGTCGAGGGGGCCCAGACCGATGCTGCTCTCCTGCCACGCGGAGCGGCCCCGGGCACTGCAGAGCATCTGGAACACCGGAACATCCAGCCGCTCCCAGAGGGGAGCCCCGAGTCCCGCCGCCTCGAAACGCACCGAGGCGAACCCGGTGCCGCAGAGCACCGCTGCCACCGCCTCGCGGCGGTACAGGTCGGCCACCCCCTCCTGCACGGCGGCATCCCGCAGGCTGCTCACCCAGAGGCCCCGCGGCGCCAGGCCCCGTTGACGCAGGGCGCCGAGCATGGCCTCCATCAGGCCCGTATCGCCGGCCTGGCGCTGGGCCCGGTAGAGAATCACGCCGACGCGGGCCCCGGGCTCGTTGCGCCAATCGTGGGGAAGGGGGTCGGGAGCGGGCTCCATCACGGGCATCAGGAGTGGCTGCCGGAGCCGGAGCCGCTCAAGGCAGCGCAACACCTGGCGCTGATTGGTGGTGCCGCCCTCCCGCATGCAGCCCGCCAGCGCCAGGGTGAGGTCGGCAGGGGCGTTACCCAGTTCCGCCAGGGCCTGTTCCTCCTCGGCCGTGCCCGCCAGCACCAGCAGGGTCCGACCTTCCGCGCTCCTGCTCCAGGCCTGAAGGCGCTCGAGGCCGTAGCTCCAGTGCCCCCGGCCGCCCAGGAGTCGCACCAGCACCACCGTCGCTTCCGGCAGGGTGGTGGCCACGTAGTGGTCGATCACGGCGGGATGGCCCAAGGCCGCCAGGTTCAGGGCCCGCAGGGACCCTGCGATCAGCTGCGGTTCGTTCTCCAGCAGGGCCGCCACGGCGGTCAGATCCGTATCGGCGCTGCTGAGGAGCACCATCTCGGCAGCCTCCTGCTCCACGAAGGGCAGGGAGCCATCAGCGGGTTCCGGGGCGCCGGGAATCGTGGCAAGTCGGTGCATGGCCACCATCCTGGTGTCCGCAGTGAGAAGATCGCAGCGTCAGCACCGCCTTCCATGCATCAATTCCTCCCCTATGCCTGGTTCGGCGGATCCTGTGTTCCCTTCGCCGAGGCCACCCTCTCGGTGGCGACCCATGCCCTCCATTACGGCACGGGCGCCTTTGGTGGCATGCGGGGGCTGCCCAACCCGGACGATCCCGGCGAGGTGCTGCTGTTCCGAGTCGATCGCCATGCCCGCCGCCTCACCCAAAGCGCCAGGCTGCTGCTCACCGAGCTGAGCGAGGAGACGGTGCTCGCAGCGATCGGGGCGTTCCTGCAGGCCAACAAACCACGCAAACCCTTTTACCTGCGCCCCTTCGTTTACACCTGCGGTCTGGGCATCTCCCCCCGACTTCACGATGTCGAGACGGACTTTCTCATCTATGGCATCGAGATGGGGGATTACCTCTCGCCGGAGGGGGTCACCTGTCGTTTCAGCAGCTGGACCCGCCAGGAGGATCGCTCCCTGCCCCTGCGGGGCAAGATCAGCGGCGCTTACATCACCAGCTCCCTCGCCAAGACCGAGGCGGTGAAGAGCGGCTTCGACGAGGCCCTGCTCCTGAATAGCCGGGGCAAGGTGAGCGAGGCCAGCGGCATGAATCTGTTCATCGTGCGCGATGGGGTCCTGATCACGCCTTCGGTGGATCAGGACATCCTGGAGGGGATCACCCGCGCCAGCATCCTGGAGCTGGCCCGGGCTATGGATATTCCGGTGCTCGAACGCCCCGTCGACAAGACGGAGCTGTTCGTGGCCGATGAGGCCTTCCTCAGTGGCACGGCGGCCCGGGTGACCCCGATCCGTCGCCTGGAGAGCACCGATCTTCCCAACCGCCGGCCGGTGATGGAGAAGCTGCGCGACCGGCTGACCGCAATCACGGAAGGCCGCGATCCCGTTTATGAACACTGGGTTACCCGCATCCGCATCGACGCCTGATGACCGCCGCCACCGTCGTCGCCACCGCTACCCGCCGGATCGGTTTCCTGGATCGCCTCCACGATCCCTCCAGGCCGGTGCTGGTGTTCGACGGTGCCACCGGTACCTCGCTGCAGCAGATGAACCTGGGCCCCGAGGATTTCGGCGGCGCGGCCCTGGAGGGCTGCAATGAGAACTTAGTCGTCACGCGGCCCGATGCGGTGCAGGCGGTGCATCGCCAGTTCCTAGAAGTCGGGGCCGATGTGATCGAGACCGACACCTTCGGTGCCGCCTCGATCGTGCTGGCCGAATACGGCCTCGAGGACCAGGCCTTCGCGCTCAACAAGCAGGCCGCCGAACTGGCCCGAGCGATGGCCGATCAGTACAGCACCCCGGAGAAGCCCCGCTTCGTGGCTGGCTCGATCGGTCCCACCACCAAGCTGCCCACGCTCGGCCACATCGATTTCGACACGATGAAGGCCTCGTTCCGCGAGCAGGCGGAGGGTCTGTTGGCCGGTGACGTGGATCTCTTCATCGTCGAAACCTGCCAGGACGTGCTGCAGATCAAGGCAGCCCTGCAGGGCATCGAGGAGGCCTTCAGCGCGGCGGGCGAACGGCGCCCCCTGATGGTGTCGGTCACGATGGAAACCACCGGCACGATGCTGGTGGGCTCCGACATCGCCGCGGTGGTGGCGATCCTGGAGCCCTTCCCGATCGATGTGCTCGGCCTCAACTGCGCCACCGGGCCAGAGCAGATGAAGGAGCACGTGCGCTACCTCAGTGAGCACTGCCCCTTCGTGGTGAGCTGCATCCCCAATGCCGGCCTGCCGGAGAACATCGGCGGGGTGGCCCATTACCGCCTCACCCCCACCGAGATGAAGATGCAGTTGCTGCACTTCGTTGAGGACCTGGGGGTGCAGGTGATCGGTGGCTGCTGCGGCACCACCCCGGCCCACATCGGCGCCTTGGCTGAGCTGGCGGCCGAACTCCATCCGGCCCCCCGGCCCGTGAGGCGCAGCCTCGCAGCGCCGTTCCAGGCCGCCAACGGTCATGCCGTCGTCACAGCCGATGCCGCCGCGGTGCGTCCGGCCCTGGGTTACGAGCCCGCCGCCGCCTCCCTTTACGGCGTGACCCCCTACCTGCAGGACAACTCCTTCCTGATCATCGGCGAGCGGCTCAATGCCAGCGGCAGCAAGAAGGTGCGCGAACTGCTGGCCGAGGAGGACTGGGATGGCCTGGTGGCAGTGGGCCGCAGCCAGGTGAAGGAGAACGCCCATGTGCTCGATGTCAACGTCGACTACGTCGGCCGCGACGGCGAGCGCGACATGCGCGAACTGGTGAGCCGGCTGGTCACGAATGTGAACCTGCCGCTGATGCTCGATTCCACCGAGTGGCAGAAGATGGAGGCCGGCCTGAAGGTTGCCGGTGGCAAATGCATCCTCAATTCCACCAACTACGAAGATGGCGACGAGCGCTTCTTCAAGGTGCTCGAACTGGCCCGCGATTACGGCGCCGGTGTGGTGGTGGGCACCATCGATGAGGAGGGCATGGCCCGCTCGGCGGAGCGCAAGTTCGCCATCGCCCAGCGGGCCTACCGTGACGCACTGGAATACGGCCTTCCGGCCCACGAGATCTTCTACGACCCCCTCGCCCTGCCGATCTCCACAGGCATCGAAGAAGACCGCCGCAACGGCGCTGCCACCGTGGAAGCGATCCGTCGCATCCGCAGCGAACTCCCCGGCGTGCATGTGGTGCTCGGGGTGAGCAATGTGAGCTTTGGCCTCTCGCCGGCGGCGCGGATTGTGCTGAATTCGGTGTTCCTGCACGATTGCTGCGAGGCAGGCTTGGATGCGGCGATTGTCAGCCCCGCCAAAATCCTGCCGCTGGTGAAGATCAGCGATGAGCATCAGCAGGTCTGCCGCGATCTCATCTACGACCGGCGCCGGTTCGAGAACGGCATCTGCAGTTACGACCCGCTCACTGCTCTCACCACCCTGTTCACCGGGGTGTCCGCCAAAGACGCCCGTGCCTCAGGCCCTTCCCTGGCGGACCTGCCAGTGGAGGAGCGGCTTAAGCAACACATCATCGATGGCGAACGGATCGGTCTGGATGCCTCACTGGCTGAGGCTCTCACCACCTATCCACCGCTGCAGATCATCAATACCTTCCTGCTCGATGGCATGAAGGTGGTGGGCGATTTGTTTGGCTCCGGCCAGATGCAGCTGCCCTTCGTGCTGCAGAGCGCCGAAACGATGAAATCCGCGGTTGCTTTTCTTGAGCCCCACATGGAGAAACAGGAGGATGCCGAGGGCAATCAGAAGAGCAACAGCAAGGGTAAGTTTCTGATCGCCACGGTGAAGGGCGACGTGCATGACATCGGTAAGAATCTCGTCGATATCATCCTCACCAATAATGGCTACGAGGTGATCAATCTCGGCATCAAGCAAAGCGTCGAGGCGATCGTTGAGGCCCAAAAGCAGCATCAGGCTGATTGCATCGCCATGAGCGGCCTGCTGGTGAAGTCCACCGCCTTCATGAAGGACAACCTTCGTACCTTCAATGAGGTGGGTATCAACGTGCCCGTGATCCTCGGCGGCGCCGCCCTCACCCCCCGCTTCGTGCATGGCGATTGCCGGGCAGCCTACGGGGGCCAGGTGATCTACGGCCGCGATGCCTTCGCCGATCTGCGCTTCATGGATGCCTTGATGGAAGCCAAGGCCACCGGCCGCTGGGATCACGGCCAGGGCTTTCTCGACGGTACGCCGGAAGGCCTCGGGCCGAGCCTCGGCAGCAGCGAGGGGCTGGAGGCCGGGGCAGAGGCCACCGAAGCCACCCCGGCGGCTGTGGCTGCCTCCGCCACCCCGGCCGCGCCTCCAGCCAGCGACCACCGCTCGGAAGCCGTACCGGAGGAGCAGGCGATCAGTCCGCCCTTCTGGGGCGCGCGATTGCTCGATGAAGGCCAGATCGATCTGCAGGAGGTGTTCGCTTATCTCGATCGAAACGCTCTCTTTGCCGGTCAGTGGCAGCTGCGCAAGGCCCAGGACCAGAGCCGCGAGGCCTATGAGGCCATGCTGGCCGAGAAGGCGGAGCCCGTGCTGGCCCAGTGGATGGAGCGTTGCCTGGCGGAAGGGCTGCTCACCCCGCGGCTGGCCTACGGCTATTTCCCCTGTGGCCGCCAGGGCAATGCCGTGGTGGTGTTCGATCCGGCTGGCCTGGCGGATGGTGCCAGCCCCGGCGAGGCGGATCAGGTGCTCGGCCACTTTGACCTCCCCCGCCAGCGGAGCGGCAACCGCTACTGCATCGCCGACTTCTACCGCGATCTGAACCACGCTCCGGATGGCAGTCCCCGCGGCGCCGATGTGCTGCCGATGCAGGCGGTCACGATGGGGGAGAAGGCCACCGCCTTCGCCCGCGAGCTGTTCGCCGCCGACCGCTATAGCGACTACCTCTACTTCCACGGCCTTGGGGTGCAGATGGCCGAGGCGCTGGCCGAATGGACCCACGCCCGCATCCGCCGCGAGCTGGGCTTCCCCGATCCCGCCGCCATGCCCCTGCGGGAGGTGCTGGCCCAGCGCTACCGCGGCAGCCGTTATTCCTTCGGCTATCCCGCCTGTCCCAATGTGGCCGATTCCCGCCAGCAACTCGCCTGGCTCGACGCTGATCGGATCGGCCTTCACATGGATGAGAGCGACCAGCTCGAGCCGGAGCAGAGCACCACGGCCCTGGTGGCCCTCCACAGCAAGGCCCGGTACTTCAGCGCTTGAGGGCGCGGCACCGCCGCCATGGCAGGCTCACGCCCGTCCCCCATCCACCCCTGCCATGGCCATTGCCGGTCCCGGTGGCGTCGATGACGCCATCGCCGCGGGTCTCGACCTCGACGGCACCCCCATTCCCGCCCCGATGCTCGCCCTCTACAACGAGGTGATGGAGCTCGAAAGCCGCCGAGCCCGCAGCGGTGTGAAGAAGTCGATGCGCAACCGCATCGTCAAGACCGGTTCCAAGCACCTAGACCAGGCCACCCTCGATGCCCGGCTGAAGTCGGCTGGCTGGGAGGGCCTCAAGGACAAGGAGGTGGCTTTCTTCTACGGCTGAGTTCTACGGCTCAGCATCTGCCCTGGGCCGCTGCAGCTGCCGATCTGCGCAGGCGGCCCTCGGCATGGACCTCGATCGCAGAGGCCATCATCAAGCATGCCCACTGAAGCGGGTTGAAGACTGGAGCGATCCGGCCAACCGGCACGAAAAGCCGGCGCAGCGCAGCTGGTCTGCAGTTGCCCTGCAGCCGATCAGCTGCAGAGCTCCTCGAGGCTGTCGATCACTTCTTGCTGGAATTCCTCAAGGTCGTCGGAATCGCTCAGATCGATCCCTTCTCCAGCCGCGTTCTGGGACAGCTCCTGAAAGTGGAAGGCCCCCTCGCCATGGGCGAGGAACTCCATAGCGGAGGGTTCACCGCTTTCCTTGTAGGCGTCGCAGAGGGCCAAAAAGGCCGCGTCCTCGGTGAAATCCCAGCTCATGAAAAAAGTGGTCGTGCGGAAAGGGGTGTGGTCCTTGCCAAGACGTTTAACGCCTCACCCCCGGAATCCGTCAACCATCCGTCAGCTTTTGGTGCTGGTCCACTCCAGACTTGGAAGCTGGAACCACCCCCAGCAGGCATGTCCCCATCCCCTGTCGAGCCGCTGCCCCCCATCGTTCCAGAGCCCTCTGCTGAGGGTCTGAACGTGTTGGGAACACCCTTGGCCAGCTGCAGCTGCCAGCCCCTCACCGGCTGGTTTAGGGATGGCTCCTGCCGCACTGATCCCGCCGACCTGGGCCGCCACACGGTCTGTTGTGTGATCAGCGAATCCTTCCTGGCCTACACAAAGGCCCAGGGCAACGACCTCAGCACGCCGGCCCCGGCCTACGGATTTCCAGGCCTTCGACCTGGCGATGCCTGGTGTGTGTGTGCCCGTCGCTGGCTGGAGGCCTACGAGGACGGCATGGCACCACCGGTGCGGCTTGAGTCTTGTGAGATCAGCACCCTGGAGGTGATCCCCCTGGACGTGCTGCAGCAGTACGCGGCCGTCTGAACCGCCGCCGGCGCCTCACCAGGGGATCGGCTGGCCATCCCAGGCCACGAAGTTGCCGCTCTGCTCCGCGCTCCGCGTCGCCAGAACCTCCAGGAGTTGATGAGCAGCACGTTGCGGGGAAAACAAGCCTGAGGGCGGAACGGAGGATCGGAACGGTTCCGAGAGGCCGGTGGCGGTGGTGCCGGGATGGAGGGCGGTCACGCAGGCGAGGGGCAACCGCCGCCGCCATTCGATCGCCAGGGTGCGCAGCAGCTGGTTCTGGGCGGCCTTAGCGGCCCGGTAGGCATACCAGCCCCCAAGTTTGTTGTCGGTGATGCTGCCCACCCGCGCCGAGAGGCTCGCGAAGTGAAGGGGAAGGTGCCGGGGAAGGCCAGGCTCGAGGGCCTTGGCCAGCAGGAGCGGCCCGAAGGCATTGAGCTCGAAGCTGCGCCTCAGGTTGTCGCGGTTCACCTGGAGCAGCCGCTTTTCAGGCTGAAGGGACCCCTCATGCAGCAGGCCGGCCGTGCAGATCACCAGCCTCAGGGGCTGGAAGCGCTCCAGGGCCAGCGCCGCGAACGACTCCAGGCTGGCGTCATCACCGAGATCGAGCCGCCAGGTTCCCCGCTTTGGTCCGGCGGTATGCACCTGCAGCCCCGCTGCGCGCTGGGCCAGGCCATCGGCCAGGGCCTGGCCGATGCCGCCAGCCCCCACCACCAGGGCATGGCCTTGCCAGTGGAACAGATCCGTGGCTTGTGGTTCCACACGAGTTCCAGGGTTCGACACCTTCTGCGACGACAGGGGCCCTGGTGGCTGATCGGCGAGCACGGTGAGAATCAGAAGATGGCGCATGATGGCAGCGCCATGCCCAATGCCGTGTTGCTTCGATGCGGCCGCCTGAGAATCCATGGGTCCTCGTCTCACGCTGCTCGGCCGCGGTGCCTGGGGGAGCACCCTGGAACATCTGTGGAGAGACCTAGGCCTGGAGGTGCGCAGCTGGTCACGCCGTGACGGCGGCTCCCCCGAGCCCCTCCTGAGGGATTCCGACCTCGTGGTGGTGGCGGTCTCGATGGCCGCCGTCCGTCCCCTGGCCGCCTCTCTGGTGCAGTCCTGGCCGCCCGGACTGCCCCTGCTCTCCTGCAGCAAGGGGATCGACCTCGAGGGTCTCTGCACCGCGAGCCAGCTGTGGGGGCAGCAGCTTCCCCAGGCGCCGACGGCCGTTCTCTCGGGCCCGAATCTGGCGGATGAGCTGCAGCGCGGTCTGCCGGCGGCGAGTGTGATCGCCAGCCACGATGGCAACCTGGCCAGCAGCCTTCAGAGAGCACTGCGCACGCCAAACCTGCGGCTTTACACCAACAGCGACCCCATCGGCACGGAAGCGGCCGGTGCCCTCAAAAATGTGATGGCCCTGGCGGCTGGCATCAGCGATGGTCTGGGGCTGGGAGCCAATGCCAGGGCTTCGCTCCTCTGCCGGGGTCTGGCGGAGATCGGGGTGGTGCTCAAGGCCCTCGGGGGCCAACCAGCCACCCTTTACGGACTGGCGGGGCTCGGCGATCTGCTGGCTACGGCCACCAGCAGCCTCAGCCGCAACCAGCGCTTCGGCGGCCTCCTGGCCCGAGGCCTCAGCGAGCAGGAGGCTCTCAGTTGCATCGGGGCCACCGTGGAGGGTCCGCGCACCGCCCGGGCCACCGTGGCCCTGGCCAGTCGCCAGGGCTGGCGGTTGCCAATCTGTGAACAGGTGGTTCTGCTGCTCGATGGTGGTGTCGATGCCCAGGGGGCGGTTCGGGCCCTGATGGAAAGGGATCTGAGGCCGGAGGCGTGAGCATGGGTGCCTTGCCCGCCGTGTTGATCGAGGCCTTCAGCGGCGGCCCCTTCGGGGGCAATGGCGCGGCCGTGGTGGCCCTGGAAGCTCCGATGCCCGACGATTGGATGCAGGCGGTGGCCGCCAGTCTCCGCCAGTCGGAAACGGCCTTCCTGCTCGAGAGCAAGCAGGGGTGGATGCTGCGCTGGTTCACGCCCGTCTGCGAGGTACCCCTCTGCGGCCACGCCACCCTGGCGGCGCTGCTGGCCCTGGCCCACTGGAGGCGACTCGGCCCCGGTGATCGCACCTGGCTCCACAGCCGCAGTGGGCCCCTGGAGGTGGAGTTGCCGGCGAGCCGGCCCGGCTGGGGCACGATCGTGCTGCCCTGCGGCGAGCTCCAGCCAGAACCTGCCGCCGCCGGCCTGACGGACCTCCTGCTGGATCGCCTCGGATTCGGGCCGGAGGGATGTTGGAGTTCTGCGTTGGGGTATTGGGTGGTTCTGCTGCCTCGGGAAGCTCCCCTCGCCTCCATGGAGGGTCTCGCCCCGGCCTTGGAGGGGCCGCTGCGGCAGGGCCTGGTGCTGATGCAGGGCCTCGATCCATCTGCAGGTGGGCCGCAGATCGGCGGCGAACCGGCGGATTATCAGCTCCGCTTCTTCGCCCCCGGCCTTGGAATCCCGGAGGATCCTGTCACCGGTTCGGCCCACGCTCTGGTGGCTCCCTGGTGGCAGCGGCATCTGGGTCGGCCCCTTGTGCGGGGCTGGCAATGCTCTGACCGTCCTGGGGGGATGGTCTGCGAGGCCGTGTCATCCGCCATGATCCGGCTGACCGGATCGGGACATCTGCTATGGGATGGAACCTTACGGACGGCCTCCGCAGGCTGGCCAGCAGCACCGCAGCCACGGGGCGCACGGGATGGCGCTCCCTGGACCGAGCGATGGACCGTCTGGCGCACAGCGACCCGCTTGCCGTGTTCCACAGCCTCCGCCGCCACCCCTTCCTGATCAGCGCTCCCCTGGCCGCCCTGGCGTTGGGAGCGGGCATCGGGGCCAACGCCCTGCTGCGACCCGGCATCTCCGTCGCCGAGGGCGAACTGCTGGACACCCTGATCGCCAGCCCGAAGGCCCGACCGTCGCTGGCCCCAACGGCGGATTCCCTGGCTCCTCTCACCGCGAGCGAGCCCATGGCAGCAGGTGCGATGGAGGCCCCAGCTCCCATGGATGGGGGCCTGGCTCCTGCCAACTTGCGGGCTCAGCGCGCCGCCGCCCATGCGAGCGCGGGTGGGGGTTTGGTCGAACCCGTAGCCGGACCCAGTCTCAAAATGGAGATCAGGGTCGCCCTGCTGAAGCTGCCCGCCTATCCCGATTTCAGCGCCTCCGGGGCCTGGCGGCTGCTTGACCGTCAAGGCCGGGTGCTACGGCAGGGCACGGCGGCCCAGTCGCCCGATCCCGCCCCCTATCTCGCTCAGGAAGCCGAAGTGTGGCTGGAGGCCGGCCCCTACGACCATCTCAGCAGTGCCGGTCGTCGCTACGAGGGCCGTTTCCGCATCCTCCGTAGCAACAACGGTCTGCGGGTGATCAACCACCTGCCGCTCGAGAACTACGTGAGCTCGGTGGTGGGTGGCGAGATGCCCCCCTCATGGAATCGCGAGGCCCTGCGGGCCCAGGCTGTGGCAGCCCGCTCCTACGCCCTGGCCCACATGGCCCGCCCGGCCGACGATCAGTGGCACCTGGGGGACACCACCCGCTGGCAGAACTACGAGGGCCTCTCCAGCGTGACCGCCACCACCCGGGAGGCCACGAGCAGCACCGACGGGCTGATCCTCAGCTACCAGGGTGGGATCGTGGAGAGTCTCTATGCCGCCACCCAGCAGATCGTCGAGGAAGCCCACGGCCATCTTGGCGCCAGCATGAGTCAGACCGGGGCCCAGGACCTGGCGAAGCAGGGCCTTCGCTACAACGAGATCCTCGGCCGCTATTACCAGGGCGCCTCCCTCGCCCGACTCCAGGCCGGTGCGGGCTGAACGCTGGTGGCGGCGAGCCGTCGAGGTGTCGGAACAGGCCCTTGCCGCCGGTGCCCTGGTCCCCCTGGAGACCCGCCTGATCGATCAGCCGGCGATCGCCCCGTTCCTGCTGCGGGAACTGGTCTCCCGTCCGCCACGGCACCTGCGGCCCGAGGGACCGAAGCCCAATCCCTTCCTTCCCTGGGACCAGCCCCTTGAGGTGGGCCACATCGGCGAGAGCCACGTGCTGCTCCTCAACAAATATCCAGTGCAGGCCTGCCATCTGCTGGTGATCACCCGCGGCTGGCAACCCCAGAGCGGCTGGCTGGATGCCACCGACTGGGCCAGTGTGGCGGCGGTCGGAGCCGACACGGGGGGCCTCTGGTTCTTCAACAGCGGGGCGACCGCCGGTGCGAGCCAACCCCATCGCCATCTGCAGCTCCTGCCCCGCAGCGAGGGGGCACCCAGCTGTCCCCTCGCGTTCCTGCTGGAGTCCCAGCTGCAGGGAGCATCGCCTCCCTGGCCCTGGGCCTACCGCCTCAGCCCCCGCCTTGATCCCATCGGTGGCCGGGATCTCGAGGAGCTCTACGCGAGCCATTGCGAGGCCTTGGGCCTTGGTCGCCGGGAGTTCGATGAGGCTCCGCTCCATCCCTACAACGTGCTGTTCGACGACCGCTGGTTCCTCACGGTGCGCCGCTGGCGTGAGCATGGGGCTGGTTTCAGCGTGAATGGCCTGGGTTTTGCCGGCTATCTGCTCTGCACGGAAGCCTCAGATCGAAACTGGTTGGAGCGCCATGGCCCCTGGGCCCTGCTGGCCTCTGTGGCGGTACCTGCCTGAGGGGCGGATACCCACCGGCCGGCGTGAGGGCGCCATGAGCCCCTGAATCGGTGTTTTCACGGTTGTGTTCCCCGGCGGCTGGATCTCTTCTGAAGGGAAGGGACGGCAACGGTCCCTGCGGTCCTGATCTGGGTCCGGAAGGCTTCCTCCTTCAAGGGGTCAGGCAAGGGGTCAGGTTCCCTGATCGGAAGCCAGCTCATTTCAAATGTTCTCTATTTCAACGTGTATTTCATGGCCATCTCCGCTACCAATCGCCGCCTGCGGCGACGCTTTGCCCTGGAGCAGCGCAATCGACTCGTTGAAGCCCACCGGGATCTGGTGAGACCCATCGCCATCCATTACGGCCGCTGCTGCCGGGAGAGTGTGGAGGATCTGCTCCAGGTGGGGATGATCGGGCTGATCCGGGCCGCCGAACGGTTCGACGCCCAGCAGGGCACACCCTTCGGAGCCTTCGCCCGACCCCACATCCGCGGCGCCATCCTGCACCACCTTCGCGATCTGGCTCCCTCGGTCCGCCTGCCCCGCCGACAGGCCGAATTGCAGGAAAGGCTGCTCCGCCTGGAGCGCCACTTAATACAGCAGGGTCGGGTGGCGACTCCTGCTGACCTGCAACGGCTTCTGGGCATCGATGCCGAACAGTGGAACCTGCTGATGCGGCAGCGGCTGCTCAACCGGGCCGAGGCCCTCACGGAGATCGCCGAGGAGGAACTGGATCAGGCGGATTCAGAGGCCGGAGCCGATCCGAACGAAGGGGAGGGTGAAACGGTGCAGGCCCTCCTTGAGGGTCTGGATCCGCGCCAGCGGGAGGTGGTTCAGCAGGTCGTGCTCAGGGGCCTCAGCTACCGCCAGATCGCCCGTCGAATGGAGGTGAGCCCGATGACCGTACAGAGGCTGCTCCATCGTGGCCTGGAGCAGCTGCGGGGGCATCTGGAGATGGCGGACTTCAGGAGCCCTGGACGGGTTGATCCCGGGCGATCTGCTGCTCGAGTGTGCTGATCGCGGCGTTGAGGGCAGCCAGGCGCCTTTCGGAGGCATCCCGCCAAAAAGTGAGCATACGGAGCTTGTTGCTCTGATGCTGGCGCCAGGCTTCGGCTCCATCCACGACTGGATAGCAGGAGGCAAAGGGAGGAAACATCACGATCAACCAATCGTGTTGTGTTCTAGCCACACTGAAGCCACCTCCGTGGTGCGGGGCGGACCGCGGAAGGGGGAGGATGGAGGCCACTGTGGGGTCGGCGCCGTTGCGATGGCCAGGGAAGCCCTGATAATCTCCCCCGGTGAGGCTGCCCGGTCGCCATCGGCTGCCCGGTCACCATCCGCTGCCAGCTGCGGGGATTCATCTCCCTGCCTGCAGGTTTGCTGCGATGCCGGCCGAATGGGTCTGGGTCTGGCCCTGGTCTGGGCTGGTTGCTCCCCTGGCTTGGCCCAGGCACCAGCACTGCCGGTCCAGGGGCCAACCGTGGCACTCATGGCGGAACAGACCGCCCGCGCTTTGCAGAGCAGCTTCAACACGGTGCCCGTGCTCCATTCCAATCAGCCGGAGGCGGTGAACGGACCCGGAATCCTGATCGATACCAGCCCGGGGATCGCTTACTCCGAAACGGGCTTGGCGATGGTCAATCCCACCTTCCGCTTCCAGGGACCCTTCGGCCTGCATTTCCACCACCTATACAGCCCCTCCAGCCCAGAACCGGATCGCCCGGGTCGTCGCCCGGAACTCAGTCTCGCCGCGGTCGTGATCAATCCGAGCGGCGTGCCAGTTCGGTTGCGGCTGTTCCGGGGCGCCGTGCGCAACAGCTTCGCAGCGCCCTACCGCGGTCACCAGCTGCTCGGCGTGAAACCCCTTGGTCCCCTGCCCTGGAACACGGGCCCTGGCGATGCCACGGCCGTGCAAATGCTGCGCGGCGAGAGCGATGGGCCCTTCCATCTCGCCATGGTGGCGGCACCCTCCCCGGCCACGGCTGAGGAAATCTTCTCCCACCTCGATAGCCGTCGGCTGGCTCCGGGGAGGACCTACCTCACCCAACTGGAGGCCATCGAGCGGGGCCTGGTGTTCTCCAGGGTCAGTGGGGTGGCCCTTGGTGACACCTACCAGGCCAGCCTCAGCCATGACCTGGAGCGCCAAGGCCCCCTGCATGTGCCGCTCACCAGCACGGTGCGACAAAGCTTCGGTACCGGGGAGATCCAGGTGAACCGCCTGGTGGCGCGGATGCTGGATTCCGCCCTGGAAAACGTGGGCACCTACGGCGTGCGCTTCGACGTTGACTTCTTGCTCCGAGGATCGGGTGCCTATGCCGTGGTCCTGAGTCGAGGCCCTGCATGTCGGTCTGCGCTCCGGCGAAAGCCTCACACTCACGACCCTGGAACTCCGGGAGAACAAGCCGCTGCCGTTGCAGCTGAGCCTGGTGCAACCCGCCGACTCCATCCCAGGGCATCTCCTCAGCATTGTGCCGATCCGCCAGCTCCCGCCCCGGCCCATGGGCCCAGCCCCGCTCCAGCCGATCCCTGTCGCCACACCCCGCCCCGGGCCGCCCACTGCAACGGCTACTCCGCGTCCGCCTACCGCCAAGGCTGCACTGCCCCGGTCCACTGCGAAGGCCGGATCGACTCCACCCGCTGCAGCGGCAGACGCCAACCCCGCGCGGGCGCGCCGCCCCGGAATGGCCTCTGCATCAGGCCAGCGGGCTCTGATCGTGGCACCGCCACTCCTGCGTCCCTCATCGCGCCAGCCGTTGACCCTGCCCACCACCCTGAGTGATCGCTACCGTCAGGCTCTGGAAGCCCAGGAGCGTTTGATGCGCAGCTGGCTGAAACCATGACCCCCCCCACAGGCAAGGAGGACCGGCGTCGCCTGACCTTGGAGCTCTCCCGCACCCGGATCGAGCACCTCGATGCGCTCAAGCGGGAATGGGGCCTGCGGAACAGGGGGGATGTGCTGGAGCGGCTGTTCGATGGCCTCTTTCCGTCCATCGAGGCGGAGGGCGATGCCATGGCCCTGGCCCAGGGTGACGAGCGGGGTGAAGCCGAGAGCGATCTCGATGAGCAGGCGGCTCTGGTGCTGGTGGGTTCCGGTGCCCTGGAACGAATCCCTAGAGAAGCTGGCGATGGATCCAGCGGCTCCTCGCAGGCTGATGGAGGGTCACAACACCGCTCCAGCGCCGGCATCGATCTGCCTGGGTTTGTGCGTAAGCGATCGAGGGACTTGCGCCACAGTCTTCAGGCCCCTCCGGAGCCCAGCCCCGGCATCGCTCCCATGCCCCGACTGGCTGCCGATCTTGCCGAGCAGGCCCTCTCCCAGGCAAAGGAGCACTGGCAGGGGCTGTACGGAAGCACGGCCAATGAGGCCGTGCTTGAGGCGGCGATGGCCTGGCTGGCGCAAGACGTTTGGCCCCAGGCCGAACCCGTGGAGGGCAGGGCCTTCACCTGGACCGCCGCCTGTGCCCTGATGCAGCAATTAGTGGATGGCTGGAGTCTGGATGCGGCGAGCTTCGAGCGTGTGGTGGTCACGGCGGGGGTTCTCGAGGATCCCTTCAGCGCGACAACCCTGCCGATGAGGATCCCGACCCTGATCCATCGCTTCGTTCAGCGATTCCGGCGTCGGCCGAAGGGGACCTCATTCCAGACCTTGGAGCACACGATGACTCTCCAGGGCGCCCTGCGTTTGCTGGAGTTGCCAACCCAGCTCGGTCAGCGGGTCACCCTGGCGGACATCCGCGAGGCCTATCGGGAGATGGCACTCCGCCACCACCCCGATTCCGGTGGTTCCGTGGAGGCCATGCGGCGAGTCAACGAGGCCTACCAACTGCTTAAGGAGCTCTATCGCCATCCAGCAGCAGAACCCGCCGGACCACGTTTGCGTTAGCAGGGGAACTCAGAACGCACTCTCCGGGCCGATTCGGAGCTGCCTTTTGGTCGATCTTGACTCATATGAGACGCAAGACTGGTCTTGTCGCGAGACATATCCGGTGGGCCTGCAACTAGCCTGCGGTCGTCTCATTCTGGACTTATGCTAGGTCTAGCTACGTTTCCCATCTGAGACGCAAGGGATAGGTGTTATGTGCCTGGAAGCAGCCGCTCCGCCTTGCCGCATGCGTCTTATGAGTCTTGCCTGAGTCGATTTATGCGTCACGCAATCGGACTCTTTTGAGACTTGTCGGATTGGTTTTTAGTGTTGATTTCAGCTGTCAGGCCCTTGGGCTTAAACGCCTTGCACGACGAGAATCGAGTTGGAGGAACGCTCCGTCCCAGCACGGGCCAAGCAGGCGGTCCAGGCGGCTCATGGAACGGCCCAAAGGTTTTGGATTGGGTTTTCCTTCAGTCCCTAACTGGAGTCTTGGCCTATTCGGCGCGCTTGCGTACCTGTCTAAGACACAGGTACGCAAGCGTTCCTGGGCGCTGCTGACTTGGAGTCGCCCAGCATCCCGCTAACGATGACCGCTGATCTCTGATGAGACCCGCAATGCTTCCAGTGAGGTGTCCAAGATAAGACTCAAGAGGCGTCATGCTCCTTTGCGGTTGTTTCGCGAGTCTTGTTGTCCTGCCATGGCGCCATCCGGTACGCCATCGACGGGCAGCCAAAGGATCAATCCAGTTTGATCTGTTAATCCGCATCTCGGTCTTGCAGTAAGACCTGGTTCTAGTCTTATTTGCGATTCATGGAACGAAATCCATGCCAACAAAAAACCCCGCAGGTGCGGGGTTGGGTCAATGGTCATCAGAGCGATGCGAGCCAGTCAGCGTTCGCTCAGGTGCTGGTCTGCATCCCCTGGATCAGGAAGTCGAAGTAGGGGTTGACCAGGGCCGCCTGTTCGCCGTTGACCAAGGCCACCGAAGCCTCCTTCAGGCAGCGGATAGCCTCCACCATGCCGGGCATCGGCACACCGAGGCTGTTGTACATCTCGCGCGCACCGATCAGGCCGATCTCCTGGATCCGCTCCGTGCTTCCGGCCAGAACCCCGTAGGTCACCAGGCGTAGATACCAGCTGAAATCCCGCAGGCATTGGGCTCGCTGCTTCTGGCCAAAAGCATTGCCACCGGGGGCCACATACTCAGGCTTGCGGCTGAACAGCTGACGGGCCGCTTCGTCCACGATCTTCTTCTCGTTGTCGGTGAGCACCCGCACCACCGAAAGGCGTGCATTGCCACCGCTGAGAAACTCCACGATTGATCGAAGCTCGCCTCCGGTGGGATACCGAAGCTGATCGTCAGCCTGGATGATCAGATCGCGAACGACGCTCATTGCAGCGAACTCGGATTGCCCCATCCTATCGACCCCGACAGGCGGATCCGTCGTTCACCGCCAACGTGTAACGCCCCTTTGCAAGCGATAGGGTCAGGGTCCGGGGGGGCGAACGGGGCTATGAGCAGGGCTGGAGAGCTTGTCGAGATCAGCGTGGACGACCTCTCCCATCAGGGCGAGGGCATCGGCCGCCTTGGCACGGAGGTGGTCTTCGTGCCGGGCGGACTGCCTGGCGATCGGTTGCGCATCCGCCTGGTGCGCCGCCATAAGGGCCACTGGTCCGCTGAGATCGCCGGAATCATCAGCCCCTCCCCTGACCGGCGCCGCTCCCCGTGCATCCTGGCCGACCACTGCGGAGGCTGCAGCCTCCAGCCTCTGGACGATCGAGCCCAGACCCGCTGGAAGGCCCAGCAGGTGCTCCAGACCCTGCGGCGCATTGCGGGCCTTGAGGCCCCCGTGCGGCCCATCCTCGCGGCGTCCGCGCCCCTGGGCTACCGGAACCGGGCAATCATCCCCCTGGAACGCAATGCTGACGGGATCCTGCGGGCGGGCTACTACCGGCGTGGGTCCCACAGGATCGTCAATCTCAACCGCTGTCCCGTTCTCGATGCCCGCATCGACGACCTGATCCAGCCCCTAAAGCAGGAACTCGAAGCCAGCGACTGGCCCATCGATCGCCACGGGGGCGGCGGACTTCGCCATCTGGCGTTACGGGTCGGGCAGGCCACCGGCGAGGTGCTGATCACCCTGGTGTCCGCCGACCGCGACCTGCCGGGCCTGGAGGCCCTGGCCAACGACTGGATGGCCCGCTGGCCCGAGGTGGTGGGTGTGTGCCTCAACCTTCAGGATCAGCCCACCAACCGCCTGCTGGGAGAGCACACCCTCACTGTTGCGGGGCGCCCATGGCTAGAGGAGGGATTCGCCGGTCTGCGGTACCGCATCGGCGCCGACACCTTTTTTCAGGTGAACACCGGCCAGGCCGAAGCCGTGCTGCCCTCGCTGCTGGAGGCCCTCGCTGATGGGAGCGACCATCGGCCCAGGGAGCTCGTCGATGCCTACTGCGGCATCGGCACCTTCTCCCTGCCGCTCGCCCAGCGTGGCTGGCGGATCCACGGACTGGAACAGCATGCACCCTCCGTGGAGCTGGCCCGAAGCAACGCAGCCCTCAATGGACTGGAGGGGATGGCCCAGTTCGAATGCACCACCGTGGCTCACGTGTTGGGCCAGCGGCTCCAGCCCCACGCGGAGGCGGTCGCCGCCCCCTACCTGTTTGTGGATCCCCCCCGCCGGGGCCTGGAGCCGGACGCCCTGGTCGCGATCGAGACGGCTCGCCCGGCCCGGATCGCCTACCTCAGCTGTGACCCCGCCACCCTCGCCAGGGACCTGGGCCACTTGACAGGCACAGGATCCTACGAGCTGCTCTGGCTCCAGCCGATCGACTTCTTCCCGAACACCAGCCACGTGGAGTGCCTGGCCGCACTGCGCCGCCGCTGAGGGTTCGCTCAGGGGATAGAACCGACTGAACGACCAGCTCGACTGACGACTCTGCTACGTTCATCTAGCTTAAATAGAGCTAACTGCGCAGCTCGGCGGCGAACTGACGTTCCAGGCTCTGGCGCACCCTGCCGTGGGCCTCCTCCACCTCCGCCTCGGTGAGGGTGCGGCTGGCGTCGCGGTAGCGGAGCCTGAAGGCCTGGCTGCAGAAGCCCGCTTTCACCGGCTCACCCTCGTAGCGGTCGATCAGCTCGGCCTGCTCCAGCAGGGGTTTGCCCGCCTTGCGGATTGCCTGAAGCAGATCCGATGCCGTGATGCCGCCTTCGACCACCAGGGCCAGATCCCGCTCGGAAGCTGGCACCGTTGCATACGGGCGGAAGGCCGGCTGCAACCGCGCCGGACGGATCGCCGCAGTGATCAGCCCCCGAAGCTTCAGCTCGAACACATAGGTGGCTTCCGGCAGATCCAGCTCCTGGGCCCGGGCAGGATGCAACTGCCCAAACCAGCCAACGGGCTGGCCCTCCACCACCAGGGTGGCGCTGCGGCCCGGGTGCAGCAGGTTGCCTGGAGCCTCACCAGCCGCCAAGGGTCTGTCCTGCACGGGCACCAGCAGGGGATCAAGGCCGGCCTGAAGAACACCCCGGGCGAGGTAGTAGTCGACAGGTCGTGTTTTTCCGCTGCTGCTCCAGAGCTCGCTGCGCCGTTCGCCGGCGATGAGCCCCGCCAGCAGGTCCCGCTCCTCGATCACGCCCTCGGCCTCGCTGAACACCCGGCCGATCTCGAAGGCCCAGAAGCCCGAGCGGGAGGCCTGAAGATTGCGGCGGGCCGCCTGCAGCAGTTCCGTATGGAGGTCGTCACGAAGATGGCCGTAGTCGGTCAGCAGGGGGTTGGCCAGGGAAACCCGGCCGGCTCCGGCCGCCACCAGCGAGAAGCCACAGGTTTCCTGGAGCCCGGCAGCGCACAGGGCCTGGCGCAGTCGGCGCTCCAGGCGCTGGGCAGGCGCCGGACCGCCCGGTTCCAGGGGGTCGGGCAGATGGGCTGCGAATTGGTCGTACCCCACCAGACGCGCCACCTCCTCGATCAGATCCACCTCGCGGCGCAGATCCAGGGCCCGCTCCGGAGGCACCGCCACGGCCCAGCCCCATTCCTCGGGGCTGAGGGTGCAGCCCAGGGCCTGCAGGGTGCCCTCGATACGGCCATCGTCGAGGTCCTCTGGCTCGCCATCAACCAGCACCGGACCCAGCAGGTTGTGGAGGGCATCGCGGCGCAGCAGCACCTCCTCAGGCCCACTGGAGGGGCGCCGATGCAGCCAGCGGCCCTCCAGGGTTGCGCCTGTCAACTGTTGGAGCAGCGCCACGGCTCGATCACTGGCGGTGAGGGTGCCATCGGGAGGCAGCCCCTTCTCGAAGCGGCTGCTCGCCTCGGTGCGCAGTCCCACGCTGCGGGCCGAACGCCGCACCGCCTGGGGCTCGAACACGGCAGCCTCCAGCCAGATGGATGTGGTGGTGGTGGTGACGGCCTCTTCAAGGCCCCCCATCACGCCGGCCAGGGCGATCGGCCGATTGGCGAGCGTCACCAGCAGGGCTTCCGAATCAAGGGTTCGCTCCACCCCGTCGAGGGTGACGAGCCGTTCCTGCGGTTCGGCCTGGCGAACCCCGATCGCAGCCGGATCGGCCGGAGCACCCACCGCCTGGTCCAGGCGATCCCGATCGAAGCCATGAAGCGGCTGGCCCGTTTCCAGCATCACCAGGTTGGTGATGTCCACCACGTTGTTGATCGAACGCACGCCGGCCTTCTCCAGCCGCTGCTGCAGCCAGGCCGGGGAGGGCTCAACCTTGACGTTGCTCAGGGCGGTGATGCTGAACAGCCCCCCGGCCTCGATGCGCCGGCAATTCTCCGGATCGGTGTGGAGCTGGGCGGCTTCGATGCTTGGACCGGTTGCCGGAAAGCGGGTCTGGCCGCCGCTCAGGGCCGCCACCTCTCGGGCAATTCCTCGCATCGAGAGGCCATCGGGTCGGTTGGCGGTAATCGCCAGCTCCAACACCTGATCATCAAGCCCAAGGGCCGGCCCGATCGGGGCCCCGAGGGGCGGCACCGTCTCGAGCAGATCCTCGAGGATCGCGATGCCATCCACGCCACTGGGAAGGCCGAGCTCCTGCAGGGAGCAGATCATGCCGTTGCTGGCCACGCCCCGCAGCTCGGCAGGCTTGATGGTGAGGTTCACCGCCGGGAGCGTGGTCCCCACGAGTGCCACAGGCACATGGATCCCCGCCCTCACGTTCGCGGCGCCGCAGACGATCTGCAGCGGCTCGGCCGCCCCCACCCGCACGCGGCAGACACTCAGCTTGTCGGCGGCCGGGTGGGGATCCCGAGCCTCCACCAGCCCCACCACCACCCCGGCGGCCCGGGCGGCCAGATCATCCACCGACTCCACTTCAAAGCCGGCGATCGATAGCCGTTCTGCCAGGTGCTCCGGATCGAGGGCCCCCGGCTCCACCTGTACGAGCTCCCGGAGCCACTGGAGCGAAACCCGCATGCTTCTGGTATCCACTTGTATGGGCGGAATCCTAGGCAGAGGCTGATGGCGGCTCCCCCTGCAGTGGCTTCTGAGGCATCCCCGCCGTCCCTCGCGTAGCTCGACGCGCACGACCCAGGACTGGAGGTAACGGTGCGGAGGTATGATTGTTCGTTGTCACATCGCTTCGCTCAGCGGCGCAACGTCCTTCCATGGCAAAAAACAAGGGCGTCCGGCTCGTGATCACCCTCGAGTGCACCGAGTGCCGGTCCAACCCCGCCAAGCGGTCCCCTGGCGTGTCCCGTTACACAACCCAGAAGAACCGCCGCAACACCACCGAACGGCTGGAGCTGAAGAAGTTCTGCCCGCACTGCAATTCCTCCACGGTGCACAAGGAAATCAAGTGAGGTCAGCGCCGCGCCGGAATCCTTCCGAAGTCGCGGCCCAACCACCTGCCTGGGCCTGATCGACACCCCAACGCGCCATCCCAACATCTTGCCGTTGGGACAGTCCTTCACTCGCCAGGCAGGGCAGAGCATTTTCCCTTCTTCTTCCGTTCCTCCGATCCCATGTCCAGCTCCTTCTTCAAGAAGCGTCTTTCCCCGATCAAGCCTGGTGATCCAATTGATTACAAGGATGTTGATCTGCTCAAGAAATTCATCACCGAGCGCGGCAAGATCCTGCCCCGCCGCCTCACCGGTCTCACCGCCAAGCAGCAGCGCGACCTCACAAACGCCGTGAAGCGTGCCCGTATCGTGGCTCTCCTGCCCTTCGTGAATCCAGAGGGTTGATTCAGGGGAGCGCCTCGGCGTGGGCCAGCCTTCCAGCATCCAAAGCGGAGATCTCGTGGGTGTAGATGACGCCCGCGGATTCCAGTTGGCTGTAGTTCAGTCGGTGCGCGGTTCTCGGGTCGAGCTGCGCAGCGGCTTTGATGCCCGGCTCCAACAGGTGCCGCTGCGCGATGTCGAGCGTCTTGCCGCCCTGCCGCCAACGGCGGCGGGCACCCCTGGCCGACTCGGAGATCCCCCCTGGAGTCTCAGCCCTGCCGGCCTGGCGGCCAGCCGACCCAGCTGCCGTGCCTTCGGGGAAGCCTGGGTGGTGCTGGTGGAGGAAGCCGACCCCTGGGAAGGCTGCCTCAGCGATCTAGCTGATCTGCTCGGATCTGCGGCTGATCCTTCCCTGCTAGCGGCCTGCTGGCTTTGGTTGCACGGCGATCAAACCCTTTTTCGCCTCCGCCAGGCCAGGATCACCCCCCGCCGCGCCGACGAACTTCGGCCGCTGCGTCAGGAGCGGCGCCGCCAGGCCCTGCGCCGCCTGCGCCGAGACCAATGGCAGCAGCGGCTGCAGGCCAGGCAGCCTATGGATGCCGACGGGCTCAGCGCGGAGCAACGGAACGACCTGAACCAACTCCGCGGCTGGGCCGGCGGCGCAACGGAGCAGCCCCTCTCCGAAGACCTGCAGCGCCTCCTGCGGGAGATCCACTGCCCCCTCGAGCCCGGCCCGATTCGCCACCTGCTGGTCGATCTCGGCCAATGGGAGCGCCACCACCTGCCTTCCCTGGAGGCCACCACCTGGCAGCAGGGCTTCACCAGCCAGCTGCTCCAGGAGGCGGATCAGCTTGTGGCCCGGGCTCACCTGCCTTTCCCAGGCGATGGGGAGCGTGTCGATCGCTGCGAGCAGCGGGTCATCACCATCGACGACGACGACACCCTCGACATCGACGACGGCCTTGCCCTCGAAACCTCTGCGGAGGGGCACCAGCGGCTGTGGATTCACATCGCCGATCCCGGGCGGCTTGTGGCGGCGGGCACCCCCCTCGATCTGGAGGCACGCCGCCGCG
>Ga0207941_1000002_pt1 | contig 127627 bp, 136 predicted proteins | sample LakMenEpi13Sep12_FD_150695 | JGI IMG/M metagenome (GOLD analysis project Ga0207941, IMG submission 150695) | Freshwater microbial communities from Lake Mendota, WI - 13SEP2012 deep hole epilimnion (SPAdes) | ecosystem: Environmental > Aquatic > Freshwater > Lake > Epilimnion/Euphotic zone ...
TATCGGGGCTGGAGCAGCAGATCAAGCAGGATCAACCGATCATTTCTGAGCTTGAGGATGTCTTTGCCACCTGGACATCAATGGTTGACGCTGAGAAAGTCATCGTGGAGTATGTCCCTGATTTTGTTGATAGCAAGGACCCGAATCAAATTTCTTCACTCGAGCAAGCACTGGAGTATGAAGTTAAGCTTCGGCATGATTGCCGCTGCCTTGAGCTTGTTCGCCGCGATTTGGGCCTAACGCAAAACAATACGAAACTTAGTCAGCAGGATCTCCTTTCGGCCATACATGGACTTCTGGAACAGTTTGACAAGGTCGCTTCTGTTGTGCAGGCGATTCGAGAGTGCCCACTGCAGATTGATGCCAGCGATGTTGTCAGGAGCGGACAACCGGAACGGATTAGCGCCTTTATTCATAGCCTGCATCGAGGTGTTCGTCGACAAGAGCTCCGCCACAGGAGCCGATTGCTACTGAAAGACCTCTCCCTTTGGTGTGAGCGGAACTGGCTTGAAACTCTGGAACAACGGATCGATAGCGACCAACTAGTAGGAGTTGAGCTCGAGCTCGTCGCGCAGGGCTGGCCCAGGCTTGTTGATTTTCAGCTCTATAGAATCCGTGCTGCACGTCTCAGCACCAACGAGAAATCGGTGATGCGGGTTCTGGCAACCGAACGCAATCATTGGCAGGCCGTAGCACCAGAGCATCTTGCAGAGACCGTTCGCATCACTGTGGAGCGTGAGGCCTTGCTTGGCTGGCAAGCAGGAGCCGAGGCGCGGGAGCCGGCTCTGCTGTTAACAAGGATGGACGTTGACCGACGCGTCAAACGGCTTGCGGAACAGGATGCCCATCTCCTGGATCTCAACCGGAGCATTACCGCCACCTCTGCTGCCCCGGAGCGGGTACAGCCACGTCCCAACTGGGATGACATCGTCATGCTGCAGGGCCCCAGGGCCAGGAAACTGCGTGAGGTGGTTGAGCTTGGCGAGGAGCGAGGACTGTTTGAGATCTGCCCTGTCTGGCTGGCCAATCCCGAGACGGTGTCCCAGATCTTTCCACTGCGGCAGGGGCTCTTTGATCTGGTGATATTCGATGAGGCTTCACAGCTGCCAGTCGAGAATGCTCTTCCGGCGATGTACAGGGCCAACCGCATCGTCATCAGTGGCGATGAGAAGCAACTACCGCCCACTCGATTCTTCAGCAGTGGTTTCGCTGATGACAGCGATGAGGAGGTCAACCCCGATGGCGATGGCGATGATCCGGAGGTTGTTGCCGATGCCCTTTACGCAGCGGAGACCCGCCGCCAGGTGAAGGATTGCGGTGATCTCCTGGTGCTGGCCAGTGCCGCTGGCCTGACCCACGTCTCTTTAGACATTCACTACCGCTCTCGCTTCAGGCCGCTGATTGCCCATTCGAATGCGGCCTTTTACCAGAACAAGCTCAGCGTCCCTGTCCTGCACCCTGCAGAAGAGATCCGACGAACCAGGCCCTTGCAGGTGGAAGTGATTAATGGGACCTATGCCAACCAGAGCAATCGCGATGAGGCGGTGGCGTTGATTGCCTTTCTGGAGGATCTCTGGTGTGGCCCGAATGCCGTTGAACCTGACACGCTTCCAACCGTTGGCGTGGTGACCTTCAACAAGACCCAGGCCGATCTGATCGAGGATATCCTCGATCGCTCCACACAGACTAATACTCGTTTCCAACAGGTGCTTGAGCGCGAACGGCAGCGCCGCTTTCAGGGCGAGGACTGCGGGTTCTTCGTTAAGAACCTCGAAAACGTTCAGGGGGATGAGAGGGACTGGATACTGTTCTCGACCACCTTTGGGCGCGATGAATCCGGACGCTTCATGCGGCGGTTCGGTGCCCTTGGCCTGAAGGGTGGTGAACGCCGGCTCAATGTGGCCACATCCAGGGCACGCGACAAGGTGGTGATCTTCACCTCAATGCCAATCGAGGAGATCAGTGATGCCCATCGTCAGTGCAAGACGCCACAGCGGCCACGTGACTTCCTGCAGTCCTACCTGCTCTATGCATCCGCTATCTCCGAGGGCCATCTCGACGAGGCGGAGGCACTACTCAACCGCCTCCACCGCCCTAAAAGCTCTCGTATGGCGGCCGGTGCCAGACATTCCCAGAGGTACTTCGTGCAATGCGTAGCGGAGTATCTCCGCAAAAAGGGCTTTGAGGTAGATGTCCCTGCCGCTGGAGATGCCTTTGCATTTGATCTCGCCCTCCGCAACCCGGCGACGGGCTTGTTTGCGCTGGGGATCGAATGCGATCCACCTCGCCACCCCGATTTGGCCCATGCCCGCGACCGGGAGATCTGGCGCCCCCGGGTACTGCAAAGCTCGTTGCCCAACGTCCATCGTGTCTGGTCAAGGCTCTGGCTCAGCGAACCGACTCGGGAGCAGCGACGCCTGAGCGATGCAGTTCGCAGAGCCCTCCCCTCACCCTCTCCTGCACCATGAGCGGTCCCAAAATCGCCGATATCCGCGTCCTTCAGGCCATCCAGGAGCGGCAACGTCGCTTGCTTGAACAACGCCAGAAGCAACTGCAGGCTCAGTGGCGGAATCAGCGAAAGCTGATCGAGAGAAGCTTGAAGGAGCTGCAGCCGCTGGCCAATAGCGAGGTTATCGGAGCCATGGAGCAGTCCATGACCGCTATGGACCGGCGCTTCGAAAAGATACAGGAGACAGACTCTCTTGAGGATTTACAGAGACGGGGTGAGCAGCAATTGCAGTTCATGGCCAGTGAATTGGATCAGCTGCGGGAGCAGATGAATACCGCGATCACTGAAGTGCGCCAGAGGTCCAGGTCCATGCGGGCGGCGGTGAACGACCTGGCTACTCGGCTCCAGGCTGCAGGTCTTGTCGAAGAAAGTCGGTCTCTTCTTCAGGCCCCCTCGGCCGACGGCTTAGAGCTTGCCGCCCAACAACTTGGACGCAAGCTACGGAACGAGAACGACCAGGATTTCCTGCAGGCCCTCGCTGACCTGGCTATAGAAGCAAGCCCAGCAATGCTTGAACACATCGCGGTGGATCCGGAGCGGGAGCGGATTGAAAAGCTACTGGTTCAGCTTGAGCTGCTTGACGACAGCAGCGAAACGACAGTGTTCCGATCCCGCCTGGAAGCACTAGACGGTGATCAAGATCAACGTCAGCGCCGGCTCCTTCTTGATTCGCTCTCTCTTGAGCTGTCGCAGACCATGCAGCGGCGCGCGCGGGAGGCGGATCGCCTCGCGATTCTCGATGAACTGGAAGCTCAATTGGGCGTCTTCAATGCGGCACCGGCTGGCCTGAAGACAGCTATCAATGCCCACCGTGATGGGCAGGGAGCGTCCCTTAGTGAATTGCGCCAGGCTGTTGAAGGCTGGTGCAAGCAGGAGGCTCTTCGCCTTGACGGCGAGCGTGTCCGCAACGTTGTACTGGCTTCGCTGAGGGAACTTGGCTATGACGTCCGCGAAGGCATGACGACGGCCTGGGTGGATGGAGGATCAATCGTTGTTCAGAAGGCGGGCAGCAGCGACTACGGCGTGGAACTTCAGGATGTCGACGGCCGTATGCGCACTGAGGTGGTGCGCTTCGGGGATCCTGGGGCCCCAGTGAGCGACCAACAACGCCAGCGCGATACGGAGATTGAACAGCAGTGGTGCACAGCTCACGCCCAGACGCTGGAGAACCTTCGCAAGCAAGGTATGGAAGCGAAAATCATGGCTAAGCGGGAACCCGGTGAGGTGCCTCTGGCTGTACGTCTCACCGCACCAGATCGTTCAAATGCAAGCACCAGAGGTGCCGACAGGAGTACCGGCCCTGCTTCGCAGCAGGGTCTTATCTAAGGCTCTGCATCTCCTGCTGATCGCTCATCTTTTGGAGGCATGGATAGGGCGCTTCAAGACCTGCTATCTCATTTCACTTCACCCAACATGGATTATCGAGAGTGGGTTCAGGACAGATCAAATCCGCCGCCATCCGCGCCTCGCTGAGCACCTGAAACAGCACCTTGGGAGATTCCTTGAGCAGCTCGATCCAGTGCCCGAGATAGGCGGCATGGCTCTCGATCTCGCTGCCGATCTCCAGCCGATCGCCCAGCAGAACCGCCCCTAATTCGGCGACCAGCTCCTCTCGGGCATAGCGCGGCTTCCCGAAGGCATCACCCAGATCACGCTTCAGGCGGGATTCATGGCCGGTGGAGTGGATCTGCTCATGGGATCAGGTGGCGCAGAACGAAGCTGGTGAGTGAAAGCTGGCGCGATCGGGCAGCTGGATCCGATCAATGCCGGGCAGATAGCAGGCCCGATCCCCGCCAAAGCTGACCGGCACCGGCCAGGCACCCAGCACGGCCTCCGCTGCCTCCAGCCGCTCGGGCTCTGGCTTGGGCTTCACACCCTCTGCCGCCTGGCGGGCTTCGATCATGGCGGCGAGGGCTTCGCCCTCGAGATCGGCGGCATTGAAGACCGCCACCGGCCGGTAGCTGGCCCAGCTGCGCAGGGTGACTTCACCGCCAACGCCTGGCTCCTCGCGGCTGTGCAGCTGGGGCCGCAGGATGTGAACCGCCTTGCTGCCCTTGCGGGGGAAGATCCCAAGCTTCTTGGCCTCGGCAAAGCCACACCAGAACGGGAGGGCTGAACCCCGGATGTGCATGCCAAGGGTGAGCAGGATCGGATTGGCACCGCGGTAGCGATGACCCGAGAGCAGATTGACGTGGTGGGCGCCGCCGCTGCCATCCCAGGGCCGCCGCCAGGGGGCTGAGCCGGCCTCCATCAGCTCGATCAAGGAGGCGACGATCTTTTCTTCTGCTGTGGGGCCATCAAAGGTTTTGCGTGAGCGGGACTTGGACGCGGCCATGGCTGGCAAAGCGCGGGACGCCCGAGTGGTGCCCCGCGAAGGCAAGGGCGGCGACGGCGCCTGTCGCCGAGCCGCTCGCGTCAGCCCTTGCCCGTGGGGCGACCATGAGGAAGCCCGCACGACCCATCCCCGGGGGGATTCAGACCCCAATGGCCCTTCCGGTCGTTCACGGGGCACCATCAGCTGAGGAAGGTGCCATCGTTGGAAAGCAAGTGGACCCTTCCATGGCGATCGCGATCGAACTCAGCGACCACCAGGCCCAGGCGCTGAACGAGGCTGCTTCACGGCTCCAGGTACCAGAGGCCGAGTTGGCCGCTGCAGCTGTACGGGATCTGCTAGCACACCAGTCCGCCGATTTCGATGTTGCTGCGCAACGGGTGTTCGAGAAGAACCAGGAGCTCTACCGACGCCTGGCTTGATGCGTTGGCTGATTCAGCAGAGTGACAGCATGAAGGGCGCACGAGAATTGACCATCTGTGAAACCTGATGATCAAATCACCGAAGAAAAGTGCTCCAGTCGAGCGGCGAACCCTGGAAGCCCTTGCTGGTTGAGCGTCGCGAGATAGTCCAGAACAGACTTGGGCGGAGTACGCAGGCTGGCCCGATGCAGCCTTGCCGCCAGGCAGAGAGTCTGCGGATCAAGATCAAGCTGATCCACCAGGAACGGATCGGGATGGCAGGCTTCGATCCCATAGGGCCTCAACAACTCGGCCGGAAAATCCTTGATGTTGAAGGTGAGAATCAGATCGGCAGATGTGCGAATGGCGGCAGCCAGCACATGACGATCATCGGGGTCCGGCAAGACCAGAGACGGGATGAGATCTTCGAAGTTGGTGACCAAGGCGTCGCGAAATCAGCAGATCGCGCAGGGGTGCTGGATAGAGAACGCAGGCGTCGTAAAGGACGGTGAACGGGTTCACCTCAGTAGCCCATCCCCAGCTCCTGGGCCTGAGCGGCCAATCCATCGAGGGCTTCACTGCGGTTCTGGTCCATCTGCTGCTTGTAGGCCAGAAGATCACTCAGGCGGATCCGCCGATGGGTGCCCACGTTGCGGAAGGGAAGCAAGCCCTTCTTGAGTTGATCGATCAGGAACGGACGAGACACATTCAGCAGATCGGCGCCCTGCTGGGTGGTGAGCTCGGCATGTACCGGCATCAAGGTGACTGCATGGCCCTTGGCCATCTGGCTGAGGATTTCCTGCAGCAGAGCCAGTGCTGCAGGAGGCAGGGCGATCGTGTCTTTCTCCGCCCCTTCCAGCTGCAGAGAAACGGTCGGCAAGCTTGTGGGCAGCGTGGCGCGGACCCTGGCTAAATGCTGCAGGCTCTTGGCCGCCAGCTGGATGGCCTCCGGTGTGGGAGCCACAGGCTCCAGAAAATCAGGGATAGCGAGCGCCATGGATCCACCGCAGCAGCCAACTGACCCTAGCGCTTAAACGAAGCAATCGAAACATTCGCAGCAATCGATTCGTTTCTTCGATTCCGCCCTGGCGTCTTGATGGCGGCATATTGCTCGCAGCGTCAGCCCTTGCCCGTGGGGCGACCATGAGGAAGCCCGCGCGTCCCATCCCCAGGGGAGTCAGTCCCGCAGTAGATCACCGCTGTTCCAGCCACCAGTCCGCCGCGCCCGTAACGGGCGGGACAGGGTGCTTTTGGTCATCTGCTGATCGAAGCTGCCCCGCGCGGGGGCCAAGGCGAAGGAGGAGGCAACGCCCGGTGCGCCGCCCTCCTGCTGCGGTCAGATGCCGGTGCGGGGCTTGGCGCAGGAAAGGATATACCCCCGAATACGAGAAACTCGCGCGGATTGCTTCAAAAATGTCGAGAAATCTGGAAAATTCGTTGTTCCGATCACCTCAACGTTGTCTGATCTTCCTCCTGCATCGACTGGCCTGCTTGAGGCGGCCACGGGGCGCAGCGGAACATGCGAGCGGGAGCGAGCTGGACGCCAAGCGCCTCGCCTCAGCCCTCGCCGAACCGATCAGGCCAACGCAGCATTTGGGTGCTCCTCACCGGGGCCAGTGATTCCAGCTCCACCTGCCTGGCTACCCAGGATCCACCCAGTTCAAGCCAACGCTCAGCTTCTGAATAGCGCAGAGCATTGACACTTGAGATATACGAGATACTTGAGAAGTACAACACATCAGCCCGTCGCTACCGCGGCCGAGTCAAGAACAAAGCGATAGCGCACATCACCCAGGCGCAGGCGCTCGATCGCGTCGTTGACCCGATCCATCGGCAAATGCTCCACCACTGGTCGGATGTTGTGGCGCACGCAGAACGCCACCATCTTCTGCAGGCTGGCTGGGGAGGAGGTAGGGCTGCCGGTGATCGAGCGCCGGGACATGATCAGGTCGAACGCACCCACTTGAATCGGCTCAAGCACAGCGCCGAGCTGGTGCAGCCGGCCGCGCGGAGCAAGGGAGGCCATCACCGCGCCCCAATCAAGGGAATGGTTCACGGTGTTGATCACCAGGTTGAACCGGCCGGCCAGGTTGGCCAGGTTGTCGAGCGCTTCCACCTGATGGGCTCCGAAACGCTTCGCCTCCTCGGCCTTGGCCAGGGTGGTGGTGAGCGCCGTGACTTCACAGCCCCAGGCCCGGGCGAACTGCAAGGCCATATGGCCCAGACCACCAATTCCGATCACGGCCACGTGGTCCGTGGGTGAAACGGCCTCATCAATCAATGGGGCGAACACGGTGATTCCGCCGCAGAAGAGAGGGCCAGCTACGGCCGGATCCATCCCCTCGGGCAAAGGAATGGCCCAGTCTTGATGGGCGGTGACATGGCTGGCGAAGCCCCCTTGGCGGCCAACGATCGTGGCCTCCAAGGACGGGCAGAGATTGCCGGTGCCGCCCAGGCATTGCCCGCAGTGACTGCAACTGCCGCTGATCCAACCCAAGCCGCGCAACTGGCCGATCACACCGGGATCCACCCCCTCACCCACCTGCACGACCCGGCCCACCACCTCATGACCCGGAACCAGGGGGAAGCTGCTCACACCCCATTGGTTATCCAGCATGGAAAGGTCGCTGTGGCAAAGGCCGCAATGCAGCACTTCCAGCACCAGCTCATCGAGCGCCGGCTCCATCATCGGCCGCTCCGCTCGCTCCAGGGGCGCGCCGGATTCACGGGCCTGCCAGACAGTGATCGACACAACAGAACGGCGGTGAACCCTTTTTCTAGTAGGAGCTGTAGCGCTCCTGTGCAGCGCGGCGGAAAGCCGAGACGCGGGTGGGCGGTGAACCCGCTGGGGCTGCCTGCCCAGGCCTTCCAGGTGGACTGGGGCGCTGGCACCAGCGACGGCCTCGGTCCAATGGTCAGGCTCGCCTTGGTGGGGTCCCAAAGCCGGCCACACCTGAGCGAGAGGACTTGCGAGGATCAACGTTCCAATCAGAGCCACGATGCCCCTCTCCCCCCTGGTGCGGCAGCTGCAGCAGGTGCCCCTCACCCGGGAGGTGCTGGCCCGCAGTGAGCGGCCGGAACGGCTGCGGCTCGGGGGGGCCGGCCGGGCTGGCCGGGCCCTGATCACCAGTGCCTTGGCGAGGGTGGCCGAAGCACCGTTGCTGGTGGTGGTGCCCACCCTGGAGGAAGCGGGCCGCATGGCGGCGCTGCTGGAGCTGATGGGCTGGCAGAGCTGCCAGCTCTATCCCACCAGCGAGGGGTCGCCCTACGAACCCTTCGATCCCACCAGCGAGATCACCTGGGGGCAGCTGCAGGTGCTGGCGGAACTGCTCGATCCGGAGGCCGGCGGCAAGCGGCTGGCGATCGTGGCCACCGAGCGGGCCCTGCAGCCCCATCTGCCCCCACCGGATGTGCTCGCCGGCCGCTGCCTCACCCTGCGGCGCGGCGACACGCTGGACATCGAAGAACTGGGCGCCACCCTGGCGCGGCTCGGCTACGAGAGGGTGCCCAGCATCGAGCAGGAGGGCACCTGGAGCCGCCGCGGCGACATCATCGACCTCTTTCCCGTCAGCGCCGAGCTGCCGGTGCGCCTGGAGCTGTTCGGCGAGGAACTGGAGAAGCTGCGGGAATTCGATCCGGCCAGCCAGCGCTCCCTTGATGCGATCGAGCGGGTGCGGCTCACCCCCACCAGCCACGCGCCGCTGATCGCCGACGCCCTGCGCGAGCGGATGCCCGAGGGGTTGGAGGCCCTGCTTAGCCCCGAAGCCCTCGATCAACTGCTGGAGGGGGGCACCCCCGAAGGAATGCGGCGCCTGCTGGGCCTGGCCTGGGAGCAGCCGGCCTCGCTGCTCGACTATCTGCCCGCCGGCACCCTGATCGCCCTGGAGGAGCGTCGCCATTGCCTGGCCCACGGCCAACAGTGGTTCGACCACGCCGCCTCCCACCACCGCGAGGTGGTGCAGGATCTGGGGTTGGCGGCCTCCCTGCTCCCACCGAGCCTCCACCGCGCCCCCGCCGAGGCCCTGGCAGCCCTCGACGCCTTCCGCGGCTTCGACCTGGCTGAACTGCAAGAGAGCGACCGTCACCCCAACAGCTTCGATCTGGCTAGCCGGGCGGTGCCGGCCCACCCCAACGCCTTCGGCCGCCTGGCCGGCCTGGTGAAGGGTTATCAGGCCGGGAAAGCCCGGGTGTGGCTGGTGTCGGCCCAGCCCAGCCGGGCCGTGGCCCTGCTGGAGGAGCACGACTGCATCGCCCGCTTCGTGCCCAACCCCCTCGACACACCGGCGATCGAGCGGCTGATCGAGCAGAACACGCCGGTGGCCCTCAAGAGCCGCGGCACCGCCGAGCTGGAGGGCCTGGAGCTGCCCGCCTGGAAGTTCGTGCTGCTCACCGACCGGGAGTTCTTTGGCCAACACAGCCTGGCTGCCAGTGGCTATGTGCGCCGCCGCCGCCGCGCCGCCAGCCGCACGGTCGATCCGTTGCGCATGGTGCCCGGCGACTTCGTGGTGCACCGCAACCACGGCATCGGCCGCTTCCTGAAACTCGAGAAGCTGGCGATCGGCGGCGAAGCGCGCGACTACCTGGTGGTTCAGTACGCCGATGGCCTGCTGCGGGTGGCGGCCGACCAGCTGGGCAGCCTGGGCCGCTACCGCGCCAGCAGCGAGAGCCCGCCCGAGCTCAACCGCATGGGCGGCAGCGCCTGGACGAAGGCCAAGGAGCGGGCCCGCAAGGCGGTGGCCCGGGTGGCGATGGACCTGGTGAAGCTCTATGCCGAGCGCCACAAGGCGCCGGGCTTCGCCTTCCCCCCCGATGGCCCCTGGCAGAACGAACTGGAGGATTCCTTCCCCTACGAACCCACCCCGGACCAGATCAAGTCGATCGCAGAGGTGAAGCGCGACATGGAGAAGCCCCAGCCGATGGACCGGCTGGTGTGCGGCGATGTGGGCTTCGGCAAAACCGAGGTGGCGATCCGGGCGATCTTCAAGGCGGTCACCGCCGGCAAGCAATGCGCCCTGCTCGCTCCAACCACGGTGCTGGCCCAGCAACACTGGCGCACCCTGAGCGAACGCTTCGCCCCCTACCCGCTCAAGGTGGCCCTGCTCAACCGCTTCCGCACCGCGGCCGAACGCAAGACGATCCTCGATGGTCTGGCCGCCGGCAACGTGGATGTGGTGGTGGGCACCCACCAGCTGCTGGGCAAGGGCACTGGCTTCAAACAGCTGGGGCTGCTGGTGGTGGATGAGGAGCAGCGTTTCGGCGTGAATCAGAAGGAGAAGATCAAGGCGCTGCGCAAGGACGTGGACGTGCTGACCCTCAGCGCCACCCCCATCCCCCGCACCCTCTATATGAGCCTCTCGGGGGTGCGGGAGATGAGCCTGATCACCACGCCACCGCCCCTGCGGCGCCCGATCAAGACCCACCTGGCCTGCCGCGACGAGGAAGCGGTGCGCAGCGCCATCCGCCAGGAGCTCGACCGCGGCGGCCAGGTGTTCTACGTGGTGCCGCGGGTCGAGGGGATCGAGGAGGTGGCCGAGCAGCTGCGCCAGATGCTGCCGGGCCTCAAGCTCCTCGTGGCCCATGGCCAGATGGCCGAGGGCGAACTGGAGAGCGCCATGGTGGCTTTCAACGCCGGTGAAGCCGACCTGATGCTCTGCACCACGATCATCGAATCGGGGCTCGATATCCCCAGGGTGAACACGATCCTGGTGGAGGACGCCCACAAATTCGGCCTGGCCCAGCTGTACCAGCTACGGGGCCGGGTGGGCCGCAGCGGCATCCAGGCCCATGCCTGGCTTTTCTATCCCGGCGATGCCTCCCTCAGCGAGGCGGCACGGCAGCGGCTGCGGGCGATCCAGGAGTTCGCCCAGCTGGGCTCCGGCTACCAGCTGGCGATGCGCGATATGGAGATCCGCGGGGTGGGCAACCTGCTTGGGGTGGAGCAGAGCGGCCAGATGGAGGCGATCGGCTTCGACCTCTATATGGAGATGCTGCAGGAGTGCCTGGCGGAGATCCAGGGCCAGGACATCCCGGCGGTGGATGACACCCAGATCGACCTGCCGCTCACCGCCTTCATCCCGGCCGAGTGGATCCCGGAGAACGAGGAGAAGATGGCCGCCTACCGGGCCGCCGCCGACTGCATCAGCAAGGAGGCCCTGGTGGAGCTGGCCGCCGGCTGGACCGACCGCTACGGCGCGATCCCGGCGCCGGTGCAGAGCCTGCTGCAGCTGCTGGAACTGAAACTCGTTGCCAGGCGGTGCGGCTTCTCGCGGATCAGGCCGGAGAAACCCAACATCGCCCTGGACACACCGATGGAGGAGCCGGCCTTCCGACTGCTGCGCCAGGGTCTGCCCCAGCACCTTCATGGGCGGCTGGTTTACCAAGGCGGGACCGGCAGCACGGCGAAGGTGCTCGCCCGCGGCCTGGGGGTGCTGCCGATCGAACGGCAGGTGGAGGAACTGATGGGCTGGCTGCGCGCCATGGCCGACCAGATTCCGGGCTCCGATGGCCTCCGGGATGCCCAGCGGGCCGAGGAGAGCTCGGCGCGGAATGCGGCGGTGCTGACGGTGTGAGCGGCGCCCAGTGCGGAAGGGCTCAGGTGCAGCGGAGCGGAATCGGGGGCGATGCGTCGCAGCCTTCACGAAACTTCGTTAACATCCTGAGAACGTTTGTTACGGACCGCCATGGCTGGCTACCTCGGGGAGGTGATGGACATCGGTGGCGGCTTCGACGTCTCCTCCCTCTCCACCGCCCTCCTCTGCCTGGGCGCACTCGGCCTTGTCGTGCTGTTGCGAGAAAAACCCAGCAACGACGACGACGACTCCTCCCCCGGCGGCGGCCTGATGCAGCCCGTGGCCTGAGCCGGCAGGTCCCGGTAGCCTCCGGGCTGACGAGGTGTACGAGGCGCTGATGATCGACCTTGCCACCTACGAGCCCAGGGGAGACAAGAAGAACTCCTCCTTCTTCGAGGACAACCTTCCTCGGGTGTATGAACGCCGTAGCCAGTCCGGTCTGAGCCAGTTGGTCGGTGCCATGGCGGCCGTGGTGATCCAGGTGGACCACGGCGATGGCCTGGCCTATATGGCTGAACTGGCCCTGATGGGTCCCTATCGCTTCCGGGAATGCTGGCTGAATGAAACTCATCGCATTCACTTGCTGGAGGCCGATCCCCTCTGGCCAAGGCTGATCCTGCTGGAGCCCCTGAACCGGGGCTTTGAGGATGAAGCCACCCGCTGGAACCGCATGTACCCCTTGGCGGCAGCCAAACCCAACGCCCGCTACATCGGCGAGATCTACAGCACCTCCTCCTGCCGCGATCTGCGCTCCGTGCTCGAGCCCCAGAACATCCGCTTCGTGTATCCGGATGAAGCCAGCAACGGCTTCTATGCGCTGCCCCATCTCACCTTCACCTTCCTTTCGGACTTCACCTACAACCGGGTGGGGTATGTGGATGTGCCCCTCGACAGCCTTGCGGCCCTGGATCTCGGAGATCGGGTGCTCCTTGATGACGAGTCCCTCGAATTGCTCGAAGCAGCGGGCCAAAAGCACCAGCGCCATGGCCTAGGGGGTCGGGTGCTGGGCATCGATCACCTGGCCAGCCGCGTGCTGGCTGGGGAGCGGGAGGATGCGTTGCTCGAATACCTCACAATGGTGCCCTATTACTTCTGGGGGGCTTACAACATCGCCGCGATGAACTCCTCCACCAATGTCACCCGGCATCCCTCGATCGGTGATGAAAAGCAATCACCAGCACGGGTCTTCACCGCCAACAACACGCCCTCCTATCTCAATTCCTTCGACAACCTGCCGATGCCCACCGAGGATTTCGTGCGCAACTACGGCAGGCGCATGCACCACATCGCCTACGAAGTCGTGGACGGTGAGATCCAGGGCGAAAAGAACGTTGATTTTGTTGTGGATGTGCTGCGGGATCTCGGCATCTCCTTCCTCGCCGATGTGGTGGGTGAATGCACGGATCAGCCCAACCTCAAGCAGATCTTCTCCAAAGCCTCTCCCTACTCGCTGCTAATCACCGAATACGTGGAGCGCTGCCTGGGTTACGACGGCTTCTTCACCCGCGACAACGTGGCTGCCCTGACGGCGGCGGCGGGAGAGGCCGAGCGGTACGAGCACGGTCAGGTCTTCGACTGAACGGAGCGGCGGGTACGGCTTCCCCGATCCCCGCTGACGGTTGCCGCACCGCGGCGGCCCTGGCTGCGCGGGCCAGGTGGCTGCAGGCTGTGGTGATGCGGCCCATCTCCCTTGACCCGCGCCCGGTTCCCCTTCCCCACCGCCACCGCCGCCCTGGCAGCGGCCTCGCGTCGTCCGTCGTCCTGGTCGGTAGCCCTGGCTGCCCTGCTGCTCACGGCCCCGGTTCCGGCCAGCCTGGCCCAGGCCGGAACCCCACCCGGGCGTCGGCCACCCAGCTGGGCGGACATCGACAACCTGCCGACGCTGCTCACGGCCCACGGCACCAAGGTGCTGCAACAGGACTGCAACCAGCGCGGCCTGCAGGGTCTTTATCACGACCGCAGCGACACGATCGTGATCTGCCGCGTGCACCGCGATCCGCAGGCGGTGTGGAACACCCTGGCCCATGAGGCCACCCATCGCATGCAGGCCTGCGCCGGCGGCAGCATCACCGACCCCCGCCACTATCAGGCGATGGCCCGGGCCCTGGCCACCTACGAACCCCAGGAATGGCGCTCGATCGCCATCTACCCGCGGGAACAGCAGCTCAGCGAACTGGAGGCCCGCTATACCGCCCGCCTCCCACCGGAGCAGGTGCCGCGCCTGTTTCGCCGCTACTGCACCGGTTCCAGCCCGTCCACCCTGTCTCGACAACCCTGAAGCCATGAACGATCTGCTTCTCTCCCTCGCCATGGCCGCCCTCGGCCAACTCGGGGGCTATGGCGCGGCGCCCGGCATGGGCGGCGGCTCCGGCATCGGCTATGGGCCGGGTATGGGCCCCGGCATCCGGATCGGCATCCGGGGCGGGGGCGCTCCCATGGGGGTGCCCCTTCCCTACGGCGGCTATTCCGGGAGCGGCCCGGCCCCGGTCTATCCCGGTGGCATCACTCCAGGCACGGGTTATCCGGTTCAGGGATACCCCCGGGGCGGCTTCCCAGGCCAGGGCACCCGCCTTGTTCCGAGCTATCCCACCACAGCCATGCCTCAGCGCCCCTCAAGCGCTGGGCCGGCGCCCAGCAGCGAAGCCGAGGCCTTCGGGTTAGCCCCATACCGATGAAGCCTGCCCTGCTCAGGGGCTATTGAGGCTGAGGTTCATCAGTCCCCAGATGCCCCGGGCGGGGATGCGGCTGCTGCCACCTGGGACTCCTGGCGCCAAGCAGCGGGCACGAGCACAAGAAACAGCCCCCACCAGAGAAGCACCCCGATCGAAACCACAAGGGTCAGCCACCAGCGACCAAAGAGCAGCCAGCTGATGGTCACCACAGCTACGCCGGTGAGCAGAATCGACCAGGGTTGGCACCACCAGGGCTTGTGAGTCCAGATCGAGAGGTCTTGGCCCTCCGTCATGACCTCGGCCAGGGGGAGGTCCCGGGGCATTTCGGCCCCGGGATCCGGCTCACTTAACACCGACCGCTGCGGGCACGTTGGCACTGCCGGGCTTGTAGGCCCGCTGCAGGGTGGCGCCGGTCTGGATCCCCCGGATCAAGGTGGTTTCGGCTACGCGGTACTGGGGATCCTTGCGGGTCCCGAGATCCTCGATGGTGAGAGCCTTGGCATCCTCCTCGGAGAGCTTGGCCGGCACATCGGGCACGATGCCACGGTGGTGAATGTCGTGGTTGGCGGGGGTGAGGTACTTGGCGATGGTCACGGTCATGCCGGAACCATCAGAGAGCCCCCGCACCGACTGCACCAGACCTTTGCCGAAGGTCTTCTGACCTACCAGGAGCGCACGGTTGTTCTCCTGGAGAGCGCCGGAGAGAATCTCGCTGGCGCTGGCCGAGCCTTCATTCACCAGCACCACCAGGGGCTTGGAGGTGATCGCCTTTCCCGTGGCCCGCTTCACATCCTGAATGCCGTCGCGGGTCTTGGTGGAGACGATCACCCCTTCATCAAGCAACTGACGCGCAATCTCCACGCTGGCCACAAGCAATCCACCGGGGTTGCTGCGCAGATCCAGCACGTAGCCCTTCACCCCCTGAGCCTCCAGATCCTGAAGGGCAGCACGCATATCGGCTGCAGCATTGGCATTGAACTGCTTAAGGCGGATGTAGCCCAGCTTCTCGCCATTCGGGCCGGTGTTCACCTGGTGCTGAACAGAGTGGATCTCAATAAGTTCCCGCACCAGGGCGAGCTGGATCGTTTCGCTCTTGCGCCGCAGGGTGAGATTCACCGGCGTGCCCGATTTGCCGCGGATCAGTTTCACCGCGTCCTCGGTGGTCATGCCCTTGGTGCTCTTACCGTCGATGGCGGTGATCACATCCTTGGGCTTCACACCGGCGCGTGAGGCAGGGGATCCCTCGATCGGAGCGATCACCACCAGTTCTTTGGTGTCCTTATCGAGGCTCAGCTGGATGCCCACCCCGGAAAGCTCTCCGGATGTGTCGATCTGCATCTCTTTGAACTCGCGCGGATCCAGGAAGCGCGTGTAGGGATCATCAAGGGTGCCCAGCATGCCGCGGATCGCGACATAGGCCTCCTTGGGGTTGTCATAGCTCTTGGCAAGCAGATCACGCCGCAGCTTGCGCCAGCGGTCCTGGGTGTACTTGCCGGTTGTGTCCAGGTAATCGCGGAACACGATCTGCCACACCTGGTCCATCACCTCCTTCGGACTGTCGGTGATGGCCAGACTTCCGGGGGCCAACCCCATATCGCGGGCCATCACCGCGGTGGCGGCACAGGCTCCCAGACCGAGAAGCACCACGAAAGTGGTGCGACCGCTGCGCATGCGGAGAATCCTTGAAGGGGACAGAAACTCCCTTCAAGGTAGCGCCGCCGCTTGCCACTCACGCGGGGGTCAGGGGTCAACCCAGCGGCCGTCCTCCCGGATCAGGGCGATCAGGGCTTCCACCCCCTCGGCTTCCGGCACCCGGCGGATCTCGTCGCGGCCGCGGTAGAGGGAGATGGTGCCAGGGGTCTTACCCACATAGCCGTAGTCTGCATCGGCCATCTCGCCGGGGCCATTGACGATGCAGCCCATCACGGCGATATCAAGGCCGGTGAGGTGGGCGGTGGCGCTGCGAACCTGATGCAGCACCTCCTCAAGGTTGAACAGGGTGCGGCCGCAGCTGGGGCAAGCCACATACTCCACCATCGTTTTGCGCAAGCCAAGGGCCTGCAGAATCGAGTAGCAGACCGGGATCTCCTTCTCCGGTGCCTCGGTGAGGGAAACGCGAATGGTGTCGCCCAGCCCCTCGGAGAGCAGGGTGGCGATGCCGGCGGTGCTCTTGATGCGGCCGTAATCGCCGTCGCCGGCCTCGGTAACGCCTAGGTGGAGGGGGTAAGGGAATCCCTCGGCATCCATCCGGTCGGCCATCATCCGGTAGGAGGCCAGCACCACCGGGGCGCGGGAGGCCTTCATCGACACCACGATGTTGTGGAAGTCGAGGCGGTCGCAGATGCGGATGAATTCCAGGGCGCTCTGCACCATGCCCAGGGGCGTGTCGCCGTAGGTGAACAGCATCCGCTCGGCCAACGAACCGTGGTTCACACCGATCCGCAGGGCCTTGTCCTGAGCCTTGAGCAGGCTCACCAGGGGCTCGAAGGTGGAGGCGATGCGCTCGCCGATCGCGGCGAACTCTTCGCAGCTGAATTCGCTGCGATTCGGGTCGGGCTTGTCGAACACGAACAGGCCCGGGTTGATGCGCACCTTGTCGACGTGCTGGGCCACCTCCAAGGCGATCTTCATGCCGTTGTGGTGCACATCGGCCACCAGCGGCACTGGGCGGTAGGTGTCTTCCAGGCGCTTACGGATATCTCCCATCGCCTTGGCATGGGCCAGGGATGGCACGGTGACCCGCACGATTTCGCAGCCGGCCTCGTGCAGGCGGCGGATGCCGGCGGTGGCCCCCTCAATGTCGAGAGTGTCCTCGTTGATCATCGACTGCACCACCACCGGGTGCTCGCTGCCGATCCAGATGTCGCCCACCCGCACGCTGCGGGTCTTGCGGCGGCGGATCGTGGTGGCATAGCGGGGATCGTCCGCCCAGGACGGCAGGGCCTCAGCGGCGAATCCCGGCGCAGCGGCTGTGGTCCCGGAGGCAGCAGAGGCAGCGTCGGGGCGGGACGGGGCGGCGGTCATCGCGGGGGCTGCGCGTGGCCAAAGCCTGTCACAGCGGCCGGAAAACTGGCGTATGGCACCAGCACCTCCGCCAGCATCGGGAAGTGGCGCCGGTTGAGGGTCACCAAGGTGGCACCGGCAGCTTCGGCAGAGGCGGCGATCAGGGCATCCGCCAGGCCGGTGCCGTGGCTGGGGCCGTACTGCCGCCGCCAGAAGCCGGCGCGCTGGGCCGGCTGGCGATCGAAGGGGAGCACCTCAAAGGCCGCCACGAAGTCATCGAGTCGCCGCCGTTCCTCGCCATCGCGCACGCCGGCGTAGAGCTCCGCAACCGTTATCGCCGATGTGGCCAGAGGCTGCTCGGTGCCCTCCAGGAAGGCCACGGCTTGGGGTTGATCCCGCAAATAATCGATCAGCACATCGGTGTCGACCACCAACAGCGGCGGGGCCGAACGCCTAGTCATGGCTCCAGAGCCACCATGGAGCGATCCAGTTCGCCGCGTAGAGCGGACCAATCCGGGAGATCGGTGCGCTCAGCCCAGAGCCCGCGAGCCTGGCGCAACCTGCCCAGGCGTCCCTGCGGCTGCTGCTGCTGAAGGAAGGCGTCGATCGCCTCGCGGATCAGGGCGCTCTGGCTGCGGCCGCTGCGCAAGGCCAGGGCCTGCAATCCCTGCCGTTCCGCCTCAGAAAGGTAGATCTGAGTGCGCAGCATCGCGCCGGCAGACGGCGATGAAGACGCGGCTGAAGAAAGGGAAGACGACATGGCCAGAGATTCGGCTGCTGGGTCGACCGATGAACAGGGCTATCTGATGTATACAGCATACAGCGCCACTCCGGGTCCTCACCCCACCCAGCGCACGCCGTCGCCGTAGCCGAGCAGGGTGCGATCGGCGGTGATCAGGCTCAGCCGCTCCTGGGCGGCCTGGGCCACCAGCAGGCGATCGAAGGGGTCACGGTGAATTCTGGGAAGGTGCTGCACAGCAAGCACATGACTGACCTGGATCGGCAGTTCCAGGAATCCCTGCTCCAGCAACCCGAGGCGCAGGGCCGGTGGGTTGACCTGGAAATCTTCTCGACCCAGGGAGGCCTTGATCGCCATTTCCCAGATGCTCACAACGCTGAACCAGATCACGTGCCGCCGATCCACCAGTTCGGCCGCCAGGGAACTGCCAAGCCGCTGCGGCGCGTAGCCGACCCAGACCAGAAGCTGGGTGTCCAACAACAGGCCGTTCATCCCGGCTCGGTGACTGCTTCAGGACCCAGGTCGAACATGGCGTTGATCTCGTCTTCAAAATCGCGCTTGAGATCGGCATCAATCCGAGCTGTCCCCGCCAGAAACCCCAGACGGCGGGGAGGCTGCTCCTCCATCACAGGGATCAACCGCACCAGGGGCTTGCCGGCGCGGGCGATCACCACCTCCTCACCGGCCAGAGCCCGGTCCACATAGCGGGAGAGGTGGGTCTTGGCGTCGTGGAGGTTGACCTGCATGGAGGGACATCGTCCATGGACTTAGTCCAGGCTAGCGGCTAAGCCAGTTATGGCAGGGCTTCAGCCTGCGCTCTGGCTGAACAGCAACGACCAACTGCCAGCAGACAGATCGGGCTGGGTGCGCCTGAAGGGAGCCAGAGGTCCCGAAGGCGCAGCCGGCGTTCGCCACGTTCCCCGATGCGGAACTGGCCCTGAGCCAGGGCCAGCCGGCAACCCCTGGGCGACACAGCGCGCCGGGCGCGGGCCAAGCCCTCTGGTGAAGGCTGCCCGTGCTTCACGGGATCCGTGTAACCTGGCAGAATGACGAATCTCACCCTCGCCATCGACGAATCCCTGTTGCAGCGGGCGCGGGAGGCGGCGCTGCGGGAGAACACCTCGGTGAATGCCTTGGTGCGCGACTTCCTCGGCCGCTATGTGGAGGCCCGCAGCCGCCGCATCGAGGCCCTCGAACAGTTTGAAGCGGTGGCTCGCGGCAGCCACAGCGCCAGCCAGGAAGCCTGGAGCCGCGAGTCATTGCACGAACGCTGCTGATGCGGGTGTTCATCGACACCAACCTCTGGGCCTACCGCCTCGATCAGCGTGAAGCAGCGAAATCGAGGCGTGTGCATCAGTGGCTGACGGACATTGTTGCCGACCATGAGGTGGTGATCAGCACCCAAGTGTTGATCGAGTTGCGCTCGGTGGTGAGCCGCAAACTGCTACCGCCGCTGACGGATCAGCAGATGACCGCTCTGCTCGAGGCGCTGGCTGGCTTTGAGGTGGTTAGCACCGACGCCAACCTGATCCTCGATGCCCAGCAGCTGGCGATCCGTGAACAGCTCAGCTGGTTTGATGCCCTGATCGCCGAAGCCGCGATCCGCAGCCGCTGCTCCGTTCTCTACTCGGAAGCTTTCGGCCATGGGCGCAGGATCGCCGGTCTGGACGTGGTCAATCCCCTGAGGGGTTGAGACAAGGCCAAGGGCGGACGAGCTCCAGGAACGGGCGCCTTGACCAACGGCCTGATCCAGAGAGCGACTTCGATCCCGATGGCGACTTGGGAGAAGTCACCCAGCTGGGGAGGTGGCCGCAGGCCATGTCCTTGGCAGGGCTCCATCTAACGGGCCTTACCAATCGACCAACGGGGCTAGGGCGAACGCACGAGCGCAGACCGGCACCCCCTGGAGACACCCAGCCTCCCGCGACGACGCAGCGACCGCCGTGGGCAAACCATGACAGACCCAGCGGGCCAACTACCTATTCATCGGTCAATCGGGGCGGCTCGGGGGGCGTCAACTACTCTTTAATGAGTAGTTGGGAGCCGTTCAGCGAGGGCCATCTACTCATTAATGGCTAGACCAATGATGGGACAGGCACAGCATGACAATCAAAAAAGGGGGGCAAAACTTACTGCATTTTCATGCACTCCAGTGGCACCTTTTTCATCCGTGATTGGGAAAGAGTTCATTTCCGGCGTTTCCTGGCCCGGCCAAGTTTCGCTGAAACCTTCGCGGTCGCACCGCCTCAAGCGATTCATGGTTCGCGGTGCCGTAGGTGCCGCCTTGCTGGCGACCTGGGCCTCCGCGCCGGCTCATACCTTGACCTGGAATTGGTCCTTCGATGGATCACCCAAGGGATCAGCGCAGGGAACCCTTACCACTGCCGGAACAACTGCAGTGGCTAATACCCCTGAAATCATCACTGGAATAACTGGCACCAAGTTCAGTCCCCGGCCCCATCCCCCTGTTCGGCGCCGCTGCCGCCTTCGGCTGGAGTCGCCAGCTGAGGCGCCGCATCAAAACTCCGGCCTGAATCGAGGCGCATTGAGGCAGCCAGCCCTTCTCAGCTTGAGAAGGGCTTTTTTGCGGGCTGTTTTCTCCGCTGATTTAGCTACTGTTTTAGTCGCTGTTTTAGTCGCTATTTTCTCCACGGTTTTCCCTACTGCCTCGACCCAGCCCGATCCCGATGGCCAACAGATTCGACCCTTCAATCTCGCTGCCCTCCGCCCCGCTCGCGGCATCGCCCTGGCGGGGGGGGTACTGATCGTGCTGTTTCTCACGATCCTTTCGGCCTCACTGCTGCCGGCCCGCCTGTTTGATGCCGCCTGGCAGCTGCGCGCTGACGGGGTGTTGATCAACGCCTCACCCTTCCCCCTGATCGACCTGGTGCGCCTGCATGTGGCACCCAGCCTCGACCTCCGCAATGCGCTGCTGGTGCGGCGTCGTGGCTACGCCGTGCCACCGAGCAACTGAAGCAAATGCGCCCGGTCCTCAAGAGCGCCACCAGCATCCCGGAGCGCGAGCGCGCCCGCTCCGCCGCGCCACCCACCAGCCCCTGGACCCTGCTGGGCGAGATCCCCCGCACCAGCCTGGCCTGCCTCGCCCTGACCGTGGGTTACGCCGGCCTGGCCTGGCGAGCCGGCAGGGAGCTTTCGCTGCTGGAGGAACTACAGATCAGCTGGCACAACTGGCGCCACCACAGGAGGGGCCCGAAAGGGCGCCCGGGCCGCACCTCCGCCGATGCGGACGACCTGCGCCAGATCGGTGGGGCGGAGGATGGTGAGGACGGTTCACAGAGAAAAGCCTGCGCCGGAGCTCCGCTGCTATGCGGCACTCACCTTGCCAAAGATCGAGATCGCATTGAACCGGTGGTGGTGAACTCCGGAACCACCGCTCAGGCCTTCTGAGAAGGGGATTCATCCACCCCCCAAGGATCGGCAAGCTCAGAGGCTGCGGGTGGATCGAGCTGCGGCTCCTGCAGCGCTTCCGGCGTTTCATCGGAGGCACCCCACAGGTCCGCCTCGCCCACATCAAAACCTGCCCCGCGGGCGATCTCCGCCACGGCGGCGGCATCGGCGGCGGTGCTTAGCGCCTCCTGCAGATCGGGATCCACCTCCGCCTGGCGCAGGAAGGCCTCCAGCGCCACCGGCAGCGGCTCGTCCAAAGCGACCGCGTCGAGGCCGAATTCAACGGCGAGCGCATCAGCTGCGGCGCCATCGGCATCAGCGCCATCAGCGGCGGTGCCATCCACAGCAACAGCATCGATTCCGCCCTCTGTAATTCCGCCGCCAGCAATTCCGCCCGCAGCGATGCCGCCGCCAGCGCCATGGCCTCGATAGCTGGAGCCTGTTGCTTCGATCACCACGGTGTAACTCATCAACTCCAGCGCCTCTGGCTCCTCATCGCTGGCCTCCCACACGTCTTGCGCTGTCACCCCGAAGCCGGCGACCCGGGCCAGGGCCGCGACCGCCTCCGCATCCGGGGCCGAGGCGAGCACTCGCTGCAGATCGGGATCGAGCTCCACCTGCTGGAGAAAGGCATCGAGTTCGGACTGGGGACCATCCAGCTGGCTTGCCAGAATCTCGATCACCTCCAGCACCTCTGGGGGTTCGCCGGCGGCAGCTAGCAGATCCTCCTCGGTGACGGCATAGCCCGCCGCATGGGCAATCGCCGCCACGGTGGCCGCATCTGGGGCAGTCGCCAGGGGGCGCTCCAGTGTGGGGTCCTCCTGGGCCCGTGCCAAAAAGGCTTCCAGTTGCTGTAGGGACATGGGCTCGGCGGGCTCTGCCTCCATGCCTAGCAACTCCGCTTCGTGCCGCCCAGCCCCTGCCCCTCAGCCGCTGCAGGCCGGGGCAGCCCCTGCCGCATCAAGGCGCCGTCGCACCGCCATCAGGTCGGCGCGGGTGTGCCAGCGGGGGGAGCCCTCCGCCTCGGAGGCGTTGCGCAAGAGATACGAGGGATGCAGCAGGGGCATCAGGGCCCGGTTCGCTAATAGGGGCCCTTCGCCGGCCAGCCACTGGCCCCGCAGACGGGTGATGCCGCCCTTCACCCCGAGCACCGCCTGCAGCGCCGTGGCCCCCACCAGCAGGATCAGGGCCGGATCCACCAGGGCAACCTGCCGCTCCAGCCAGGGGCGGCAGGCGACCAGCTCGGCCGGGATGGGGCGCCGGTTCTGGGGCGGACGGCATTTGATGGCATTGGCGATGTAGAGATCGCGCTCGGGATCCAGGCCGGCGTTGGCCAACAGGCGATCGAGCAGCTGGCCGGAGCGCCCCACGAAGGGGAGACCCAGCCGATCTTCTTCGGCGCCGGGGGCCTCACCGATCAGCAGCAGCCGGGCAGAAGGATTGCCGCGAGCAAGCACCACCTGGGTGCGTCCCTCCACCAGGGAACAACGGCGGCACTGGCGACACTCCGTCTCCAGGAGCTCCAGGGACTCCATCATTCCGTCGTGCAACAGGGGGCGCCATCCTCCACGGAATGACCCGGGCATGATGCAGGATGGCGCGATTGTCGATACGCGCCCGCTCAATGCCGGCCCCGATCACGCTGTCCGCCCGGGCCGGGGCGCTCCAGCCTTCGCTCACCCTCGCGATCACCGCCAAAGCCCGCCAATTGCGCGCCGAAGGCCATGACGTGTGCAGCCTTTCGGCGGGCGAACCGGATTTCGACACGCCCGCCTTCATCCGCCAGGCCGCCAGCGAGGCTCTGGAAAGCGGCCACACCCGCTATGGCCCGGTGGCCGGTGAACCCGCCCTGCGGGCCGCCATCGCCGCCAAGCTGAGCGACGAAAACCAGGTGCCCACCAGCGGTGAGCAAGTGCTGGTGACCAACGGCGGCAAACAGGCCCTCTACAACCTCTTCCAGGTGCTGCTGGATCCAGGTGATGCGGTGCTGCTTCCGGCCCCCTACTGGCTCAGCTACCCGGAAATGGCCCAGCTAGCCGGGGCTTCCGTGCAGTTCATCCCCAGCGATGCCACCAGCGGATTCCGATTCGATCCGGCTGCCCTCGAAGCGGCGATCACCCCAGAGAGCCGGCTGCTGGTGCTCAACAGCCCCTGCAATCCCACCGGCATGGTGCTGGGCAAGGCCGAGCTGGAAGCCATCGCCGCGGTGCTGCGCCGCCATCCGCGGGTGGTGGTGGTGTGCGATGAGATCTATGAATTCCTGCTGGCTCCGGGCCATCACCACCACAGCCTGGCGGCCGTGGCACCGGATCTGGCGCACCGCATCTTTATCGTGAACGGCTTCGCCAAGGGCTGGGCGATGACGGGCTGGCGGATCGGCTGGCTGGCCGGAGCTCGCGAGGTGATCGCCGCCGCCAGCGCCCTACAGAGCCAGAGCACCAGCAATGTGTGCACCTTCGCCCAGTACGGAGCCCTGGCGGCGATCACCGCCCCGCGGGACTGCGTGCACACCATGGCCGAGGAGTTCAACCGCCGCCGCACCCTGTTGAGTGATGGTCTGCAGAGCATTCCTGAACTGGAGTTGCTGCCTCCGGAAGGAGCCTTTTACGCCTTCCCCGATGCCAGCGCCTGGGGCCTCGATTCGATGACCCTCTGCAACCGGCTGCTGGAGGAGGTGGGGCTCGCCGTGGTGCCGGGGGTCGCCTTCGGCGACGACCGCTGCATCCGCCTCTCCTGCGCCGCCTCCGAACCCACCCTGCTGGATGGCCTGGAGCGGCTGCGGCGGTTCCAGGCGAGCCTCTGAGCCGCGGACTGGCAGAGCACAGCTGCCTGATGGCGTGAACCTGATGGCGTGAAATCGAAACGGGAGCGGCACCGGATCGGGCCTTCAGCGGGCAACCCCTCAGCCGATGCCTGGGGTTGAGCTCGGACCCTTAACCGGAGCTGCCAGGGGTATGGGCAATTCAGCCAAGGCCATGACGCCTGGAATGCGCCGGGCCGAGGGGCCGAGGCTGCTCACCAGTGAGCGCCTAACCTGGGGCATCATTTTATCGGGGTCTCGCGCCGTGCAGCTCCAGGCCCTGCGATCGGTTCCCCTCCACCTCGAAGCAGGCCGCGACATCCGCCGCAGCCTGGAGCGCCTGGCGGTGGAGCTCAATGCCAGCGGCTTCGTGCTCGGCGTGGTGGGCAACCTCTCCCAGGCAGCGTTTCAGTGTCCTGGCCAGGCAACACCCACGGTCCTGGAGGGTGACCTGGAGATCATCACCCTGCAGGGCACGATTTCGCCCCAAGGGGTGCACCTGCACCTGAGCTTCTCCGATGGGGCCTGCCAGGTGTGGGGCGGCCACCTGGAGCCCGGCACCCTGGTGCAGAAGGGGGCCGATCTGCTGGTTGGGCTGCTGGAAGCAGACGGCGGAAGCAGCGAAGGCCCGTCAGTCCATTCCAGCCCCCGACAAGCCGATCGGCTTCACCCCACCGACGTCGCCATCACCACGGTGATGGAGCAACCAGTGCTGCAGGAACCAAAACCGGCCCAAGCGCCAGCAGCTGTCAGAGGAGGCCAGGCCGCGACAGCGACCAACGAACCCCGGGTGGACATCGCCGTGCTTGCAGGCTGCCCTTACTGCGCCCGCGCCCTGCGGATGCTTCGCACCCTCGGCATTCCCTACCGGGTGGTGCCCCCCAGCGGCAGCGGCTCCCTACCTCAGGTGCACATCGATGGGGTGGCCATCGGCGGCTACGACGCCCTGGCCGAACTGCACGGCCGCGGGTCGCTGGAAGCCCTGCGCCGGGGATAAGGCCGCGCCGGTCTTCGGATCAACCGGCGCGGCCGCTCAACCGATCATTTATCCAGGAAGGGATCGGGCACCTGGCTGGCCTGGATCCGGGCCGGGAGAAACACGTACCAGGAGAGCAGTGAGGTGCACTGGGCGGTCTGCGGCTTGCAGCGGCCCTCGGCTCCCACCGCCTGGGGCCCTTCGGCGAGGCGGAAATCGGTGGGCAGGGCCCGCATGATGCCGATCGAGGAGATCGAGCCATCCACCGAGTCCTTGATGATCGCCGAGCGCAGCGCCTGCACCGAGGTGCTGCCCATGCTCCGGTAGGGGTAGTAGTTGAGCGTGGCGGTCTTGAGGAAATCGACGCCGGCGTTGGAGTACAGATACCGAGTCACAGCCCGCAGATCCACGTTGTAGCTCTTCGACATTCCGGCGCGGACCTCCGAGGCGGTCCAGCCGGAGCGGTTCAGCCCGCCTTCGAGGCCGCGGTCGGTCACTTCGCCGCTATCGACAAAGGTGTCAAAGGCCTGCTGCTGGGTCGACCACACGGCACCGCCGGTGGTCCAGCGCACGGGATTCTGAGCGGCAACGGCTGGTGCCACGGCGATCAGACCGCCGGCGCCGAGCACGGCGAGGGTGCAGAGATGCTTGAACACGGATCCAACGTGGAGAACCTTCTCAGCGTATGCATCGCTACAGGCATTGGCAGCGGTGGCAACGTCAATTGCGCCGCAACCGGCCACCGATTCCCCTCAGGCACCGGAGCTCAGGTTCGGAAGCCCTGACCCTTCTCCTCCAGCCTCTCCACCACCACCGAGGTGCCGTAACACAGCAACTCGGTGGCGGCAGCGCTGCCGCCCTGCACGATTCGCTTGTACTCGCGGATCGCATAGCCCTTAGGCATGAAGGTGGTGGTCACGGCAACCGGTTGAACCATGGCGGCGGAACAGCGCGGGGACGCGCCAGAGCGGAGAAGACAGGATCGGTTTGAGTGGGCTGCAAGCGAAGGCAGAGATTGAAGGAGATCCTGACGATCCTTTGTGTGGAGGCGCTCCTGCCTTTGTGTGGAGGCCTCCTGGTCTTGATGGAGGGCAACCAGGGGGCGATCAGCGGCGAAGCATGAGCGCCCGTGGCGTGGAGTTGCCGACTCGCTGGCAGGTTGATCAGGAGGATGGAGAGGATCGAATTCCGACTCAGTGGCAGCGATCACACCGATAGCTGGAGCGGGATTGCGGAGTGTCGGAAGATCGGAGCCGAGCATGGCAGCGATCGGTCCGCCGCACACTCCAGCCGGCACCGCTAAGGGCTTCGGCTCGGATGTGGAGAGGGCTAAGCGAGTGGTGCTGACCAGGGATGAAGGGGGCCCAAGGGGGAGAAGGGGGGAAGATAGGCGCGGATTTCCATGCTGATCCTGCCTGGATCCCACCCGAGGGGCTTGGAAACGGTCCGGTGATTGGTTATGGTTGTGTTGTCGTGATGGGACAACAAGCATGCTGACCGGAAGTGAGCTCCTGGCCAAGGTCAAGGAGCTGGGGGATGTTTCCAAGTCCGAACTGGTGCGGGGCTGCGGCTATGTGAGCACCAAGAAGGATGGGAGCGAGCGCCTCAACTTCACCGCTTTCTATGAAGCGCTGCTCGAAGCCAAGGGTGTGAGCCTCGGTGAGGGCGGCGGAGCGGCCAAAGCCGGCCGCAAGCTCAGCTACGTGGCCACCGTGCAGGGCAACGGCAATCTGCTTGTGGGCAAGGCCTACACAGCCCTGCTGGATCTCCACCCCGGCGACGAGTTCGAGATCAAGCTCGGTCGCAAACAGATCCGTCTAGTGCCCGCCGGCTCTGTGGATGAAGAGTGATCGGTTCATAGTCGATCAACAGGCCCGAAAGCTGGATGCAGGGCCGCACGACTCTTCGCTGCGGCCGATCCCCCGTATTCTTGAGCTCAGAATCTCCAGCTCAGTGCATCGCGGATCATTCAGCTAGCACAATCGCCCCGCTGGGCCCGGGTGGTGGGGTTTTGGTCTGGTGACCCACTCAGGGCGGTGGTTCGGACCACCTCCTACACCTTCCGCGGCACCAACCACGCCGCCAACCTGTTTGCCCTCAAGGAACTGGGCAACATCTACAGCCGCATCATGAATCCCGCCCAGGCGGCGGTGGAGGAAAGGCTCGCCGCCCTCGCGTGAGGGGTTGCTGCTCTGCTGGTGTCGAGCGGCCAGGCGGCGGAAACCATCGCCCTGCTGAACATCGCCGAGGCCGGTGATCACATCGTCTCCAGTCCCTCCCTCTACGGCGGCACCTACAACCTGTTCCCTTACACCCTGCCCAAGCTGGGCATCACGGTGTCCTTCGTGGACAACTCCGATGCCCCCCCCTCCTGGCGCGCCGCGGTGCGGCCCAACACCAAAGCCTTCTTCAGCGAAACGATCGCCAACCCCAAAAACGACATTCTCGACATCAAACCTACGGGGCCCGGGCGGGGGAAGGTCCACACCGGGGGCTTGGGGTGGCGTGTCAGGCAACAGAGAAAACATGAAGCAGCGCTTTGTTCGCTGTCGCCTGACAAAGCTGCTTGAGAGCCCGATTGACGCAGTTCAGATACGGGTCCCTGGGGGGCATCGCAACCGTGCCTAAAACCGTGCCTAGCTTGGCCGTTTTGGGGTTTCGTGCCTAAATCGTGCCTAACCCCAGAACCGCCCCGGCCATCAGAGCCTTGCCAAAATCCAGCCGCTGCAGGGGTTTTTAGCGATGGGGGCAGGGGGACTTGAACCCCCACAGTCTTGCAACCTGCGGATTTTAAGTCCGCTGCGTCTACCATTCCGCCATGCCCCCTCAGTCACCGCAACGCTTTTCGGGTATTCGTGGCGCCCGTGTCTGCCGGAAAGAGGCAGACACGGGCAAACCCCAAACCACAATCTGCGTAACGGTGTCTGCATCCTATGGGTCTTGGCGCAGGGTCTTGGAGCCAGGCCAGCCGCACCGCCAGGCTCCCCCCCTGGCTGGCGTCCGCTGCTGGCCTCCCGTATCAGATCGGCGGCCCCACAACGGAGACGGCAAAACGCCTGCCCCCGGGTTTGGGCGACGATGCGGCGACTCATGATGTTGCTGAACGCTCCGATACGCCGCGGCTCAGCCGCTAGGTAACGAGGAGCCGCTCTGGCCCAGCTGCCGATCCCACCAGCTCAACGCCACGCCGTTGGATCTCGCGGGCGTACGCGGTCCAGATACCCTGGCCCCAGTAGCGGAAGCAGCTGGTTTCGAGCAGCAGCAGGTGAAGCAGGGCCTGCTGATAGGGCTCGGTGCTGGTCACCGCGGGATCGGCCGCCACCTGAGGATCAAACACCTGGTGGAACTGGGCACTGAGTTGGTTCATCGGCTCAAGCACATTGGTGTAGCCCTCCACCCAGCTGAGGTTGTTGGTCCAGGAGGCACCGGCCATCGAGAAGCCGGGGTCGGCGGCCTGGAGTGCGGCGATCGTCGCCTCCACAGCTTCCGGGCTGCTCGCACCGCCCACCTGCTGCCAGAGCCTGTGCTGCCCCACCGCCTGAATCGGTGCGAAATCTGCGGCGCTTACACCGCTGACTTCCAGCAGCTCCAGATATTCCGTGCCGTTGATCGCCACCGTGCCACCACGGGCGCCGCCGCCCGCTTCGCCAGCGATGCGTTGGTTGGCCTGAAGGAAGGCGGAGGGGAACTCATTCATCATCACGCCGCCGTTCTCGCCATCGGCGATCTGGGCCACGATCGCCGGCACAGTGGTGTTGCCCAGTGACTGCCGGTCGAGGCCGAGGGCCTCATAGCAGGGCTGCATCTGACCCACCAGCTTGGTGTCAGATCCCTGGGTCTTGATCAGGGCAGTGATGCTCACCTCCTCGCCGCGGGAGTTGCGTGCCACCAGCTGATTGGGCACGACCTTCTGCTCCTGGCGCAGGCTGGAGCCATCCGGGTTCTCCACGCTGTGCTCCTGCACCAGCAGCCAGCGGTAGCCGCACTCCCGCAGGGCCTTCACCAGTTCATAGAGGGTGTCGGGATGGTTGGGCAGGGCCATCTCCGGCGGTGAAAAGCCCTTCACCCGCTGCAGGGCCGCATCGCCGAACAGGGCGGCGAAATGGTGCTGCCAGGCCAGGATCTGCAGCTTCAAATCGGGGATCGGCGTGGAGGGCGCCACCGCATGGCTCCAGAAGGTGCCGAGCCACTCCACATGGGGCTGAACCGAGGGATCGGTGGCCAGGAACCTGAGGGCATCGAGGATGTCGCGGCGGCCCATCTGCTCAAAACCCCAGAGCAGATTGCCGGAGTAATCCAGCATGATGCGTGGATCGCAACCCTCAGCGATCAGCTGGGGAATGAGATCAGCGAGGCGCCGGTAGCAGTGGGCGAAGGGTTCGGCGTTGTGGTTATCTCCTTCGCCGGGGTGATCCAGCATGTACTGGAGATGGGAGATCAGCTCGCCACCAACTCCAGCCGGAATCGTGGGCTGGTGCATGTGGAGCGCGCAGGCAAAGCCCGAGCGCAGCTGCTCCGGCTTCCAGTTGCTGCGCCACGGAACCATCGGCCGCTGCTGCTGCACCAACTCCAGGATCGCGGCTTCGCGGCCGGAAATCGGCGGCAGGGGGTGGGGGGGCATCGGCGGATCTCCTGGGGGGCCTACGCCGGCGATGCCTGCCTGGCGGGTTAGCTCTGGTCTAAACCGTCCTGGGGGCGGCGCCTGTCTCCGTGGGTCCCGGCGTCAGTAGACGGCGACGTGGCACCGTCAGAGCTCCTCGGGCGGCCGGGCGGCGGCGAGGTCCTGCTCAAGGCGCCTGAGGCTGGTGGAAGAGCTCCGCATCAGCTCCGGCATCCAGGCGCGGGCGCTGACATCGGCCTCCAGGGCCAGCAAGAACTGCACAATCAACGGTAGTGGTTGGGCACGAAAAACTGTTCGTTGAGGGGGGGGCGCTGGTAATCGCCACTGCCCTTGCGGGGAGGCAGCTCGATCGCCTCCGGGGTCATGTCCACATAGGGGACCTTGCTGAGCAGATGGCGGATGCAGTTCAGGCGCGCACGGCGCTTGTCGTTGGCCTCCACGGTGAACCAAGGCGCTTCAGGGATGTTGGTATGGGCGAACATCTCATCCTTCGCGCGGGAGAAGTCGACCCAGCGATCCCGGGATTCAAGATCCATGGGGCTGAGCTTCCAGCGCCGGGCAGGATCCTGGAGGCGTGAACGGAAACGGGCCTCCTGCTCATCGTCGCTCACTGAGAACCAATACTTGAGCAGCGTGATGCCGCTGCGCACCACCATCCGCTCGAACTCCGGCGCCGAGAGCATGAACTCCTCCACCTGGGCGGGGGTGCAGAAACCCATCACCTTTTCGACGCCGGCGCGGTTGTACCAGCTGCGATCAAAGATCACGATCTCGCCAGCCGAGGGGAAGTTCTCCACATAGCGCTGGAAGAACCATTGCGTCTTCTGCTGATCGGAAGGGGTACCGAGGGCAACCACGTTGCAGCCCCGAGGGTTGAGGGGCTCGGTGATGCGCTTGATCGTGCCCCCCTTGCCGGCCGCATCGCGTCCCTCGAAAAGAATGATCAGACGATAGCCAACATGCTTGATCCAGTACTGCATCTTCACCAGCTCAACCTGCAGTTCCTTGAGTTCGCTTTCGTAGAACTTACGATCAAGCTTGATGCTCGCCCCCTCTGGATGGGCTGCGAAATCATCGAGGATCGGAGCGGGGCGGTAGGCGTCGCCGGGATCCAGCCCACCACTGCTTTTGGAAGAGAGATCCCTGTCCTTGCCAGCCTGCTTGGCTTTATTTTTATGTTTGCCCATGACGGGACTGCAAAACATTATTTTTCTATTAGGCGAAGTTCTTTATTTCTGCAGTCGTGGATCACACCAAAACGAAGAACGCATCCCTCAGCTGGCTCCAAGCCAGCCGGCACACCAGCCCGGCCCCTCGGCTAGCAGGAGAAGCGGTTGGGCAGCACGGAGCCCAGCCAGTCAATCCGGGTCGTGTGGAGGTTGTAGTAGGCCGCTTCGGCCTGCAGCCGACCCTCCCGCAGCCGACCCTCCCGCAGTCGATCGGTGAGCAGAACGCTGGAATCCACCAGATTGCGGGCAGCGTTGAGGGCATGCAGGCGGCAGGCCTCCTGTAGGTCCTCGGCCCCCCCCAGACCAAAGAGCTCCATGCGGAGCTGTCTCACAACCTGGGCCAGGCTCGGCGTCAGTCGCAGTTCAGGATGGAAGGCCACCTCCACGGTCCCGCAGCGCTGATGGCCGAGGTGCTCATCGTGCCGGCGTTGCGCACCACGAACAGATCACCGAAGCCGGTGTCGAAGCGCAGCTCCACCGGCACGCGGGAATCGGCGCATCCGATCACGCACAGAAAGCGCTCTTGGCCACTGCGTAGCTCCTTCAGTGCTTCCATAGGGATGGGGTTCATGAGGCAAGCATCGATCTGCAGCGGAGTCGGTTCAGGTTCGGCATCGCTCTGCTGTAGCGTCCATGGAGGTTTCGGCTCGATGATGGCAGCAAAGACCGCCTGATTCGGCGACATCAGGGCCGTGGCGGTGCATTCATTCCGGTTAATGGTCGCAATGCCTACAAACGATCAAATTCATCGGGCTAACGTAGCTAGAGAGCCGGTGTTGGATGAATCTGTCGAAGGTCAAGCCGGTGGATTTGCTTTTGCAGCTCTTCAGGAGTTCTTCCGGCCAGCTGAGCATCAAATCCAAGCTGATTCTGATGCTGCTGCTGGTCAGTGGATTTTCAACACTATTGACCGCAGCACTCGGCTATCGAAGCGGCCAGATCAATCTCACCAATAGGGTTTTTAGCCAGCTCACCAGCGTACGCGCCTCCAAGGGCTCTCAGATCGAAGCTTATTTCCACAATATTGAGAACCACACTCTCACCCTCAGCGAAGACCTATCGATCGTGGCCGCCGTTCAGGAATTTGATGCGGCCTACCAACAGCTGGGACCTGCAACATTGCCGGCCAACGCGTTTCAGACTCTAGAGCAATACTACCGCAAAGAGTTTCTACCTCGCCTCGATAAGTTCAACTCAGGTAGCCCCATCCTTGAGTCCTATCTGGTTCGATCTCCGGCCTCCCGCTATCTTCAATATCAGTACATTGCGGCCAATCCCAATCCGGTTTCCCGCAAGCAGTTGCTCGATCAAGCAAGTGATGGCAGCGCCTACAGCCGGGTGCACGGCCTTCACCATCCGATATTTCGGAACATCGTGGCCAAGTTTGGCTATTATGATATGTTCTTGATAAATCCACAGGGGCAGATTGTCTATACCGTTTTCAAGGAAACAGACTTCGCTAGTGATTTGCAAACCGGTCCCTACCGCGATAGCAACCTCGCCGGACTGATTCGCCAGGTGATTGCCAGTAAGGAAAAGGGTTTCACCAATCTGGCCGACTTCGCTGCCTATGCCCCTCCTACGGAGCTCCCGCCTCCTTCATCGCCGCACCGATCTTCAGCGGTTCGCGGCTGGTGGGGGTGTTGGCCTTTCAGATGCCCGTCGACGAGATCAACAACGTGATGACCGGCAATCAGTCGTGGCAGAAGGATGGTCTTGGCAGCACCGGGCAAACATTCCTGGTGGGTAGCGATTCCCTGATGCGTTCCGCCTCGCGTTTCCATCTCAATGATCCCAACGCCTACCTCGCCGAGTTGCGCTCCCACGGCACGAAGGAGGACGCCATCGCTCGCCTGCGCCAGTACGGCACCACGATTCTGCAGCAGCCGGTCACCAGCCCGGCGGTCGCCCGTGCCCTGGCCGGCGGCAGCGGCACGATGCGGGTGGTGGACTACCGCAACACCGCCGTGCTCAGCTCCTATGCGCCCCTGCAGATCAAGGGTTTGGACTGGGTGATCCTCTCCCAGATGGATCTCCGTGAAGCCTATGAACCCATCTATGCCTTGCAGCGCCAGATCCTGATCACCGCCACCCTGCTGATCCTGCTGGTCACCCTGCTGGCGATGGCCCTGGCCCATCGGTTCAACAAGCCGATTCAGCATCTGATCGACAGTGCCCGTCGGGTTTCGGCCGGTGAACTCGCCAGCATTCCCGTGTCGAATTCCCCGGATGAATTCGGGGAGCTTGGTCGTGCCTTCAATGCCGTGGTCCAGAGCCTGCAGACCCAGACAGCCCTGGTGGACCACAAGAACCAGGAGAACGAGCGGCTGCTGCTTAGCGTCTTTCCCACCGCTATCGCCCGGCGCTTGCTGCGGGGCGAGACCCAAATCGCCGAGGAGGTCACCAACGTGGCCGTGCTCTTTGCCGATCTAAAGGGGTTCTCGCGGCTGGTCACCTCCCTGAGTGCCCACGATTCCCTCGCCGTCCTGAACGACCTGGTGGCCTCCTTCGACGACGCGGCCGAACGCTTCGGCCTGGAGAAGGTGAAAACGATCGGCGACAGCTACCTGGCGGTTTGCGGCCTCTCGGTGCCCTACCTGGACCACGACAAGCGAGCCATCGACTGCGCGATCGAGATGCTCGGCATCCTGCGGCGCTTCAACCTTGAGCGCGGCCTTCAGCTCGCGATCCAGATCGGCATCCACTCCGGCGACATCGTCGCCGGCATCGTCGGCAAGTCGAAGGTGGTCTACGACGTTTGGGGTGAAACGGTGAAGCAATCCCATGGGCTCAGCCAGAGCTGTCCTGCAGGGTCCGTGCTGGTGTCTGAGGTTGTGCAGCATCGCCTCAAGGACCTGTACCAATTCGAGCCCATGCCCCTTGGCGAGAACGGCCAGCCGGGGCAGCGGGGCTGGCGGTTGTTGAGAGCCTCCCTGCCGGTGAGTAGCGAGGCGATGTCCACAACATGACGGCATCAACGCCGCTGTGGCTCTGGGGTGTGGGGCTGACGATCGGCTTCCCCCTGCTGGCCATCGTTCTGGGGGAGGTGATCCACCGCCTGCGTCGACGGGGCTTGGCGGTGGCGAACACCGTGAGCCTGGTACGGAACGTGCTCCTGCCGATGCTGGTGCTGCTGCTCTTCCTGGAGCATCTGCTCGGCCTTGATCCGGCGACGCGTCTCTTCAAGACCGTGGAGACGATCTTCTGGGTCTGCGTGATCCATGCGGCCCTGTCCCTCCTGAACGTGGTGCTGTTTGAGCAGGCAGAGGCCGATACCTGGCGCTCGCGGGTGCCGAAGCTGCTGATCGATCTGGCCCGCCTGTTCCTGATCCTGCTGAGCACCGCCTTCGTGCTCGCCTCCGTCTGGAATGCCGATCTGGCCGGGTTGGTCACGGCCCTCGGGGTGAGCTCGCTGGTGATCGGTCTGGCCCTGCAGGACACCCTCGGCAGCGTGATGTCGGGGATCGCCCTGCTGTTTGAACGTCCCTTCTCCGTGGGTGATTGGCTCGAACTGGACGGGGTGGTGGGCCAGGTGATTGACATCAACTGGCGGGCGGTGCGGCTACTCACCTTGGAGCAGGAGATGGTGGTGATTCCCCACAAGCTGATCAGCAGCACGATGATCCGCAATTTCACCCAGCCGAATCGGATTCATGCCGAGCGGATCAGGATCGGCTTCTCCTACAACCATCCGCCAAACCTGGCCAGACAGGTGCTCAAGAGCACGGCCCTGGAGACCAAAGGCATCCTGCTGGATCCAGAGCCGGAGGTTTTCACGCTCAACTACGACGACTCAGCCATCAGCTACGAGGTGAAGTTCTTCATCCGCGACTATGGCGATGTGGAGCAGATTCGCGAACGCTTCATGACCCGAGTTTGGTATGCCGCGAAACGGAATAATCTCACCATTCCATTTCCGATTCGCACGGTTTACAACTTCCACGGTCCATCCAGCCAGCAGAAGGGGATCGATAAGAAGTTCAGCGAGAGCCTGCAGGCTATCCCGTCTTTCGTGCCGATCAACAGGGAACAGGATGCCCTGGTGCCGACCAGCTCCGGTATCGCCCTTCAGCATTTTGCCGCCGGTGAAAAAATTATCCGCCAGGGACAGGTGGGCCAGGCGCTTTACATCATTGTGGCGGGTCTGGCCCTGATGTTCAGCCGCGATTTTGAGGGTCGGGAACGGGAAATCCTCTCGCTTAGCAACGGTGAATTCTTTGGCGAGATGTCTCTTTTCTCCGGTGAACCCAGCTTGGTTACCGTGATCGCCAGCAACGATCTCGAAGTGATGAAAATTTCAGCGGCCATGGTGCATCAGATGATCGACCGACAGCCGAGCTTCGCCCGGGAGATCGGTCAGATCCTCGAGATCCGCCGCGCGGCGATCCAGGAAACCAGCAAGCCGCCGCAGCCCTAGATCTTCAGGGATGTGGCGGCGGTGCTACCCGATCAAAATCGCTAGGCGTGATCGGCCGCGCGCAGGACATGCCGGTATCTAGTGGAAGCGCAACCAATGGGCCTGCCAGCAGCTGTTGCCTGATCGATTAATCGAGCCGCGAATGGAAGCGGGTGCTGAAGCCCAGCAGGTCGAATCCACTGAATAGAAAACTGATCCCTACGAGGAGTCCGATCACAGAAAGCATGCCGGCCGGGCTCATCGTCAGGATCATGACACCAAGAGCCAGGGTAACGAGGCCATTGGCTAATCCCCAGCCCCAGCCCCGCGTCGTTCGATGGCTGAGGGAGATGATGGCCGTCACGGCCCCTTCGACCAGGAACACCAGGCCGATTGCCGAGGCCAGTGCCTTGATCTGTAACGCGGCGGGGACCATCCCCGATTTGAACTGGATCACCATCCAAAGGCCGGTGACCAGCAACAAGGTGGAGACCACAAGCCGCCAGAAGCAATACCAGCGTCCAAGCCTTCTGGCCCGAAGCAGGTTGTCGATCCAGCCCACGATGCCAGCCAGCAGGAAAGCGATGGCCACCATCAGAGTGACCGAAGCGGAGGCCACAACGGGGAAGCTGAGGGCCAATATTCCCAGCACGATCATGATGATTCCTTCCGCCTGGGTCAGGCCCCGCAGTTGGCCCGCTTCCACCGCACGGCGATGGAGAGGATCGGCGACTGGCTCGTCGTCGGGGGTGTTAAAGGTGGCGCCGGAGGGCATGGGGGGCCAGTTGAAGACGTACTTAGCAAATTAGCCATCTCCACTGCAGCAAGCGGCTGGCTGTCATGGACTGAGATATCCATCAGGACAGCCTGTAATGGTTTCAGAGTTCCGTAATTCACCAGGGATCTTGAGGCGATGATTCGATGTGCTGGTTCAAAAGCAGGATCAGGCTGTGGCAATCCTGCTCACCCACTGGCATAACGCCGACGGCACGGTCACTTGGCTCGATCCGGGTTCGGAGCTATAGGGCCACGAATTTCGCGACCGCAACGGCTACTCGTTGATGAGCCCTTACATAAATCCCTTGGCTTTGTCAGAACCGCTGAATTTCAAGTTGCCGAGGGACGATCGAAGTCTCCATTGTGGGTTATCCGATGGTTAGTGTTATGTCGCCGCACCGTCCAGCGGCCATTGATCTGCTGCCATAGCCGATCGATGCGAGCTGGGCACCATTCATGCCAGTAGTTTTCGAGAACCGACGGCGGTCCGCTGGTACCGTATCGATAGTGCCAGGCCGCTGTGGTGCTGGTGCCTATGGGTCGATGTCCTGCCCGTATCGCCTGTTGACGCTTTCGTGTGAATCCAGATTCAAGGTGAAAAAAGATTCTTTCGCTTTTGTTAACCACCTTGTGGCCAACAAACCGAACGTGACCTTCTTCGCAACGGAGTCGCTTAGTTCGCCGTTTCAACAGTGAGGGTCAGGAAGACGTGCTTTCCCTGGCCCTGGCCTGGTTGGAAGCACGGCGCTTGCAGGACCTCAACTGTCGTTTCAGCTTGCGGGGGGCCGATGCCACCACCCGCTGATTGGCCACACTCTGCGAGCTCGCACGTCGCACCCGTCTGGGAGCCGATAGCTTCTCGACCATTCCGCCCTTGCCGCATCGGGAACTGGCCTGCCTATCGGGACGAGCGCGCGAGACCACATCACACATCCTTAACAAACTACGTCAGCGGGGCATCGTTGAGGAAGTGGAGGGTGGCAGCCTGAAGATCCTCAACCGTGAAGCCTTACACCAAAGGCAACTGCTTTAGGCAAAACCAACCCAGCGCCTCAAGCCTGATTGCCCACTCTCAATGGCAACGATGACGGCTAGCGCGGATCGGCCTCCGGCAGGAAGTGGTCCAAGGGCGGTGGGCGGACCCAAGCCGGACGTTCAGCCGTCGTGGCGACTTACAAAGCGGATTCTGGGCCGAACGGCCTGCCCTGCCCACGCTCCGCCACTTGCGTCGGGAAGGCGGGAGTACGAGGAGGGGGATCCGGATGCTCCATCGGCTTCACATTCTGTTATTGTTCTCGAAACACTTCGAAACAGACTCATGGCTGATTCCGCTTCCCGCTTCGGTTTCGTGGCCTTCGCTGAAACCTGGAATGGTCGTTTGGCCATGCTCGGCTTCGTGATCGGCCTCGCCACCGAGCTGCTCACCGGCCAAGGCATTCTGTCCCAGATCGGTCTGGGTTGAGCGTCATGACCACCGACTACACCACAGCCATCGCAGCCGTCTTTGGCTTGGTCGTTCTCCTCACCGGCATGACCGCCTACATGCTCACTCGCCCCAGCGATCTCAAACCCACCAACACCCGCTGAATTCAATCCGGCACTTTCTGGGCAGCCCGATCGGTTCCTTTCAATGAGGAGATCAGCGCCTGTGGCTTCGCCTTCAGGTTTCCTCCCAGACCCATGGTGGGTGACTTGACAGCCGAACAAAGTCAGGTCCCTTCGCTTCTGATCTCTTGATCTCCTACAGATCAGTCCACCCCCGGCAACCGCCGGGGGTTTTTGATGGTCTTCGCTGAATAATCTCCCATGACTGGCAACCTTCAAGCCATCGGCTTTCTGTTCACCTGGGTGCTTGGCTGGGGGATCGGTGGCTCGCTGATCGATGCCGGCCTGATCAACGCCGGCGTCTATTCCCTGGATGGCGCCCAGCTCGGCACCCTCACCACCTTCATTCTCTGGAGCCTCCTCTGGGGTGGCGGCGGGGTCTGGCTCTACCGACGTTGGACGCGCCCACTCACACCGGACCGCTGAGGCTCTGCGGTCGCCAACCGCAGAGCCGTATCGATCAGTAGGAGCACCTGGGCCGCGGCGATTCCGGTGGATGGTTTGCCACGCTTCGTGCCTGTGTCGTCAAGGTCCTTTGATGGACGTGACGATCTGAGTTTTGCCTTCTTCTGAGAGAGCCAGGCCTAAGAACGCCATGACCGCCGGATCAGCGGGTTGACGGTAGGCATAAAACAGGGGCCTTTGAAACGGGTACGCGTCCGCTTCCGGTGTGCTCCCGTCGATGGCCAACACCCGCACAGTTCGCTGGTCGGCCACCTGCCCATAGGTGGCGTAACCGATGCCATCCACCCCTAGCTGCTGCAGCATCGGTGTGGTGGCATCACGGACCAAGGTCTTGATGTTTGGAGTTGTCCCAAAGTTGTTTCCGCCGAGAACAACGCTCTGGAAGGCCTTGTGGGTACCGCTGACGCTGGGCCGATTGAGAACCCGAATCGTGCGATCGACACCGCCGAAAGTTGCCCAGTTGGTGATCTCACCGCGGAATATCTGCATGAGTTGGTTGCTGGAGAGACCGCGGCGAAAGGGGTTGTCGATTCCGACCACGATGGCGATGCGATCTTTCGCCACCGGCACGGCCACCAGACCACGCTGTTGCTCCTCGGCCGTCAGCGGGCGTGACAGCGCTGCCAGGGTCACGCTTCCCCCTAGCAAGGCCTGGATACCGTTGTCTGATCCAGTGGCTGACGTGTTGACAACGGTGCCGGGATAGGCCTGGAGGAAGGCAGCTTTGAGTGCCTGATTGATCAGGACCATGCTGGTGGAACCATCAATGGTGATGGTGGTGCCTGCCGGTACGCTCTGTTGGGGAGGGAACTGAGCAGCAAGGTTTCCTCCAGCTCCGCTGCCTCCTGGAAGCATTGAATTCACGCCTGAAGTTGTATTCACGCCTGAAATCGTGGGAAGCGAGGGGCGCCAGCCCAGGAGCTTGGCCCAGTGTGATTGCAACCCCCACAGAGCACCGAGGCCGACCAAAATGAAGACAATCGGTGGCAGGCCCCTTTTGGGCCTACCGGCGGGTTGTTGGCTCATAGCTGGTGCGCCTCTGGCAGTGGCAGGAGAGGGGTGGATTCCAGAGCCTTAAGGCGCTGGGAGACCTGATCATCAAGGCTGAGCTGATCGAGATCAGCCGCCAGCTTCTCGTGAGGGTTATCGGAGAGTTCTGCCAATGCAGCATTGGACAGATTCCTTCCCTCGACGGCATTTTTTGCTGCTTCAAACGACGAGCGGGCCGAGCCGATATCAAATTCATTGTTCACCTTGGCGATCGACTCAAGGGCAGCATTGACCTCGGAGAGATCCTTGATGTTCTGCATATCAGACTTGTATTGCTCAAGCTTGATGCGCTCCCGGTTGAGTTTGTGCTTCGATGCCTCGACAAAAGTTCCTGCTTGCTGCACCTGTTGATCGAGAGCTGGAAGGAGCTTTTCGATCTGAATAGCGCGGCTCATGGCCAGCCGTGCTCCATCCACCTGACCGGCCCTTTGGGCTAAGCGTGCCTGTTGCTCATAGGCTCTGAGCTCATCGATTTTATCTCGGTACTTCGTTCTGGCCCGTTCATAGGCTCCCACTTGCTGGGCCACAGCCTTGGCCAGCTGCTGCACCGACTCCTGCATCGACTGCAGTGACTCCTCGGCCACGGCAACGGCCACCTTGCCGCCGGATTCCACCGGCAATCCCCAGAGCCATCGCCAGGAGCCCACGATCACCCGCCCGGCCCGATCGCCCATCAGCCAGTAGATGAAGCTTCTCACTGTCTGCGCTCAACTCCCCAAACGCTAGGAGAGCGCTGCCAGCTCGTCATCAGTTTGCCCCCCTCTTGGCACAACCCTCAGCTCATCGGCTGGGTTGCGGTGGGTTTCAAGCTGCTTCTGCAAGCACAAGATTCGGTGTTTGGTTCGGTCGTACTGAGCAACCCAGAGGATGGGAACCAGCACCAAGGAGAACCCCAAGGAGGGAACTGCCAACAGGAAGCTCAGAGCCGTGCAGAGATGGGGTGATAAGTAAGCCGGCGGAGAAACGCCATCATGAAGTCCCAGCTCAAGAGCCTGATCTAGGATGGCTTTGTCTTCACAAGGAAGAAACCGCATGACTGAAACGCACTCTTGATCGCAATATTTCACCAGTTGGTTAAAGTTGATTTATCTATAGGCGTTCACGATCACCCCGTGTGGTGTTTCCTCGCCACCCCAGTGGGTGTTCCACGGCACCCGCTCTCCGAAGTTCCTCGCCTTGGAGTGGATGCGAGCCTCATCACACATCTGTGTTCGGATCGTTCTCCTCCGCCAGAAGGGCATCGGCTCGTTCCCTGCATTCCCTCCTGCCAACAGGTCGATTCATCAGGTCTCGTCACACGCTGCTTCTGATCCTGATCGGCCTCATCGGCGCCGGAGTGTTTCTGCTGGGCTTGGGACAGACCGGGCTGGTTGATGAGACGCCCGCCCTCTTCGCCGCCTCCGCACGCCAGATGGCCGAAAGCGGCGACTGGCTCATCCCCCAAGTCAACGGATTACCCCGCTACGACAAGCCTCCACTGATCTACTGGCTGATGGGCGGCCTCTATGCCCTTCCTGGTTCTGACCAGTGGGATCCCCTTGGCAGCTGGGCTGCCAGGCTGCCCTCCGCATTGGCCAGCATGGCCACGATGGCGGCCCTGGCCGACACCCTCCTGCGCTGGCCTCCGTCTGGTCTGGCTGGCGACGGCCCCCCCGCGGCCGGATTGGGTCGGGTTGCCACCGCCATCACCGCTGCCCTGGCTTTTGCCCTGGGTCCGCTCATGCTGGTGTGGGGGCGCACCGAGGTGAGCGATGCCCTGTTCACCGCCACCCTCGCCCTCAGCCTGCTGTTGGCGTGGCGCACCTTCGCGGCTGAACGGGGTCCTTGGTGGCCCTGCTGGAGTGTGTTGGCGCTGGCCGTGCTCAGCAAGGGACCTGTGGCGATTGTCCTGTTCGCCCTAAGCCTCGCTCTGTTTTGGCTGTTTGGCGCGGAAGCTGCTCGGCTGCTGCGGCGGCTGCGCCCTTGTCCAGGTTTCGCTCTCACCTTGGTGCTTGCCGCCCCCTGGTTTGCCGTTGCTTTGCTGCGGGAGGGGAAGCCCTACTGGGACAGTTTTTTTGGATACCACAATCTGCAGCGTTTCTCCAGGGTGGTGAACAACCACCAGCAAGGCCCTTGGTATTTTTTTATCGTTCTGGTGCTGGCCAGTCTTCCCTTCACGCCCCTGCTGCTGTTGAGTCTGCGGCGCGTTCTGCTTGAGGTCCGCACCCCCCTGGCCGTGCCCCTGTCCCTTGGTCGGTTTGCCACCGCCTGGCTTCTGGCCGTGCTGTTCTTTTTTTCCCTCTCTGCCACCAAGCTGCCCAGCTACTGGCTGGTGGCCACGCCTGCTGCAGCTCTGCTGGTCGCTCTGGCCCCCTTCAACGCCTGGCAACCTGGCTATGGCGTGGCCCAGCAAGGGCACCAGGGGCAACGTGGGCTGCGCCTGGCCATGGCCGCTTCATCGGCTCTGCTCGTGCTGTTCAGTGCCGCCCTGGCCCTTGCCCCTCAGTGGCTGCCCCTGATCAACGACCCCACCCTGCCGGGTCTTGCTGCCGCCGTGGGGCGCCGCCCCTGGCTGAATCTGGGCGCTGCTGTCACTCTGGCGGCCGCCCTGCTGCTGAGCGGCTTGGCCACCAATCGCCCAACGGCACGCCTGCTTCAGAGCCAGGCCGCCCTGCTCCTGCTAGTGCCCCTGGTGTTGCTCCCCGTTTGGCAGATCGGTGATCAGTTGCGGGGTGCTCCGATCCGCCAGCTGGCGGCGATCGCCCGGGCAGAGCGTTCTGTTGCGGAGCCCCTGGCGATGGTGGGTCTGATCAAACCCTCCCTGCATTTCTATAGCCAATCCACGGTGCTGTTTGAGGGGCGTTCGCCCCATGCCCTTGTCAACCTGACGGATCGGCTTCGCGCCGAGTCCCGGCCGGGCCTGCAGCCCTCCTCGGCCGATCGGCAGCCCACGCTGCTGCTGGTGATCGATGTCGAAACAGCCAACAAACCTCACTGGCAGACCATGGAAGGAGAGCAACTGGCCCAGGCCGGTCCCTACCGCCTCTGGAGGCTGGATCGGCTCTGGTTGGAGCAGCGGGCCCGCTTACTTCAACAGGGGGGGATTGTGCCCACCTGGCGCAATCCGCGCCCCGAAATGATCTGATCGCAGCTTCGTCCCCTGCCTGCAGGCCCATTGCGCCAAGCCCCAGACCTGGTGGCGCTGGCTTCTTCAGGTCTGCGGACGGCCTCCGGATCCCGCCAGCAGCGGCGCTCCATCCAGGCGCCGGATCGCCACCACCCCCGGCCGGGGGGCCGTGCCGGCTGCCGTAGACGGCCAGTTGGAACCGAGCGGCACCTGCCTGAGCTGCTCAAAGCTGCCGCCGTTCCGGTCTCGCAAGGTGTAGGCCTGCAGCTCCTCGTCGCCGCTGCGGTGGGTGGCGTTGTCCTCGCCCGGGTGCTGAACAGCGAGAAACAGGGTGGATTCGCTGGTGTCGAAGCAGGGCCCCGTGAGCTCACATTCCATCGGGCCGGTGGCAAAGAGCAGCGGCTCGCCACCTGCCGCTGCCGTGGCGGGAAAGATCCAGCAGGCATTGTTGCCGAACACATCGGCGCTGCCGTTCACCGCGGCCCGGTCGGTCACCATCCAGACGTTGCCTGAGCGGTCGATCGCCAGATTGTCTGGGTTGGCGAAGCCCAGGCCCCCCTGCCAGGGCGTGCCACCGGTGGCCGCCATGCGCCAGCGAAACGCGCCCCCCGGCTGATCTGCCCCGGCTGTGGAATCCTCAAGACGCATCAGCCAGCCGAAGGGCCAGCTGCTTTCGCCGTTCGGACCCCGGAAGATGGCGGGGTCGGCCTGCCCCTCCCCGTCCGATCCGCCGGCGGTGAAGGTGATCAGCAGATCCCCCGTGCGCGGATCGAGTTCGGTGTCCTCCGGCCTTGCCGTGAGGGTGGCCCCGGCCGCGTTGGCGGCCAGGTGGGCATCGATCAGGATCGCTCCGAGCTGCTCCTCCCCCCGGCCCGGGTAAAGATCGGCCAGGGTGCCGAAGCGTTGGCGGTAGACCTTCAGCTGGGCATCGCTCTGCAGCAGCTCGGCGCCGGCTTTGCTGCGGTCGCTGTGGGGCAGCGGCAGCACCGCGGGCAGATCGAAACGGGAGAAGTGGGAGGGGAGCAGAGGGTTGAGCCGCGTCTGAGGCTGCAGCGGGATCCATTCGCCACCGCCGTTCGCATCAAAGCGCGCCACCTCCAGCCGGCCCCGCTCCAGCAGGCGCGAGTTGGCCGGATCGCGGGGATCACGCACGATCGCGGCACTTACAAAGCGATAGAGATGGCCGCCATGGCGGTCGCAGCCGGAATACACCACCAGCGGCTCACCGGCGCGGGCGCGCACCGCCACGGCTTCGTGGCGGAAGCGTCCCAGGGCTGTGTGTTTCACAGGCGGGCGCTCCGGCCGGCGGGGATCGATCTCCACCATCCAGCCGTACTTGTTGCCCGCCAGGCCATAGGGGTTGCCGAGGCCCTCGAGCCGTTCAGCGTCGAAGCGGAAGGGGCGCTCCGCCGGCGAGGGCGAACTGCCATCGGCGTACACCGCCTCCACCACATGGGTCTGGATGTTCTCCTCGGCGGAGAGCACCGTGCCCCAGGGGGTCTGGCCGCCGGCGCAGTTAGCGAAGCTGCCGATCACCCGATCGCCGAGCCCGTCGTCGTAGCCGAGCCGCTGGCGCCTGCGGAACACCGCCGCCGCCGGTCCGCTGCAGTGCAGCCTGGCTTCAGGGCGCTCCAAGCCGGTGAGGCCGCTGATGCGCCGGTCGTAGCGCGGTTCGAAGCGGCCGCTGCGGCGGCGCCAGCGCCGATCGGCACCGCGCTCGATCTCCACCACTCCGATGCCCACATCCTGCATCGCGGCAGTGGCCACCTCCAACAGGGGGCGGCGGAGCGGATCGTCCGCTGCGAGGCTGAGGACATCAACGCTGCCGCCCCGCTCCGCCAGCAGCTTCCGCAGCGCCTCGAAGGGCAGCGCGCGGCCGATCACCTCCCCGTAGGCGGCGGCCCAGGGCCTTGGGCTGATGTATTCGAAGTTCACCGTCAGCAGTGCCCGCTGCCCATCAAGGGGCGTGAAAGCGAGGAAGTCGTTGTTGAATCCGAAGCGACCGCTCCCCAGCGGATCACCCCACTGCAGCAGCACCTCACTGCGGTAGCCCTCCGGCAGCAGCAACTGATCCTGCAGGGCCACGCGGGCGTAGGCGCGCTGCTGCTGCGCAGCGCTGAGGCCATCGCCGGGCAGGGGGATGGGGCCGCGCAGGGGCTGAAAGGGGAGCGCCCGGCTGGGGCCAGTGGCGGATGCCATCGAGCCTGGGGCTGCCTTCGCTCCAGCCGCCGTTGCTCCAGGGACGGGCAAACCGGAGCGTGAATCTCCCGCCCGCACCTGGGCGGCCAAGGAGACAGCCCCCAGACCGAGCAACTGGATCAAAAGCGCGCGGCGATTCATCACGTTCCAGCTGGGATTGAGGAGATAACCCACCTTTAGAGACTTCCACGCTGACTTGGCGCACCTCCCACAGCCAGATGGGAGGGATCAGCAAACGCGAGGCCCGCAGAGGGCTTAAAACCTCAAAAATCCATACTTGGGGCAGAGCTCGAAATGCGGCGCATCATGCGGCACCTCGAAGGGTCGTCCAGGCGACGGCAGCCTCTGCGTAGCGGGATGCAATAGCCCTCCGCCGTCAAGACCTTCCCCGTGGCGGGGCACCAAGGCCGGCTGCACTGCAGGGCCCTGAGCTTGACCAAGCCTTAACGAGTCCATCGGGGATTACCGGCAGCCTGAGGAGGCGCGTTCACCTCCATCGCCATGAGCCTCCCGATGACCACCCTTGAAGCCTTTGCCGCCATCCCCCTGGCGGCGGTGTGCTGCGACCAGACCTTCGGCAAGGACGAAGCCCGGGTGATCCGTGAGCAGCTGATGGGGCGTACGGCCTACAGGGAGATGGAGCCCTACGCCTTCGGTCTGTTGATTTCGGGTCTGCTCAAGCGCTTCCGCGAGGAGTCGTGGCAGGGGCTGATCGCCAGCGCGGCCCCGCTGCTCAGCCCGGAGCAGCAGGAGATGGCCTTCGCCCTGGCCTGCCAGCTGATCCACTGCGATCGGATCGTGGCTCCTGAGGAGCAACAGTTCCTAGCGGTCCTGGCGCAGCAGCTGCAGTTCACCACAGCCCGTGCCGAGCAGATCCTTGAGGTCTGCGACCTGCTGAACCGCGACTTCGTCACCGACCAACCGGTTTGAGCCGGATCCAGGTCGCAGCTGGGGTCACAGATGCTGCGGAAAAGATCCTGACACCAGATAGTTGTGCGAGACTTGATTTGCTGAGGTAGACTATCCATCAAATTCGATAAAGAGATGTTTCATATCCGCTGGCCCTTGCAAGCGCAAAAGGTGGATAGAAACCTTTCCAATCTAGCTGCGATTGCGTCACCACCGCTCCTGCCAGCGGAGAACCTACTGCAGTCAGCAAGGGAGGAGAACGCTGCTCTGTTGGAGCGTCTCAACACCACCCCAGAGGGTCTCAGTGAGTTGCAGTCAGACCTGCGGCTGAAACGGCTTGGCCCCAATCAGATCGCCCATGAGAAACCCGTTTCCTGGATTGTTCAGTTGCTGAACACGTTCAAGAATCCGTTGGTGATTCTGCTCGCCTCACTGGCGGCACTGTCGCTTCTGAGCGGAGACAGCAAAGCAGCGCTGATCATCCTCAGCATGATCAGTTTTAGTGTCATCCTGCGCTTTTCCCAGGAGTACAAATCGATGCGAGCGGCCCAGGCGCTGCGTCAGCTCGTTCATACAACAGCCTCCGTGAAGCGGCGGGATCTCAATAAGGATATCTCCCCGGGCCTGGCAGCAGACCTTGGCCTGCATCTGGACAAAGGGTCTCCACAAGATCAGGAAGTGCCGATCGATCGTCTTGTGCCAGGGGATATCATTCTCCTCGCAGCGGGAGACATGATTCCAGGCGATGTAAGGATTCTCGCCTCGAAGGATCTGTTCGTCAGCCAGGGCGCCCTTACAGGTGAATCCATGCCTGTGGAAAAACATCCCAAACTGCCAGCCAGCCAGCTCAACTCTCGCCAGCCCCTAGAACTCGATAATCTCTGCTTCATGGGCACCAGTGTTGTCAGCGGCACGGCCAGTGCTGTTGTGATTGAAACGGGTGCCCAGACCTATCTGGGTTCGCTGGCCAAGGAAGTGACGGGACAACGGAGCCGCACGAGCTTCGAGCGAGGCATCAATGATGTGAGCTTGCTGCTGCTGCGCTTCATGATGGTCATGGCGCCAGCGGTGTTTCTGATCAACGGGGTGAGCAAGGGAAACTGGGGAGAAGCCTTCTTCTTTGCCCTTTCGGTTGCCGTTGGTCTCACGCCGGAGATGCTACCGATGATTGTGACCGCAAATCTTTCTCGGGGCGCGATTTCGATGTCAAAGAAGAAGGTGATCGTTAAAAATATTGACTCCATCCAAAACCTGGGTGCGATGAACATCCTCTGCACTGACAAGACCGGCACCCTCACTCAGGATCGCATCATTCTTGAGATGCATCTCGACTACCTCGGCAGGGATAATGCTGAAGTTCTGCAGCTGGCTTTTCTAAACAGCTTCTACCAAACAGGTCTCAAAAGCCTGTTGGATGTGGCGGTGCTCAATCACCTCGAAATCCATGCAGCCCTGGAGATCGAGAATCGCTTTATCAAGATCGATGAAATCCCCTTTGATTTTCAGCGTCGATTGATGTCCGTGGTTGTTGAAGAAGAGAATCACCACGAATTAATCTGTAAGGGGGCCGTGGAGGAAATCCTGGCGATCTGCATCCAGGTTAAGGATGGGGACATGATCAAGCCGCTGGATGAAGCCATTCGCGCGGGTGTGCTTCAGTTGACCTCCAACCTCAACAATGATGGTCTTCGTGTCATCGCCGTGGCCTACAAGGAGGTACCCCGCCAACACGAACCCTATTCCCTCGCTGACGAAGCCGCGCTGACCCTGGTGGGGCTGATCGCCTTTCTCGATCCTCCGAAGGAATCAGCGGCCCAGGCCATCAAGGAACTCAATCGCGGCGGCGTGGCCGTCAAGGTGCTCACCGGTGACAATCAAGTGATCGCCCGCAAGACCTGCAAAGATGTTGGCCTGCCTGTGGAAGGAGTCCTGCTGGGCTCTGAGATCGAGGCCATCTCGGAGCAGGACCTTGGCGCCAGGGTGGAGGCGGCCACCATCTTCGCCAAGCTCACGCCTCTGCAGAAATCGCGGATCATCAAGGTGCTGCGAGGCCGTGGCCATGTGGTTGGCTTCATGGGCGATGGCATCAATGACGCAGCGGCGCTGCGGGAAGCCGACATCGGTATCTCCGTGGACACCGCTGTGGACATAGCCAAGGAATCCGCCGACATCGTTCTGCTTGAGAAAAGTTTGCTGGTCTTGAATGATGGCGTGGCCGAAGGAAGGCGCACCTTTGGAAATATCGTGAAATACATAAAGATGGGAACAAGTTCGGCATTTGGCAATATGTTCAGCATGCTCGGTGCCAGCATTCTATTGCCATTCCTGCCGATGCTTCCCGTTCAGATACTTCTGAATAATCTTCTCTACGACTTTTCGCAGACCGGAATTCCGTTTGATCACGTCGATCCTGAGTATTTGGAGAAGCCCAGAAAATGGAAGGTGAACGAGATCCGGAGGTTCATGGTGTGCATCGGGCCGGTCAGCTCCTTGTTCGACTACGCAACATTTGCACTCATGTGGTTTGTTTTCAAGGCCGATAGTGTCGACAACCAGGGCCTCTTTCAAACAGGCTGGTTTGTGGAGAGCCTGATGACCCAGACCCTGATCGTTCACATCATCCGCACGGCGAAGATCCCTTTCCTCCAAAGTCAACCATCGCTGGCCATGGCCCTTGTCACCGTTTGCGTGATGGGAATCGGCATCATGATTCCCTTCACGCCGATCGGTTCGTCACTTGGCATGGTTCCACTGCCGGGCGTATACTTCGCTTGGTTGGCTGCCATCATCGCTGGTTACTGCAGCCTCACCCAGCTGATCAAGAGCTGGTTCGTAGGGCGCTATGGATATCATTAGGTTTGCGCTACAATTTTTTTGCTGATTTCGGTCTAGTTACTGGCTAGACAGGAAAATTCAGCCCGCTCTGTTTCCACCGTTGGCGTCGTCTGCCCCCTCAGGCAGCGGATTCGGCCTTTGATCTGATGGAGTCAACGTTTTGTCAGGTGTTACCCCAGTCACGGATCCAATGACGCGCGAACGACGGCTGCTGGATGAGCTCAACTCGCTGCGCGACGCCATGGAACGCATCGAGATTGAGGAGCAGGCCACGCTCGCGGCAATCGCTCCGCGCTTCCAGGCCAGTGCCACCAATCTGCTGCACTTCATCGCCTTCCACCGCAACAACCATCCCGGGCTGCAGATGGCGATGCGAGAAGCCGGCCTTTGTTCCCTGAGTGGCTGTGATGGCCATCTTTATGCAAGCCTTTTGACCGTGATCGGGGTGCTCCAGAAACTCCAGGGCCTGCCAGTGGAACCCCAGAGTCCTTCGGCGGCACCCTCCAGTCTTGGAGGCCAGGCCCTCCTCCAGGCCCATGGCGAGCGACTGCTCGGGAGGCAGCTTGGAGAGGAAACCGGTACGAGGACCGCAGCGATCATGGTCACCCTGCCTGCCCTCGCCACCGAGCAGGCGGGTCTGATCGCCGAACTGGTCGAGGCCGGCATGGACATCGCCCGCATCAACTGCGGCCACGACGGCCCCGAAGTGTGGAACGACCTCGTGGTCCTCGTGCGATCTGCCGCTGCCGCCGCCGGAAGGAACGTGCGCATCGCGATGGATCTGGCTGGACCCAAGATCCGGATCGGCGCCCTGCCACCCCAGCCCGGTGTGGTGGACGCCAGGCCCCAGCGCAACCGTTACGGAAAGTTGCTGCAGAGCGCCAGGATCCTGGCTGTGCCAGACGAAGGGGCTGATGTTCAGCCCGGCCGGCAATCGGAACTGGCGCCAGTGGATCGACTGCCGATTCGCAACGAGGGCTGGCAATCACTGACGATCGGGAATCGGCTGCGGGCCAGAGACTCTTCAGGCCGCTGGCGGGAACTCACCGTGGTGGATCGCCTTCAGGGGGGTCTCCTGCTCAGCTGCAATCAACGCTGCCATTTCATCTCTGGACTGGAGTTCCTTCAGGAAGGTGGTCCTGGCAAGATTGTTGTTGGCGACCTTCCAGCCCTGGCAGGGGACGTGCTGGTGCGGGTCGGCGACAGGCTGTGGCTGACCTCCAGCGAACCAGGCCAGCCGTGGGGGACGATCCCGGGGGCGATCAACTGCAGCGTGCCCGAGGTCCTTGCGGATTTGCAGGTGGGGGAGCGTGTGTTGTTTGATGAGGGCAGGATCGCCGGTGTGATTCGGGAGGTGTGCCCAGGGGCCGTGGAGGTGGATATCACCCAGGCGCGGCCGAAGGGCACCCGGCTACGCGCCGAGAAGGGGATCAACTTCCCAGACAGCAGACTGACGATCCCCGCCCTCACGAGCCGGGATCTGACCGATCTGGCCTTTGCGGCAGCCCATGCCGACATTGTGAGCTATTCCTTCGTCTCCCGTGCGGCTGATATCGAAGTCCTGCAGCAGGAACTGCAAGGCCATGGACGAGAGGATCTTGCCGTGGTGCTGAAGATCGAAACACGAAGAGCATTTCTCAACCTTCCCAGGCTGCTGCTCACGGCGATGCGCGATCCCAGGCCCCTGGGCGTGATGATTGCGCGGGGAGACCTGGCGATCGAATGCGGCTGGGAGGAACTGGCAGAGATCCAGGAGGAAATCCTGAGGATCTGTGCGGCAGCCCACATTCCCTGCATCTGGGCCACCCAGGTTCTCGATGAGATGGCGAGACATGGCATGCCGACCCGAGCGGAAATCACTGACGCGGCCATGGGCGCAAGGGCCGAAGCCGTGATGCTCAATAAGGGACCCAACCTCACTGCCACGGTGCGCACCTTAGGTGCCATCGTGGCGCGGTTCCATCCCCGCCAGCCGGAGAGCCCACGTCATCGGGAAGAGTTGCTCTCCTGTCTGGCCTTCCGCACCAATAGGCCAGTATCCGAGCGAAATTTAGGCTGAGTTGGGAGCGTTGTGAGCTGCTGTTGAAAACTAGCGGAACTGCGGAAGTTTATTCACATCAAAACTCCGCCGCAGCGCCTCGCCGATGCTGAGGCCTATGGGCAGATCACCAGAGAATGCGCTACCGGTGATTCGCTTATAAAGTTTTGATTCTACAAGCTGATAGGTGCTGGCTGGAAGGGGGATGTCTCCTGCTTTGCCAACGAGTCGGAGGCCGTTGCTAATCGTAAACGTGGTGAACTTTCGCAGATCAGATCTGCTGGCGAGAGCCTTGTCATTAACGTAGATGAACAGCGGTCGAGAAAGTGGCCGATAGCGACCCGCCTGAACATTAGCAACCGATGGAATCACAGTTCCTGATGGGGTGACAATACCGAGAGCTCTCAGCTTGTCTCGATTGGCATTGTAGTAGCTGAAACCAAAATAGCCTATAGCATTGGGATTCTGCGCCACACACCTAACAATTACATTATCATCTTCGCTTGAGCTGTAGTCTTGTCTCGAATTTTCAGTACTACCGTTAATGGCTTTGTTGAAATAATCGTAAGTGCCCGAGTCCTTGCCGGGGCCGCAGAGCTTGATCGGTCGCTCAGGCCAGTCGAGGTTCACCTCATTCCACCGGTCGACCCTCCCCTCGGCCTGGCGCCCCCAAAGCCGAGCCAGTTCCTTGGTGCTGATCTGGTTGGCCCAGGTGTTGGAAGGATGAACCACGATCGTGAGAGCATCGAATGCAATCGGCAGCTCGATGAAATCGATTCGATTGTTGGAGCAGGCTTTGAGTTCCTTGCTGTTAATCGGCCGTGAGGCATTGGCGATCTCCAACTGGCCGGAACAGAACCGCCTGAATCCATCGCTGGTTCCGGTCTCCTTGAGATCGATGGGTGTGCTGTTTCCGGCTTCACGGAAGGCTCTGATCGCCTCCTTGATGATCGGGAACACCGTGCTTGAGCCGCCGATCCTGATGGTGGAAGCCTTGCTGCCAGCACCCTGGGCAAGAGATTGGGCGTGGGCCAGTGGCGATATTGCCAGGACGGCGCTGCAGACCGCGGCAATCGGAGCGGCAATCGGAATCGAGAGGACTGGGCGCTTCGGCAGAATGGGGGAAGCCATGGCGATCAATTCAAGGTCAGGGAAGAAACCGGAATGGCAATCAGCGATGTGCTATTTGCTCTTTGAGCCGCTGCAGACGCTGCTCCAGGTCATGCATCATCTCAAGGCTGAACATGGGCAACTCCTGCATGGCAAACAGAAATTCTTCGCGGTTCATCTCCAGTAATTCACTGTTGCAGAGGGCCACCGCAGTGCCGAAGCGGCGATGCTCTGGATCCACCAAGGCTCCGACACCGAAGGAGCTACCTGGCCCGATGATCTCGACGCCATGATCACCCCAATTGAGCTGCACTTCTCCTGACACAACAGCGTAGAGCTTTTCGCCAAGCTCTCCATGTTTAAATATAACGTCACCCTGGTTGACACAGAGGTGATCACGTTTTCCGGCCAGCGCTGCGATGGTATTCAGCTCAAGATTTGTGTTGATGTTCATAACGGAATCGAAGTGGCTTTGAAGGCAAGAGGGCAGTCCATGCGATGGCAAGCGGTCATCCAACGCCAGGCAGGTTCGACATCATGGCCAGCCTGAAGATGGGAGTTGACATCAACGCTCATGATGCATCCTGCTGCCGATCCCAACCTACCAACCCCAGGTTAAGAAGTCTGGCCCTCCTGAAGTGTGGAGCCCCCATGGTTGCCCTTGGATGCCTCCGCCTCCACCCCAGGGTCCTGCCCTGCACGTGGAGAACTGGTTCCCCTACTGGCGGAGCTGGCCGGGCCGCATCGGCGAGGAACTGGAAGCCCAGGGGTTCGCCTCGCCTTCCATCATGGTGGTGGCTGAGGTGGTGGCCCAGCGGGTGGAGGCCCAGCAGGTGGAAGCCTGGGCGCCGGAACCTGCCCCCGCTGAGCCATTGCCGCTTTGGGCAAACCGCTGAAAGAGTCGCGGCAGCTGCTCCGGCGGGAACCCCTCACCGCCATCACGACCATCGATCCATGCCGCAGCAGCGTTGCTGGCTGTTGCGGATAGCCTCCACCGCAGCACTGCCCTCCAGAAGGGAGAGGGAGGCAAGGGTTCCCAGCACCGGGGTCTTGATGTCATGGGCAAGGGTGGCGATCACATCGCCGCGAAGATTCGCCTGCCCCAGTGCCACCTCGATCGCGATGCGCTGACGCTCCAGCTTCTGGTTGCGCACCACAAGGGCGGTCGTGACGACCAGGCCCAGGCATACCAGCAGGCGGTCGATCAGCACGGAGGCGATGTTGTGATGTAGCGGCAACGGCACCAGCAGATTGAGCAGTGTGGAGGTGCAGCAGATCAGCAGAAACCTCCAGGCTTGGGTGGGGGTGCGCTGGGACGCCCCCAGGAGCAAGGGCACGACATCGAGAATTCCGAGCACGACGGCCGGAGGCGTGGCCAGCTCCAGCAGCAGGATCAGCAGCCAGATCGCCCACACCAGAGCGCTCGAAGCTCTTGCGAGCGTCACGCTCCTTGTTCCTCCTGGGCCTCCGTCGGAATCCCATCGGAGATCAGGTGCAGATCGATGCTTTGCCCCCGCAGCTGGTGCTGCAACCGCTCCGAAAGAGGCCTGCGAAACAGGGCCTTAAAGCGTGAACGCATCGTTTGGCCCAGCACGATCTGGGTGATCCGGTGTTCCTGGGCCATACGGGCGATCGTGGGAAGGATCTCGGCGCTTTCTTCGCGCAGGAAGGTGCCACCCACGTCGTTGCACAGCTGGCGGCATTCCTCCTGGAGGAGCGATTCTTCGCGGCTGAGAAAGCGTTTGGGATCCTGCACGGTCAACGTCAGCAGCGGCGCGTCCATGGCGGCGGCCAGGCGGGCGGCCCGGCGCAGCAGGCGCTTGCTGGTGTGGTGGTGGCCGAGGCAGACCATCACGCGCTCGCGCAGGGGCGTGATCGAAGGGAGGATGTCGTTATCGACGCGATCGGCCACCTCCCGCAACGACAGCTCCCTGAGGGCCACCAGATGGCGCCGCTGGAAGAAGTTTGTGAGCGCCTGGCCCACCTTTTCAGGGGCGTAGATCTTTCCCTCCTTGAGCCGCTCCTGCAGCGTCTCCGGTGTCACATCCACGAGCACGACCTCGTCGGCGTGCTCCAGCACGCGGTTGGGGATGCGTTCGCGTACCACCACGCCAGTGAGCTCGGCCACCAGGTCGTTGAGGCTCTCCAGGTGCTGGATGTTGAGGGTCGAATAGACATCGATGCCGGAGAGCAAGAGCATCTCCACGTCCTGCCAGCGTTTTTCCCGTTCGCTGCCGGGCACGTTGGCGTGGGCCAGCTCGTCGACGAGCACCAGCTGCGGATGGCGGCCCAGCACCGCGGCTACATCCATCTCCTCAAGATCCACCCCCTGATAGCGGAGGCGCTTGCGGGGAATCTGCTCCAGCGCTTCAGCTTCAAGGGCGGTGTCCTTGCGGCCGTGGGTCTCCAGAAGACCAATCACCACATCGGTGCCCTCCCGCAGCGCCTCCTTGCCCTCCTGGAGCATGCGGCAGGTTTTGCCCACGCCCGGCGCCATGCCCATGAACACCTTGTGGCGGCCACGCCGGTGGGTGGAGCGGATCATGGCGTTGCGGGGACCGGAGGGCTCTGCGTGGTGGATGTAGAGGCCAGTTGGTCGAGGGCCAGATTGAACCTGAGCACGTTGACCACGGGCCCGATTGCCTGCAGTCCTAGGGGGCCTTCTTGGTGCTGGGGTATCAGTCGCTCCAGCTCAGCCAGCGGCAGCTGGCGTTCGCGGGCCAGGCGGGGGAGTTGCTGGCGCGCAGCCGCCAGGCTGATATGCGGATCGACCCCGGAGCCGGAATCCAGCAGGAGATCGGGTGCGGGATCGGCCACCCCAGTGCTCTGCCAGCGGCTGGCAGCGGCGGCCACCCGGGTCGCCAGCTCAGGGTTGCTGGCGGCGAGGTTGGGGGCACCGGCCGGACGGCCCTGCAGATAGCGCGCCGAGCTGAAGCCCTGACCGATCAGGCGCGAACCCACCACCCGGCCATCCGCGCGCAGCAGGCTGCCGCTGGCCGCATCGGGTGCCACCAGCCGCGCCAGGCCTAGCAACGGCAGGGTAGTTACCACCACGGTGAGCAACCAGAGCACCAGGGTGAGGCGCAAGCCCCGGAACAGTTGGGCAGCGATGGACATCAGAACTTCTCCGGGTTGGCGATCACGGCGAACAGGTAGCCCGATAGGGCCACGGTGCTGCACAACAGCAGGGCCAGGGTGTGACTTTGGAGCGGTGGTTGGCTAGGGCGCAACTGAGGGGCCACGACCAGGGTGCCGGCCACGATCAGGAGTGGCAGCCAGAAGCGGATGGGCAGCATGCGGGCCATGGGATCGCTGAATCGAGGAATCGTGAAAGATGGGAATCGATCAGAACAGGCAATTAGGGCACCGTGATTGTGATCCCAAGAGGCGAGCGAATCGCAGCGCCTGGGTAGCTCTGAGTAGGCCTGAAGCTTGGTTGTTGAGAAGAGGTCATGGGGATTGCGAAGAACGGGAATCGCAGAGCAGCCAGCGGAGTTAGACCAGCCGCAGGGCGCCGAGGGCCAGATCGATCAGCTTGATGCCCAAAAAGGGAGCCACCACGCCCCCGGCGCCGAACACCAGGAGGTTGCGCCGCAGCAACTGTTCGGAACTGAGCGGCCGGAACTGAACCCCCTTGAGGGCCAGAGGAACCAAGGCCGGAATGATTAGGGCGTTGAACACCATCGCCGAGAGAATCGCCGACTTCGGTGAGGCCAGCTTCATCACATTCAGCGCCTGCAGGCCTGCCCCGGCGAACAGGGCCGGCAGGATGGCGAAGTACTTGGCGACGTCGTTGGCGATTGAGAAGGTGGTGAGCGCCCCGCGGGTGATCAACAGCTGCTTGCCGATCGTCACGATGTCGATCAGCTTGGTGGGATCGCTATCGAGATCCACCATGTTGGCCGCCTCCTTGGCGGCCTGGGTGCCGGAGTTCATCGCCACCCCCACATTTGCCTGGGCTAGGGCCGGGGCGTCGTTGGAGCCGTCGCCGGTCATCGCCACCAACTTGCCGAGCTTCTGCTCCTGCTGAATCACGGCGATCTTGTCCTCGGGCGTGGCCTCGGCGATGAAGTCATCCACGCCGGCCTCGCGGGCGATCACACCGGCGGTGATCGGGTTGTCGCCGGTGAGCATCACGGTGCGGATGCCCATGCGGCGCAGCTGATCGAAACGCTCGCGGATGCCCGGCTTGATGATGTCCTTGAGGTAGATCACCCCGAACACCTCGCCGCCCCGGCACACCGCCAGGGGTGTGCCTCCGAGCCGTGACACCTGCTCGAATTGGCCATCGAGAGCCTCGGGAACCGTGCCGCCGCGGGAGCGCACGAACCCCTTGATGGAATCAACGGCCCCCTTGCGGAATTCCAGCCCCTCGGGCGTGTCGGTTCCGCTCATGCGGGTGCGGGCCGAGAAATCGATGCCGCTCGCGCTAACAGCATCGAAGGGCAAAACAGCGCCTTGTTTCTCGGCCAGCCGCACGATCGAGCGCCCCTCCGGCGTCTGATCGAAGCAACTCGCCCCCAGGGCCGCCTCCGCGAGTTCGGCGCTGCTGTGATCGCCCACCGGCAGAAACTCCTCCGCCAGCCGATTGCCGAGCGTGATCGTGCCGGTCTTATCGAGGATGAGGGTGTTCACATCGCCGCAGGCCTCCACGGCACGCCCGGAGGTGGCGATCACATTGAATTGGGCCACCCGGTCCATGCCGGCGATGCCGATGGCGCTCAGCAGGCCGCCGATCGTGGTGGGGATCAACGCCACCAGCAGGGCCACCAGGGTCACCGCCGAGGGGGCCTGATTGAGAAACCCGGCCAGCGGCGAGAGGGTGGCCACGGCGATCAGAAACACCTGGGTGAGCACCGCCAGCAGCACCGTGAGGGCGATCTCATTGGGCGTCTTGCTGCGTTCGGCCCCCTCCACCAGGGCAATCATGCGGTCGATGAATCCCTTGCCCGGATCGGCGCTGATCCGCAACGTGAGTTGGTCCGACAGAATGCGGGTGCCACCGGTGACCGAGCCCGCCACATCGGAGCCGGCCTCCTTGAGCACGGGTGCCGATTCACCGGTGATCGCCGATTCATCCACCGAGGCAACCCCGGCGATCACCTCGCCATCGGCGGGGATCACATCGCCGGCCTGCACCAGCACCAGATCGCCCTTGCGCAGGGTGGAGGAGTCGACCAGCTCGATTGAGCCATCGGCCTGCTGGCGCCGCGCCTGGGTGCGGGCCTGGGTGCGGCGTAGGGCATCGGCCTGGGCCTTGCCACGGCCTTCGGCCAGGGCTTCAGCGAAGTTGGCGAACAGCAAGGTGGCCAGCAGGGTGAGGCTGATCAGGGCGTTGAAGCCCCGATCCGCCGCTGGGGCCCGAGCATCGAGCAGGTTCGGGACCAGGGTGAGCAGCAGGCAGAGCACCGTGCCGCACCACACCACGAACATCACCGGGTTGGCCACCGACAGCCGCGGATCGAGCTTGCGCACCGACTCCACGATCGCCCTCTGCACCAACCCCTGCTGGCGAGGCCGCTCGGTATAGCGCCGCTCCTGGCGCGGACCCCGCGGCATGCGGGGGAACTGAATACGCGCTGTTGTCGTCATGGCGGCGGATTCAGGAGGCAAGGTTGAGGACATCGCCGATCGTTCCCAGGCTTTGCACCGGCAACAAGCTGAGGGCTTCGGCGATCGGCCCAAGGGCCAGCACCGGGAAGAAGGTGAGGGCTCCGAGGATCACCAGCACCACGGCTGTGACGCCGGTGAACAGGCCGGTGTCGGTGCGCAGGGTGCCGGGGCTGGGCTCAAGGGCCGGCTTGCGGCGGAAGCCATCGGCCAGGGCGAGCAGGGCGGCGATCGGTAGAAAGCGGCCGCCAAGGAGGCTCACGCTGGTGGTGAGGTTCCACCAGGGCGTGCCATCCCCCAGCCCCTCTAAGCCGCTGCCGTTGTTAGCTGCCGCCGAGGCGTACTCGTACACCACCTGGCTGATGCCATGGGAGCCGGGGTTGCTGATGCCCGCCAGCGAGGCTCCGCCCGCCAGGGTGAGGGCGGCCGGGATGAGCACGAAGATCGGATGGATCAACAGGATCAGGCTGGCCCACACCACCTGGGGCTTCTCCACCTTGCGGCCCAGGAATTCCGGTGTGCGGCCCACCATCAGGCTGGTGAGAAACACCGCCAGCAGCACGAACACCAGGAGGTAGGCGATGCCGGTGCCCTGGCCGCCGACCACCACCTGGAGAAACAGATTGAACAGGGCGGTGAGGATGGTCAGCGGCATCGCCGCATCAATTGACCCATTCACCGCCCCGGTCATGGTGCCGGTGGTTACCACCGCCCACAGGCCGGTGAGCGCCGGCCCGAAGCGCAGCTCCTTCCCCTGAAGATTGCCACCGCTCAGCCAGCGCTCCAGCACGGGGTTACCGGCCTGCTCAGCCGCCATGGCCACCCCGGCCCCGATCAGCAGCAGAGCGAAGACCAGCGCCAGCAGCAGGTTGCTCTGGCGCCGGTTGCCCACAAAGCGCCCGAAGGCATCGATCGTGGCGGCCGGGATGATCAGCATCGCCCAGGTGCTCACCAGGTTGGTGAACAGGGTGGGGTTCTCATAAGGGTGGGCGGAGTTGGCGCTCACAAAGCCGCCGCCGTTCTCGCCCAGCTGCTTGATCGCTTCGAACAGGGCGATCGGTCCGCGGGGCAACAGCTGCCGGCCCCCCTCGAGGGTGGTGATCTGCAGCGGCGGCTCCAGGGTCATGGGCACGCCGCTCACCAGGAAGAACAGAGCCAGCAACAGCGAAGCCGGGATCAACACCCGGGTGAGCGCGCGCAGCAGGTCGCGATGGAAGCTGCCGATCGGTCGGCCGCTGATGCCGCGGATCACCGCGAAGCCCACCGCCAGGCCCGTGGCCGCCGACACGAACATCAGAAACTGCATGGCCCCCAGCTGGGCCAGGTTCCCCAGGCTTTGCTCGGGAACCAGGTGCTGCTGATCGGTGTTGGTGAGGAAGGAGATCGTGGTGTGGAGCGCCAGATCCCAGCGCAGGCCGCCAAGCCCCAGAGGGTTCAACCATGGCGGCTGCACCAGCAAGAGCGTCAGCGCTAGGGCCCCGAACAGGGCATTGCTGATCAGCAAGGGCAGCAGATAGCCCATCGCGGAGTCGGCGCTGCGGCCGTTGTCACCGATCCAGCGCAGCAGGCCGGCTTCGATTGGATTCAGCCAGCGGTCCCAGGCCGGTTGGGGTCGCTCAGCAAACACTTCAAACAAGTGACGCCCGAGGGAGGGAGCCGTGAGTGCAACGGCCGCCAGGGTGATGGCGGCCAGTAGCCAGGGGAGCATGCTGGCGGTGGAGGCTCAGTCGAATCCACCATGGGTCGGCTGCCGTTGTTGGCGCAACCGTTGGAACCGTTACCCAGCGGCGATCCGATTCTCCATAAGGTTGTTGCTGTGGCGGCTGAGGCCAGCCCATGGAACGGTTTTTTCTCGAGCTCGAACCGCCCGCGGCGGTGATGGCCAGCTGGCCCCACGTGGTGGTGGTGGGAGGCGGCTTCGCGGGGCTCAAGGTCTGCCATGCCCTGGCCCGTCAGCCCGTGCGGGTCACCTTGATCGATAAGCGCAACTTCAACCTGTTCCAGCCCCTTCTCTATCAGGTGGCCTCCGGTCTGGTGTCCGAGGCGGATGTGGCCTCACCGTTGCGGCAGATGGTGGGTGTGGCCCCCAATATTCAGATCCTGCTGGGCGAGGTGGTCGACATCGATCCCAAGGCCTCCGAAGTGGTGCTCAACGGCCAGCACCTCGGCTACGACCAGCTCATCCTGGCCACCGGATCGGGCAGCACCTACTTCGGCCGAGAGGAGTGGCGCTCGCTGGCCCCACCGATGAAGATCCTCGAGCACGCCGATGAGATCCGTCGGCGGCTGCTGATGGCCCTCGAGGAGGCCGAGCAGACTCGTGACCCCAGCCAGCGCGCCTTCCTGCAGACCGTGGTGGTGGTGGGGGCCGGTCCCGCTGGCTGCGAGCTGGCCGGGTCCCTGATCGAGCTGATGCAGAGGGCCGCGGGGCGCGATTTCAAGCAGCTGCGCCCCGAAGACTGCCGGGTGGTTCTGGTGGATCCGGTGGATCGGGTGCTGCCCACCATGGCGCCGGTCCTCTCCGAGGCCGCCGCCGCTTACCTGCGGGCCGCCGGGGTGGACCTGCGGTTGGGCCTCAAGGTGGAAGGGATCGCCCCGGGGCGTGTGTGTCTCAGTGGTGCGGACGGCGAGATCGAGCTGGAGGCGGCCACGATCTGCTGGACCGCCGGGGTGCGAGCCTCCCGGTTGGGCAAGCTACTGGCCGTCCACACCGGTTGCCCGGTGGATCGCAGTGGGCGGCTCGTGGTGGAGCCGGACTTCTCGATTCCCGGCCATCCCGAGATCCGGGCGGTCGGTGATCTCTGCTCCTACACCCATACCCCCGATGGCAGCCCCCTGCCGGGCATGGCGGGTCCGGCGGTACAGGCCGGGGGGTGGGTGGCCCGCGACCTCCTGGCGCGCCTACGGGGCCAGACGATCCAGCACTTTCGCTGGCTGGATCTCGGCAGCATGGCAGTGATCGGGCCCTGGTATGCCGTGGCCGACCTGCGCGGTCTGCATTTCACGGGGTTGGTGGGTTGGGTGGTGTGGGCCCTGGCCCACCTCGCCTTCATTCCGGACACGGAGAACCGGATCGCTCTGTTCAGCAAGTGGATGTGGCAAATCGCCACCCGCCAGCGCACGGCGCTGCTGATCACCGGCCGACCGGATCAACACCTCGGCGTGGATGTGGGCCTGTTCCGAGCACCCCGCCCCACCGCCTAGATCTTGCGTTCACCGGATCGAGGCCACCGCTCTGGGTCGGTCGCCTCGATCCGGGACCGCCGGCGCCTCAGCGCACGAACAACATCTCCTGATAGGTGGGAAGGGGCCAGAGGTCGTCATCCACCAGGGTCTCGAGGCCATCCACCGCCTCCCGGAGGCTGCCGATCAGCGACATCAGGGTGTCTGAGCAGTGGCGCAGGTGGCCATGGGTGTCATGGGGGGGATGGCCAAGGGCTTCCTCCAGGGCGCCGCACCGCTGCACCAGCTTGCTGTTGAGGTCGGCGATCGTGGCGGCCAGGCCCCGATCGGTTTGGATGCCGATCGCCTCCTGATCCCGCAGCGAACGGCTCAGCCGCTCCAGGCTCTGCATCGCCACCGGATAAATCTGGGTGCGCGCGATGCGCAGGGCCAGACGTGCCTCAACCTCGATGGCAAGGATGTATTGCTCCGCATACACCTCGAAGCGGCTTTCGAGTTCCACCGGCGTGAGCACCCCCTGCCGCTGGAACAGATCGCGGATCTCAGGGCGTTCCAGCACCGGCAGCGCATCGGCACTGGTGCGCAGGTTCTCCAGGCCCCGCTCCTCCACGGCCTTGCGGTGCCATTCGCTCGAATAGCCGTCGCCGCCGAACACCACAGCGCCGTGCTCGTCCATGGTGCGCTTCAGCACGGCGAAGGCGGCCTCCTGGAGGGGCGCTCCGGTGCTGAGCTGCTCCTCCAGTCGATCGCCGATCCACTGGAGCGAATCGGCCAGGATCGTATTGAGTGCCACCAGCGGACCCGCCACCGACTGCCCGGAGCCCACCGCCCGGAACTCGAAGCGATTGCCGGTGAAGGCGAAGGGGGAGGTGCGGTTGCGATCGCCGGGATCCTTGTTCAGCTCCGGCAGGGTGTCAACACCGAGGGACATCAGCGCGGCCTCGGCGGAACCCTCCAGGTGGCCGCTCTTGATCTGGTTGTAAACATCCTCCAGCTGGCTGCCGAGGTACACCGAGATGATCGCCGGCGGGGCCTCGTTGGCGCCGAGGCGGTGGTCGTTGCTGGCGGTGGCGATCACGGCCCGCAACAGGGGACCGAAGCAATGCACCCCGCGGATCACGGCCGCGCAGAAGATCAGGAACTGCAGGTTGGCGTGGGGGGTCTTGCCGGGATCGAGCAGGTTGCCCTGGGTGGGGTTGCCGATCGACCAGTTCACATGCTTGCCGCTGCCGTTGACGCCGGCGAAGGGCTTCTCATGCAGCAGGCAGGTGAGGCCATGCTTCTTGGCCGTGCTGCGCAGCACGGTCATCGTGAGCTGCTGGTGATCGGTGGCCACGTTCGCGGCCTCGAAATAGGGGGCGATCTCGAACTGGCCGGGCGCCACCTCGTTGTGCCGGGTCTTGGCCGGGATGCCGAGCCGGTAGAGCTGAGCCTCCACGTCCTGCATGAACACCTGAACCCGCTCCGGAATCGCCCCGAAGTAGTGGTCGTCGAACTGCTGACCCTTGGCGGGCGGAGCGCCGAAGAGGGTGCGGCCGGCCAGCAGCAGATCGGGCCGCAGGGCGGTGTAGCTCGCATCGATCAGGAAGTACTCCTGCTCGGCGCCGCAGCTGGAGTTCACCGGGGCGATCTCGGTTTCGCCGAGCAGCCTCAGCAGCCGCTGGGCCTGCTTGTTCATCGCGGCGTTGGAGCGCAGCAGCGGCGACTTCTTGTCGAGCGCCTCGCCGGTCCAGCTCACGAACACGGTGGGGATGCAGAGCGTCACGCCGTTGGGGGTGCGCATCAGCCAGGCGGGGCTGGTGACATCCCAGGCGGTGTAGCCGCGGGCCTCGAAGGTGGTGCGCAGGCCTCCGTTCGGGAAGGAGGAGCCGTCGGGTTCACCCTGCACCAGCAGCTTGCCGGAGAATTCGGCGATCGCCTTGCCGTCGGACTGGGGTGAGATGAAGCCGTCGTGCTTCTCGGCGGTGAGGTTGGTGAGGGGATAGAAAACGTGGGCGTAATAGAGCGCGCCGCGGGCGCTGGCCCAGTCCTTCATCGCCTGGGCCACCACGTCGGACACCGAGGCATCGAGCTTGCGGCCTTCGCGGATGGAGCGCTGGATCGAGCGAAACACCCCCTTGGGCAGCGCTGAGCGCATCGATTCGAGGCCGAAGACATCGCTGGCCCAGATCTCCTCCAGGGGCGCCGCCGGCTCGACCGGCGTGGGAGGCCGCTGAAGAATCGCCTGGAGGGCCTGGAGGCGGGCTGGGGAAGGCATGGGCGGCTCTGCTGTTGGGGAGATCACTCTGACCAAGCCAACACAAGGGCTGGTGCCTTGCGTTGCAGTGGTCGCTACAGAAAAGAGGAGGGAGTCGTGGATCAGGCGATCGCGGCGGCGTTGGTGAGGTGCTGCTCGACCTCGTGGGCCGACTCTTGGGAGGATCCAGGGGGGATTGCCTCGGTGATCACCGTGAAGCCGTCGAGTTGGTGGGCGCCGAAGGTGCGAAGGAAGGGCACATCGGCGGCATCGCGCCCGCGGGCGATCAGCACCCTGCCGCAGCGGGGGAAGTTGTGCCGGGCATCGAACACATGCCAGCGGTCGGCCAGGAACACCTCAAACCAGGCGGAAAAATCCACGGGAGCCTCGCCCGGGGGAATACCGGTGTAGCCCAGGTAGCCGGTGCAGTAGCGGGCCGGGATGTTGAGGCAGCGGCAGAGGCTGATCGCCAGGTGGGCGTAGTCGCGGCAGACGCCGGCACCCTCGGCGAGGGTATCGCTGGCCCGCTTGTGGGGATGGATCGCGTTGTAGTCGAAGCGGATGCGCTCGTGCACCCAGTCGCAGATGGCCTGCACCAGGGTCCAGCCGGGTGGAATTCCCGCGAAGGTGCTCCAGGCCAGCTCCATCAGGGCAGCCGTGTCGCAGTACGTGCTGGCGTTGAGGAAGCGGTAGCTGTTGATCGGCAGGGCCTCGACCGGGCAGGCGCCCATCGCGGGCAGCACGGGATCGGTTGTGTCCGGGCAGTGGATCGTGGCGGCGTAGTGGAGATTGGTGGTGCCCGCGCGAGCCAGCAAGCGACACCAGCGGTTGCCGCTTTGGTCGATGAGCACCTCAAAGGTGCGATCGGGGTCCAGGTCCAGGCGCTCCGGGGCCACCAGATCGCTCACCAGGCTGGTGTGGGGATGCACCAGGGCCAGCAGGGGGGTGGCCGACTCGCAGTGAAGCTGGAGCTGGCAGCCGATGCTCAGATTCACAGGGAAGGGCCGCAGGGGTGAACCCCTGGATCCTGTTCGTCCTGGAGCGGAACCGCCGGCCTGGGGGCGGTCACGACAGGAACCGCTGATCGTCGGGGCGTGGCTGCGATGGTGCGATCTGCAGCACATGCGGCCTGGCGTGCGTTTGCTTCGCTGTTGATCGCCTCGACTAGGCCGAAGCGCTCATCGATGCGGCACACATCGACGGCAGAGCGGCGCAGGGCCGCCTTCGCGATACCGCGCAGCCTTGCCATTCTCAGGGCCTTAGCCAGAGTGATCAATCCCGCCCCAATCCACACCACCAGCAGGAGGCTGAGCACGATCTTCCAGTAGAGCAGCGCTAGTACCAGCCCCCCACCAGCTGCAGACCCCCGAAGCCCTCGCCGGCCTGGCCGGCCATCAGGAGCGCGACCCCCTTAACTTGCCAGCCAACCAGGGGCACCGATCCCTGCGCCGGCCAGGGAGCCATGAAGCTCGAACCGCTCCGCCTCACCCCCGGCACCGATCTGCTCCTCGCCCTGGCCGGCCTGCCACTCCAGCGGGGTGAACGGGCCGGCGTGGTGATCAGCGGCATCGGCAGTCTGGCGCCGGTGCTGTTGCGCTTCGCCGGCCGCGATGGGGCCTCCACGCTCCCAGGTGATCACGAGATCCTCAGCCTCGCCGGCAGCCTGAGCATCGATGGGGCCCACCTGCATCTCAGCGTGGCCGATGCGGATGGCCGGGTGACCGGTGGCCATCTCCTGGAAGGCTCCCTGGTTCGCACCACCGCCGAACTGCTGGTGGCCTGGCTGCCGGACTTCACCTTCCGCCGCGTTGTCGACCCGCAAACGGGCTTCCGGGAGTTGCAGATCAGCCGCTCGGAGCCGGAACAGCCCGCGGCCATCACCACCACCCGCCCGGGTGATTTCAGCGATGGGCGGCGGTGAATCCAGGCACCTCCCGGCGCCCTGGCGCTGCAGTCCTTGACGGCATGTTCACCCCAACCAACCACCATGGCGTCTGATCAGTTCTATCTCTTCGCAGCACTAGCCACCTTCAATGGCGACGTGCAGGAGCGGCTGCGCGATGCCCAGACCCCCGAAGCCATCGTGGCCATCGCCGCCGACCACGGCGATCAGATCAGCGTGCAGCAGCTGAGCTTCTTCTCCAGCCGCCTCAACGGTGACCACTGGATCTGGGCCCGTAAGGGCGATGCCTGGCGGGAGGGCTTCTTCGCCCGTGAACGCCAGCTCGACCTGCAGGCGGCCTGAGGCCCGCGGCCAGCCGCGCGGAGGCCCTTGTTGGCGGCGGAGCTGCCGATCGCCATTGCTGAGGGAGCGACCGAGTCAGCCTCAGGTCCCGACACCCTGCCAGCATGGCCCCAACCAGGCCAGTGGCGGTTGGAGGCACCCTGATGGCTCAGGATTCAACCCAGCCCGCAGGCCAGCCTCCAGCCCTGCCCGCAGGCGCCTCAACAGCGATCGCGCTCACGATCGGCGGTAGCGATTCCGGCGGTGGGGCCGGTATCCAGGCCGATCTCAAGACCTTCACTGCGCTCAAGGTGCACGGCTGTTCGGCCCTGAGCTGTGTTACTGCCCAGAACACCCGCGGCGTCAGCCGGGTTGATGCCCTACCACCCGAGGCGCTCACGGCCCAGATCGAGGCGGTGCTCAGCGATCTGCCGGTGGCGGCCCTCAAGACCGGCATGCTGCTCAACCGCGGCCTGATCGAGGCCACGGCCCGGGCCCTGGCGCCCCTGGCGATCCCGAAGCTGATCGATCCGGTGATGGTGTCGCGGGCTGGGGCGGTGCTGCTGGAGCCCGAGGCGATCCAGGCCTACTGCGATCAGCTGCTGCCCCTGGCCGACCTGCTCACCCCCAACCTCCATGAGGCTCAACTGCTGAGTGGCCTGTCGATCGCCTCGGCCGCCGATGTGGAACGGGCTGCTGCGGTGTTGCGAGAGCAGGGGGTGGCGGCGGTGCTGGTGAAGGGGGGTGGGCTGGCGGAGCTGCGGGGCCGCGACTACTTCCTGGCCGGTGCGGAACCCGGACGCTGGCTGGTGGGCACAGCGATCGACACCCCCCACACCCATGGCAGCGGCTGCACCCTCGGCGCCGCGATCACCGCCCACCGGGCGCGGGGCCTTGCCCTGGCCGATGCGGTGCTGGCCGCCAAGACCTACGTGGAGGGTGGCCTGCGCCATGCCCTAGCGATCGGCGGCGGCCAGGGGCCGCTCTGCCACTGGCATCCGTTGCTCTGAAGCTCGGGGCTGAAGCGTTCCTCACAAGCTCGGCTCAAGGGTCACACCTGCTGCCCGGGCCCCATGGGGTTGCCCGCTCCGCGCCCCCTAGCGTGGCCCCCATGCAAGCCCCCCCTCCCCTGCTGGAACGCCTCGCCGCGCTGAACGGCATGGGCTCCGGCCGTCGCCGCCTGGTGTTGTTGCTCAGCCAGCTCGGCGATTTCGACAGCCTCGAATACGCCCAGGCCCTGGTGCCGCTGCTGCCCAGGCTGGAGGCCGCTGCGATCAGCCCGCTGGCGATCGCCATCGGCAACGAAGCCGGTGCCGAGCGCTTCTGCGCCTACACCGGCTTCCCCCGCCAGCGCCTGTTGGTGGACGCCGAGCCGAACCTCCACCGGGCCCTGGGGCTCTATCCGGGCCTGGCCACCCCCGGCGGTGCCTGGCCAGCCCTGCTGTTGATGTGTGCGGGCATCGGTTCGCCCGGCACCCTGGCCGAGGTGCTGCGCGGCTACACCGGTGATCGCTCCGCTCCCCAGCGCATCGCCGACGACGCCACGATCCAGGCCGGTCCCCTGCCTCCCCTGAGGGGTTCCTTCTTCGCTAGGGCGGGGGGCAGCGGTTTCCAGCGGCCCTTCGAGCTGGCCACGGTGCGGCTGGCCAACATGGCCGAGGTGCTCGGCCGATGGCGCACCTATGTCCCGCGCGACGACTTCCTCACCCAGCGAGGCGGCACCTTCCTGCTGGAGGTCGACGACTCGCTCCTCTACAGCTACCGCGACCGCGGCATCCTCGGCTTTTCCGCCACCATGGCGCGGCCGCTGAGCTTCCTGGATCCCTATCTGGTGGATTGAGCTCTTCAGCCGGCCGTGGCGCTGATCCAGGTGGCGGAGATCCAGGCGCCGCTGGCGTCGTAGCGGCGGATCAGCCGCTCCAGTCGTCCTGGGGAGGGCAGCCAGCCCGCCTCCACCGTGAACGCCTCTCGGTGGCTCACCTGCAGTGGCGCCAGGCAGTAGGCGCTGTCAGGAAGCAGCAGCAGCCGCTCGGCTCCGCTGCCGCTGGTTTCCAGGGCAGCGCCGATCTGGGTGTGAATGGCGAGGCTTTCGTTGCCATCGCGCTGAATGGCGATGCGGCAGGGGGAGAGATCCGGTTCCGGCCAGTCGGCGTTGATCGTGGCGGCCTCGCCGCTCCAGGAGCCCAGCAGGTGTTCGCCCTCAAGGGGTGGTCGCTCCGTGGCGCCGCTGCCGGCGCGGAACTCGCGGATCAGCACCAGGCTCTCGAAGGCCCCCTCGGGGCTGTGGAGCTGCACCAGCCGGTGGCGCCGGTCGCCGGCCACAAAGCCGAATTCGGCGCCGAAGGCCGTGCCCGGTGCCACCTGCAGGGAGCCCTTGCAGAAGGAGCCCGAGGCGAAGAACACCACCTGTTTGCCGAGGGAGCGGTACTCCTGGCTGATCTCGCGGGTGGGTGGCGCGTCGGGCCCATTGCCGAAGCGGCGCAGGCTGAAGTGCACCAGCCGCTCGTCGTTGCCCTGGGTGAGGCTGAGGATCGAGGCGGTGCAGTCGAGCAGCGTGCCGCTGGCATCGAGGGAGGCGAAGGAGCCGTGCCACTCGCCCAGGTTCTGCAGGAAGTTCTGCCATTGACTTCCCATCGCGGCGTGATTCCGATTTCCAGAGGCGGGAATCTAGGCAGCGGTTCTGGGGTTCGGGGCCCGGTTCGGCCCTCGCCCTGCTGGAACGGGGCGGCCAGCGGGCCCTGCCCCTCACCGGCAAATCCCAGCGTCCCGAAGCTGCCGCAGCGGCCGACCCCCGGAGCCGATGGCTACACCCTGGCCCTTGAGCTGCTGCTGACCGGCTCAGGCCACCCGGCCTCGCTGGGCCGTGCATAGGGTGCCGCCATGACGGTCCAACCTCCGGTTTCCCAGCCCCGGCGCATCCTGCTCACCGGCGCCAGTTCTGGCATCGGCTTCGAGGCGGCACGGCTGCTGGTCCAAGCGGGCCATGCCCTCACCCTGCCTTGCCGGGATCAGGCCACCGCGGCGGCCACCGTGGAGCGGCTGCTGGCGAAGCGCTCCAGCGAAGCCCCTGCCCTTCACGCTCCCGTCTGCGATCTCGCCGACCTGGCCAGCGTTGCGCGCTGCGCCGCCGAGCTGCTGGCGCGCGGCACGCCGATCGACTCCCTGATGCTCAATGCCGGCCTCCAGGAGGCAGGGGCCCCCGAACCACGCCGTTCCGCCCAGGGCCACGAGCTCACCATCGCCGTGAACCACCTCGCCCATCAGGCGCTCTGTCAGCGGCTCCTTCCCCTGCTCGATGCGGGCCGCTCCCCCCGGGTGGTGGTCACCGCCTCGGAGGTGCATGATCCCGCCACGGCCGGCGGTCGGGTGGGTCTGCCGGCGGGCTTGGCCAACCTGGAGGGCCTGCGCGGTGGGGCGGGTTTTCTGATGGTGGATGGCCAGTCGGTCTTCAATGCCGAGAAGGCCTACAAGGACAGCAAGCTCTGCAACCTGCTTTTTGCCCGGGAGCTGGCGCACCGCCTCCGCCTACGGGGCACCCCGATGCCCGTGCTGGCCTGGAGTCCGGGCCTGGTGATCCCTCGCGACGAGGAAGGCGGCTTCTTCCGCTACAGCCGCCGCCACAATCCCTGGGGACAGCGGCTCTTTGCCCTGGTGGCCCGCGATCTGCTGCGGATCACCGCCAGCCCGCAGCAGGCCGGATCCCTGCTGGCGGCCCTGGCCACCGATTCCGTGGCGGACGATGGTTTTTGCTATGGCGCCAATCGCCTGCTGGGTCCGGGGCGACTGCGGTTCGAGCCCGCGGAGCCGAGCGCCGAGGCCCGCGATGATCGGCTGGCTGCCGCTCTCTGGCAGGTGAGCGCCGACCTGGTGGGGCTGCCCGCTGAGCTGACTCCTGCGGCCATCTGAGCATCTGTTTGCGTTCTCACCACCATTCCCTTTAGGACCCTCCGCTCAGCCCCCGAGGTTGCGGCCTGTCAGATCCCACTGCCTTCGCCAAACGTCTCAGAGATCACCTTGGCCTGGGTGATCGTGGTTCCTGCCGCAATGCTGCGGGTCAGCCATACATTGCCCCCGATCTGAGCGCCCTGGCCGATGGTCACCCGGCCCAGAATTGTTGCCCCCGCATAGATCACCACATCATCTTCAACGATCGGATGACGCGGCTCACCCTTCACCAGCACACCCTGATCATCCAGGGGAAAGGATTTCGCTCCAAGGGTCACGGCCTGATATAAACGCACCCGATCGCCGATCACGGCGGTGCCGCCGATCACCACACCGGTGCCATGGTCGATGAAGAAACTTTCGCCGATCGTGGCGCCTGGATGGATATCCACACCGGTGGCCGAGTGGGAGACCTCGGCAATGATGCGGGCCACCAGGGGAGCGCCGAGGCCATGCAGGGCATGGGCGAAGCGGTGATGAATGATCGCCTGCACCCCCGGATAGCAGACCAGCACCTCATCGAGGCTCTGGGCCGCAGGATCGCCCCGATAGGCGGCAATCAGGTCGGAATCGAGCAGGGTGCGGATGCGGGGCAGCTGGGCGGCGAAGCGGCCGGTGATCGCGGTGGCCTGTTGCTGTTCCTGCAGGCCAGGGCTGTCGCCCGAGGTTGCGCGGGCCACCAGTTCGATGCGGATCTGATCTCGAAGCGCCAAGAGGGATTTGTGGAGGGTGAGGCCCACGAAGTCATCGATGCGAGCCTCCCTCAGGGCCAAGGCTCCCTGTTCGGCGGCTGTGGGACCGAGGCGGCGGGGATAGAGCGCCGCCATGAGCGACTCCATCACCTTGGTGAGCACTTTCGGCGAAGGCAGCGCCGCCGGCTTGATGGTGCTGCGGTTGTTGAGCGGTGAACGCTCGCGGCACCCCCGCAGGGAGTCGACCAGCTCCTCCAGATTCCATCCCTCTCGGCTCACGGCGCCACACCCTGGTCGTTGAACACGCCTTCGAACAGCACCCTCATGAGATCACGCCCGCCCGAATCGGTCAGGGTACGGCTGCGATCAGCGGCAATGGTCACAGCGTTGATAGCAGCGACTGTAATTGTTGATAGGGCTCGGATCCGCGCCTCCGATGTAGTTCAGATTACACCGTTCAGGAGCCTATTCACTTCATGTGCCTCGGCAGACAACCGGGTGGACCATCTCAAATGCCCAGTTTCAAATCTTGTTTCACTTTTCATTTGTGCCGCGCTGACCCTGCGTACCAGAAGATACCGATGCGTGTTGTGCCGTGCCGATGGCCCTGCAGTGGCACGCAACAGGATGGCTCCATTCCGCATTCCCAATCTACCCATGGCTGAACGCGCCGCCATCCTGCATGCCAATCAGCATTATAGCGATTCCTTTGGGGAGAAGGGATCCCTGCCGCTGCCGCCGGCCCGCCGCATCGCCATCCTCACCTGCATGGATGCCCTGCTCGACCCGGCCGCCTATGCCGGACTGCAGGAAGGCGACGCCCACGTGATCCGCAATGCCGGTGGCCGCGCCAGTGATGATGCCATTCGCTCCCTGGTGATCTCTTGTAAACTCCTCGGCATCCAGGAGTGGTATGTGATTCACCACAGCCTGGAGACGGCGGTGCTTGGAGCTGATGGTTTCAGTGACGTTGGCCCTGGGCCGGGCTCCAAGGCCGGGGATTTCATCAATTGGCTCACGATCAGCGATCAGCGCGAGAGTGTTGTCGACGATGTTCGCCGCATCCGTGAGCATCCTTTTGTGCCTGGTCGGATTCCCATTGATGGCTTCATCTACCAGGTGGAGACAGGTGAGCTGATTGAGATTGCCGAAGCCAGCGCCGTCGGCGAGGGCCGCTGATCTGTGCTCTGAGATAACAGGTCGTGTTGCCGCAGCAACAAACCGGACTTCTAGTGCTCACTAGCCTCTACTAGGCTATAATGCCGAAAGTTCAATTCCGTTCTGGAATCCAAGGAAGCCAACTCCAAACACCATGATCCGATTCGCGTTTTCCAGTCGACATCTGCTTGGCTTCGGCACCGGCTTGACCCTCTCCATTCTTGTGCCTCTGGCTTCAGCCACCCAGGCGGCCAAGGCCGGGGTGATCAAACTGATCTCCCCCGAACAGGCCGCTGCCGGGGTCAGCAGTGGGCAGTGGAAGATTCTTGATGTGCGTCCGGTGCCTCCCTTGGACTACATCAGCGGCCATCTCCCGAATGCTGTTCACATCTCGGAGCAAGCGTTCCGCGGCCCGAACGGCAAACTTCCCTATCAGATCTGGCCTGCGCGCGATCTTGCCAATCTGCTGAGCAAGGCAGGGATCTCCAATAACGATCAGGTTCTCGTCTACTCCGATGGCAACAATGTGCTCGGGGCCTCTCTCGTTGCCTACATCCTCGAGAAGAGCGGCGTGCCCAGCATCGGCATTCTCGACGGTGGCTTCTCGGGCTACAAGACCCAGGGCCATCCGGTGACCAAGGCATTCCCCACCTACAACCCAGGAGTCTTCAATCCGAAATCCGTCCCTGGTCTGGCGATTTCACTGAAGGAGGTCCTGGCGTTGGTCGGCAAACCGAATGTCGTGATTGTCGATCCTCGTCCGAAGGGGTTGTTTGAGGGTACGGAACAGCTGTTCATTCGCAACGGCCACATCCCTGGCGCCATCAACATCACCTGGCAGTCGGTGACGGAAGCCAACAATCCTGAGGAGGCACTCAAGAATCCCCACAAGCTTAAATCGATCGAAGCATTACGGCAGCTTTTTGTGAGCCGTGGGGTCACTCCCGATAAAACGGTGATCATCTCCTGCAGCACCGGCCGTGAAGCCAGCCTTCAATATATTGTGCTGAAACATCTCCTTGGTTATCCGAACGTGCGCATTTATGAGGGCTCCTGGACGGAATACAGCACGACCAACAACCCCGTTCAGACAGGTCCCGAAACGCCGTTGAAGAACTGAGTGGAGCTGAAGCGCTCACAACTCTGAAGCAGCCCACGGTCCATGGCATATCGCATGGGCCCAATGGCACGCTGTAACCGTCAACCTTGTTTCTGTTCCGAAGGACCTTCATGTCCCCCCATTCCCTTCCGCTCGTGGAGCGCCTGCGCCACGGCCTGGCCAGCGCGGTGCTTTCAGCTGCGGCTCTGACCGCCCCCTCTGCCGATGCCGCCTCGGCGCAGCAGCCGAGGTTGGCCCAGAGTCCGGCCAGTGCTAGCCGGCCCGCAACGCCCCGCCAACCTTCCACGGCCCAGCAAGGCAAGCCCCCGAAATCCTCCGCTTCTGTCAAGCCAAAGACCCCAGGTGGCGGCAAGGGCTCCTCTCCAGCCGCCGCTGGCTGCGGTGCCCACGACGGGGGTTGCGGGCCTTCCCGTTGATGGTGGACGCCCGCGCCCGCTATCGATCAGCAAGGAAGGCTCTCTATCACTGGCTGTGCCTGATTGAACGCCACGGTTCCCTGGTGCGGGCCTTCACCGCTGGTTGCATCCCGAACCAGCATCAGCACTACCCACCTGGCGATCTGGTGGACCCGGGCAGCGGCACACATTGCTACTACCACTGCCATCGCGGCGATGGGGAACACGGCCATCTGCATCTGTTCCGGCGCCCTAGGCCCCTGCGCCCGCTGACCCATCTGGTGGCCATCAGCCTGGACGGACGGGGATTGCCCCTTGCCCTGTTCAGTGTCAACCGCTGGGTGAGTGAAGATCGCTGGCTGCCCGCTGCAGCCACCCTGCGTCTGTTGGAGGGGGTTTCGTTGAGCGGCGCCGCCTGTGATCCGCACCTGGGGGGCTGGTTGGTTCACTTCCTGGAGTTCTACCGGCCGAACCTGGAGACGATTCTTCTCCAACGTGACCGAAGTCTCAGGCGTCGAGCCCCTTCCAAGCAAGCAGCTCTGGAGGCAAGGGATCTGGAGATCCCCAGCCACTGCCCCATCGACTGGGAAGTCGATCTGGCGGCAGCTGAAGCGGATCTGCGTTCAGTCGGGTAACCCAAAGCGGGAGCGCAACCGCACTCCGAAGGCTGTTCCCAGCAGCGCGAACCCGATCCACAGCCAGCCGTGCAGGCTGGTGGAGGCGATGCCGGCCAGGTAGGCACCGACATTGCAGCCAAAGGAGAGCCAGGCCCCGTAGCCCATCAACAGTCCCCCCAGCAGGGCAGCGGTTACCGCATTCGCGGAGAGCGGTGAGCGGAAGCTCAACCGGCCAGCAGCAGCGGCGGCGGCGGCGGCACCAAGCACGATCCCCAGATTCATCACCGAGGTGATGTCCTCGAACAGACCGGCCTGCAGAGCCGTGGCGAAGCGCTCCTGCTGCCAGATGACACTGCTGGAGGGATCCCAGCCCAGCTGACGGGCGAGCTTGGCCGCCCAGAGGGTGAACCCCCAGGTCACGCCCCAGGGTCGACCGGCCAGCAGCAGGGTCAGGCCACTGAGCAGAGCCAGGGCCAGAGCACCGCCGGCCAGGCTCCAGGGCCCCACCAGCAGGGTTCGCCAGGAGAACCGCGGCAAGGCGGCAATGGCTCTGTTGTGCCTGGGGCGCTGCCATCGATTGAGTGCCAGGGCGAGCAGCCCCAGCACCGCGAGCTGCAGCAAGGCGCCACCCCATCCCCAGCGTTCGAGCAGCGACACCGGCTCCAGCCGGGGCAGCGCCCGCCAAGGCCCCGGAGTCAGGGTTGCCAGGAACGAACCGGCGCTGAAGCTGATCAGCGTGAACAGCATCACGCCGCTGCCGCCCCCAATCGCGTAGAGGGTGCCGCAGGCACAGCCGCTGCCCAGCTGCATCCCCACACCAAACAGGGTCGCCCCGATGGCGGCCTGAAGCGCCACGGGGGCGACGGCCCCCTTCGCCGCGCCGCTGAGCAGGATCGGCGCGAACAGAAGGGTCAGCAGCAGCAGCAGCACGATCTGGGCCAGCACACCACGGCCATCGCCATGCACAAACAGTCGGCGATAGCCGGAGGCGAAGCCAAAGCTGGCGTGAAACAGTGACGCCCCAAAGAGCACCCCGACCCCCGCCAGGGCGCCCAGACGCCAACCATGGGCGCCTGCTGCCACGACCAGCGCGAAGACCAGAGCGGTGATGGCCAAAAGAGGCAGGCGTTGCGGGCCGAGTACGGGCGTGGGGGGCATCTGCAGCAAGTGGACGAGACGATTCAGGGCGGGCTCACTGGCGGAGCACAGATCCCAAGGGCATCGCGGACGATCGCCCCCAGCTGCTCGCTCTCCACCAGGAAGCCGTCGTGGCCGTGCAGGCTACGGATGATCTGCAGGTCATGGGCGCCGGGAGCGAGCGCGGTGATCTGCTCCTGCTGGCTGAGGCGAAAGAGGCTCATCGCCTTGGTGAGGGCGATGGTGCTGTTGGCATCAAAACGGCGCGCCAGTTTGTCGGCGTGATGATCAAGATAGGAGGCGATGGCGAACCGGCCCCCTGCTCTTCCGTCTTTCCAGGCGAAGGGATCCTCCCGGATCTGCGGCGAGCGACCGAAGCGCAACTCCATTTCGGTCCGGCTGCGGTAGCTGAGTTGGGCGATGCGACGCGCCATCCCAAGCCCCCGGTGGGGACCTTCCCCCGCCCGGGCCCCGTAGTAATCCCCTCCCCGGAACCGCTGATCGGCGCGGATCGCCTCGATCTGAGCCTCATGACTGCCGATCTGGTCCGCCCCTAAAGCCGCCGTGGTGCCGATCACCAGGGCCGCCGCCACCCGCTCGGGGTGGGCCACCAGCCACTCCAGCACCCGCATGCCGCCGAGGGAGGGGTCCACGATCTGGGCCCAGCTCTCGATGCCAAGGGCATCAGTGAGCCGCCGCTCCACCTCCACCATGTCGGCCACGGTGATCACGGGGAACCGGCTTCACCAGGGCTGTCCATCCGGTGCCGGTGAGGAGGGTCCAGTGGTTCCCTGGCATCCCCCCAGCACGTTCGAGCACACCACAAACCAGCGGCGGGTATCGATCGCCCGGCCTGGGCCCACCAGGGAATTTCACCAGCCGGGATGGCGGTGCCCCGGCCCGGCGTTGCCGCTTACATGGGAAACACCGGTGAGGGCATGGGCAATGAACAGGGCATTGGAGCGCTCCGGGTTCAGCCGCCCCCAGCTTTGGTAGGCCACCTTCAGGCTTGGAAACTGGAATCCTGATTGCGTCAACAGGCCATCCAGTTCAACAAAGCGGCGTTCTCCCAACGGATCACCCTCCGTCCAGGCCCCGCTGGCGGGTGGTGGTCCCTTCCCGGTTCCTGGCAAGGTTCAGGCGCCGATGGCTTCGAAGCCGAGCTCGAGGTCGGCGAGAATGTCCCGCAGGGCTTCAATTCCCACCGAGAGCCGCACCAGGCCCGGGGTAACGCCGGAGGCCAGCTGCTCCGCCGGCGTGAGCTGGGAGTGGGTGGTGGAGTCCGGGTGGATCACCAGGCTGCGCACATCACCGATGTTCGCCACGTGGCTGTGCAGCTTGAGGGCCTCAACGAAGGCTTTGCCTGATTCGACGCCTCCTTGGATCTCAAAGGCCAGCACGCCCGAGGTGCCGAGCGGCGCGTACTTGCGACCTGCTTGGTGCCAGGGGCTGCTCTCCAGGCCCGCATAGTTCACCGAAAGCACTTCCGGGCGGCGCTCCAGCCAGCGGGCTACCGCCAGGGCAATGGAGGTGTGCCGTTCGATCCGCAGCGAGAGGGTTTCCAGCCCCTGGGCGATCAGCCAGGCATTGAATGGCGCCACGGCGGAGCCGAGATCGCGCAGCAACTGCACGCAGGCCAAGCCGTGATAGCTGGAATCGGGTTGGTTGTTGTTCGGGAGGCGCTCGGGATGGGCGCCGTAGTCGAAGCGGCCGCTGTCGATGATCACCCCTCCGATGGCGGTGCCATGGCCCCCGATGTACTTGGTGGCGGAATGCACCACCACATCGGCCCCCCACTCGATCGGGCGGATCAGATAGGGCGTCGCCACGGTGTTATCCACCACCAGGGGCACGCCAACCTCATGGGCCACCGCCGACACGGCTTCAATGTCGAGGATGTCGTTCTTGGGGTTGGCGATCGATTCACCGAAGAACGCCTTGGTGTTGGGCCGCACCGCAGCCCGCCAGGAGGCGGGGTCATCGGGATTATCCACGAAGGACACCGTGATGCCCAGCTTGGGCAGGGTGTAATGGAACAGCTCCATGAGCTTTTCGGAGTGGACCTTGATCAAAAGATGTCATGTGAGTACACCAGAGACTGGCACTAGAAATCAATGCCGTACTCAATAAGCGCATCTAATAGATGCAGGAACTTTAGCGACTGCTTCAGCAGTGCAACGGCTTTATCCAGTTCAGCCACTCACACCCTGCCTAGCTGAGGGGTAGAGAATGTCTCCGAGTTGCTGAGATCCTGCATGCTGTTCATGCGAGCCCAAAGTCGTGGCGTTATATGGATGGAGCTCTCGTGGATAGCCAAACAAACCCGAACGGCCGAAAGGAAACCGTTGATGGAAGCCGGGCTGCCAGGCTTAACATCTGCTACTGCAAAAAATTCAAGCCACTTTTCTTCTTGGCTATCGTAGAGGGTAATCAAGTGTAAAGCAGCCAGATATTCAGCCAAAGGATCAAGCGAAAAGCGAATCTGAGCCTTGCTGGCACCTATCGTTTGGACTAATGACAAACGATCCTCCAGATATCGAAGGTGTGCTTCTGCTTTGTCTCCCCTCGTGACCGCCAAGGCTGCCAAGGCATTATCCCTGTCAATGACGCTAGGCTTGAACTGCTCTTTGAGGCATTCCCAGGATAGCGCCATGGCATCTTTATGAACCGTACGATCATTAAACTGTTCTTGGTCGATCTTGCTCCCTCCCAACTCTTTATTAAGTTGGTTCAAGTAGCTCAACATAAGATCTGGTATGTTATCTGAGATTAATGTGGACACATCCTGAGCGGCTTCAACTTTTGCGCTGATCATCTGTCTGGCATACAAGGTGGCCAGCATTGCTGTAACCTCTCTTTGGCCGACCATACGTGACAAGTGACTACAGGCGTCAAAAAACTCGGAATCTGTAAAGAGGTCCCGTTTGCCTTGTTTTGTGAGATATGCCTCCATAAAGGAAGAGAGGCGGTTTCCCATGATGCGTAATGGTTTGATCATCAGCTTATTCACCTGGCCCAGGATGTCTTTCTGTCTAGATGTAACAACAAGAGCATTAATGGGAAAAGCTGGATCATCCGGGTTAATCGTTCGACGAGTAACTTCATTCATCTCAGAAAGGTGATCAACGATCACCATAATTCGTCTTCGCAAGAGTAAGTTCTCGAGAAGCTCTTTTGAGACAGGCATATCTTCATGGGTCAAGAGCTTTAGTTTTCCTGAAATTGAATCAATTAAGGCTTGCTGGCAATCCTTGTCATCCCCGCTACACACCAAATCCTCCTCGAAAAAAATCGGAAAGCATACGGTGCATGCAAATCCGATCCGCTGTTTTATCTGCCATAGACCATTCTGCTAACTGGCAAGCAAGACTTGTCTTGCCGACACCTCCCTCACCCCAGATTAAGATAGGTCGACAAAAATGGTCATCTAGATCCTGGTTTGTAATGGATGCAAGCGTACGGCCATCCAGAGTAGCAGGACTAGGTATGAAGATTTTTCTAGCCTCAACATTTTCAATCTTACGAAACTCCTCTTGAAAGGATTGCACATGGATTGAAACCCAGGCATCCAAGACACGAGGATGGTACCTCAAGAAGAAAAGGGACTGCAGAGAAATATCTGTACCGAGATAAGGAATTTTGAACGAATAAGACCTGATAGCGGCATCAATCTTCAGTAACCAGAGTGGGCGTAACCAAAACAATCCAAACTGCAAGCCAAAAAAGGAGGCTATAAGCCAAAACCAGGGATTGAGCAAAAAGATGTTGATAAAAGCCTTTTCAGCGCGTTTGGCTTGGAGTAGCCTGAGAGAGCTTGGGAGTACTTCTCTTTGTGCATTCGTGAAATCATTCGCATCAAGTACTTTCTGCGCTTCAACTATGAAGACAATGGCCTGCTGAAGTTCCTTATCTTGAACATTTGGGTTGGATAACAACTTATCTATCCGAGCATCAATCAACTTATGGAACGATTCAAAGGCTTGGCTGCGCACAAATCCTGCTTGATTGCCCATGCCCACAATAATGGCTTCAATAACACTGGGATCATCCGTGCCGATATTTCCGATTGCCCCTGCGGCTTGACCTTGAGCAAATGAGTTGTCATTGTTAAGCAGAGCGATCTTTAGCTTCGGAAGTGCATTTTTGGCCTCGGGCCCCAGGAGGCCCAATGTTTTTGCAGCAGAGGAGCGAAGGGTGGAGTTCTTGTTCTCTAATGCCAGCGAAAGATTTGGAACTGCAAGTTTTGCACCCACTTCGATTTCACCTAAAGCATCTGCCGCACTACGCCGAACGCGCCAGGAGCGATCCCGAAGCGCGATATCAAGGGCGCTCCAAACTTCTTGATTATTTGGATCAATCTTACCAATTACATCAGCAGCACCAGCCCTGACTTCGCTGTAGGGATCATCCCTCACAAGTTTGAGGAGCTGAGGAATCGCCATCTTTGCTTTTTCACGCGTGCTGCCAAGGGCCCCAGCGGCATTGGCACGCACAACACGATCGGGATCCCCTAGGGCTCCACCCAATTGCTCCAACGCCAGATCGTCATAAATGCTGCGAATGGCGATAACCGCATGACGGCGCAGATCGGCAGGTTGTCTTCGGTCTCGCAGGATGTCAATCAAAGGTGAAATGGCATCATCGGCGCCTGTGCCGATGCTATTAAGAGCATCAATTGCGCGCAGCCGCACTTCTATATTTCTGTCATGCAAGCCCTCTACCAATTTTGGGATTACATCGGCTGGAATCGGCACCTCCTGGCCTGCGTCGGCTTTGCGAGAAAGAGCCTCAATGGTTGCCAGACGGCCCTCTACCCCAGAACCAGATCCTGCTGTGATGGGAGTCGTAGCCATGGTGGTTTGGCTCACGCTGTCCGGGGGGCGAACCAGACCTGCAGGAATGATCAATGCTGCAGCAAGCGCACCGGGCAAACAAAGACGACCGACTGGCTGAGGACGTGACCGTTCACCCACCGAATGGAGAGTCTTTAAGTAAAAGAAATGAGGTTGCATTGATTGACTCCACTCTGCCTTCAACCTATGCAATGCACAACGATACATATCGAGGCACTTCTGCTCCGTCGAGGCACCGCCTCGCCCGGTCGTCGTGAGAGCAGCCGGCCACGGGCGAGCCCGATGCCGGCGATGCTGACCAGCTGGCCCCTCAGAGCACCGAGACAGTGCTGAGGCTACGGGCCTGCAGCTTCCGCGCCCACTGATGGGCCAGCTCAGCCGGGATGAAGCGGGGCTTTTTGACCGGGCGACCGCCCCGTGGAGGCCATAGATGATCGTGATGCACTCAGCACCAGGGGCCTTGCTGCCACCGGGATAGACGTGCACCAGCAACTGGCGGATTTCGCAGCAGGGGAAAGAAGAAGCCATCACGAGAGAGGCGAGGGACACCCGCGTCAGGCCTCGGCTGTAGCGGCCCGCAGGGACGAGACAGCCGGGGCAGCGGTGCAGTTCTACCAATCGCCGACCGTGATGGCTCCGGCCTCCGGCAGTGCTGCAGCCCTCCGCCAGCGGGGTCGTATGTCCGCCGCAGGCAGCGCAGCATGTCCCGCTGTCCCGCACTGCACCTGGCCCAGCGACCAAAAAAAGAGGCCCCCCTGGGGCCCCCCGCGTGGCGGCTGAGATCAGAAGGGGATCAGGGCCTCCAATGCCGGATCAACCGCCACCAGCGGCTGGGCCGCCTGCTCCTAAAACAGCACCGGGGCCGCCAACTCAGCCAGCCGGGAATAGCGCTCTCTGCAGAACGCCAGATCATCGAGCAGCTCCCAGCAGCACTGCTGCAGGCGGGCTTTGCGGGACAGAGAAGCCATGGGAGGGCTCCGCATAGGACCCTTCAGCCGGCGGGGGGCGGGTCAAGGGCCCGTCCACGACTGGATGCGGAGCGGAGCGCAGCCAACGTCAGCACCGGCGGGCTCGTGAAACCCTTGAGGCGCCCCCCGACCATGAAGAGGGCCGGAGCGGAGTCCGTTCAGGAGCTGCTGGCTGCATCGCCGCCGCGCTGCTCGCCCCCATGGGGAGAGCCGACCGGACACGGCTTCTGCTCCTAACGTGAATGAATCCAATAAGCAGCGATGGGATCCTTCTCCTTCACCACGGACATCAAGGAGGACCGGACCCTGCAGCTGCCGGCCGGAACCCCCATGGGTCGTGTGACCGTCGCGATCACGCCGGCCGATGAGGCCGCACCGACAGGCCGCCGGCTCCTGGCCAAGCTGCTGGACCTCCAGGCCGCCATCCCCGTGGCCGGGGGCCTCTGCCAAGAGCAGATTGACAATGCACTGGAGCGTGAGCGGGCCTCCTGGCGCTGAGGTATGCGGCTTTACCTCGATTCGTGCGTGCTGATCTATGCCCTCGATGGCGCTGAGCAGTTGCGGAGTCACACCCTGCAGCAGCTGGAGCGTTATGCCGATGCCGACTGGGTGATCAGCGATCTGGTGCGCATGGAATGCCTGGTGGGGCCATTGCGCTCAGCCGATCAAATCCGACTGCTCGCCTTCCGCAGCTTCTTCTCCGATTGCAGCGTGGTGCCCCTGCATCCGGAGGTGATGGAGCGGGCTGCGGAACTGCGCGCTGCCACCCGCCTGCAGACGGCGGATGCGATCCATCTGGCTGCCGCGGTGCACTGGGGCTGTGATGCGCTGCTCACCAATGACCGCGCTTTCCAGCTCGCCCAGGCGCCGATCGAGGTGCTGCGACTGGAACCGGATCAGCCCCTGAGCCCACAGGCCTGACCTCTCGGCGGCTCTGGTAATAGCCCGTGACGTCGCTTGGGCCGATCCCCGGGAGTGCAGCACCGATGGTCCTCACCTTGATCGAGGCAGCCCCCCCTCCCGCAGCCGCATCACAGCGCCGCGTGCTCCCTTCCTGCTTGCCGCAGGAGCTTCAGGGCTTCATCCTCCAGCCGCTGCTGCTCTTCGGGTTCGAGGCCCATCACCTTCTGGATCTGGCGCGGGTTGAGCGGGAGCTCGCGCAGGTAGCGGTGCCAGAGCAACCGCCGTTGCTCTGCGTTGAGACGTTGCAGGAGCAGGGGCAATAGGGAGCGCTCCGGGTCGGTGCCATCGGTGGGAGCGGCGATCCGCTCCAGCAAGGGCAAGCCAGCGCCGTCGTCGCCGGCCCCGCCACTAAGGCGGTCCAGCTCGGCGGTGGCCGTGCGCCACCAGACCAGCAGCAGCTCCTGTAAAACCGCTGGGGCGACAGGGGAGTTCCGGGCCCCACAGCGCTGCGCCAACCAGTCCAGGCTGGGCAGCGAACCGGTGAGCGTCTGCTGCTCCCTAGCCAAGCGCTGGGCCCTCAGTACCAGGGCCGCCTTGTCGTGGGGCAGGCGGATCATCCGGCGGCCCCGGCGCTCGTGCTCCGAAAACCCCCGCCGCAGCCAGAAGCTGGCATAGGTGGAGAAGCAGTAGCCGCGACTGGGGTCGTACTTCTCGGCCGCCCGCACAAGGCTGATCGCCGCCTCCTGGAAGGCATCGGCGGTGCCCTCATCCTCAGCTGACAAGGAGGAGCGATGGCGGCCCCAGGTGTGGCTGATCAGGCGCAGGTTGTGACGCACAGCTGGTCCCGCGCCCGCAGCGCCCTCCTTTGCACCGGCTCCGGGGCGTGATCGGGACCATCGGGGTGCTGCTGCCAGCGGTGGATGCATCGCGAGAGTTCCAGCACCGTCCGCTCCGAAAGCGGCTGGTGGCGGCTGCAGGAATCCAGCCAGGCCCGCACCGAGGGGGCCGTGCGGCCCTGGGAGAGCACCGGGACATGGTGGGCGGGGTTGCCGCTGGGAACGACTTGGCCATGGGGCTGGATCGCCAGGAGCGATCTGATGCGTGATGGCCGCGTAGGTGCTAATTGCAACTCACAACGGCAATGGCGCAGAGCGCCCGCCTGTCAGGGTCTGCTGATCAGCCTGGTGCAGGGGAGATCAGTTGTCCTGCGATGGCTCCAGGCCCAGGTAGAGGCACAAGCCGGAATCAATCGCTTCCAGCTCTTGAGGTGATAACTGGCCGTAGCGCTTGCGAATGCGCTGTTTGTCGATCGAGCGCAGCTGATCGACCAATGCAGTGGATGGTTTGGTGAGGCCGCTTGCCCCCGGTGCCAGGGAGGGGTAGAGCGCTCCGGTCGCGGGGGTACCTGTCACCGGAACCACGGCAATCAGAGGAAAGCGTTGGCTGCTGTTGACCGCGGCGTCACTGACGACCACGCAGGGCCTGGTGCCTTGCTGTTCGTGACCCAGGGTGGGTTCCAGATCCACCAGGACCAGGGTGCCTCGATCCAGGGTCACGCCCGTGGCTCCTGCCATCCCTGGCCGGGACTCCAGCGCACTGGCACACCAGCCGCAGGGTCGAGCAGTTCGGCCTCACCCGTCGGAAGGCTCTCCGCCCAGGACTGCAGGCCGAGCGACGCGGTGGCGATGCTGTCGGGATGGGGATCATCCAGCGAGCGTTGGAGTTCCTGGCGCTGCCGGCGCTTCAGTTCGTGTCGAACGGCTTCAGCAATGAACCGGCTGCGGTTGCGCTCGTAGCGATCGATCCCAGCCACCAACTCGGCCGGCATCGTCACCGTGACCCTCTCGAATGGCGTGGCCGCGATCGCCATGAGTATGCGTCAAAGTATGATCATACCGCTGAATCGCTGATCTTGGTCAACGCGATCCCGCTGCGCAGTCATCCCCCAAAGCTCAATCCCTCTTGGACGGCTCCTTAGTGAGCTCCTGGGAGGTGTAATGGCGTTGGGCGGTTGTGGCGCTGAGGGCTGCCTCTCCCGTTTTTGGCGGTGAGTTGGCTGCCAGGTCAGTGATCTGCTCGCTGAACACCTCCCAACCGCTGCGGCCATCCTTCTGATCACTGCAATCCACTGGCACGCAGTGGTCGCTCACTCTCCGGCGAAAGGCCGTCAGCGCCGCCTGGGCTTCCGCTTCGCGCTCGATTCCAATGCGAACATCAGGGACAAATCCCAGATGGAAGGCATGGAGCGAACGGCCAGCCTCCACGGCTGCCTCGAACTCCAGCTCCGTAACCGACCTGCCCCCATGCTCGGGCCGCCGGGTTCCGTATCGCTCTCCAATAATCAAGATGTAGTGGTCGCTGGCGCGCACATCCCGCTGGCAGGGCTCCACCAGTGGCTCTGGCGAACCGCCGTAGCTGTCGCCATAGGCATGGTTGCGGTGGGTGATCAGCTTCTTGGCCTCCTCACGCTCTTTCTTCAGGCCCAAGAAGGGGCTGGAAATGTAGAAGCGATGGGCTGAATTCCCTCCCTGGACTCTGCCCTTGGCTTCCATCTCCAGATGCGGATCCAATTACTCCCTCTCATCCACCCGCCTGACTGCCTGGGCAAGTTGCAGAGTTCAAGCACCCTCAACCGACCCGGCTTCCTCAACGGCACCCTCTTCCCCCGCCAACCAGAGCAGCGCCGATCGCACCACCTCCGCATAGCAGGGCAAGGGGTGGCACCAACACAACAACTCCAGCTCCCCAGCTGCCGCCCTAGCCAACAGCCGCCTCAACTCATCCGCTTGGGGAGAGTTGGGCTCCTGCAGCCGTGCCCCGAGCCAGCACCGGTATTGGGCGATCACCTCGTTTCGGCTGCCATCACGGCCCACCACAAACGGATTGCCCAACACACTGGGCCGGCCCACATAGGCCTGGCCGGGCAACAGGCTGCCGATGCCGCGTTTGGCTCGGCCGATCGTGATCTGCATGGGAGCTGGCGGTGGCGGCTGGTGCATGGGGAAGGGAGCCCCACCAACCAAGGGTTCCTGGCAGCTTCCGCGCAAGTCCCCCTGACGACTCTGGGTAGCCTGTCGTGTTGCCTTCACCCCGGCAGCCCCCGCTGCCATGGCTGCTCTCCACTCCCCAGACCCCCGCGAATACGTGCTCCTCCACCGAGACACAGGCTCCGCGCCGTACACCACCCACGCCACGGAGCTGGAGATCCACCGGGCGAATCAAAACCTCAAGCGGGTCGGCCAGCGGTCGCGCTACGTGGCGGCCAGGCACTTGGCGCACCAGCCCCGGACCAAGGGCTAAGTGCCTCACCCTGACCGCTGATCGGGCGATGAGCCGGTGCGGCTGAATCGACCCCATTCGGGGGCATCGCACCCCATGGAGGTGGGTCCAATCTTGCGATCCCATGGCCCGCCCCCCCCCAATGGCAACCTCAGTGAGCGGCAAGACCATGGGAAAAGGCCCGCCCGATCAAGGAGAGGGACAACGGCGTTGGCTGGAGCAGCTCACCCGGCAATGGGAAGCCGATGGCACCCAACTGCTCAGGCCCATGGCCAGTCGGGAGGGGGTCACTCCAAACGATCGCTGAGTGCTCTGGCCTCGCCAGGAGCCACCGTTTTGCTCCGGGTAGGGCTCGAGAGCCGCCGGCATCTGGAATGGGACAGCGCCATCGCCCACCGCAACCGATCTGGCGAAAGACACCCTCAGCCTGTCCAGTTTTGGCGGTGCTCGCCCTGGTGTTGGCCACCTTCGCCGTCCTGCTGGTGAATCAAAACGATTCCGGGGATCCCCTCAAGGTGCGCAGGGAGTTGAGGAAATTCTGAGGGTCTGCGATCAAGCAGTGGACGCCTCTGAGCTGACGGCTCAGCCGCACTGGGTAGCCTGTCCTGCTGTCCTCAGCCCTGCAGCCGCCGATGTCGTTCGACTAGCGGTCACAAAAACTCTCCAATAGTGGATTGCAGCAAAATTTGGCGCCCCCTTCATGACATAGAGAATCGTCTCCGCCGTTAAATCGCAGTCTTCAAGATTTCCCCAAAAGGGGGGTCTCCAGTTCGTTACAATAGGCGCTAGATGTGGTGCCCCCCGTTGGCATGGTGCTTCTTCCTCAAGCCGGGGAATTCGGAAAAAATGCTTGGCTGCCCTAGGAAAATGGGGACTATGGACCTTCAGATCGACCTGTCGCTCGGCCAAAAGGACCCACATGCCTCAACAATCAGACGCTAGACATGGTGTGTAATTTAACGAACTGGAGACCCCCTTTCCCAAATTCTACTGGATATCCTTGGTGGATGTCTCCCGCTTTAACTTCATGAGACGTTGATTTACTTCTGCAGCAGCCTGCTCAAGACCTTTATCTTTACTGCCTCCATAGGAGCTGGCATCGGCGGCCCCCATTGTCAGAATAACTATCGCTAGAGAAAGTTGATGGATCTCAGCAAGACGGCTGTTGCTACGATCTGGCGGTTCATAGGTCTCAGACTTGGGCTGGATAGTCGTCAATGATAATGTGCCAACAACAAATCCACTTGGAAATCGTGTTATTGAATCGTAGATCGTTTCTTCGACGCTAGCTTGCTGGAGATTGGAAAGCATGAGATTGGTCCCAGATAGATTCGCTCCGTGCAGCTTCGCCCCTTTGAGATCCGTGCCTTTGAGATTGGCATCGAACAGGTAGGCCCCGCTTAGATCCGCCCTGGCGAGGATGGCACCCTCAAGATTTGCTTGGTGCAAATAGGCACCATCCAAGATGGCTTGACTCAGATTGGCTTGCGTTAATTCCGCTCCAAATAAAAATGACGACGCTAATTCAGCTCTGCTTAGATCAGCCCTGGAGAGGATCGCGCCTTTTAGACTGGCTAAAGAGAGTTTGGCCCGGCTTAGATTTGCACCGCTCAAATTGATGTTTGCCAGATTCCTGGCAAAGAGATCGGCGCCACTCAAATCGCACCCAGGGCAATCTCCGCCCTTAAGTACACGTTCCAGATCCTTTGCCTCAAACGCCTGAACAGGAGAAGGAAAAAGGCCCCCAACAAACAGGAGCAGTGCCCAAGTAGCGAACAAACCAACCAAGGACTTGGCCTTGGCAGGCATCTGCCGCTTCGCGTTGATCACTCAACCAGCCTGTTTCATTTTCAACCATCTTAAGCAGGGACTGCCATGTCGATGGGGGCGGGTCGGGACGACAGCTCTCTCCAGCAGATCAGCCGAGCGGGCAGTGGCTTCACCCATCGCCTCCTCGCAGGAGGGCAAGTGATAGAGCACCGGGGAGTTGGGGTTGGAAACTTGCGGCGCCAGTGCTTGCCGGGTTTGAGGAGGCCACTGCCGCGCCAGCGCGCCAGCGTGCGCTCACTGATGCCCAGCTCCTCACGGGCGTCGCGGGCTGTGGCCCAGGCCTTGCGCTGTTGGTGTTCCATCACTTTGGCTCTCCGGTTGGGTGTCGCGGTCCCTCAAAAGGGCTGAACGGGCGCACCCAGCAAAACGCTGCCTGGATGCGATACGGGCTACCCAGCCCGGTCGGTTGGGCCGGACAGTCCTGGTCGGATGGGCCATGCGCACCTTGTGCGCAACCGAGGCAACCACCCCTGCTGGCCCCTGGCTTTTGCGCAGATCTTGCGTACATGCCCCCAAAACAGGCCAAAAAAGAGGGCCCCCGGAATCACCGAGAGCCCTTGCTATCACTGGAATCGGGGCGACAGGATTCGAACCTGCGACCTAGTGCTCCCAAAGCACCCGCGCTACCAAGCTGCGCCACGCCCCGTCGGTGCGACTGTAGCGGTCGGGAGAGGGGGTGATGGGTGAGCCGGCGAGAAGTGAGGCCAACCAGGCTGGAACTGATGCGCGCAGAGGGTGGAAGGGAAGCAGATGCTGGCTGGTCGCTGGCCTGGGATCGCCTGGACAAGGCTGGGATCGCCCGGACAAAGCAGGGATGGCCTGGCGATGGGATCAAGCCCCGCATGCGCCATCCAGCTCAAGCAATCCCGGTTTCGGAGCCAAAAACCACCGCCTCAATCGCGATACACAGCCAGGGCGGCCAGGAGTCCTGCCACGAAGCCAGAGGCATGGCCGATCCAGCTCACGCCGGGCGGGCTGAGAATGGGCAACAGGGCAGGCAGCAGGCCTCCATAGGCCAGGAGGGAGCCGGTGGAGAGCACCATGGTGAGAGGTCGCCTCTCCAGCCAGCCGATCAGCAAGAGGTAGCCGAGCAGGGCGTAGTTCACACCGGAGAGCCCGTGGCTGGCGCTGGGCCAGAACAACCACACAGGGATCTGCAGCGCCAGCACAGCGAGCCAGACGGCGAGGTAGTCACGGCTGCCCTTGAGCAGCACCAGCCAGGAGAGGGGCAAGAACCAGAGGGAATTGCTGATCAGATGGCCGAATCCGGCATGGCTGAAGGGAGCGGTGAGCAGCCCCCAGAAGGGTCCCCCGTGAACCATGGGCAGATTCCAGCGGCCAGCGAAGACCAGCTGGTCCACCAGCTCCTGGGCCCAGGCCACAGCGAGCAGGAAAACCGGCACCAGGGTGCGACGGCGCAGGCGTGATAGGGATTGATCGAGACGCTGAGCAAGGCCTTCGGCCATCCGGACGGGGGAATATCGAGAGGATTCTGGCAACGACCGCGGCCAGCAAGGGATCAACAAACCCCCTAGGGCGATTCGGTTTCCCGGTCGCGCTGGATGCGCACCAGGGCCGGTGCGAACAGGAAGACCATCTCACCCAGGCGCTCGGACTGGCCATCCATCGCAAAGACCCCTCCGGACACGAAATCGATCGTGCGCTGGGCTTCATCAGCGGGCATTCCAGCAAGGTGCAGCACCACGGTGCGCTGCTGCTGCACCGCCAGAACGGCCTCTACAGCCTGGGCAAAGCCGTCGGGGGTCATCACCACCACCTCGGGGACCCGCTGACCGAAAGAACTCTCCATGGCTCCGCACACCTGGGCCTGGGATGGGTTGAAAGCTTGGCGCAGGACCACCAGAATGCAAGTCTGCCGGGCAGCCGCCGAGAAAGACCAAAACGCTGGCGGATGGGTCGAGCAACCCAGTTGTCGATCGCAACCCAAGGGTTCACTGGTTGCCTCCTTCAGTTCACTGGATGCCTCCTTCAACCGCCCTACAACCCCGGAGTTGCTCTTGGCGACTCCTTCGGTGAGGGGATGACCATCCGTCGTCCGACCTGCGAGGCGGGTGTGGCCTCCCCGGGCAGCGCCAGTTTCAAATGGGGCAGCAACGATGAACTCACTGCCGAGGGTCTGCACCCGGTGCGCTCCCGCCGCAGGTGCACGACCAGGAGGCCTGCCGGATGATGGACCGCGACTCTGGCCCGATCCTCAGCTGACCCCTCCAGCAACCCAGGAGCCCGCCGGGGCAGTTCGGATCCAACAGCCGGGCCTGGAGCTTCGGCTCTGGAGCGGATGGTTGGCGAATGAGGAACGGGAGCCCCTGCTGCAGCATCTACGCAGCGCCGCCATCCCCTGGCAGCAACCCTCGGTGCGGGTGTTTGGGCGGCTGCACCCCGTTCCGCGGCTGGTGTGCTGGTACGGCGATCCGGGCTGCTCCTACCGCTACAGCGGCCTCAGCCACGCCCCCCTGCCCTGGACACCCCCCCTGGAGGGCCTGCGCGAGAAGCTTGCCCAGCGGCTCGGCTGGAGCTTCAACAGCCTGCTGCTGAATCGCTACCGCAGTGGCGCGGACCGCATGGGCTGGCACGCCGATGACGAAGCCGAACTGGCCGCCGACCATCCGATTGCCTCCCTCAGCCTCGGGGTGATGCGCACTCTTCGGTTCCGGCCACGGCCTGCGGCAGTCCGCGGCGCCCCATCTCTGGCAGCGGGCCATCCCCCCCTGGCCCTCGATCTGGACGACGGCGACCTGCTGCTGATGGAACCACCCACCCAGGCGCACTGGCAGCACGGATTGCCCGCCAGGCTCCGCCAAGGCGGCGAACGCTTCAACCTCACCTTCCGCCGGATCCATACCTGAACGGCTGCTGAGCAACGTTGCCGGTTTCCAGCCCCAGTGGGCCGAGGCTTGCATGGGGAGGGATTTGATGTCTTGCGGGCTGTTGCCGGCAAACGCTTGTGGTTCGCCAGCAAACAACCGGAGCAGCGGGGATCCGTTCAGCTCAAGTGAGATCAATTGATTCGGGGCACCGCTCAGCCCAGCACCGCCACCGCATCGATCTCCACCCTGGCTCCCTTGGGCAGGGCGGCCACCTGCACGCAGGCCCGCGCCGGCGAGGTGCCCGCGCCGAAGACCTCGCCGTAGAGCGCATTCACGAGGGCGAAGTCGGCCAGATCGGCCAGAAACACCGTGGTGCGCACCACCCGATCGGGTCCCACGCCAGCGGCGGCGAGCACCGCCTCCAGGTTGGTGAGCACCTGGCGGGTCTCCGCCTCCACATCGCCGCCGCCCACCAGCAAACCGGTGGCCGGATCGAGGGCGATCTGGCCGGAGCACCAGAGGAGGCCGCCGGCGGCCACGGCCTGGTTGTAGGGGCCCACCGGCGCGGGGGCGGCGTCGGTCTGGATGGCAACCGGCTGATGGGGAGAGGGCGGGGCCGACATGCTGAACCACAATGGGGAACGGAGTTTATGGCCCCTGGCGATCACCAAACCCGGACCCAGCACCAGCCCATGCCCGGTCCCGCTGACCGGCGGCGACCTCAACGCCCCTCATCCCGCTGATCCAGCGCCGATCGAACGCATCCGCCTGGAGGGGATCTGGCATCGCTTCGGCGGCGCGGCGGCGGATCCCTGGACCCTGCGGGGGGTTGATCTCTCCTTGGCCGCGGGCGAACTGCTGGGCCTGTTGGGCCCCTCCGGCTGCGGCAAGACCACCCTGCTACGCCTGATCGCCGGCTTCGAGCAACCCGAGCGTGGTCGGATCTGGATCGATGGGCGGGAGGTGGCCGGCCCCGGCCGCTTCCTGGCGCCGGAGCGTCGGGGCGTGGGCATGGTGTTCCAGGACTATGCGTTGTTCCCCCATCTCGACGCCGTGGCCAATGCCCGCTTCGGCCTGCGCCGGGGGGAGGCTCCCGATCGAGTGAACTGGCTGTTCGCCCTGCTCGGTCTGGAGGGACTGGAGCACCGCTACCCCCATCAGCTCTCCGGCGGCCAGCGCCAACGGCTGGCCCTGGCGCGGGCCCTGGCGCCCCAGCCGAGCGTGGTGCTGCTGGATGAGCCCTTCTCCAACCTGGATGTGGAGGTGCGGGAGCGGCTGCGGAGTGAACTACCGGCCGTGCTGGCCGCCTGCGGCGCCTGCGCCCTGCTGGTCACCCACGATCCCCAAGAGGCACTGGCCATCGCCGACAAGGTGGCGATCCTGAACCAGGGCCTGCTCGAACAGTGCGCCTCGCCGATTGACTTGGTGCAAAGGCCCGCCACCGCCTTCGTGGGGCGCTTCGTGCTGCAGGCCAACCTGCTGCCGGCGCGATGGCGGGGCCCGGAGCTGGACACCCCCCTCGGCACCTTTGAGCTCGACACCTTTGAGCTCGGGCCCTTGCAGAGCGTGTCCCCGGACGGGCCGAGCAAGGCGACTGGTGAGGCCGGCGGCCTCCAGGCTCCAGCAGAAGCGTTGGTCGATCCGGCCAGGGCACCCAAAGGCGGGGCCGCATCATCCGGCCCTGGGACACCGCAGCTGCTGCTGCGACCCACCGATCTGGAGGTTCTGCCCCCCGCGGACCCTGCGGGGACATCCGGTGATGCTCCCCCGGATCCCGATCCCCGGCAGGGCGTGGAGGTGGAGGTGCTGGGCCGGGAATTCCTGGGCCGCGACTGGCTGTATCAGATGGGGCTGGGATCCCTGCGGCTACGGGTCCGCCTGCCACTGGCCGTGGCCCTTGAGCGGGGAGAGCGGTGTCGGCTGACCCTGCGGCCCGGAGCTCTACCCCTGCTCTTCCCTGCGGCTCTGCCCTTGCGGGCGAGCTCCCCAGGGCCTCTCCAGGGGCCTTGAACGAGTTCCCCCGAGGTGGTGCCCCTCAGCCCTTCCAGACGTCGCGACTGGAGCGAAGCACCGCCAGGGCAGCCGGATCAGCGGCCCGCAGGAAGAGATTGGTGCGCAGCTCCAGGCCGATCCGGCTGGGGATGGTGGACTGTCCGGCGGCGCGGGCCTCACGCACCGCCTCCAGCCGGGTGCCGATGGCTGGATCGGCCGGTTCCACCGACGCGGCCCAGGCCAGGTTGGTGGCGGTGTATTCGTGGGCGCACCACACCCGGGTGTCCTCCGGCAAGGCGGCGAACTGGCGCAGCGAGGCGTGCATCTGCTCCGGGGTGCCCTCGAACAGGCGGCCGCAGCCGCCGGCAAAGAGGGTGTCGCCGCAGAAGAGTTCGCCGGCGGGGGTTGGTCCGGCAGGCTCAGGCCCGATCGGTGGCGGCACGGAATCCAGGGGCTCGCCGGGGGGGCCTTCGGCGCCAGCAGCCCCCATCTGGCCCCATGCCGGCAGGTAGTAGGCGATGTGGTGGCGGGTGTGGCCCGGCACCGCCAGCACCTCCACCGAGCGGCCCAGCAGGGTGAAGCGATCGCCACCGGCCACGCTTCGGGTCTGCAGCGGGATCCGCTCAAGGTCGGCACCGCTGGCGATCACCGCGGCCTGCGGCCAGCGCCGCAGCAGCTCCGGGGTGCCGCCGATGTGGTCGCTGTGGTGGTGGGTGTGCAGGATCGCCACCAGCTCCAGGCCCCGCTCTTCCAGCCAGGTGATCACCGGTTCGGCCACGGCCGGATCCACCACCACCGCCGGCCCGGGCCCCGGCCCGTGGAGCACGAACACGTAGTTGTCGCGCAGCACCGGGATCAGGCTCACCAGCCTGGCTACGGCATCGGGTGCGCAACGGCCGGGGTCACCAACAGGGCCGGCGGGGGGCCCTGCCTTCGTCTCTTCCGCCCCTGGAACGAGCGACACATCACCGCTCCAGGGTGGGCTGCCTACGGGGAACGGCGAAGAAGAGCCCATCGTTAAAGTCATTGCAACAGCTTCTTTCCATGATCACCGCTGCCGAGCAGCCCCTTCACCCTGCCCCGGCATCCCCGCCCCCCGCTGCTCCCCTCACCGTGGCCCTGGCCAAGGGGGCCCTGCTGCAGGATTCGGTGCGCCGCTTCGCCGCCGCCGGCCTCGATTTCAGCGCCATTCTCGATCCGGAGAACCGCCAGCTGATGGTGCCCAGCGCCTGCGGCGGCGCCCGGGCCCTCTTGGTGCGCAACGCCGATGTGCCCGTCTACGTGGCCTACGGCCAGGCCCAGCTCGGCGTGGTGGGCTTCGATGTGCTGCAGGAGCACCAGCTGCCGGTGGCCCAGCTGGTGGACCTGGGCTTCGGCGGTTGCCGCATGAGCGTGGCTGTGAAAGCCAACAGTCCCTACCGCCGCGCCGCCGATCTGCCGGCCCACTGCCGTATCGCCAGCAAGTTCACCCGCTGCGCCGAGGCCTACTTCGAATCCCTCGACCTACCTGTGGAGGTGATCCACCTGGCCGGTTCCGTGGAACTGGGGCCGATCACCGGCATGAGCGAAGCGATCGTGGACCTGGTGGCCAGTGGCCGCACCCTCCGCGACAACGGCTTGATCGCCATCGAGGATCTGTTCAACAGCACCGCCCGGCTGGTGGGCCATCCCCTGGCCCTGCGGCTTGATGACGGCCGCCTCCAGGCCATCGTGGAACGCATCCGTGCCGTTTCGCGCGCGGCGGTACCCGCCTGATGGCCTCCCTCGACATCCAGCGCCTGCGGCGGCTGCTGCCCTACCTAGGCCGCGACCGTCGCCGCCTGCTGCTCTCGCTGCTGCTGCTCATCCCCCTGGCCCTGGCCGGAGCGGTGCAGCCCCTGCTGGTGGGTCAGGCGATCAGCGTGCTGCGCCAAGAAGCCAGCCTCCCCTGGTTGGCGGCCCTGCCGGTGCCGGTGGCCCTGCGGCTTCTTGTGGGCCTGCTCCTGGTGGCGGTGCTGCTGCGCCTGGCTCTCCAGGGCACCCAGAGCTTCAACGTGCAGGTGGTGGGTCAGCGCCTCACCGCCCGGATCCGGGCCGATCTCTTCCGCCATGCCCTGGGCCTGTCGCTGCGCTTCCACGACCGCACCCCGGTGGGCAAGCTGCTCACCCGCCTCACCAGCGATGTGGATGCGCTGGCCGAGGTGTTCGGCAGCGGGGCGGTGGGGGTGCTCGCCGACCTGGTGAGCCTGCTGGTGATCGCGATCACGATGGTAGTGATCGAATGGCGGCTGGGAGTGCTGCTGCTGGTGATTCAGATTCCCATCACCGCTGGGATTCTCTGGCTGCAGAGCCGCTACCGCCGCGCCAACTACCGGGTGCGAGAGGAACTCGGCCAGCTCAATGCCGATCTCCAGGAAAACCTGCAGGGCCTTGAGGTGGTCCAGATGTTCCGGCGCGAGGCGGTGAACAGTGCCCGCTTCGCCCAGACCACCGCCCTCTACCGCGATGCGGTGACTGGCACGATCTTTTACGACAGCGCCATCTCCGCCTTCATCGAGTGGGTGGCCCTGGCGGCGGTGGCCGTGGTGCTGGCCCTCGGGGGCACGATGGTCACCGCCGGCGCCATGGGGTTGGGCACCCTCACCACCTTCATCCTCTTCTCCCAGCGCCTCTTTGATCCATTGCGCCAGCTGGCAGAGCGGTTCACCCAGATCCAGGGTGGGCTGACGGCCGTGGAGCGGATCGGCGAACTCCTGGAGCAACCGATCGAGATCGCCGACCTGCCACCGCCGCAGCGGAGTGCGTTGGCTCGAAGGGCGGTGGAGGAGGGGCCCACCGCCGGAGCAGGCGAGGTGGTGTTCGAGAACGTGAGCTTCGCTTACCGCAGCGACGATCCGATCCTCGAAGACCTCTCCTTCCGCATCGCCCCTGGAGAACATGTGGCGATCGTGGGGCCCACCGGATCCGGCAAGACCACGATCATTCGCCTGCTCTGTCGCCTCTACGAGCCCCAGGCCGGCCGGATCCTGCTCGATGGGGTGGACATCCGGGAGCTGCCGGTGGCCCTGCTGCGGCGCCGCCTCGGGGTGGTACTGCAGGACACCTTTCTGTTCAGCGGCAATGTGGCCGACAACCTGCGCCTCGATGCCGATCTCAGCGACGCCCAGCTGGAGGGCCTCTGCCGCGAGCTGGGTCTCCAGCCCCTGCTCGGACGGCTCGAGGCGGGATTGGCCACCGAACTGCGCGAGCGGGGAGCCAACCTTTCCTCGGGCGAGCGGCAGCTGCTGGCGGTGGCGCGGGTGGCGATCCGCGAACCCTCGGTGCTGGTGATGGATGAGGCCACCGCCTTCCTCGATCCCTCCACCGAGGCCACCCTCCAACACGACCTGGAATCCCTGCTGCAGGGCCGCACAGCCATCGTGATCGCCCACCGCCTCGCCACGGTGGAGGCCTCCGACCGCATCCTGGTGCTGCGGCGGGGGCGATTGGTGGAGCAGGGCAACCACCGGGAGCTGCGGGCCGCCGGCGGGCTCTATGCCCAGCTAGCGGATCTGCAGGAGAAGGGGCTGGCCAGCCTCTGAGCGTTAGGGCACCACGCCCAACCAGTCACCAGCCTGCTCGGAAGCCCGAGCTCGCTTGGCGCAGCCCCAGTCAGGCGGCCCGGGCCCCGGGAGCCACAGCCGGATCGAGCGACCCGAGCCGATCGCCGGCCCCACCCAGGAGCCCCTCCTCCACCAGCCAGGTTTGGATCAGGGCAGCCAGACGACCGGGCATCTGCCGCATCGGCAGGTGACCGGCCCCCTCCAACAGCTCCAGGCGGTGCAGGCGGCTGTAGCCGGCCAGGTGACGCACGTAGCGGGGCTCCATCACGCCATCGCGGGAACCGGCGATCCACAGACTCGGCACCCCGAGGGACGCTGTCAGCCGGGGCAGTTGCCCCACGGCGCCGCGGTTGGTGCTGCAGGCCAGCAGGCCCCGGGCGGCCCGCGCCTCCGCCAGCAGGGGACTCCGCCAGGGGGCCATCACCGGCAATGGCGCCAGCCAGGCGGGCCGCAGCGCCAGGAAGGCCGAGCCACCCTGGCGCAGGCGGGCGAAGGGCCTGGGCTGGTACACCCCCCCTCCCGCCGCCACCTGCACGAGCCCCCGCAGCTGGCTCCCCAGATGGGGAGCGGCATGGAGGGCCACGCTGCCGCCGAGGGAGTGACCCAGCAACACCACCGGCCGTTCACCGACCTGGGCGCGCAGCTCATCGGCCAGCCAGCGGCCATAGCTCGCCAGGCTGGGCTGCAGACCCTTCGGCCGAGGCCGCCCGCCGAAGCCCGGCAGATCGGGACACCAGCAGGGAAGAACGGGCTCAAGCTCGCGGCGCAGGGGATCCCACAGACGACCGGAGAGGAGCCAGCCATGCAGAGCCACGAGCAGGGGAACGGCCGGATCCCAGCCGTCAGCGGCCAGGCCGGCCGGCCCTGCCTCGGGCCCGGGGGCGGCGGCACCCGGGCCGGATAGGGACTGGGTGGTGGGGGTGCTGGCGATGCCCAGGGTCCCTGCGGCGGCGATCTCCACCCTGCCGCAGCGGAGCCCCGCGGCATCCGATTCGACAGACTGCGTAGCCTGATGCATGCCGGAACTGATCCCTCGCGGTTGCCCGACCCCAGCAACGACCTCCTGGTGAGCCTCTACGGGGAGCGCCACCGGCTCTGCCCAACGCCCAATCCGGCGCTGCATCTGGTGCTGAGCCTCGAGCGGGAGATCGACCTGATCGAGTTGGAGCAGCTCTGCGATGCGGTGGGCTGGAGCCGCAGGCCCCTGCGGCGGGTGCGCAAGGCCCTGCAGCACAGCCTGCTCTGCGTGGGGCTTTGGCGCCACGACACCCGGTTGCCGAAGTTGGTGGGCTTCGCCCGCTGCACCGGTGATGGGGTCGTGGAGGCCACCGTGTGGGATGTGGCCGTGCATCCGCTCTATCAGGGGGCAGGGCTGGGGCGGGAGCTGATGGATTACGTGATCGCCGAGCTCCAGACGCTGGGGGTGGACCGGGTGAGCCTCTTCGCCGACCCACACGTGGTGGGCTTCTACGAGGGTCAGGGCTGGGAACTGGAGCCCCAACGGCGTCGCTGTGCCTTCTGGTACGCCCCCTGACCCCAGGGCCCCTCAGAGCCTGCGTAGTTCCGAGCCTGCGTAGTAACGCTGCGCCAGCAGCTCTGGCGGGGTGCCCTGTCGCCAGGCCCGCCGCAGCCGAGCATTGGCCAGGGCCGTGCCCAGCACCCCCAGGCGGCGCCAGCGGCGGCCACTCACCCGCAGCGACCCGGGCAACAGGCCGATCGTGCCGAGGCGCCGCAGGCGGAGCACCAGATCGAGGTCCTCCATCAGGGGAATCGCTCTGATGCCGCCTGCGGCCCGCAGCTGCAGGCGGCTCACCAGCAATCCCTGATCGCCATAGGGCAGCCGGCGCCAACGGCTCCGCAGGGTCACCAGGGCCTCCACAAATCGCAGGGCGGCGCCAGGTGCATCCACCGCCAGCCGGAAGGCCCAGGCCCGCTGAGGGCCCCGCTCCATGGCATCACGCAGGAGGCTCTGCCAACCGCGGGGCAGGCGCGCATCGGCATGGAGGAGCAGCAGCCAGGCACCATCAGTGGCCGCCACGCCGGCCGCCAGCTGGGCGCCGCGGCAGGGCGCCGAAGACAACACCCGCGCCCCGGCCAGCTGGGCCAGTCGGGCGGTGCCATCCCCGCTGCCACCGTCCACCACCACCACCTCGAGGAGCTGACACCTCCCAGGCGCCAGATCAGCCAACAGACTCGGCAGGCCATTGGCCTCATTGCGGGCGGCGATCACCACGCTGAGCTCCGGGAGGGAGCGGATCATCGCCAGCGCGCCAGGTCGGCGGGGCGGTCGAGATCGGAGCGCACCGCCAGCAGGGTCGCCGCCATCGCCTCCCGATCGGCGGCGGCGAGGGTCTGGCGCAACACCGCGCCGCTCCCCCAGGGAATCGGCCCCGCCGCACCGGCAAACAGTCTGGGGGCGCCCGGTGGCTTGGCGGCCCGACCACCGGCCGGCCCCAACCAGCCCAGCCCGATCAGCCAGTAGCCGCCATCGAGCGCCGGACCCAGCACCAGAGGGGAGCCGAGGGCGAGGGCCCGGAAGGCCTCGAGCAGATCCGCCGCCGCCAGTTCCGGCAGGTCACTGCCGATCAGCAGCAGGTTCCGCACGCCCTGCCGCCGCGCCCGCACCACCTGACGCCGCAGGCGCAGGCCGAGGGAGCCCGGTCCCTGGGGCACCACCTGATCCGCCCCGAGGGAGAGACCCCAGCGCCGGGCCGCGGCGAGGCCGATGCCGCTGGTGGCCAACACCAGCTCAGCGGCGGCGGCGCCACAGGCCCCCCGGGAGGCAGCCAGGGCGTGGTCGGTGAGGCGGGCCTGCACCCGAGCCGCGCGGCGATCACCCAGCTCCACCGCCAGACGCCGCTTGCAGCGACCCGGAGCCGGCCAGCGGGCCAGGATCACCAGCCGGCTCTCCGGAACTCGTTGCGGTGGATCCCCGCGGCCAGCCCGAGGCGGGGCCGGAAGACTCATTGCTTGCGGGGCAGTTCCGCCGGACGGAGAGTGAGGGTGAGCGCCTGTTCGCGGCGCCGCACCTGCAGGCTCATGGCGTCGCCCACCCGCACGCGATCCACCGCCAGCTGCACCTCGGAGGGATTGGCGACCGCCTGATCACCCACCCTCTCGATCAGGTCACAGGGCTTGAGGCCACCCCGGTCGGCGGGGCTCCCCGCCATCACATCCACCACCACCACCCCATTCACCTCCGGCAGGCGGCACTCATTGGTGGCACCATTGATCTCCCGGGCCAGCTGGGGGGTGAGGGCCTGCAGGCGCACACCGATGTAGGGATGGCTGGCGTAGCCGCGATCCACGATCTGGGCGGCAATCTGGCGGGCGGTGTTGATCGGGATGGCGAAGCTCAGACCGGCGCCGGGGGCCTGGCGGATGGCGGTGTTGATGCCGATCACCTCGCCCCGGTCGTTGATCAGCGGTCCACCGCTGTTGCCCGGATTCACGGCGGCGTCGGTCTGGAGGTAGGGCACCCGCTGGCCCTCGCCCAGGGCATTGGTGCGCTGGATGGCGCTGATGATGCCGGCGGTCACGGTGTTGTCGAGGCCGAGGGGGTTGCCGATGGCGATGGCCCATTCACCGGGGCGCACCTTGGCAGAATCCCCCAGGGGAGCCACGGGAAGTTTGGTGGCCACCACCTTCACCACCGCCACATCGGTGAGCGGATCGGCTCCCAGAACCTTGCCGGTGAAGTTGCGGCCGTCCGGCAGGGTCACGTGCACGTCGCTGGAGCCCTCCACCACGTGGGCATTGGTGAGCACCACCCCGTCGGAACGGGTGATGAAGCCCGATCCCTGGCCCTGTTGCTGCTGGATGGCGGGCCCGCCGCCGAACACGCCTCCGAGGGGATTCACCATCCGCTTCACGGTGTCGATGCGGACAACCGCTGGCCCCACCTTGTCCACCGCCGCCACGATCTGATTGCTGGGCGGCTTGAGGGACATGGCCGCCGGGGCATCGCTGATGCGGGTGCGCTCCGGCCGCGTCGGCGATCCGGGAAGGGTGAAGCCACCGGCGCAGCCGGCGAGGAGCAGCACGGGAGCGAGCAGGGAGGCCCGGCGCAGGCCGGCCCACCACGGATCCTGCCCGCTCAGGGAGCAGGGGCTGGAGGTGGCGCGGGGGTGGGTCACGGGGCCGGAGGGGCGGGGATTCGAACCGGATGAGGCCATCGCGGTGGCGGTGGACACAGGAACGGCTTCATTAAAGACGGACCGCCGGTGCGACGCTGCCTATATTCGGCGACCGAGGGGAGGTTCAAGGGTGCAGCAGGGCGAACAGCTTTGGCACCGGGTACAGCAGGCCCTGCAGCCCAACCTCAGCAAACCGACCTTCGAGACCTGGATCCGGCCGGCGCGGTTCCTGGCCTACGCCGATGGGCAGCTCAGGCTTGAGGCGCCCAATGCCTTCACCTGCGGCTGGCTACGCAAGAACTACCAGAGCCAGATCGCCGCCGTGGCCAGTGAGATCGCTGGACGCCACGTGGTGGTGGAGGTGGTGGTTGCTGCAGGAGGTGGCAGCGAGCCCGACCTACCGCCCCTGGCCAGAGGGGGCGCAACCCCAACGCTGCCTGGTTCCGCCACCCAGCCGGAAGTCTCGGTACGTGCGGCGGCTTCGGCGGCCGATCCAACCCTCAGCGCCCGGGAGAGGTCGCTACCGGGCGCACCAGCCTCCGTGGGCCCCGGCGGCCGGCCGGCAGCGGGCCTGAACCCGCGCTACAGCTTCAGCCGCTTCGTGGTGGGGCCCAACAGCCGCATGGCGCATGCGGCGGCCCTGGCGGTGGCCGAGGCGCCGGGGAGGGAGTTCAACCCCCTGTTCATCTGCGGCGGTGTGGGTCTGGGCAAGACCCACCTGATGCAGGCCGTCGGCCATTACCGCCTTGAGATCGATTCCCAGGCGCGGGTGTTCTACGTGAGCACGGAAACCTTCACCAATGATCTGATCCAGGCGATCCGCAAAGACGGCATGCAGGCCTTCCGCGACCGCTACCGAGCCGCCGATCTGATCCTGGTGGACGACATCCAGTTCATCGAAGGCAAGGAATACACCCAGGAGGAGTTCTTCCACACCTTCAATGCCCTGCACGAGGCGGGTCGCCAGATCGTGATCGCCTCCGACCGGCCGCCGAACCAGATTCCGAGGCTTCAGGAACGGCTGATCTCCCGCTTCTCGATGGGCCTGATCGCCGACATCCAGGTGCCCGACCTCGAGACCCGCATGGCGATCCTGCACAAAAAGGCCGAAACCGAGCAGATGGCCCTGCCGCGGGAGCTGATCCAGTACATCGCCGGCCGTTTCACCTCCAACATTCGAGAGTTGGAGGGGGCCCTGACCCGGGCGGTGGCCTTCGCCTCGATCACCGGCCTGCCGATGACGGTGGAATCGGTGGCGCCCATGCTTGACCCGGTGGGCAATGATGTAGAGGTGACCCCCAAGCAGGTGCTGGAGAAGGTGTCGGAAGTGTTCGGCGTTAGCGTGGAGGAGATGAAGAGTCCCAGCCGGCGCCGGGCCGTGAGCCAGGCCCGCCAGGTGGGTATGTTCCTGATGCGCCAGAGCACCAACCTCTCCCTGCCCCGCATCGGCGAGGCCTTCGGCGGCAAGGACCACTCGACCGTGATGTACGCCGTGGAACAAGTGGAGAAGAAGCTCAGCGCCGATCCCGCCGTTGCCCGGCAGGTGCAGCAGGTGAGAGATCTTTTGCAGATCGACTCGAGGAAGCGGCGGTGAGTCACATGAGTAAGACCTGCCTGAGATCAACCTGGACACACCAATCCCATGGTCAAAATTGTGAAGCCGGTAAATGCTGGGTAGAGGAGACAAAGCGCTTTCGAGGAAACAAGGGCTAGGAATGAAGAGAAGAATCCTGTTCCTGATGATTCAGCCCCCTGGAGGAACTGGGGTACAGGGCTTACGCTATAGCAAACTCTATCCCCATACCCTCGATTCCAATTGGGAGCTTCATTTTTCAGGACCCTCACCTCAACTCACCTCCATCAAACTCGAACCCTTAGTATGCCCAATAGATCATTGCCACTACACCGATAACGTCTCATTTTCAGCACGCTTCGCGACACAAAAAAACAGGCAACCCAAGCACTCGTTTACTTACTATCTCTACGGCATTCTGCAGCTCGTTGCGCGGCGGTCTGAAGCTCTCATTTCCCATGATTCTTTTAATTTTCTCCATCAAGGTATCCTTGACGCGTGCAGGCGGGCTGACGATGTTTTTGATTTTGATCTTATTGCAGCCAAAAGTCCTGATTTCAGGCTACTGGAAGTGGGAGCCCAGCTAGCCAGAGAGCGTGGCAAGCCCCTATTGGCGATTTATGATGATCCGCACGGACAGAGAGACAATAAAGGGTTTTATCCTGACGACCGTCAACGTCAGATTGATGTCCTTGAACAGGCAAAGGGTGTTCTATTTATGTCACCGCTTACTCGCGACCGCTATGTCGAACAAGGCCTTGTCAGGACCGACAAAACATTCATCCTTACCGACAGCTATCCTTTAGACGCCTGTTTTTATCACCCGCAGCCTGCTCCAGCCAAGCAGGAAGATTTAGGCGAAAATAAATATAACTTTGTTCATCTTGGCAACCTTCCCGAATGGCGACCGATCAACCCCCTGCTGGATGCCCTTACTTGGCTGGAGGGTCAACAAAATTGGCACCCTGTCCACATCTCCCTTTATGGATATGTTTATCCTGCGGCAGTTGAGCTCATCAAGTCCAATGCCTACCTTGCATCCTGCTTCAGCATCAGGCCAGCAGTTGGCCACATTGAATCCCATCATGTCGCAGATCAGGCTGACATCTTACTCGTCATGATTGGATCGCGACATCTTGACAACCAACCATCGAAGTTTTTTGTCTATCTTGGCCATCCCAAGCCCTTGATTGTGATCGGACCGCCAGGAAATCCAATTGAAGCATTAATCGAAGAGCTTCAAGTCGGAGTTTATTGCGACGTCAACAGCCAAGCATCAATCCGAGACGGACTAGCAAGAATCACGTCTAATTACAAATATTATGCCGAAGCTTTCAAGCGCAATGCCGACCTAATCAAGCGTTATCGTGCTGACGCAGTAGCCGCCGATCTCATATCAATTCTGGATACCGTTGTGAGTCACTCAGAGAACGAGGAATTGAGCTACCACTGAATCACCCAATGACCGGCTCACTCCGATCCAGCCCCTCCACCTCCCCCTGAAAAACCCGGCTGGCGGTGATGTCTTCCGCTTCAATCGTCATCAGATCCAGCTTGCTGAGCCGGCTGCCCATGCCATTGAACAAGCGGTTCGCCTGACGCATTCGGGCCCGGTCGATGGCGTTGCGGATCGAGCGAGCATTGGCGAAGAAGGGCAACTGCATGCGGCGCACGATGTAGTCGGCGAAGACCTCGGTGGCCCCTTCGCTAAAGCGGTAGTTTTCACTGGCGAGGATCAGTTTGGCGATCGCCAGCAACTCTGGGGCGCTGTAGTCGGGGAAGTCGATGTGGTTGGCCACCCGCGAGGAGAGGCCGGGATTGGATTGGTAAAACACATCCATCCTCTCCTTATAGCCAGCGAAGATCACTACCAGATCATCACGATTATTCTCCATCACCTGCAGCAGAATCTCAATCGCTTCGGCGCCGTAGTCACGCTCATTCTCGGGCCGGTAAAGATAATAAGCCTCATCGATAAACAGCACTCCACCCATCGCCTTCTTCAGCATCTCCCGGGTCTTGGGGGCCGTATGGCCGATGTACTGACCCACCAAATCATCGCGGGTGGCGGTCACCACGTGTCCCTTGCGGACGTAGCCGAGGCCATGCAGGATCTTCGACATCCGCTCGGCCACGGTGGTCTTACCGGTGCCCGGCCTGCCGGTAAATGACATATGGAGGCTCGGTGGAGCCGACTCCAGCCCCAGCTCGCGCCGGGCCCGGTTCACCACCAACAGAGCCGCGATTTCACGGATCCTTGCCTTCACCGGCCGCAGACCCACCAGTTCCTGATCCAGTTGGTCGAGCACCGCCTGGATGCCGGCCGCGTCGTAGGCCCCACGCAGATCAACCGTGAGAGGATCGCCCTCCTTCTGCTCGGCGATCTCCGCTTGCGGCTGCGGGCCGGCGGTCGGCTGCAGGGGATCAGAGGAGTGCATCGATCGCCGCGGCAAAGGCCTGATCAACCTCTCCTACCGGCTGCTCCTCATCCGGCCTGAGGGTGAGGTTCACATAGGTGCGGCCGAAGCTGATGTCGGGGAAGCGCCCCTCGCTCTCCGCCAAAGCATTGAGCCGCTCCAAGAAACTGCGGGTGCTCTCGTAGTCATCGAATTCGATGCGGCGCTCCAGCCGATCGGGGCGGGTCCGCTGCGTCCAGGGCTGATTCATGAAATGAACCTAGGCCACGAACAGAAGGTGCTCCATCACCGTCGCCCCGATAGAAGGGCCCGATCAGCTGCCGAAGGGGTCGAGGCAGTCGGTGCGGGCCACTGCCAGCCGCTCGGCCCAGGCCCGGGCGTAGGCCCGGTTGGCAGCCTGCTCAGCCGGAACCGCAGTGCCCAGGGCATGGGGGAAGGTGCCATCGATGGCGGCATTGGTGACGCAGAACATCGACTTCTGGAAACTCATGCAGATCTTCACCCGCACATCGCCCTCGCCGCGGCTGCGCTGGCGGTAGAGGGCATGGAGGCGCTCAGGCAGATGGCGGTACATGTCCTGCATCAGCAGGCTCGGGGGAATGCCGGCACCCATCGTGGGCAGGGGATCGGCGTAGAGGGCGCCGTAGGCGAACTGAGCCTGGTCCGGCGAGATCTGCTGGGCCTGGGCATTGAACGAAACGGTGCCAAGGAATGGCATGCCGCGCAAGAACACAGCCTCCACGTAGGGAACCGCCACATCCACCAGGAAGGTGAGCCCCGCCTCCGGGGGCAGCACCCAGAAGCGTTCGCCCCCCAGGTGCACGCCATAGGTGATCGGATTGGCGGCCGCATTCACCAGGCCAGCCTTGATGAAGGCCACCACCTCGACGATGCTCCGCACCGTGCCGGCCGCCTCAGCCCGGGCCAGATCGAGGAAGAGATCGCTCATCACCCGCCAGAACTGGCCGAGGGCATGGGTGGTGGCGGCGGCCCGGATCGCCTCAGGCAGAAAGTTCGGAAAGAGAGGATGCAGCAGCGCCAGCAGCGGGTCGCGGCGGGTCTTGTGGCGGATGATCGCCGCACAGTTCGCGTCGAAGGGTTCGGAATCGAGGTAGGCATCGAGGCCGCCGGTGCCATGCCAGAGCATGGCTTTCATGCAGTACTCGGCGTACTCGAAATTGATGCGGTCGCCATTGAGATGGCGCCAGATCTTCGCCGGGCTCAGGTCGCCATCGAGGAAGCGAAACACCGGGAAGGGATTAAGAAACTGCCGTTCGGCCTGGAAGATCAGGTTCTTGCTGTAGGCATCGAGCACCACGCCATAGCTGTCCAGCACATCCACCACCTCCAGCACGTGCTCGGGGGTGTCAGCCAACAGGGTCTGGCCCGCCAGCAACCTGGCCTCCAGCGCTTCGACACTGGGACGACCGCCGGCATGGGTGAGCAATGCAGGGATGACCGGCATCAGCTCAAACCTCCGTGGCTGGCGGCCAGCAGCAGGGCCGGCAGCTCGGCCATGGCTGTGGCTGTGGTCTCACTGAGCCAGCCGAGGCCGGCCGGGACAAGCCCCAGGCCCACCACCGCCAGGGAAATCCCCAGGGCCGGCAGGGTTTCTCGAAGCGCCACCCCCGAGAGGCGAATATCGAGGCGTGCATCGGCGCTGGGATCCTCGCTGGGGGGGGTGATCGCCATCCGGCCAAAGTAGGCCCGGTTCACCAGCAGCAGGAAATACACGGCCGTGAGCCCCGAACCCACCATGCAGAGGAGGGTGGCCAGCGGGAACACGCCGATGCTGCCGCGAAACACCAGGAATTCGGAGATGAAGCCGGCCATCCCCGGCAGCCCGGCACTGGCCATCACCCCGAGGATCATCAAAGTGCCGGTGAAGGGCAAGCCGCGCTCCGGATTGAGCAGACCGCGCAACACCTCCAGATCGCGGGTGCCGGTCTTGCGGTACACAATGCCCACCAGCAGGAAGAGCAGGGCGGAGATCAGGCCATGGCTCACCATCTGGAACACCGCCCCCAACAGACTCACCGGCGTGGCGGCGGCCGCCGCCAGCAGGATCATGCCCATGTGGCCCACCGAGCTGTAGGCCACCATCCGTTTCATGTCCCGCTGGGCGATGGCGGCCAGCGAGCCATACAGCACCGAAACCGCCGCCCAGATCGCCAGCCAGGGAGCCACTAGAGCCCAGGCCTGGGGAAACAGCCCCAGGCAGAAGCGCAGCAGTCCATAGGTGCCTAGTTTGAGCAACACCCCAGCCAACAACACCGACACCGGCGAGGAAGCCTGGGTGTGGGCGTCAGGCAACCAGGTGTGGAAGGGCACCAGCGGAATCTTGATGCCGAAGCCGATCAGCAGGGAGACAAGCAGCACGAGCTGACTCCCCATCGACAGCCGTTCGCTGAGGATTGGGGTGAGGCTGAAATCCACCGTGCCGGTGAACAGAGCCAGCCCAAGAAAGGCGCCCAGAATGAGCACACCGGAGATGGCGGTGAAGATCAGGAACTTGGTGGCCGCGTAGGCGCGCTCGGTTCCGCCCCAGATCGAGATCAACAGCCAGAGGGGAATCAGCTCCAGCTCGTAAAACAGGAAGAACAGCAAGAGGTTCTCCGCTAGGAAGGCCCCATTCACGGCGCCGCTGATCAAGAGCAGCAGGGCGAAGTAGATGCGCGGCCGTTGGCTGATGTCGCGGGTGCACACCGCAGACACCAGGGTGAGGGCACCGTTCATCAGCACCAGGGGCAAGGAGAGGCCGTCGATGCCGAGGCGGTAATCGAGGCCGATCATCGGCACCCAGCTGAGGGAGTCCTGCAGCTGCATCCCTCCCTGGTGGGGATCGAAGGCCAACAGCACCCGCAGGCTCCAGAGCAGCTGCAGGGCGAGGGTGGTGATGGCGATTGCCCGCATCCTGCCGGGGGGCGGGTTACTCGGCAAGAGGAGTAGGACGAAGGCTCCCAGGAAGGGAATCAGCAGGAGCAGGCTCAGCATCGTTCCGGCCTCATCCCTTCAACCAGGCCAGGCTGGCCAGGAGCATGATGATCGCCGCCACGAGGGTGAGCACGTAGCTCTGCAACTGGCCGCTCACACCGAGCTTGAGCCCTTCGGCGCTGGCCAGCGAGGCGCTTCCGATCCGATTCACCAGGCCGTTCACCAGCACTCGATCAACGCTGTTGGTGAGCCGGGCAAGACCCGCCACGAATGCCACGATCGTGGCCTTGTAGATCCGCTCGGTATAGAAGTCGTAGGCCAAGAGGTCCTGCAGCATCCCCAGGGGGCGGAACAGAGAACGGGACCAGAAAGCATCCAGCTGAACGAGGCAACCCGCTAGCACCCCGACCAAGCCACTGCACACAACCAGCAGGGTGCTCGAGGTCGAGAAGCTTGGGATCGCCAGGAAGGGATCGATCCGCTCGATCACCAGCGGGGTCAGCAACACGAGCACGGCCAGGCTGACCATGGGCAAGGCCATCAGCCAGTTCACCTCCGGGCTGCGACGCGTTTTGGGATGGGGCCTGTCGAGGAACACCTTGCGGAAGACCCGCACCAGGTTGAATGCGGTGAGGGCATTGGTGAGCAGCACCACTCCCGCCAGCAGGGGATGGCCGGCCCGGAAGGTGTCGACCATCAACCCGAAGCACCAGAAGCAGCCCAGCGGGAACAGGCCGGTGAGCCCTGCGGCGGCCACCAGGTAGGCGGTGGTGGTGGCGGGCATGCGGGAGCCCAGGCCCCCGAGTTCGGTGAGGTCCTGGCAGTTGGTGGTGGCGATCACACTGCCAACGCTCATGAACAGCAGTGCCTTGGCCAGACCATGGGCGAATAGAAGAAGCAGCGCCAGCAGGGGCTTCTGCAGGGCGATCGCCAAGAAGACCAGGCCGAGATAGGAGGTTGTGCCGTAGGAGAAGGTGCGCTTCAGGTCCACTTGAGCGATAGCCACCAGGGCGCCGCCGAGGGCGCTGATCGTGCCCACCACCAGCAACACATCGATCGCCACCGGCGAGAGGCGCAGCAGCGGCATCAGCTTGAGCAACACCAGAGCGCCGCAGGTCACCACGGCGGAGTTGCGAAGGATCGAGGCGGGATTCGGACCCTCCATCGCCTCATCGAGCCAGAGGTGCATCGGGAACTGGGCGCATTTGCCCATCGGTCCGGCGATCAGGCCAAGGCCCAGCAAGGTGGCCGGCAGGGGGGCGAGTTGGGCGGTGTCGATCCAGCGGTAAAGATCGGAGAATTCCAGCGAGCCGGCCCAGCTGGAGAGGGCCACCAGGGCCATCAGCAGCAAAACGTCTCCCACTCGCTTGGTGAGAAAGGCATCGCGGGCGGCGGTGACCACCAACGGCTGGGCATACCAGAAGCCCACCAACAGATAGGTGGAGAGGGTGAGCATCTCCAGCAGGAAATAGCTCATGAACAGGTTGCTACTCAGCACCACCCCGGCCATGGCTCCCTCAAAGAAACCCACCAGGGCGTAGAAGCGGGCCAGGGACCACTCCTTATCGAGGTAGCCCAGGGCGAAAACCTGACAGAGCAGGCTCATGAAGGTCACGAGCTCCAGGGCTGCCAGGTTGGTGAGCGAAAGGTCGAAGCCGATCCGCAGATCGAGATCGCCGGCCTGAAACCAGGGGATCTCCAGGTGCTGCGGCCCCAGGGCCAGCACCTCCCGGATGATCAGGCTGCCGTGCACCACGGCCACCAGGGTGAGCAGAAGATTGAGGTAGGCGGCGGGCCGGGGTCCATTGCGCTTGATCCAGCCGCTCGCCCAGGGCAGCGACAGCACCATGCCGCTGAACCCGTAGAGCGGGATCAGCCAGACCAGCTGAATCGGCAGGGGCAGGGAGTGGGCCAAGAAGGCGAACCGAACGGGACTGGTCGAAGAGGCTGGTTGGCGCTGGACTTTAAGCGCTGCAGCGGAAGCCCGGCAGATGTGAAGCCCTTAACACCGTGCCAGCGACCAGCCCTCAACGAGCGTTTCATCAGAGCCGGGCCCGTTGCGGCAGGGCATGGCCAGGCGACTGGAGACTGGCGAGCCAGGTAGCCAGCTCATGGCCGTGCTGCTGTTCCTCCAGCCAGAGGGTCTGGAAGAAGGCTTGCTGCTCGGCGTCTCCGATCTGAACACAGAAGCGCATGGCCTCGGCGTAGTGGGCGATCAGGTCGTCCTCCAGCACGGCATTGCGGCGCAGGAGCTCAACCAGATCGCCAGCATGGGTCACTGGCCGCAGCTGGGAAGCGGCAGGAGCGACCCCCAGGGTGAGCATGCGCTTCACGATCCTCTCGGCGTGCTGCAACTCCTCCACCGTCTCCTGGCGAAAGCGATCAGCCGCCTCGCCCTCACCCCAGAGCTCCACGAGGGAAGCCTGGGTCATGTACTGCTGGACGGCGGAGAGTTCCAGGCTCAGGGCGCGCCCTAGATAGCCGAGGACGCGTGGATGGGCGGCTCCCACGGCCATCAAAGACGGCGAATGACGCCGCTGGCAGCGATGGCGGGTTCCACCTCACCGTGAGGGCGGGCAATGATGTGGGCTGCCACCAAACCGTCGCCGACCCGTTCGCAAGCGTCGGCGCCGGCGCGGACAGCCGCATTAACGGCGCCGGTTTCACCGCGCACCATGACGGTGACGTAGCCGCCACCGACGAATTCCCGGGCGACGAGGGTCACCTCGGCGGCCTTGGTCATGGCGTCGGCCGCCTCAATGGCGGGAACCAGGCCGCGGGTCTCGATCATGCCGAGGGCAATGCCCTGAACCGTGTCAGCCATGGGGAAGGAAAGGGTGGGTGGATTGGAAGGGGGTGTGATGGCACCACCACCGCGACGGGTAGCCGCGGTGGTGGTGCGTACGGGGGTGGAAGTCCGCGCCCGGGACGGGATCGAACCGCTGGCTGGAGCTGAGCCGCTGCTTCGGCTGGCCGATCTCCGGGTCGTTGACGCGGCCTTGGCCGCGGCAGGCTTCCGGGCTACCGCAGCTGCCTTGGCTGCAGCCGGCCTGGCGGATGTGGAGGCAAGAGACTCCGCAGCCGCGGGCAGGGCCCGGGGAGTGGAAACGGCCGTGGGCACCACATGCGCTGGAACAGCGGCAGGGGTGGCCGGCGCCGGGGTAGGGGCGCTGGCGGACGGACTGGTCTGCGGGTCGGCAATCGCCGCCTCAAGCTGTTCTGCGGGTGATTGATGTTCTGCGGGTGATTCATAGGAGCCGACTAGAACGGCACCGTCATCCGCTGTGGGGTTAGCACTGGGGCGGGCCACCGGGCGGGACGAGGAGCGATTCGTGCGGGTGGCCATGGCGGAAGAAGCGAGGGGGAGGATGCGGAATGGGCGTAGCGCTGGAGGAGCCAGAGAGCCGCTCTGAAGAACAATTCAGAGCGGGAGCGGGGGAGTCAGCCATCCGGTTCCCAGAAATCGATGATGCCGCCGATGGTGAGATCGGTATGCACCTCGGGATTACCGCAGGCGAAGCGGGCGGCCGAGCCGCTGGCAGTGAACACCCAGTTGCCAACGGCGGCACCCACCGGATCCACCGCCACGCTGAGCTTGCCCTTGGAGGTGCGGAGCACACGCAGGTTCATGTGTGCCAGTCCAGGCACCCGCTGGGTGCACACCAAGGAACCGGCCACCTGCATGATCTCCATCAGATCTTGCCTCCGCCATTGGAGCCTGAAGCCGGAGACTGGGCGGCGGAGTTTGGAGCCGCTGGTTGGCTCGAAGGGGCGATCTCGGGCTTCGCTGCCGATTCCGAGGTGGCGATGGTCTCAGACTTGACGGATGCCTTGCCGGCGTCAGGATCCCAGTGGTCGATGATCCCAACGATGGTCAGATCGCTCGGATAGGACTTGCTGCCGGCGGCTTCACGGGCGGCGGAGCTGCCAACGCAGATCACCCAGTCGCCGGGAATGCAGCCCACCGCGTCAACAGCAACCTTCTGGGTGCTGCCATCAAGCACCACCTGTAGGTGTTTGTGCTCGAAATCAGGGATGCGATTGGTGGAGACCAACGGCTTCACCACTTTGCAGATCAGCATCTCAGTGCCCTCCCCCGGTTGCAAAGGTGATCGACGACCCTACCGCTTCTGCGGGGGCATGGCGGTCCTGGTCATGCACGGTGAGCAGGGCATGAATCAGCCCTTCAGCGAAGAGTTCGCTGTAGCGCTGACGCATTGCCTCCAGCACCCGTTCGCCATGGCGCACGGCGCGATCGCGGGCTCCGGGCACCTTGCCGCTGTAGTCGAAGCGCACCACCACCGGCACCGGCAGGCCCCGAGACACATTGAGCCCCTTGAAGATTTTCACCCCTACATCCAGATCGGGAGCACCTTCCTCAACGGTGTCCATATAGGCGAAATAGGTGAGATTGCGCAGGTGAATCTCCTTGAAGCCAATGCCCACGCCGATGAAACGTTCGGCATGGCCAGCATCGGCGTAGTGGCCGCCGTGGTACTCACGCACGTAATCGATCTGGGAGATGTTGTTCTCAATCAGGCGACAGATCAGCTTCACCATGCCTGGATCCGGGCTGGAAGCAGCCGCCTGTTCCACCATCGCTTGGAGGCGGGCCCGGCCCTCGGCAGCACCGAGGTGCCGGGTGGCCTCGTACACCTCACGGGCGTCGAGCCAGCGCTCCAGGTTGGTGCTGCCATCGAGCCCGGGCACATGCACCCGGATCGCGTCGGTGTCGGTGTCGATGCCGATCAGGAGACGGTCCACGGAGGCACCGCAGCAGAAGCTGTTCTCCACCGCCTGCTGGAAGTCCTGGAGCCGCTGGGCACCACAGGAGGCGGCCAGGGCGTCGTCGCTGCCGTGGGCAGCGCATCCTTCATGGGCCGGATCCAGGGAACTGAAGTGGTAGAGAACCACCTTCAGGTAACGGGTGTCGGCGTGGGCGGGGTTGGGCAGGGCTTCGCGGTAGCGGCGATGCTCGGTCTTCACCCAGCGGTTCACCGTGTTTTCGACATCGAACAGGGCACCGGCATGGGGGCGGCGGCGGACGGCGCTGAAGGGAATCCGCAGGGCGTAGGCGATGGCATGGGCCAGGCGGCCATCGGCGCAGGGGGTGATGTCGAGCAGGTGAAAGCCGCACTCCAGCAGGAAGGTTTCGAACGTCTGGGCGGCCTCGCTGCCCCGTTGGCCCTCCAGGGGATCCTGTTGAAAGAAGTTGGCGCTGGTCTGCTCAAAGGTCTCGAACACGCACCAGGCGAACAGGGTGCGCATGTCGAGCTGGGTCACCCAAGCCCTCTCCAGGATCGGCAGAGGAAGCTCATATCCCAGCTCGGCGCGAGCGAGCTGCTGGGCCCGGACAACAAAATCATCCTCGTGCTGCAGGGCGGAGAGCTGTTTGAGCACCGGCACGATCCGGTCGAACGCTTCTTTCACCCTGTTGTCATAGGCCTGAAGCCGGGCATTGGTGCGTCCATCGCTCATGGGATGAAGACCAGCCGTCGTCCTTCCCCTAGAACCGACGCGCACCAACGGCGCGCTGGCGGACTGAAGCGAAGCGGAAGCGGTCGCCGTGGGGTTGGCCCCCAGACCATCACCCCGCACGCTGGCCAGCCGATCGCGCAGGCCAGAGGCATCACCGATGGGACGGCGCCGGGGTGCGCTCGGGGCCAGAGAGCGGTTGGAGATGGCCGGACGGCGGGACATCGTGCGCTCAGCCCCGGGCCCCGCCCGACACCGTGATCAGGGAACCGGCGACGGTGTTGCCGCTGGAACCGGTGATCCGGCTGACGGGTTCGGGTACATCCTCGTTGCGCTTCGGCAGTTGACCGGGCATCGCCGTGAGAACACCGCGGCGGCTGGGGTTGCGACGGCGGGCCGACACCCCCTCGGTTCCGGTCACCCGGTCACCACGATCCCAGTCGTCACCAGTGATCCGAAGACCGGAACCCTCACCGGTGACCCGGGAGACCTGGAGGGCTGTCGCTGCGGCTGCAGGGACCTGAGCGGGAACCAGCACCGGCTGACTGGGACGGCGATCGAAGCGGAACTGCTCCGTACCGGTCACCTTGTCAGCCGCCATGTCAAAAGGGCCGGTAATCCTCCCGCCGAACTCGTAGCTGCTACCGGTCACGGCACCCTTTTTTTCGCGCTGCACCTGGGCCACCCGCGCCGGTGACTGCACACTGAACTGCTGCCATGGCGCATCCTCCAAGGGCTGGGGGAAGTCGCCATCGGAGACCGAGGCGGCGCCGCAGGCTTCGCTGCGCTGGTCGGCTCCCACATAGGGGGTGCCGGACACATCGCCGCAGGCGCCCCGTTCGGCGCCGGTCATCACACCACCGATACCGGGCTGGATGCCGGTCATCACCGACCCCATTCGCATCGGAGTGCGCTGGCGCACGGCTGCCACCTGACTGGTGGAGCACCAGTTGCCAGCCTCCTCAAGGCCGGCGTAGGGGGTGCCGGTTACCACCTTGCAGGTGCCGGGCTCATCACCGGTCACGTTCTCGGAGCGGCCGGTGCGGGTGCCGCTCACCACCAGGTTGCGGTTGGTCACACTGAAACCCACCTTGGCGGCTTCCGGAGCGGGCCGAACTTCGCAGAAACGGTCGTACTGCTGGCTGCCGACGTATTCGTCGCCCGTGACCATCCTGCAGCTTCCGGGTTCATCGCCGGTCACCTGGTCGCTGCGGCCCACGTGGGTGCCGGTGATACCGGTGCCGCGCAGGGTTTGGAGGCTGGCCACCTTCACCGGGCTGCGGCCGCCAAGATCAGAGTGGTCGTTCACATATTGGTCGCCGGTGAGCTGGCGAGCCGATCCGACCTCGTTGCCGGTCACCTTCTCGGAGCGGCCCACCATCACACCAGAAACCGGCCGGCCGGCGGTGGTGGTGGTCTGCCCCACCTTGCGGGGGTTGGGGGAACTGATGCCGCAGTAAGCGGCGTCCTGGTTGGCCGACACGTATTCGGTGCCAGTCACGAGTTTGCAGGTTCCGGGCTCGTCGCCGGTCACCTTCTCGGAGCGGCCCACCTCGTTGCCGGTCACCCGGTTGCCGTGGCTGGTGGCGCTGACGCGCACCTTGGCGGGCTGGCGACTGGGCGCTTCGGTCTGGCAGAAGGTCTGGAAAACCTCGGAGCCGAGGTATTCAGTGCCAGTGATCGTGCGGCAGGTGGCATCTTCATTACCGGTGGTCTTCACCGAGCGGTTGGCCTGGGTGCCGGTCACGAGCTGGCCGGAGAGGGTCTCACTCACGCCCACCTTCAGGCTGGCCTGAGCGTCGGCGGCGGCGGCCTGTCTGGCTCCATTGCGGTTGGGACCACTGGGGCGGGTGCCGCCGCTGCGGCTGCTGCCAGCGGAGCCCAGCTTGCACTTCAGCTCGCGCAGCTTCTGGGCCAGTTCCCGGCTGCTGATGTCAGGGTTGCCCTGGCGCGCCACGCTGGCGGCGCTGGTGCTGTTAGAGGTGCTGGCCGACTTGCCGCGCTTGGAGAGGGCCTCGCGACGGGCAAGGACCAGGGCACGGCTGGGGTTGTTCACGGCAGCCCGCTTGGTGGTGGCGGCACGGCGTTCGGCAGCGGGCGAAGCGGCCGACGTGCGGGAGGGCGCGGAAAGGGATGGCAGGCTGGAGCGGTTGCTGCGGCTGGTCGCGGAGGTGGTGTCCTCCTTCTCCTGGCACTTGCACTTGTGCTCAGGATCCCTGGCGGCAGCTGCTGGAGCCGGGGCAGCGTGGGCCAGGTCGGTGCGGGTGCGGTCCTTGGAGGCATCGGCGCGCTTGCCGCGGCGGGAGAGGGCCTCACGGCGGGCCAGCACCAGATCGCGGCTGGGGTTGGGCACGGGGCGCGCGGCGCTGCTGCGAACGGGGGAAGGGCTGCCGAGGGCGGCTACGGAAGGACGGCTGCGGGATGCCGTGGCCACGGGGCTCACCGGAGCCGCCACGGTGGGGGCTGCCGCTGGTGTCACCGTTCGAGCCGGCAGGGCATCGGCGGCTGTCCGCACTCGGCCAGGGGCCGAGTTGTAGCGGCCAGCGGATTTCTTACCGCCTTCGGTGAGGGCCTTGCGGCGCTCCAAGGCTGCTTGACGACTCGATGTGCTGGCCATAACCGCCCGGGTAAAGGGTTTGTCGACGTCGGAGACGTCAGGAGTGAAAAGGACCTTGCTCAGATCCAACCCGCCCTGCTCGTCTGACCCCTGTGGGGCCGCGGAAGAGGGTGAGCATGGAATGAAGTCAGCCAATCTCTGACGAGATCTCTTCCAGAACGATCCACAAGTCTTGGACTTGTGGATCAGATCGCCGGAAAAGGTGAGGTTCCGCCGCTGGACGGAACCGCTAGCCGCGAATCAGCGGCCTTCGAACACCACGAAGCAGGCACCCTGGCTCTGGGTGTAGGCGTCGTAGCCCACCAGACGCACATGGTGGTCGGGGTAGGCGCGATGGGCGGCCTCGAGTTCGCTCACGATCACACCGAGATCCTTCTCACCGAAGAAGGGCAGCTTCCAGTACGACCAATAGGTCGCCATCGAGCGGCTGGGGTGTACGTGCTCGATCAGGGGGCTCCAACCCTGGGCGATGATGTAGGCAATTTGATCGTAGATCTCGTCCTGGGTGAAGGGCGGCAGGAAGCCGAACGTCTCCAGGGTGGCGACTGTTTGGTAGTCACCCACGGTGCTCTTGAAGGGCATGGGGATCCTTGGGATGAAGGGGGATGGGCAGTTCTGGCAACAGCCGCAACCGGGGGAAAGGAACTGAAAACGCCCCTATTCCGCTGATCAACGGCGATTGCGCAATTAGACGTCGAGTTTGTCGACGGTGTCGAACTCGAACTTGATTTCCTTCCAGGTTTCCAGGGCGATCGCCAGCTCCGGGCTGTGCTTGGCAGCTTCCGTGAGGATGTCGCGGCCTTCGCGTTCGATTTCACGACCGGCGTTGCGGGCCTTCACGCAGGCTTCCAGAGCCACCCGGTTGGCAGCGGCGCCGGCGGCCGAACCCCAGGGGTGGCCATGGGTGCCACCACCGAACTGGAGCACTGAGTCGTCACCGAAGATGGCCACTAGGGCAGGCATGTGCCACACGTGGATACCGCCGGATGCCACAGCAAACACGCCGCCCATCGAACCCCAGTCCTGATCGAAGAAGTTGCCGCGGGTGCGGTCTTCGGGAACGAAGGATTCACGCAGCTGGTCGATGTAACCGAGCGTGGTCTGGCGATCCCCTTCCAGCTTGCCCACCACGGTGCCGGTGTGCAGTTGGTCACCACCGGAGAGGCGCAGGCACTTGGCCAGCACCCGGAAGTGGATCCCGTGCTTGGGATGGCGGTCGATCACCGCGTGCATGGCGCGGTGGATGTGGAGCAGCATGCCGTTCTTGCGGCACCACTTGGCCAGACCGGTATTGGCGGTAAAACCACCGGTGATGTAGTCGTGCATGATGATCGGCTGACCCAGTTCCTTGGCGAACTCGGCCCGCTCGTACATCTCTTCAGGTGTGTTGGCGGTGCAATTGAGGTAGTGACCCTTCTTCTCGCCGGTTTCCTCCTGGGCCGAACGCACGGCCTCAGCCACGAACTCGAAACGGTTCTGCCAGCGCTGGAAGGGCTGGGAGTTGATGTTTTCGTCGTCCTTGGTGAAGTCGAGACCGCCGCGCAGGCACTCGTACACCACCCGACCGTAGTTTTTGCCGCTCAGGCCGAGCTTCGGCTTGATGGTGCAACCCAGCAGGGGACGGCCGTACTTGTTCATCCGATCGCGTTCGACCACGATGCCGTTCGGCGGACCCATGCAGGTCTTGATGAAGGCGATCGGGAAGCGAATGTCTTCGAGGCGCAGGTGGCGCAGGGCCTTGAAGCCGAACACGTTGCCGACCAGGGAGGTCAGCACGTTGGTGATCGAGCCCTCCTCGAACAGGTCGAGGGGGTAGGCGATGAAGGCATAGAAGGATTCCTTGTCGCCAGGAACATCTTCGATGCGATAGCAACGGCCTTTGTAGAAGTCGAGGTCGGTGAGGAGCTCGGACCACACGGTGGACCAGGTGCCTGTGGAGGATTCAGCGGCCACAGCGGCAGCCACCTCTTCGCGGGGCACACCTTCCTGGCCGGTGCACTTGAAGCAGGCCAGCAGGTCGGTGTCGAGGGGGACGTAATCAGGAGTCCAATAGGTGTCGCGGTACTCCTTGACCCCGGCGTCGTACTTCTTGCTCATGGGGATTCTCCGGTTGGGTCGTTAGGGATGAGGAAAGGGAAGCGCGTCAGACGCGGTCCGCTCAGTCCTTCGAGCCCAGCCCGAAGCTGCTGTTCAGGGCAGGTTCAACTTCGCGGTGGGGGCGGGCAATGATGTGAGCCGCCACCAGGCCGTCGCCCACGCGCTCACAGGCGTCAGCACCGGCGCGCACCGCGGCGTTCACGGCACCGGTTTCGCCGCGCACGAGGACGGTGACGTAGCCGCCGCCCACGAATTCACGACCGATCAGGCGCACTTCCGCGGCCTTGGTCATGGCGTCAGCCGCTTCGATTGCGGGAACCAGACCGCGGGTCTCGATCATGCCGAGGGCAATGCCCATGGTTTCGTTTGCCATTACCTGCTCCTGGAGGAGGGGGGTGGAATGTTCGTGTGCAACCCTGCTCCGCCGCCCAACCTCCCGTCAACCCATAGAGGCAAGAACCGCCATCACCGTTTCAAGCCGCGCAGATAAGCGAAACTGATCAATACAACACAAAACGTAAGCGAAGTTGGTCCCTGTCCATCCCTGCCCCTTGATTTGCGCCTTAGAACGCCTCCGCCGCCGAAACGAAACCCACGCCTCCATAGCGACGCAGCAGCGGTTTCACCGCCTCGCGGATTCCCTCCAGCAGCGAGGCTTCGATGAACACGATCACGTGGGCATTGGCACCAAAACTGCTGAAATCCATCGCCTCGGAGATCTCACCACCAACGCCCATGCCGGTGACATGCCGCATCACCGAGTAGCCCGAAGCCCCGGCCATGAGCATGGCTTTGCAGACCTTTTCCACTTCCCGTTCATTGAGAAACAGATCAATGCGCTTCATGGTGTGGCTTCAGGCCTGGGGAAAAGTTGAACGGAAACAGAGGAACTGTGGTGGCGTTATCAGGGTCGATTCGGGCCGCGCTCAGCTGGCCGGGATGAAGCGCAGGACCAGGGCCATGTACACCGGAATCCCTATTACCACATTGAAGGGGAACGTCACCCCCAGCGAGGTGGAGATGTAGAGGCTCGGATTGGCCTGGGGCACCGTCATCCGCATCGCCGCCGGCACGGCGATGTAGGAGGCGCTGGCACAGAGCACCATGAAGAGCAGGGCATCACCCTGATTCATGCCCAGCAAGCGGGCGATGCCGAGGCCCACCAGGGCATGAAGCAGGGGAGCCAGCACGGCGAAGCCGATCAGAAAGGCCCCAGCCTTGCGAAGTTCCTGCAGCCGCTGGGCGGCGATCAGGCCCATGTCGAGCAGGAAGAAACAGAGGGCTCCGTAGAAGAGTTTCTCGGTAAAGGGCTCCATCTTCTCCACCCCAGCTGGGCTGAAGGCCGCCACGAGATAGCCGATCACCAGGCTGCCGATCAGCAGGAAGATCGAGCCATTCAGAAATGCCTCCCGCAATAGTTCCCCCCAGCGCAGGCCTCGGCCCTCCTCATTGTCGAGACGGGCCTCGCCACGATCCGGATTCTTGTCGAGAACACCGGCGCTCAGCCTGGCCAGCACCACACCGATCACGATCGCGGGGGATTCCATCAGGGCCAGGGCCGCCACCATGTAGCCGTCGAAGGGAACCTTGAGCACATTGAGAAAGCTCTGGGCCGTGATGAAGGTCACTGCACTGATCGAGCCGTAGGAGGCGGCCACGGCGGCGGCGTTATAGGAATCAAGACGGGTCCGCAACACCAGGAAACTGGTGATCGGCACCAACAGCGACATCAGCACGGCCGCCCCGATGGTGAGCAGCACCAGACGGCCCAGACCGCTATGGGCCAGCTCTACACCCCCGCTGAAACCGATCGCCAGCAGCAGATAGAGCGAAAACAGCTTCGGCAGCGGCGAGGGGATCTCCAGGTCGGAGTCGAGCACCGCGGCCAGAACCCCGAGGAAGAAGAACAGCACCGGTGCCGAAAGCAGGTTCTGCAGGACCAGACTCGTCTGCATGGCTGGTTCGCCCGGAGGTGCAGGCAACCTAGGAAGAGGTGGCGGCGCCAAGGTCAGCGGTCCCACAAACTTCCGGCTGCGGTCGACACCAAAACCCGCTGCCCTGCTTAACGTCCCGCACGAGGCAGGTTCCCCAGGCGTTTGCTTGGGGGTGGAATGTTCAACCCGTCCTGCCTCACCCCTTCCGGCATCCCCCATCCCGCACAATGGGGCCCTCAGTGCCGCGTCCCCGTGCCTCTGGAACCCCGCCGCACCACCCCGTCGTCCTTACCGCAACCGACCCGGCTGGTCATCGCCAGTGGCAATCCCCACAAGGTGGCAGAGATCGCAGCGATGCTGGAGATGGTGGAGATTGAGGTGGTTCCCCAGCCGAAAGGCCTCGAGATCGAGGAAACCGGCAGCACCTATGCCGCCAACGCTCGTCTCAAGGCCGAAACCGTGGCCCGGCTCACCGGCTGCTGGGCCCTCGCTGATGACTCGGGCCTGGAGGTGGATGCCCTCGGAGATCGGCCAGGTCTCTACTCAGCCCGCTATGCACCCAGCGATCCGGAGAAGATTCAGCGGCTCCTGCATGAACTTGGAGACAGCCTCTACCGGGGTGGCCGGTTCGTGAGCGCCATGGCCCTGGCCGATCCCCAGGGCACCACCCGGCTGGAGGGCTGCGGCATCTGCCACGGCAGCATCCTGAGGGACCCCCAGGGCAACGGCGGCGGCTACGACCCGATCTTCTGGGTGCGCGAGGCGGGCTGCAGCTACGCCCAGATGGCGCCCCATCTCAAGAGCAAACTCGGCAGCCGCGGCAAAGCGGCCCGTGAGCTGGCGCCTGGCTTGCGCCAGCTGCTGGGCCTGGAGAGCTGAATCAGCGGTTCCGATCCCGAGACGACGCCATGCTGCCCCTGAACTCCTGGAGGGGCCGGCGCCGCTCAAGCATCAGCCGTTGATCTGAGCCACGGCCCGCATGGCGGCAGCGGCCGCTTCCTCCACATCCCCCTCCTTGCCAGCCAGGGTGAGGCGGCCGAAGGCCCCCACGGCCTTCACATCCACCACGGTGATGCTGGACGACTTCTCGGCCTCGTTGGCGGCGATCAACACATAGCCAGCCGGCTCGGTTTCGAGGATGAACATGCTCATGCCGGCCTGGATCATCGAACCGCGGCGGTTCAGACGGTTGATCAGCACAGCGTGATCCGGGGTGATGGCGCGGATGATCTCCGTCCAGGTCACCTCGCAGCGGCTGCGGCGCTCGATGCTGCTGCCGATCGCCTCAAGCACCACCTCGCCGGAGTGGAGCACGTTGCTCTGGTCGCGGTGATACATCGCGATTGAGCCGAAGGCCCGCTCCACCACCATCTGGCCCAGGCGCACCGTGCTGGCCTTCAGGGCGATATCGGTGACGCGGTGGACGGCCATGCCGGGCGAAACTTCCAGCCAGAGGCAGGCATCCCCCGGAATGGGAAGAAAGCCCTGGCTCACCGTGCCCATGTAGGCGGCCAGCTGGGGCTGCAGCGAATCGAGAAACACATAGGTGCGCAGTTCGATCGACTGCACGTGGCTGCTTTGGCGGGAGATCCGCCTGCCCTCGCTATCGGTGGTCACCACACAGCTGGCGCCGGAGGCATCACTGGAAAGCGAGCTGCCCAGTCCGCCGCCCCTAGAGGCGCCCATCTCGGTGCCGGTGACCAGAGGCCTACTGCCCTGCAGGGCGGCCCGTCGGCGGCTGATGGCCCGGTCTTCGGCGGTGAGGGGGCGGAAGGTCGAATCCATCAAACGCCTGGCGTGACCTCCTGAAGAGATGGGGAAGGGAATCTTCAGGCTCCGCTGGCGACCCCCTGGGGGCGGACCGCGGAGATCACTGGGACTCCATCAAAGAGCCCACGCCGGACCGATCGGTCGAAACGTAGGGCGATCTTACGCCGCTGCCGTCGCCAGCCCCTGACAGGGGAGGCCTTTTGGTGGCTTCAGGCACCTAAAGGTGATCAGGGGTCGCTATCACAGGCATCATTTCGGCCGATCAATGCCGTCCTCAGGCCCACCACTGGCCTGCGGTTGCAGGACATCCTGGGGCGGATCGGCAACGATCAACCCATGGCTGCGGCAGGCGAGGTAGCTGCGGCAGGCAAGGTGGCGGCGCCACCAAGCCAATGGTGGTGATGGTGTAGAGCGCTTCCTGGATGCCCTCAATCTGAGTTCCGGCGATCCCGACGACACCGAGCTGCCTGGCGAAGACAACGGCGAAGACGACATTGAAGGCAGGTTCAGGGAAGCACCGGGTTGGCTGCGACGCAGCTGACCCCCTTGCGATTGGAAGGGATGCCGGTACCTTCCGGCCAGTCGCACCCCAACCCGATGGCCGAAAAGCGCACGACCGCCGACGCAGTGGCTGCCGCGCCCGAGCCCATCGCCGGTCAGAGCAACCTGCCGGAGTGGATGGCTCAGGCCGTGCAGCAGGGCGTCAAGCCGGAGCAGGCTCTGGCCTTCATCGGGTTGGGACTGATGGGCAAGCTCGCCGATGGCAACAAGGACAACCCCATTCCCTGGATCTGGAACGAGGACGAGGATGGTGGCAGCTTTGATGGCACCACGCTTCGACACCGGCTGGAGCTTGTTCAACTGGCCCTCCTGACCGGGGCACCGCTGAGCACCGCCGAGGTCACCCACCTGCTGGGTGCCCGGCCTGGATCCGCCGTGGTGCAACGGGGCGGCCTCACCGCCCGCCGCCTGAGCCGCAACGTCTGGAAGCTCAGCCGCAGCAGCGAGGATTCGGAGAAGGCCTCAACGACCAGCTTCGGTGAAGGGTTCCGGCGGCGGCTCTGAGAGCGCGCGAGGCCCGAACCGGGCCAAGACGACCAGCCTCGTTCCCTGGCCAAGGCGCACGGCCCAGCAGTGCAGAGTTGACGAGGGGTGCAGCATCATAAAGCTGGAAAAAGGAGATGGAAAAAGGAGATGGAGAAAGAAGATAAAAAGGCAAGTTTTGATTAGGCGTTAGCCATTGATTTCCTAATGATTGATCCCGAGCAATCCCGTCACTGTCGGGCTTCGGCAGCGACACCCTCATGCTGACTCTCGGTCCACCTCGCCGCCCAGACCACGCGATCAAGACCCGATTCCGAAATCTTGTGAAGCAGCTCCACTGCGGTCCCGCCATTCTGGCTAGCCCTTAGTGGTTGAACGATCGGTCCTCGCCCGCATGGTCCTGAGTCCCACCACTTGGAGCGAACCCTTAGCCCAGCCGAGCCAGACCGAAGCGGCTCAGACCGAAGCGGCTCAGAACGAAGAGTCTCAGACCACCGCAGCGGGGCCTGCAACGGAGCAACCGGAGATCCGCCGAGAAAACGGCCAGCGAGAGGTGTTCTGCGGCCTCACCTCGATCGTGTGGCTGCATCGCCGCATGCCGGATGCCTTCTTCCTGGTGGTGGGCTCCCGCACCTGCGCCCACCTGATCCAGAGCGCCGCCGGCGTGATGATCTTTGCCGAACCCCGCTTCGGCACGGCGATCCTGGGGGAGCGGGACCTGGCCGGTCTGGCTGATGCCAATGAGGAACTCGATCGCTTGGTGGGTGATCTGCTGGAGCGGCGTCCCGAGATCCGCACTCTGTTTCTGGTGGGCTCCTGCCCCAGCGAGGTGATCAAGCTCGATCTGGCCAAGGCCGCCGAGCGGCTCACGCACAGCCACCGCGGCCGGGTGCGGGTGCTCAATTACTCCGGCAGCGGCATCGAAACCACCTTCACCCAGGGGGAGGACCAGGCCCTGATGGCCCTGCTCCCCCTGATGCCCGCCAGCGATGAGGAGCAGCTGCTGATCGTGGGCACCCTGGCCGATGGCGTTGAAGACCGCTTCATGGCCCTGTTCGCCCGCATGGGCCTGCCGGTGGTGCGCAGCCTGCCGCCACGCCGCTCCACCGAGCTGCCGCCGGTGGGGAAGGGCACCCGGGTGCTGCTGGCCCAACCCTTCCTGAGTGCCACGGCCCGGGCCCTGGTGCATCGAGGCGCCCAGCTGATCGAAGCCCCCTATCCCTTCGGTGTGGAGGGCAGCGCCGCCTGGATGGCGGCGGCGGCGGCGGCCTTCGGGATCCAGGCCGAGGCCATGGCGGCCGTGCTCGATCCCCTGGTGGAGCGGGGCCGCCGCGCCCTGGCGCCGCACCGGGAGCGGCTGGAGGGCAAGCGCCTGTTCCTGCTGCCGGATTCCCAGATGGAGATCCCCCTGGCCCGCTTCCTGAGCCGCGAATGCGGCATGGAGCTGGTGGAGGTGGGCGTTCCCTACCTGGATCGCCAGCTGATGGCGGCCGAACTGGCCCTGCTGCCGGCCAGCACCCCCATCTGCGAAGGCCAGGATGTGGAGCGCCAGCTCGAGCGGGTGCGCAGTGAGCGCCCGGATCTGGTGGTCTGTGGCCTGGGCCTGGCCAATCCGCTGGAGGCCGAGGGCATCGCCACCAAGTGGTCGATCGAACTGGTGTTCAGCCCCATCCACGGCTGCGATCAGGCCGGTGATCTGGCCGAGCTGTTCGCCCGGCCGCTACACCGGCGAGGGCTGCTGGCCTTCAGCTGATGCCGGCGCCGCCTTTCTCGGCGGCTGCCAGCCGTTTCAAACCTCGGCATCGGCCGACACCACCCCTCTCTTCTCCCCATGGAACTCACCCTCTGGACCTACGAAGGCCCGCCCCATGTGGGCGCCATGCGGATCGCCGCCTCGATGGAGGGGGTGCACTACGTGCTCCATGCCCCTCAGGGCGACACCTACGCCGACCTGCTGTTCACGATGATCGAGCGGCGGGATCGCCGCCCACCGGTGACCTACACCACCTTCCAGGCCCGCGACCTGGGGGGCGACACCGCCGAGCTGGTGAAGCGCTCGATCGCCCAGGCGGTGGAGCGCTTCCAGCCCGAGGCCCTGCTGGTGGGCGAGAGCTGCACTGCCGAGCTGATCCAGGACCAACCTGGTGCCCTGGCCATGGGCATGGGCTTCGGCGAGCTGCCGATCGTGAGCCTCGAACTGCCGGCCTATTCCAAGAAGGAGAACTGGGGAGCCGCTGAAACCTTCTACCAGTTGGTGCGGAGCCTGCTGAAGAACCAGCTGCCGGCGCCGGGCACCCCGAAACCTTCACCGCTGCTGTGGAAAGAGGAAGGCCGCCGGCCACGGGTGAACCTGCTGGGCCCCACCCTGCTCGGCTTCCGCTGCCGCGATGACGTGCGCGAGATCACCCGCCTGCTGGCCGAGCGGGGCATCGATGTGGCGGTCACCGCGCCGCTAGGGGCCCGCCCGGCCGATCTGATGCGCATCCCCACGGCCGACGCCAATGTCTGCCTTTACCCAGAGGTGGCTGCTTCGGTATGCAGCTGGCTGGAGCGCAGCTTCGGCATGGCCACGATCAAGACGGTGCCGATCGGCATCGCCGCCACCGAGGCCTTCCTGGCGGAGCTGTCCCAGGTGCTCGACCTAGACGCCGGGCCCGGCGAGGCCGGGGCCAGCGAGGCCAGCCCGGCGGCGGCCAACGGGGCAGCCGGCCTTGGGGAGCGGGCCTCGCGCCTGCCCTGGTATTCGCGCTCGGTGGATTCCACCTACCTCACCGGCAAGCGGGTGTTCATCTTCGGGGATGCCACCCATGCGGTGGCCGCCGCCCGGATCGCGAGCAAGGAGCTGGGCTTCGAGGTGGTGGGGCTGGGCAGCTACAGCCGCGAGCAGGCCCGCGAGGTGCGCGCCGCCGCCAAGGAGCTGGGCCTCGAAGCCCTGATCACCGACGACTACCTGGCGGTGGAGCAGGCGATGGCCGAGGCCGCCCCGGAGCTGGTGCTCGGCACCCAGATGGAGCGCCACAGCGCCAAGCGGCTCGGCATCCCCTGCGCCGTGATCAGCACGCCATTGCATGTGCAGGATGTGCCGGCCCGCTTCTCCCCCCAGATGGGCTGGGAGGGGGCCAATGTGATATTCGACAGCTGGGTGCACCCGCTGATGATGGGGCTGGAGGAGCACCTGATCGGCATGTTCCGCCACGACTTTGAATTCGTGGACGGCCACCGCAGCCACCTGGGTGATGGGGCACCGGCGGCTGCGCCAGCCGATCCGGCCGCTGGGCCCGCAACGATGCAGACGGGGCCTGGAGGGGCTGCCTCTGCCGCCACGGCAACGCTGGTGGCCGAACCGGCGGTGGCTACCGCCCGGGAGTCAGTGCAGGACAACGGCCTGGCAGCCGCTGGCCAATCCCCGCAAGGCGAGCCCCACTGGAGCGCCGATGGCGAAGCGGAGCTGGCCAAGATCCCCTTCTTCGTGCGGGGCAAGGTGCGGCGCAACACCGAAACCTTCGCCCGCGAGCGGGGGGTGGCCTGCATCGACGCCGAAACCCTCTACGACGCCAAGGCCCACTACAGCCGTTGATCCGCTGGCCCTAAGCAACCCTTGCCAAAGGCCAGCACCGGGATCCGCGGCAACGAAGCGATCAGTGATGAGATGTTGCTAGGAGGATGGCCCACCCTGATGGCCGCTGCCTCCGGTGCAACCGTGACCAGGCTCGCAATCGCTGCCTTGCCGTAATCAAAAAGAGGAGACTTAATCGGGACATATCGATCATGGGCTTGCTTACCGCTGAGCAACGCACAGCTCTTTGGAGGGCGGTTTAGACGGCTTCATTGATCTACTCTTTCGTCTATTGTCCAAGATCAGGCCTGGGAGGGCATCGCTCTTGGAGTTTCTCGCGAACTGGCCAACGAATTTCAGCAACCTGACTGAGCCGTGGTGAACCATCTGGCCATTAGCGAGTGTATATTTCCATGAACGTTGGTTGTCATTGCAAGTCCCCTGAACAATCCAAAGCTATAAGCCGATTTCCTAGATTCCATGCTGTAGAGAAGAAGCATCTTTGACGTAAGTGGTATTCCAAAGTTTCCCTAGCTCCAAGCTGGTACAAGCTGAGATAACAAAGGAGCCACGAACGTAGCGCCTGAACCAACCAGATAAAAATCCCGTTGACTAGTTTCATCGGTTAGATGGCGCTTCAAAGCAGCTTTTTTGTGCTTAGCCCAGCTCACATCCAATTGGAGTTGAACCATGACAACGGCAACACCATCATCTGCTGATTTCCAACCACCCGAACAAAGCCCTCCAAGTGAAGGAAGCGGCTTCGTTGCTCCCGAAGCCGATAGCCTGCAGGGGGAAGCAGCAGAGCTGGAATCGGAAATGGCAGCGAGTTCGTTCGGTGCCGACATCCTGGCGCTAAAAAGTGAGCTTGAAACAAAGCTCACCACAAGTGCAACCCTGGCTACCGAAACACGCTCTCTGCAATCACCTGAAGCCGGGAACATCATCGGTGTCGGCCTCTCCTCGTTGACTGCGGAGGATTTGACCTCCGGCGCCAGCGGCCTACCTGGCGATTTTGCCTTAACGGTCTTCACCATCGAGAAGGTAGCAACCGAGGGCCTGCAAGCGGAAATCGCCAGTACGGCAGGGAGCCGAGCGATTGGATCGATCCCCATCAAGCAAGTACCGGTCGGTGTGGTGGAAGCCTTTCCACATCGCTTCAGGATACGTCAAGCGCCAGGGGGAGTTTCTGTTGGCCACTTCGCAATCACGGCAGGAACTCTCGGCTGTCTGACCATAGGCAACTCAGCGCCACGCAATCAGCGGCTGATGATCCTGAGCAACAACCATGTGCTGGCTAACACTAATAGCGCGCGTCTGGGGGATTGCATCTGCCAACCAGGGCCTGCTGATGGAGGCCGTTGTCCAGCCGATCAGGTTGCGATTTTAGAGCGATTTGTGCCAATCAACTTCGCTGCAGGCAGCTTCAACTATGTTGACTGTGCTACAGGCTGGGCTTGGCCCGATCGGGTGAGGCCAGAACTGATGTACCTCAATGGCACAACACCTGTTTATTTCCGTGTTGGCTCAAGCCCAATCGCCCCGGCGCTAGGTATGAGCGTTGGCAAAACCGGACGCACAACTCAGCTGAGACAAGGAACGATCAACGCTATCAATGTCACAGTCAATGTGAGCTTTGGGGCCGGTCGAGTGGCCCAGTTCCGTGATCAGATCTCGATTCGAGGTGCCACCGATTTCAGTGCAGGTGGAGATTCAGGATCTCTGATCTGGCAATGGGCAGCAGGGTTGCGGCCCGTGGGCTTGCTGTTTGCCGGCGGCGGTGGCACCACCTTCGGCAATCGCATCACCCGGGTCTTGAGCGCCCTCGACGTGAGGATGTGGGTGTGAGATCATCTCAATAGGGCTTCTTAAGGGCGGCTTGAGCCGCCCTTTTCCTGATCCTGAGGAATTCAACACACACACAAATCCAGGCTCCCTGCCAGGCGCTAACAACCCTCAGGAACACTTTGTCCGTCAGAGACATTCCCCTCCACCGCCTCGTCAACCACCATGAACAGTGCAAACTTCTTGCCTCCAGATCCGAGTGTTCTTGGAGACAACATGTCGACCCAAGTGGTCGCTCCAGACACGACCCAGGTCGACGTGGTTCTGGCGGCGCACCATGATGCATTAATGAATCGTCCTGGTGTCGTGATGCTGGGCACAACCCTGGATATGCACGGCTTACCTGCGATCCTGATTGGAGTGAAAGCCAAGCGGGATCTCACTGGCTTACCCAACCAACTTGATAACATACCCGTCGTGACGCAGGTGATTGGCGATGTCAAGGCATTGCCTGATTGAGGCCTATTGCTCCCCCCGATTCGGTGGTCAGATCATTAAACCGCCTTTTATCCAAGACATGCCACTGACAGCACGATTGATTCAGAAAGATTTTGCTACTCGGGCGAGCACACCGTAGAGTGAATTGCCAAAGCTTCAATGCTGCTGAGCGCTGGTATGTAGTACCCAGCAGCGCATGAGTTCCACCGTGAAGCCGCAGCACTGATCGTCGGGCTGTCGCAGCACTACATTGTGAGCGACGAAAGTGCGCAGGGCTTCCTTGGCCGCGTCTTCGGAAAATCCGATGTCGCCGGTCAGACGCTGAAGATCATTGCACTCCTCCGCCAGGACCTGGAGGATCGTCTGCTGACCGAGGGGTAAATCGGCCGCCTGCATTCAGATGCCCTTGAAGTAGGGAGAGCCATCCTGAAAGAAATCGGGTGAATCAATCACCGCCAGCCCTGTCACAATTCCCCTATTGCGCGGCCGAAGCGATGGGGCAGCAGAGGCGGATGGGCGGCGCCCGATTCGCGGTGGGCTTCTCCTACGCCGGCGAAGACCGTGCCCTGGTGGCCCCGCTGGCAGAAGAGCTGGCGCGTCGCTGCGGGCGGCAGCGGGTGCTGTTCGACCTATTCCATGAGGCCGAGCTGGCGCGGCTCGATCTCGATGTGTACCTGCCCAGGCTTTACCGAGACGAGACTGAGCTGATCGTGTTGCTGCTCAGCCCCGACGATCCGAGCAAGAGCTGGTGCGGGCTGGCCGCTCAGCCAGAGCAACTCCCTTCCCAACTCCTGGCCCGCCGGCCCACGGATCCCCCGGGCGTGCCAATCGAAGCTGCGGCGATAAGCCTGCGCGACCAGGCCACCACCCAGCTCCAGAAGGCTGGCGGCCCGCGCCCCCTCATCGCCAGCCTTCTGGCCTTCGAGGCCTTGCTGCGCACCCTTACCGGCCATTCCGGCTATGTGAACGCCCTGGCGGTGCTCCCCGACGGGCAGCTCGCTTCGGGGGCAGACGATCGCACCATCAGGCTCTGGGACCCAACCAGCGGCGAACCTGAATCCAGCCAGCCGCAATTCGTAGCCGATGCCGCCATCACCGCCCTGGCCTTCCTGCCCGCTGTCTCAACCCTGGTAGCCGGCGATGCCAGCGGCCGATTGCACTGGTTGCGCCTGCCCGGGCCCTGAGCCAGCCGCCCAGGCATGTTTCGCTTTGCACGGACCCCCTGCAGCCCCCGGTCGCTTGCCCTTAGATGGAAGGATCGCCGTTGCTGCGGCCCGCCTTACCCCATGACCACCACACTCACCCCTCCCTCCACCACCGGTAGCGTCGCGCGCGGCGAAGACGGAGAAGGCAGCCTGCAGGTGCATCAGGACGCGGCCATGGCCATCGAGGAGGGCGCCCTGGTGATCGCCGTCTACGGCAAGGGCGGCATCGGCAAATCCACCACCTCCTCCAACCTCTCGGCCGCCTTCTCGAAGCTGGGCAAGCGGG